>Ga0209040_10000359_pt1 | contig 34326 bp, 23 predicted proteins | sample BogFormECP12_OM3_FD_188240 | JGI IMG/M metagenome (GOLD analysis project Ga0209040, IMG submission 188240) | Bog forest soil microbial communities from Calvert Island, British Columbia, Canada - ECP12_OM3 (SPAdes) (version 2) | ecosystem: Environmental > Aquatic > Freshwater > Wetlands > Bog ... | reverse complement strand
CTTCTCGCATCGCGTCACGTACTCGCTCCACGATGGCGGCTCCCATGGCATGAATCTGGCGATGGCGGGCGTGATGCATCCAAAAACCTCCTGTGCATCCTTCATCTGGAACTGGCTGAGCTGCAATCGTGGGGACTGGATGACAATCATTGTGTCATCCTATCAACGATGGATAATACGTCAATTGATAGCTGGCGAAACCGCGATTACACGTTTGACCCGTCGAGGAGTGCTATGGGTTTATCAACAGGCGTCACTCCGCTTCCAGCTTTCCGACGATCCGGGAGTTTATAGTTTGCGGTTTTCCGAGCGGCTCAGGATCGTTCCGCGCGGGCTATCGTTGTTGAGCGCTGCGCCCCGCGTCAGGCACTTTCGCGTCATTGAGCAACTGATCGAGTTGGGCACGGTCCAACCGTTGTCCATTTACGAAAACAGAATCGATCTTGTTCACATTCGAAATGTCCGCCAGCGGATCAGCATTCAGCAAGACCATGTTGGCCGTGTAGCCGGGCGCAATACGGCCCCAGGTTTTCGATAATCCGAGCAAAAGGGCCGGATTGGTTGTGCCGGTTTCGAGCGCTTGCATTGGAGTCAGCCCGGCTTTAACAAACAATTCGAGTTCATCGTGCAGGCTAAAGCCTGGATAAGTGTACGGAATCGTAATGTCCGTTCCGGCCAGAAGATGAACACCAAGCGTCTGCGCCCGATGAACCTGCTCCAGCATCTTGGCATATTCGCGCTTTTTCATCGCGATGTACTCCGGCGTCCGGTATTTCGTCAGCATGCCGTTCTCCGGTTTCCACCACTGCAACTCCTCCGCCGAGACATACTGCATCCTGGGATCGCGCTTTGCGTTCAGATCATCGACGAACGTGAGCGAGCGCTGCGTCACTAGCGTGGGAGTGACGAATGTATTGTTCTTCGCCAGCAGCCGATAGGTCGCATCCGCGCGCTCCTGGCTGAAGGTGTCGAGCATCATGGTGTTGTCGCGCGCGATCTTGGCTGGGATCAGTGCGAAGTTTTTTGTGCGGAGGGCTTCCTGAAAGGTCGATTGATCCAATCGCCGCTTAATGTAGTCGCTCTCCGCCGTCGATCCGCCCGCCAGCGCAATCCCGTGCTCCAAGGACCGCTGACCAGCATCTGACGCTTCACGGACACTAATTGCGCTAGGAATGTGCCCCACGACTGGCAGGCCCAGCTTCTTGCTTTCATCGAGAATAGCGAAGTACGAATCCCGCGACAGTCCGTCGTACACCTTGATGCAATCCGTCCCCTGTTGCTTTAGCGAAACTACGGCAGCCCGCGCCTCAGCGGCAGTCGTCACAGAGACGGTGAATTGCGGATTGGACCAGGAATCAGGGCCATCAAGGATCGGTCCACAAGCGACGATTTTCGGCCCTAGTTGCTGACCGTGTGCGATTGCGTCGCGCAGAGGGAATACCTCTTTGACGACTCCGCCCATGTTGCGAGTCCCCAGCACCCCATTGGCAATGTCCATCTTTAAGTCGCGGCCTGCATCGCGGAAGTGAGAGTGCATATCCCACAAGCCGGGGATCACAAACTTGCCGGTGCCATCGATCACCGTATCGGAGGTAGTTATCGTGACCTGCTTCGCTCGGCCGACAGCGGCAATGTCGTGTCCGCGGACGAGGATGGTCATATCGTGTTGTGGCTTGCCAACACCGGGATCGATGATGGTGACGTGCGTGAGCGCAAGGCCGCCCGACTGTGCGAGAGCTGCCGTCGCAAACTCTAATAGGGCGCAAAGCACGAACAGAGAACGCAAGATCGACCGGAAACGATCAGATAGCATAACGACCTTGGACACCAAAAGGGGCCGATTAGTTCCCACTAAGGAACGCGCTTTCTTCCTCGAATCTGTGTAGTTTACGAAACCAGGCCATTGCACTCAATGAGGCCCTGGAGGGGCGTTCGGCGTGGTTGCGGAGCGTCCACCGGGATTCTGAGTGGCACGCCACCGGATTCGGTTATAGTTCCGCGCACGCCTGCCCCTGAATCCACATCAGCCGCAATTCCAAGGATGTTGCACAAAGGGCGCGCGGAACCTACAATGCGGTGCTCGCAGACGAGCCATCCGTTTCTCACCCTGGAGGCAACATGAACGTAAGAAAGACCGCTTTGACGGTCGCAGTGCTTTTGATCGGCACCATGTGTTTTGCGCAAAATCCTAACATGGGCACCTGGAAGCTCAACGAAGCCAAGTCGAAGTTAGCTGCTGGGTTCCCCAAGAACACAACCGTTACCTATGAAGCTGCCGGCGACAGCATAAAAGCCACGGTGGATGGAGTCGACCCACAAGGCAAGCCCACTCACACCGTGTGGATTGGAAAGTTCGACGGCAAGGACTATCCGGTGACGGGCGATCCAACCGCGGACACTCGAGCGCTCAAACAAATCGACGCTCACACCCTCGAGTTGACATCGAAAAAGGGCGGCAAAGTGACGCTGACCGGCAAGATCGTCGTTGCTGCCGACGGCAAGAGCCGCACTCTCACAGCCAGCGGCACCGATTCGATGGGCATGAAAGTCGAGGGTATGTCCTTTTACGATAAACAGTAAACCGTCGTTTGACCACATCTGGGTGCCCCATCCTTGTCGCGTCCCTTGCGACCGGGTGGGGCTTTTGATTTGCGGCTAGGCAGAAAATTATAAAGATGAACGGCGACGGACAGGGCAGCGGGCTGTTTTCGACGAGCCCACTACCGCGGACAGGAGACACCGCCCCGCACTGGTCCGCATCGGCTATAATTCCGCGCACGCATGCCCCTGACCTCTGGCACGAAACTCGGCCCGTATGAAATTCTGTCGCCGCTGGGCGCGGGCGGGATGGGCGAGGTCTACCGCGCCCGCGATGCCCGCCTGAACCGCGACGTCGCCATCAAAATTCTGCCCGCGTCATTCTCCACCGATCCTGACCGGCTGCAGCGCTTCGCCCAGGAATCGCGCGCGGCAGCTGCGCTCAACCATCCCAACATTCTTTCCATTTACGACATTGGCGAAGCCGATATTGGGCAAGATCATGGTGCGCCCTACGTCGTGTCCGAACTGCTGGAGGGCGAAACTCTCCGCGACCGGCTGCGGAACGGGCCGCTCGCGTCTCGCAAAGCGATCGACTACGCGCAGCAGATTGCCCGAGGTCTGGCCGCGGCGCACGAGAAAGGGATCGTGCATCGCGACCTGAAGCCGGAGAACCTGTTCATCACCAACGATGGGCGGGCAAAAATTCTCGACTTCGGCCTCGCCAAGGTCACCCGGCCCGAAGCGGACACTTCGGGCGATGCGCCCACGCAGCAGGTGGGCACCGAGGCCGGTACGGTGATGGGTACCGCCGGCTACATGTCGCCCGAGCAAGTTCGCGGCAAGCTCGCCGATCCCCGGTCCGACATCTTCGCCTTTGGGGCCATTCTTTACGAAATGCTTTCGGGCAAGCGCGCCTTCCACGGCGACTCCAACGTCGACACGATGAGCGCCATCCTCAAAGAAGAGCCGCCCGATCTTTCCGAGACGAACCGCAACGTGTCGCCTGCGCTCGAACGCGTCGTCCGGCATTGCATCGAAAAAAGTCCTGCCGAGCGTTTTCAGTCGGCGCGCGACGTGGCCTTTAATCTGGAAGCGCTGACCGATGTTTCGAGTTCCAGTCGTGGCGGCGTGCGTGCCATTCCAGAAGTGCCGTCCGCCCGCCGCTGGCTGATGCCGGTGCTCGGTGGATTATTGCTGCTCGCCTCGTGGGCCGGGGTGTACCGTTATGCTCGCCGTGGACCCGCTCCCACGAACCCCACCTTCCACGAAGTCACCTTCCGCAACGGCATTATCTGGGATGCACGCTTCGCCCCCGACGGTCAGACCATCATCTACGGGGCCGCCTGGGATGGCGCGCCACAGGAGATTTTCTCCACCCGTTTTGACAGTTCCGATTCCCGGTCCGTCGGCCTGCCATCCGCGCAGGTTCTTGCGATCTCCTCCAAGGGGGAGATGGCCATCTCGCTGCATCCTGTCAACTCCACTCCCTTTACGCAAGCGGGCACGCTGGCGCGCGTCCCTCTCGCCGGCGGCGCACCGCGCGAGGTCATCGAAAATGTTCTTTGGGCAGATTGGACGCCGGATGGCCAGTCTCTCGCCGTGATCCGTCCCCACTCGTCCGGAACCGCTCATCTCGAGTTTCCGGTGGGCAATGTGCTCTACGAGCCCAAGGGATGGGTCAGCCACATCCGCTTTTCGCCGGACGGGAATTACATCGCCGTCGGCGACCATGTTGGCGGCGGCGACGATGGCCGCGTCGTCATCCTGGACTCCCACGGCAATCGTAAGGTTAGTTCTTCCTTCTACTCGAGCGTTGAGGGCTTGGCCTGGGCTCCGAGCGGCAACGAGGTGTGGTTCTCAGCCGTTCCAGCCGGTTCGGCGCGTTCCATCTATGCCTTGGATCTTTCCGGCAAAGAACGCCTCATCTACCGTTCGCCCGGCGGACTGACTATCCACGACATCAGCCGTACCGGCCTCGTTCTCCTTACCGCAGACAAGGCTCGCCTCGGCATCTCTGCTCTTCCCCCTGGCGAGACCCGCGAGCGCAGCCTCTCCTGGTTTGACTGGTCTCTGCTCGCCGACATGTCGCCGGACGGCAAGACCATCATCTTCTCCGAAACCGGAGAGGCCGCAGCCGGGAACTACAGCATGTTTCTCCGCAAAACGGATGGCTCAGCCGCTGTGCGCCTCGGCGAAGGGGGCTTCGGCGCCCTTTCTCCCGACGGACTGTGGGTCGTCGCTTCGGTGGGTTCGCCCGCCAAGTTAGTTCTGCTTCCCACCGGAGTCGGCGAGCCCAGGCAACTCACCGACGACAAAGTCGACCACTTCAATTTAGCCTGGATGCCAGACAGCAAATCTGTTATCTACAGTGCCGCCGAACCCGGCCACGCCCCGCGCAGCTACATGCTCGACATTCAAGGCGGCGCCCCACGCGCCCTGACACCGGAAAATAGCGCCGGGAGTCTAATCTCCCCCGACGGCAAATTTCTCCTGGCGATGGATGGCAACCGGCAACGCTGGCTTTATCCGACTGCCGGTGGGGATCCTCAGAAGGTTGAGGTCGCCTTCAACCCCAACGAACGCGCCATGGGGTTTTCCGCCGACGGCAAGAGTCTGCTTCTTCGCACCGTGACGATTCCCGTGCAGATTACACGCGTCGATCTCGCGACCGGCAAGCGTGAGCCTTGGAAACAAATTGTCCCCGCCGACCCCGCTGGAGTGCAAAGCATCCCTGTCATCAAGTTCAGCGCCGACGGCAAATCCTATGCGTACTCGGTCGGCCGCATTCTGTCCGATCTGTACGTGGTCGATGGCCTGAAGTGAGAGTAGATTGTCCATGGATCGATCGGGCCGCAGTTTGTGTGCGGCGGCGCGGTTTGCCCATCTCTCGTGGTCAATGGGACAATACTGGCATATGCAAAAACCGCTCACCACTGTGTTCCAACTATTGGCCGCCGGGATGATGCTTCTGGGCAATGCCCGGGCGCAACAGACTCCGGCAGCGACGCCAGCTCAACCCAGTCAACCCGCTTCCTCCCAAGCTGCCGCTCCAGCCAAAACGCAGTCGGCGACGGCAGCCAAGAAAACCACCACGACCGCGAAACCCGCCACCGGCCTCGCACTGACGACCCAGAAACAAAAAACCAGCTATGCCCTGGGGATGAAGATCGGCAGCGACCTGAAGCGGCAGGGCGTGGCAGCATCGGTGGATCCGGCGACCACCGCGCGCGGATTGAAGGACGCTCTGGCCGGCAGCAAGCTGCTGCTGACCGACGATGAAGTGAAGACCATCCTGATGCAACTCCAGACCCAAGTGCGCGCCAATCAGGAAGCCAAGGCGAAGGAGGCGAGCGGTCCGGCCCGCAAAGCAGGTGAGGCTTTCCTCGCCGAAAATAAGAGCAAAGAGGGAGTCGTCACCCTGCCCAGCGGAATGCAGTACAAGATCCTGACCGCAGGCACGGGACCGAAGCCCACGGCCAGTGACACCGTGACCTGCAACTATCGCGGGACGCTCATCAACGGCAAGGAATTCGACAGCTCTTACAAACGCGGCCAGCCGGCGTCGTTTCCGGTGAGTGGAGTGATCAAGGGCTGGACCGAGGCTCTGCAGTTGATGACGGTCGGTTCGAAATGGCAGCTGTTCATCCCCCCAGATTTGGCTTACGGAGACCGTGGAGCGGGAGGCGACATCGGCCCCGGGGAGACTCTGATCTTCGAAGTGGAGTTGATCTCGATCGGCGATCAGAAAAAGTAGAACCAGCTACAGCCGTTAAGCGATTCAGGTTACGATCGAAAAACAGGCCGTCTGCCATGGGCAGACGGCTTTTTCTTAGCTCGCGTTCTGGGCGCCGTACGCTCTAAAGGTGGTTCCGTGACTGCCGATATATATGGCAGCGAGGGAAATCAACGTGAGAATTCTCTTAGTCGAGGACAGCAAAACCATCCGGCGGGAGAATACGTCTGCTTTGCAGAATGCGGGCTATGAAGTGATCTGCGCCGAAGACGGCGAATCGGCTCTCCAGATGGCCCAAGAGCAGCACCCGGACCTGATCCTGCTGGACATGATCTTGCCCAAGATGAGCGGTCCGGAAGTTCTCCAACACCTGAAAAGAGAGCCCGCCACGGCAGAGATTCCGGTGGTCGTGCTCAGCAGTCTCTCGGAAAAAAACCGGCAAAAATTGCTGGACGAGGGCGCCGAAGAATACCTGGAAAAAAATACGCTGATGCCGATCCGGGGAGTCAATCTGTTGCCGAATAAACTGGAGAATGTGATCTGCCGCATCAACCGCCGGCGCGGAATCGCGTTTTCCAACGTCCCCCTCCACGACTGAAGCCCTACAGAGCTTGTTGCAAGTGTTCTTCCGCCGAAAGATTGGCGCCCGCCAGAAGCAGCAATCCCGACAGGAAAGCCCAGAACATCATGGTCACCGACAGGGCGAACGGACCATACACTTCCTGAAAATTCAGCCAGGGCAGAGCCAGGATGTAAGCATACTTCAGCGCCTCCGAGAGCAGTCCCATGATGATGGCCGCGGGGAGCACCGTTCGCGCCGGAACTTTCCCGTTGGGCAGAAGCCAGTAAATCAGAAAGAAAATGGCAATGCTGGCCAGGATGGCGAAAAGCTTCATCACCAGAAATCCCACCACCCGCACCAAGCCCGTGCCGTAGCCGCGCAGCAGAAACTGCATGAACGCGACCGGTCCCGCGGTCAGTGCGATTGAGACCAGCGCCAGCACCCCGCAGGCAAAGGCAAGGCCAAACGAAATTAACTGGTTGCCCAGGTACGAGCGATTGCTCTCGAACCGCCAGATGCGGTTCAGCGCCACTTCCAGCGGCAGGAACACCCCTGACGACGTCACCAGCAGAATAATCAGCGAAACCAACTGCACCCGTTGCCGCGTGTTGACCATGGCGTTCAGGTTGCGAATCACGAAGTCCTGGCCCGCAGGCAAGTAGTCGCGCAGCAGTTCCAGGATCACTTCGTACATGACCTTCGAATGAAAGACGCGGCGGATCAGGGTCATCAGCAGGACGACAAACGGGAAGAACGCCAGAATCGAGTTGGCCGCGACCGAGAAAGCGAAGGTATGCACGTCGGTCTGCATCAGATACTTCACGGTGGAAAGCACCAGGCCCGAAGGCCGGGGCGAAGGCCGGGGCGAAGGACGGAGCGGAGCCCGGCCCGAAGACTCCGACCAAGGCCGGAACAGAGGCCGGAGCAATGATTGCAACCGCGTCCCGAATGAAGACCGGAATGAAGCCTCACTCGGCGCCGGGATCACCGTCCGCGGCGGCGCGTCTGGAGCCTTGGGAATCCGCGGAATGGGAGGGTCGGCCACGGCGACGATCCATCGTACCAGAGGAGCGCATTCCGGATTCGGATCGGGATAAACCTAAGTTCCAGCGGAGGTTACCGGATTATTTCTTTACCTGCGTTAAAGTTATCAGGAATGACCCAGAGTCACCTTACGATTTCTTTCTAATTCTTCTTGCGAATCGTTTTAATAGTGCTTATTATCTGTTGCTCAATGCCGGGAAATCTTCCGGCACTGAGACTAGTAGTGGTTGGCCATTTGTTGGGTGTGGTGGAAACGCGCCAAATTGTCGGGCTCCGAAGTTCACGCAGCGGCTGCATGCCGCGGTGTAGGACTGAGGAGTCTTTTCTATTTTGGAAGTACTTCTTCCGCACATTGTAGACGCAGCGGCAATTTCTACCGGGTGCTTTGAGGGGAGCTTCGGGCGATCGAAGCGCGTCCGAGCAATCCGGAGAAATAATTCTTCGCGATTGGTGAAAGGAGTTTTATCCGTGAGAGAGAAAGGTACAGTCAAGTGGTTCAACGGGGCGAAGGGCTATGGATTTATCCAGCGCTCCACGGGGGAAGATGTATTCGTGCACTTCTCCGCCATCCAGGAGAACGGCTACCGCACCCTGAACGAGGGTGAAACCGTGGAGTTTGATCTGCTCAAGGGCCCCAAAGGCTTCCAGGCGGCCAACGTCGTCCGCGCCTAACCCGCGAACCATTCCAGAGCCCTCCCAAAACCCTCCCGATCCCAGCGGGAGGGTTTTTCTTTTGCTCGGCAAGAACTCGGAACAAGCCCGAACAGAATCCAGACCTCGTCTTCGCCGCAGAATCGACGATCTCTTCCGGCAGCGGGCTGCTACGGCGCACACCAAGTTGCGACTCAAATCACAGCGCGTCCGGCCAATCCACAGCCAACTCATGTCAGCTCGCGACGAAATTCACTTTCTAGAATCGGCAACCCGAAGTGGCCCGGTTGCGCCTTGGGAAGCTCAGCGCACCTCCAGCGAGACCACGTCGCCGTTCATGGATCCGCCGGGCTTGTAGTTCACGGTGACCTGTCGATTGGTCCAGTCGCAGGAAAAATCGTCGGCGCCGATCAGCACCAGCGACTTGTAGTCGGCGGCGCGCAGTTTCAGACTCGCGCCCCCGGCCGTCACGGTCAGGACGGCGGCGGGAGCTTGCGAGCAGTCCACCGCGACCAGGCGTCCTTTGACGAATTTTGTGGGACGCTTGTCGCCAGGGCCGCCGGTTTCTGCCGCCTTCTCCCCTGCCTCGCGCTTGGCCGCGTCTTCCTCGAGCACATCAAAAGGCGACTTCTGCGGTGAGAACTTGGGTTGCGGCTCGCCTCCCGCGCCCAGCCGGATGCCGTATTTGCGCTCGGTCGTGGCCCGCTCCACCAGTTCGCGGGCCAGTTTCGCAATTTGCGGGTCGCTGCTGGCTTTCAGCCGGTCGAGCAGGGCGTCCGCCGCGTCCCATTGCTTGCTGGCTACATAAATCTCGGCCTTGTGATAGCGATAGATCTCGTCGCGCGGACTCAGGTTGATCGCGGCTTGCTCCGACTGCAAGGCAGCCGTAGGGCCTCCGCCCTCGCTGCGGGCCATAGCCAGCAGATCGTAGGCGGCGGCGAATTGCGGATACCAATCCAACACCGCCTTCAGATCGAGCATCATGTTGGCCAGACCCTGCATGTCGGCGTGCTTGGATTGCGCTACTCGGTACTTCAGCAGCGAACGGTAATAGCGCAGCCACATGTCGCCCGGATCCAGCGCAGCCGCGTCCACCAGTTCGGTTGCGGCCGCATCGAATTCTCCGTGCTCGATGTGGTCCCAGGCCAGCACGCGATGGGCGAGCTCGCTGCCGATCGCATTGCTGGGAAGTAGGTCAGCATCTTCGCTGGATCGTTTCTCTTGCTTCTTGGCTTCGAGTTTCTTGTCCGCTGCGGTGGGCGCCGAGGCCAGGGCCTGCAATTCCGCCAGCCCACACTCGCGGCGTTCCGGGATGCGAATGGCGACCTCGGCGTAAAGGGCGCGCGCATCGGCCTCGGGGAAAGGTTTGATGGTAATCGCGCTATCGCCGGGCCCCACCGGAACCGGGAAGCTGTAGACCTGTTGGGAACTGGCCGCGTTCGCGGAATGGCTCGAATCAGCTGTGGTCAGCCGGGCGGAATCGAGCGCGGTAAAGAGCCCAGTTTGCGCGTGAAAGTAATCCTTCACCGCCTGTTCCATCTGCGCGGAGCTCATGCCGTAGGCCTTCTGAATAGCGTCTTCCACGGGGACGTGCTGGTTCAGGACCAGATTGAAGTAGGCGCCGGTTTCCGGCAGCTTTTTCTCGTGCAGCAGGTAATGCATCACGATCCACGACTCGGCATAGTAGAGCGTGTGATGCGTGCTCTGGTTGCGGGTCGACGGGTCGTGCTTGAGGGCAAAGAGGTCGGGCAGAGGCAGCCATACCTGTGCCCCCAGCAATTCCGTAAGGGACTTGGGAGGCCGCGTCTCGTGCTGGTTGCCGAGCAAGTCTTCGGTGAGAGACAGACGAAGTTCGGGGTCGCCGCCGAGTTCGACCTGCTTGTTGTCGACGCGAATCGTGCTGAAATATTCGGCGAGGCCTTCGTCGAACCATCCCTGCGCGGGAGGATAGTTGTATCCCAGCAGCATTTCGGCAAAGTCGTGAGCAACCGCGCGCCAGGATTCCTCTTCGAACAGGTTGAGCACGATGAAATCCTGATCGTCGCCCGGGAGAAAGAATCCCGGGACGTCGATGGGCTGAAGATCGACTTGGCCCGGAGTAATTGCCGGAACATGGGTCAGCGGCGCGACCTGGTAGTAGGACTTATCGTTCCGGAAGGCGAGGATGGTCAGCGGGATAGACTGGTTCAGACGCTCTTTCCCCAGCAGCACGCCAAACACGGTGCGCATCTGCTCGAAGCGCAGAGCAACCTCGCGCCCCTTTTTTTCCCCAGCGTCGGTGATGACAGTGAAATGAGCGGAGTCGACTTCGATCCACGGAGAGGGTTCAGCCGCGGGGACCGCAGGGCAGAATATCCAAGCCAGCAACGCCAGGCCAAACGAGATGGAGCGGACGCGAGGCATGTGGCCGCCGGAAGAGGAAGAGGCTTCAAGGAAATGCTACCACGCGGCTTCGGCAACCGCTGCAGACCCCGCCGTATAATTCCCGTTTCATGTTTCCACGCCCCGGAAATCGGTTTTGCACTTTTTGCTTAACGGCTGTGCTGCTTGCAGCGCCGGTCGCGGGCGCGCTTTCCGGCGGCTCGTGGAACGGCATACTCAAGGATGGATCAGGAAAAAGCGTCGCCGAGGCCGTCGTGAAACTGCACTCCGCTTCCGGAGGCGGCGACTACACGGCGACGACCGGGGCGGACGGCAAGTTCGCGTTTGCCGGAATCGCTGCCGGCGCCTACGAAGTTTCCGTGAAGACAGCGGATAAAGAGTGGCGGGCTGCATCTGCGTTCGTGGTCAAAGATTCAGCCGCACTGACGCTGGATCTGCAACTTCCCGTGCAGGGCAAGGAACTCGGCATTACGCCCGCCAGCACCGCAGCCTCCGCGCAAGCCAGTGGGGGCGAACATCTTTCCAGCGCCGAGGTTTCCAGCCTTCCGCTCAATGCGCGCGACTTCAGCAAGCTGCTGCTGCTGGCGGCGGGCACCATGACCGACGCGAACGGCGCTGCTAACTTTACCCAACAGTTTGCAGTGAACGGACAGCGCGGCGTGACCACCGTATTTGCCACGGATGGTTTCGACACTACCGATCCGGAACTGGGCGGGGCAACGTTTTCCAATTTCAACGTGGATGCAATTCAGGAAGTGCAGTCCAGTTCGGGAGTGATGCCGGCTGAGATCGGGCATGGGGCAGCGAGCTTTACGAATGTAGTGACGAAGTCAGGAACCGGCCAGGTGCACGGCAGCCTGTTTGAATTCCTGCGCAACGCGGCCTTCGACGCTCGCAACTACTTCGATTACATCGACCCGACGGGACGGCGGCGCATACCGCCGTTTGTGCGCAATGAATTTGGCTTTACCAACGGAGGCCCGGTCGTGTTTCCGGGGCTCTATGACGGGCGCGGCCACACGTTTTACTTTGGCGAGTACCAGGGCTTTCGCCAGGTGCTGGGCACGACGCAGGTGATTCCCGTGCCGAGTTTGGCGGAGCGGCAGGGAATCGACACCACAACATTTCCGGGCGATACCCTGACCATCCCGGTCAACCCGGCGGTTCTGCCCATACTCAATGCTTATCCCTTGCCGAACCAGCCGTCGGGGCCCTTCGGAGATCGCACGTATGCAGCGTCGTCCAAGGTCTCCACAGTCACCGACCAGTTCTCGATACGGATCGACCACCGGATTTCGAATAAGGCCTCGCTGCTCACGCGGTTCAGTCTGAATCAGGTAACCGGACCGCTCACCAATCCCGACCAGACGGCCATCGATCCTAGTTTCGGGGTGCAGTTTTTTGATCACCAGCGCAACGCGGGCGTCCGCTACACGCGCACGATTTCTCCACATCTCACGGCGGAAACGTCCCTGGGATACATCCGCAGCACGCCGTTCTTCCCGACCATCAACCACACGCAGCCCGGCATTACTTTCGGCGACGGCCTGTTTCAAAGCTTCAATGCACCAGCGGGTTCGATTTTTGGATCGTACAGCAATCTGTACCAGTTCAAAGAGGACATGGTCTGGACGCGCGGTTCGCACGCCTTCAAGTGGGGAGTCGAGATCCGGGCGAATCGGGATTCCACGATCTTTGGCGTGAATCCGAACGGATTGTACGAATTTGGCGGCGGCACGGCGTATTCGCCGGTGCAGATTCTTTCGGCGAGTGGCACGCACGACGTTCAGGTAGGAGATCCCCTGCCCGACTCGCTGACTGGATTGCTGACCGCGACGCCTTTTTCCTACAACATTACGGCGGCGGCCAGCATCACGCCGATCGGCAACAAATTCGACGAAGCGGGCGTCCGCCGCGAGGCCTACAACCTTTACTTTGAAGATGCGTGGAAAGCGACGCCGCAGCTCACGGTCAACTACGGAATGCGCTACGAAGTGAACAGCCGCATTCACGAGGCGACCAAGCGTACGTCGCTTCCCGTGTTTCTGGGCCCGGATGGCCAGCCTGCCTCTTACGGAGATCGCAGCGCGACCCAGATTGTGCTGATCAATCCGCAGCCTCCCTACAATCAAGACTGGAACGGATGGGGACCACGCCTGGGTCTGGATTACCAGGTGGGCCAGCACACGGTGCTGCATGCCGGCGGAGCAATCACTACGCTGCTGCCGAACTTGTGGCAGGACAATTTTCTGACGGCTGCGATTCCCTTCGTGTTCTCTCCCAACATTTCTGCTACATCGGGGATTGCAGTTCCGTTTCAAGATGCGTTTGTGCCAGTGAATCTGCCGACCGCGTACAACATTCAAGGGCAGCCGATTTTCGCCACGGGCAGAAGCCAGGACGTTCCCGCCAACACGCAGATTGACTTGACCCGATTTCAAAAAGATCTGGATGCTCTCACGCCGGGAAATGTGCAACTGCTGTCGATCACCGGCATCGCCAGGAATTTCGGTAACGGCTACATCGGCAGCTGGACGGCGGGCATCGACCACGACTTCCGCGACGTGAAGGCGAATGTTTCGTACGTGGCGACTGCGGGAATTCATCTGGCGAGAGTTTATTCGCCAAACAGCTACGTCGGGGCCGACGCGGCGCACGCGCCCTTCACCCAATTCAACTCGGCGGGGCAGGCCACCGGAGGATTTGGACAGGAAATCCTGATGACCAGCGGATCGCATTCCACCTATCACTCGTTGCAGGCCAGCGTCAGCAAGAATTCAGCGCGGGCCGGGCTGGGGCTGCAGGCCAGCTATACCTATTCCAAGTCGATCGACGACACCAGCGCGGTGCTGGGAGGACTGCTCGGCGCAAGCGGGACGATTTTGCAGACGGTGCCGCAGGATCCGTGGAATCCATCGGCGGAGAAAGGTCCGTCCACGTTCGACGTGACCCACGCATTTAATTTGAGCGTGATCCAGTTGCTGCCGCTGGAGCGGATTGGTTTTCTGCGGCCTCTGCCCACGCCGCTGGTCAAAGGTTGGCAGGTTCTGAACATCACAACGCTGACCACGGGATCGCCGTTCAGCGTGTATTCCGGGGTCCAGCAAACGGGCGTGGGCGAGGGTGGCGCGGACCGCCCCGACCTGGTTTCAATGCCGCATCTTTCGACCAGCCGGGAAGTGCGTGACGACTACTTCGGACTGGGCACGAACAATGCTTCCTTCTTCAATATTCCGATCCACGTCCCCGGCGGGACGGGACCGAATCAGGGAGTTTTCGGAACGCTGCGGCGCAATACTTTTCGCGGTCCGGGATATCACGACTTTGATTTCGCGATGATCAAAGACACTCCGTTCGGACATCGCGGAAACGCGGAGCTGGGCACGGTGGAGTTTCGCGCGGAGTTCTTCAACGTATTCAACATCGTGAATTTCAGCCTGCCCTCCAACATTGTGCGCGGCAGCGGATTCGGCATCATCAGCAAAACCTCGGGAACGTCGCGGCAGATCCAGTTTTCGCTGAAAGTGATTTACTGACACGAGCGAGGGTTGTCACAGAAACGCGGGCACGCTAGATAATGATTTGTTCCCCAAGGGAGGCAGACTTCGCCGGAATCGTAAGGCTGAAAGCGAGTCCCATGACTCGACTACCCTGTTCAGGATTCGGAAATAATTCATCTTCCCGTAACACGAAGGCTTCCAGAAACACTTTTTGCGCAGACGCGTAACTAATTGTAGTCCTAGGATCGAAGTATTTGAACTCCGCGAACCGGCGTCAATGAGTTCTGATTTTGTAACAAAAACCGCTAACTCTACCGCGGAGGGGAATATTGTGCTGAGCTACTCAAGAGCCCCCGAAACCTACTGGTTTCTAGGTCTCAAGGCCCAGTTTGAGATCCTGATCGTCTGGAGGCCGAGGGATGCGCATCCATCCTGTTCCTTTCACCCTCGCGACGTTACTTTGTCTCGCTACCCTCTCCGCTCCGGCTAGGGCGCAGGGCGGGTGTGGCCAGATACCCATCGACGAGGGCGACATTCACTGTTGTGACGGCACGGAAACCCAGGAAGACACAAGTTGCGGAGGCAGCGGTAACCCACTTTACTTCTGCAGTGAAGGGTCGGGCGAGTGCTGCGACGTCCACTACGGTCTCACGTTTGTCACATACGATCCGCAAGACTGTGGCGGCGGTTGTGTCCCGCCCTCGGGCGGCTGCCCCATAGGTCAAGACTGGAACCCGACTCTGTGCGCTTGCGTACTCCAGACCTCGCCTATCATTATCGACACTACAGGCGCGGGTTTCAGCCTGACCTCCGAGGAAAATGGCGTTCTGTTCGACATCAGCGGCAGCGGACATCCAACTCGCCTCGCCTGGACGTCACCGACGTCAGGTAACGCCTTTCTTGCTCTGGACCGCAACCATAACGGGAAGATAGACAGCGGCAAGGAATTGTTTGGCAACGTAACGGAGCAGCCGCCCTCTCTCGACCCAAACGGGTTCTTGGCGTTGGCGGAGTTCGACAAACCCGAGAATGGCGGCAACGGAGACGGGATTATCGATGAACGCGATGCCGTGTTTTCGCATTTGCTGCTGTGGATTGACGAAAACCATGACGGCGTTTCGCAGCCCACTGAACTGCACACCCTTCCTCAGTTGGGTGTCTACTCGTTGGCCCTGAGATACAAGGAATCGACGCGAACCGACCAGTTTGGCAATCACTTCCGCTATAAGGCGGCGGTAAATCCCGACCCGGAGGACGGTGAGTCTAAGGACGGGCGCTGGATGTACGATGTATTCTTTGTGAGCGCGGCAGGGCTTGGCCAAGCTCCGCGCCGATTCTTACGTAGCAATTGCAACGGCAGGCGTGATTTCAGGTTGCTTCTCGATGGTCGCTTCGACCTTGAAAGCCCGGACCAGAGCCGTTTCTTGCGCCTGTCAGCCGATAAACAGGTTAGTCCAGGAGGTTGCAAATGAAATTCAGTGCGGTTCTTCTGACAGCAACGTGCGCGTTTCCCCTGATAACGTCCGCTCAGGATCATGGAGCTGCCGCGGTGCCGGTGCCGACGATTTCTGCCACTTCGACGAACCTTCAGGTAACGGCGGAAGCCAAACTTGCTTTCCTGGGCGGTTTGGCCGGCAGAGTCAAGTGCGACGCTGAGGGCAACATCTATCTTCGTCCAACAGACAGTGAGACGTCCGAGAGGTATCATCCGATATCCGCATTGCCCATAAGGAAGATCAAGCCGGATGGGAGCCTAGCAAGTTCTTTTAGTGTCGCAGATGGCTGGCCGGGCCTTCGGGCTATCGACTTCTTCGTTGCTGCCGATGGTAAGGTTTACCAAGCGGCTCGATCCGAAACTGACCGCGCCGTGTATCTCGTGTCTTATCTCGCGAACGGGTCACCCCGGTCCAAGGTGCGACTGGACGCGGACTTTTTCCTGCCCTATGAGATTGCCGTCTTCCCATCGGGGGAAATCTTGGTGAGTGGCATCTACGGGTCAGAGAATCGCACTCCCTTCACTGCTGTATTCAATGCGAACGGCAGGCTGATCAAAGAAATCTACGAACCTGAAGACGAAGATTCCAGGAAACGAGCTGAAGCGGGCGAACCGGGATTTCGCCCGAGCTCAATGGACTTCGGCAACGATTTTGTGGCGAAAGGCGACGCGGTGGCTGGATCGGACGGAAACGTGTACCTGTTGCGAGCCGCCTCGCCCGCTTTGATTTTCGTTATCTCACCCAAGGGAGAAGTACTTCGCAAGCTGCGTATCGGGTCACCGGGCTCCGAGCTGTCGGCTGCACGACTGAAATCTGCGCCGGGACTTCTCGCTATTAGCTTTCTGCAGAAGGGCAGGAACACGGGCATCCTCGAGGTAGTCGACTACAAGGGCAAGGAGGTAGCAAGCTATGCACCTAGCGACAAAAGGATGTACCCAGGGTTATTGGGCTGTTTCAGCCTTCAGAGCTTTACGTTCCTTAGCCTCAATGATGGAGACTACCTGCACCTAAACAGGGCTGAAGCGAAATAGTTCTTACGCGAACCCGATCTTCGCTCACCTCAACCCCTCGTTCGCATCTAGTCGCCGCTGGCGTGGTGCTGCGTGGGCACCAGGGTCAGGCGCGGGCGCCCCGCTTCGGCCTGCTGCTGCGACCTGTGGCCGAATGCCCGCAGAATGCAGATGACGGCGGCATAGGCGGCGAAAACACCCAGGCTAACGGATGCGATGACAGTGACGAAGAGGATAACGGGCATCAAGAACGAGATCACGATCGACCAACCTTAGAAAAACTCAGAGTCTGTTGCGGCGGCTCTCCCATCCTTAACTTATCGCCTGAGCGCGAACTGCATGCCTTATCAAATCCAGGCTTTCAAATCTAACCTCGTTGACGCTCCGCGCGGTTGACGACTAAGATACGGAGTAGAGCTGTGCAATTCCACTTTCTATCAATTCTGGAACCCTGTCGACGTTACGGAAGGGGCATGAACCCCGGCGAATGATGGCGATTACGAAGATTTCCGTCCGTGGCGCCCGGCAGCACAATCTCAAGAACATTGACGTTGAGATTCCGCGTAACGCACTGACGGTGGTTACCGGCCTGAGCGGCTCGGGGAAGTCCTCGCTCGCCTTCGACACGATTTACGCCGAGGGCCAGCGCCGCTACGTGGAGACTTTGTCGGCCTACGCGCGGCAGTTTCTGGACCAGATGGAGCGCCCGGATGTGGATGCAATTGATGGACTTAGCCCGTCCATCTCGATCGAGCAGAAGACCACCAGCCGCAGCCCGCGCTCGACCGTCGGAACCATCACCGAAATCTACGACTATCTTCGACTATTGTTCGCCTCGATTGGCGCCCCGCATTGCCCCAAGTGCGGCCGCGCCATCAGCCGCCAATCCGCCGACCAGATCGTCCAACGAGTGATGGCGCTCAGTCCGGAAGACCGCGTCATGGTCATGGCGCCCATCGTCCGCGGGCGCAAGGGCGAGTTCAAGAAAGAGATGGAAACTCTCGTCAAGCACGGCTATACCCGGGCGCGCATCGACGGAGAGTTGGTCAGTCTCGACGACGAGACCGCCATCAATCTCGACAAGCGGAAGAATCACACCATCGAAGTCGTGATTGACCGCCTGCTGGTGAAGCCCGGCATCGAGCATCGCCTGGAAATGTCGGTAGGACTTGCGATGAAACTAGCCGGCGGCCTGGTGCAGGTTGCGGTGGTCGGCGGCGAAGAGCAGCTATATTCCGAGAAGCTGGCGTGTCCGGATTGCGGCATCAACGTCCCACAACTCGAGCCGCGCTCGTTTTCGTTCAACAGCCTGTATGGAGCCTGTCCGGAGTGTCACGGCCTCGGCAGCCGTTACGATTTCGACACCGCCAAAGTGATTAGCGACTGGTCCAAGCCGCTGCTCGATGGCGGGCTGGGGCCAGGGTCGGCGTCGCAGAATCTGATTCACATGCTGCAGATTTCGGCAGCCGCGTATGGCATCGACTTGAACACTCCGTTCGAGAAGTTTCCCGAGAAGACGCAGGACTTTCTGCTGAACGGCGAGCCCGGACGCGGCGGCAAGACCGGATTCCACGGCATCTTCGGATATCTGAAACAGAATCTCGATGAGTCCACTTCCGAAGGCTACCGCGACTGGCTGATGGATCACATGTCGGCGACCGAGTGTCCGGCGTGCCACGGCAAGCGTCTGCGGCCGGAAAGTCTGGCCGTCAAGGTGAATGGCATGTCGATTGCTGACTTCACGGCCATGCCGGTGGTGCGTTCGCTGGCGGTGGCGGAAGGGATCAAACTGGTCGGGCGCGAGGCCGCGATTGCCGGGCGCGTCATGCACGAAGTGGTGGAGCGATTGCAGTTTCTGAATGCAGTAGGGTTGGGATATATCTCGCTCGATCGCTCGGCGGCAACTTTGTCGGGCGGCGAGGGGCAGCGCATCCGGCTGGCCACGCAGATTGGATCAAAGCTGCGCGGCGTGCTCTACGTGCTGGATGAGCCGTCGATCGGACTTCACCACCGCGACAATGATCGCCTGCTGACTGCGCTGGAGAATCTGCGCGACCTGGGCAACACCGTGCTGGTGGTTGAGCACGATGAAGAGACCATCCGCCGCGCGGATTATGTCGTCGATCTAGGGCCGGGCGCGGGGCGTCATGGCGGCAGCCTCGTAGCGCATGGAACGCCGGAAGAAATCATGCGCGATCCGGATTCGCTGACCGGGGCTTACATTTCCGGCCGCACGTCGATTGCCATGCGGCCCGAGCGGCGCCACGCCAACGGCGCGGCCCTGACGATTCTGGGCGCGAAAGAAAACAATCTCAAGAATCTGGATGTAACGTTTCCTCTGGGCGTGATGACCGTGGTGACGGGAGTCTCGGGCTCGGGCAAGTCGACTCTAGTGAACGACATTTTGTATCGCGCGCTGGCACGGCAGCTTTACCGCTCGCGCGAAAAGGCGGGCGACCACAAAGCGATTGCAGGCGCGGAGAACATTGACAAGGTCATCCGCATCGATCAGTCGCCGATCGGCCGGACGCCGCGTTCGAATCCGGCCACTTATACCGGAATGTTCACCCAGATGCGCGATTTCTATGCCATGCTGCCGGAGTCGCGCGAGCGCGGCTACAAGGCAGGACGGTTTTCGTTCAACGTTTCCGGCGGACGCTGCGAGGCCTGCCAGGGCGAAGGCCAGCGCCGCATCGAAATGAATTTCCTGCCCGACGTCTACGTGCTGTGCGAAGTCTGCGGCGGGCGCCGCTACAACCACGAAACGCTGGCGGTGAAGTACAACGGAAATTCCATCGCCGACTTGCTGGAAATGCCGGTCTCCGACGCGCTGCCGATTCTCGAAAATATCCCGCAGGTCAGGCAGAAGCTGCAAACCCTGGTCGACGTGGGCCTGGGCTACATCCATCTCGGTCAATCGGCGGTCACTCTGTCGGGCGGCGAAGCCCAGCGCATCAAGCTGGCGCGCGAACTCAGCAAGCGCCAGACCGGCAAGACGCTCTACCTGCTCGACGAACCGACCACCGGACTGCACTTCGATGACGTCAAGAAGTTACTCGACGTGCTGCACAGGTTGACCGACCTGGGAAACTCGATCATCATCATCGAACACAATCTTGATGTGATCCGCAACGCCGACTGGATCATCGACCTCGGTCCCGAAGGCGGCGAAGAAGGCGGACGCATCGTGGCCCAAGGCACACCCGAAACCGTGGCGCGAGTGAAGAAGTCGTATACGGGTCAGGCCCTGGCGGGATACTTTGGGAACGGGAAGAAGCGTGCATTATCCGGTATCGAGCGTCGAGTCGAGCCCTTATAAATTAAGAGAAGGTCCTCTTGTCGTCATCCGACAATCCGCAGTTGGAGCCGCAACCGGTGCTGAGCACCGAACTGCAGCCGCCGGTTGAAATGCCGGCATCGACTGGCCCCGCGCCGGGCCCGCAGGATCCGGTCACGTCTGATCCTTTCATTCTCACTCCCGCCCCTCCGGTTCCAACCGCGCCGCCAGTCGAGAATCCCCTATGGAGCGGTTGGGACGTGCTGCTCATTGCCGCGTTGACCATGGTCACCATGGTAGTCCTGCAGTTTGGATTGGTGCTGGCCTACCAATGGCTTCGCTACCCGCACGAGACCTTTTTTGAGGTTGCGCAGAAGGTCGGCGAGGCGCCGCTCCTGTTGATCGTCTTGCAATTTCTAACCTACATTCCCGTGGCCGCCTTCATGTTCCTTCTGGTCGAGGGCAAATATCACGTCCCGTTCTGGCAGGCAATTCGCTGGGACTGGCCGCGGTCGGAGTGGAAACTGCTCGCGCTCGGTGTGGCTACGTTCGTAACCCTCGGCCTGCTGCAAAGCCTGTTGCCCATGCCCAAGGACACGCCCTTCGAACATCTTTTCGACCGGCCACGCGACGCTTATCTGCTGGCCATCCTTGCCGTGAGCATCGGGCCGCTGATGGAAGAATTGTTCTTTCGCGGATTCCTGTATCCCGTGCTGGCGCGCCGCATGGGCGTGGCCTGGGGGATCGTGCTCACCGCCCTGCCCTTCGCTTTGCTCCATCTGCCGCAGTACGGTTGGGCCTGGGGAGCGGCTCTGGTTATTTTTCTGGTGGGCGTGATCTGCGGCCTGGTGCGCGCCGCCACCCGCTCGGTGGCCGCCAGTTTCCTGGTTCATGTGGGCTATAACGGCGCGCAGATGCTCATTGCCGTAGTCGTGACTCAAGGCTTCCGCCACATGCCGAAAGCCTTGACCAGCTTGGCTTGCGCCGAAGTTTTGCATTTTGGCAACTTCTTCCGGGCGCTGACTCCTAACTTTTTTTGACGTATAGTAAGCGGATTGTCCCACGTATGACGCGCAGTGTGAATCCAGCTGTCCTCAACCAGAACCGGGAATCAGGTCCGAAAACTGTGGCCGAAACGCTGTTGTCGCCCCGCATCCTCGAAGCGATTCCCGACGCGGTCGTCGCCGTGAACCAGCAGGGCGTGATTATTCAGGTCAATTCCCAGACCGAGGCCCTGTTCGGCTACACCCGCGACGAGTTGATCGGCCAGCGAGTGGAAATGCTGGTGCCCGACCGTCAGCGTCCGCTGCACCATCTGCATCGCGAGCACTTCCACCAGCAGCCTAAGATTCGCCGCATGGGATCAGGGCTCGATCTTTACGGCCGTCGCCGCGACGGATCAGAATTTCCCGTGCAGATCAGCCTGAGCCCGCTCGCCACCGACGACGGAACCATGGTCCTGAGCGTCATCCGCGACATCAGCGACAGCAAGCGCATTGAAGAAGATCTCCGCCGCGCCCACGAGGAACTCGACCGGCGCAAGAGCCGCGAGCTGCGCGATTCGCAAAACCGGCTCGCGCTGATTGTCGATTCCTCCCAAGACGCGATCATCGGCAAGGATCTCGAAGGCATTGTCACCCACTGGAATAAAGGCGCCGAACACATTTACGGCTACACCGCGCAGGAAATGATCGGCCGGCCTATTTCGCTGCTCGCCCCGAAAGATCGAGCCGATGAGATTCCCGCCATCCTGCAGAGAATCCGCAACGGCGAGCGCGTCGAGTACTTCGAGTCGGTGCGCGTCACCAAAGACAAACGCAGTCTGCATGTCTCGATTTCGGTTTCGCCCATCCATGATGCCGAGGGCAAGGTGGTCGGAGCGTCCACCATCGCCCGCAACATCACCGCCCAGAAAAAGATCGAAGACCAGCTCCGGCAATCGCAAAAGATGGAGGCCGTCGGCCGCCTCGCCGGCGGCGTGGCCCACGACTTCAACAACCTGCTGGGCATCGTCACCGCCTGTTCCGAGCTGCTGCGCAACCGTGTCGACGCCGAGAGCGCCGAGTATATCGACAACATTCGCGAAGCATCCAAGCGCGGCGCCGCCTTAACCCGCCAACTGCTGGCCTTCGGCCGCAGGCAGCCGGTGCAGGCCCAGGTGCTGGACTTGAACGATCGGCTCAAGGAAGTGAGCAAGCTGCTGCGTCCGCTCATGGGCGATGGCGTTGAGGTCGTGCTGCTGCCGCGAGCGGCCACGGCCGTCGTCGAAGCCGATCCCGGCCAACTGGATCAGATCGTTATCAATCTGGCCGTCAACGCGCGCGACGCCATGCCCCACGGCGGCACGCTGATTCTCGAAACCGCTATCTTCGATTTCGATGAATCCTTTGCCCGCGAGCATCCCGCGATCACCGTCGGACGCTACGTGATGCTGGCCGTCAGCGACAACGGAATCGGCATGGACGAGACCACGCGCTCCCGCATCTTCGAGCCCTTCTTCACCACCAAAGAAATGGGCAAGGGAACGGGCCTGGGCCTGGCCACTGTGTACGCCATCGTCCAGCAGAGCGGAGGCCACGTCTGGGTCTACAGCGAGCCCGCACACGGAACCACGTTCAAGATCTACCTGCCCAGCGCCGAGCACAAGCTGGGGACGGCGCCGGCAGCCCACGCAGAGGCGCTGCCGCCAAGGCGCGACGGAGTAACCATTCTGCTGGCTGAAGATGACGCCATCATGCGACGCCTGACGCGGAAAATGCTGCAAGATCACGGCTACAAAGTCCTTGAAGCCGAAGACGGGAAATCGGCTCTGCAGGTGATCGGCTCCGACCACACCTCGGTCGACCTGATCCTCACCGATGTCGTAATGAAAGGCATGAACGGCCCCGAACTCGTGCTCCACCTCATCGACTCGCATCCCGCGATGAAAGTGATTTACATGTCGGGCTACACCGGCGAGTTGGTGGCTAATCAGGGATTGGACACCGGCATCCGCCTCCTGGAAAAGCCGTTCACCCGAGCCGACCTGCTGAAAACCCTCGACGCCGCCCTGGGGCAGCTTCCCTAGGGTTGTCACCGTGGGATACCCGCCGTGGGGCATATTGCGGCGTTAGCCACGTTGATCCGCCTTCCTTGATCCGGCTTCGTTAATTCGGCTTCGTTGATTCTCCTCGTTCGATCCGGCTTCGTTCAAATCGCCTTCGTTGATTCGGCTTCGTTCGAATCGGGAAGGGCACGACTTCCAGTCGTGCCGTGAAGCGGCCAAATTGACCGCGGCTTTAGCCGCTGGGGGCCCTCAGCGGCTGAAGCCGCGACTACTTCTACTACGCAGCGGCACGACTAAAGTCGTGCCCTTCCCATAGTCGAGGAGATCGCTTCATTTCTTCGTCCACTGGTCCACCCAATCATTCACCGTCTGGTACCACAGCCGCGAATTCTGCGGCTTCAGCACCCAGTGCCCCTCGTCCGGGAAATACAACATCTTCGAGGGCACGCCTTCCATCTGCAGCGTGGTGAAAAGCTGGAAGCCTTCGCTCACATCCAGCCGGTAATCGCGCTGCCCATGAATCACCAGCGTCGGCGTCTTGAAATTCTTGGCGTACTGGTGCGGCGACCACTTCTCATACGCCGCGCGATTGTCGTAAGGCGTGCCTTTGAATTCCCAGTCGTTGAACCAGAGTTCTTCGGTCGTGCCCCAGGCCGACTCGGCGTTGAACATGCCGTCGTGCGACACGATGCATTTGAAGCGTTCGGTGTGGCCGAGCACCCAGTTGGCCATGTATCCGCCGTAGCTAGCGCCCAGCGCGCACTCGCGGTTTTTGTCGATGAACGGATAAGTCTGCTCCGCGTAGTCGAGGCCCTTCATCAAATCTTCAAACGGAGCGCCGCCCCAGTCGCCGTTGATGGCGTCAATAAACTTCTGCCCGTATCCGGTCGAGCCGTGGAAGTTGATCATGATGACGACGTATCCGCTGCTCGTCGAAGAAGTTGGTGCCGCGAACAGTTCGGGATTCCACCGATAGCTCCAGTCGTCTCCCCAAGCCCCCTGCGGCCCGCCATGAATGAGGAACTTCACGGGATATTTCTTCGAGGCATCGAAGTTCGGCGGCTTGACCAGGAAGCCTTCGACTTTGTCGCGGTTCGTGCCAGGAAACCAGAAGGATTCGATGGGAGACATGGCAACTTGTGAGAGAACGGCGTCGTTGAGGTGAGTGAGTTGGCTTCGTCTTGCCATCGCACACTCGGGAAGTGGTTCCCGGGACTCCCCCGTGAGCATCGCTTTGGTTTTTTCAAGGCCAACCACGCAAGAACCATGCCGAGCAATGAAGAGCTCGTTCGGCGACCCGAGGGACATTCCCGTGAAGATGACCGTATTTTCGAGATCGATTGGCTTATGCGTGACACTCCCAATCTCAACAGCAGCAACGTCGTCATTGAATCCGTCGACTAGCTTGATCGGATGGCATCCCTGAGGGCACATTTCCGGCGTTATTCCGTAAATTGGGGATTCGCCTTCGTCCTCGGCAGTGAGGAAAATCTCATGCCTGCCCGTCCAACCGAACGTTCCAACCCACCGATCAAAATCCTCCGTCAGATTCTTCTTCTCCCCCGTCTTGCGGTCGTAGAGCATAAGCCGGAAGCGGTCGCTCTCGTATCCCGGACGCTGCTGGGCGCGGTAGGCGATGTAGCGGCCGTCGGGCGAATAGAGCGGCGACGTGTCGCTGGCCGGATTGTCGGCGGTGATGTTCTTTGCCGCGCCTCCGCTGACCGGGACGATCCACAGATCGTTGTTGGTGGAAGCCGCCGGATTCTTGTCATGATTCGACGCGTAGCAAATCTCCTGCCCGTCGGGCGAGAAGGCATAGTCATCCTGCCCGCCGAGCGAAAACACGGGAGCGTCGAAGTCGCCAGGCGTGAGGTCGCGAGGTGGGCCTGAGATCATGGGTCCGCTTCCTCCGACAGTACCGATCTCCATACCGACGTGCTGAGCCGGGGCAGACACCACAAACAGATGGCTTCGCTTGCCTTCTTTGTAGGCGTTCCAATGACGATAGAGCAGGTGGTCGAATATCTGCGCCTTAGCCTTCGATTTGTTGGTCTCTTCCAGCTTCTTGGCGTTGCAAGCAATCTCGTCAGGCTTTCCGTCACATTCCGGAAAAATGTCCGTCGTAAACAGAATGTTCTTGCCATCAGGCGACCAGAGTTCGCCCCCGGCTTCGGTCTCGATATTCGTCAACTGACGCGTTCCGGTGACTAAGCCGGCCGCACCATCAAAATCGGCGATCCACACCTGCGATCCGCCCTCCTTCGTCGACAGAAATGCAAACCGCTTCCCATCCGGCGCCCAGCGCGGACGGTCGGCATCCTGATCGGCAATAATCTCCCGCTCCTGACCACCGGCCGTGGGCACGATCCAGATGTGCGGCGTCTTGGTGTTGGCTTCGAGATCGACGTCAACCACGCTGAAGATCACCCACTTGCCGTCGGGCGAAACCTGCGGATCGCCAACGCGCTTCAGCTTCATCATGTCTTCGAAAGTGAAAGGACGCTTGGCCTGGGCAACGGCGGGAAGTGTGAAGGCGAGAACAAGAAGAGAGATAAAAAGACGGCGCATAAAACCCTCCTGCGGCAAACGGATGAGTGTAGCAGGGTTTGGGTAGCGCCGCCGTCCCGGCGGCTGTCCAGCGGGCATCCCGCCCGCTGCCTAGATGAACTCCTGCTGCCGGAGTTTCCATCAAACGAGGTTCCATCAAACAACGCTGCCGTCATCAGCTTATCGAGGCCGAGGGCAAGCTGCCCTCGGGACAGCCGGCGAGACGCCGGCGCTACCACCCCGGCAACCTCTTTCCCGCCACGGCATCCAAGTAATTGGCAGAACTGCGGCGCCCTGCCCTCCAGCCTCACTGAGCGGAGAGGGGTTGGAGGGCAGGGCCGCTGCGGTAGTTTTTCCGTGGGAGACGTAGCTTGCTGCGTCTCTCTGGGCATAGGCTTGAAACTCTGCCGGCCGGAGGCGTAGCCCGCTACGTCTCTGCGACAGCTTTACTCTGATCCGATAAACTAGACATCATGACATCGGTTCCCAGTCGTTGGTTGACTCTGACTTTGCTGGCCTGCGGGCTGGCCGCTCTGCCCGTGCGCGCCCAGGAAGGTCCGCTCGATACCGCTCCCCCGCAAGGCACGACTCCTGACGAGATCATCCAGCACTTCTCCGCCAAGGAAACCGAATTTGCCAAGGCGCGCGACCAGTACACCTACCGTCAGGACGTGAAGGTACAGACCCTCGAAGGCGAAACGGTCGATGGGGAATATCACGAAGTCTTCGATGTGATGTTCGACGACAAGGGCAAGCGCCTCGAAAACGTAGTCTTCGCTCCGCAGTCCAGCCTGACCAAGATTTACATGTCGGAAGAAGACATGCAGGACATCCGCCACCGGCTGCCCTTCGTGCTGACTACCCAAGACCTGCCGGAATACAACATCATTTACGTAGGCCAGCAGCAGGAAGACGAACTGCACTGCTACGTATTCGACATCGCGCCCAAGAAGATCGAGGGCAAGAAGCGCTACTTCCAGGGACGCGTCTGGGTCGACGGCCACGACCTCCAGATCGTGAAGACTTACGGCAAAACCGTTCCCGACATCCGCAAGAATCACGGCAACGACGAGAATCTGTTCCCCAAGTTCACCACCTGGCGGCAACAGATCGACGGCCTCTACTGGTTTCCGGTCTACACCAAGGCGGACGACGAACTGCACTTCAAGCTGGAAGACGTGCACATCAAGGAAATCGTAAAGTACGAAGACTACAAGCGCTTCGGATCGAACGTGAAAATTCTGGTCAACGGCAAGGAAATTCCGAAAGGCGACAGCAAAACCCCGCCGCCAGCCTCGCCAACCGACGACAAGCAGCCGCAATAGCCAGGTTTCAAAGTTTCACGGTTTCAGAGTTTCAAGGTAGAAGAGAACGCTTCCGGCGGAGCGATTCGAGCAGCCGGCTTAAAAGACCGAGAACCTGGTAGATCTCTCGAGCTAGGGTCTGCTGCTGGTTCAGATCAAGATAGGCGAGATCCAGAGCGATGTCGAGTTGCGTCTCTAGCTCCAGCAAGGAGCCTCGTGCCTGCCCGAGAAAATGAGAGAACTCGCCCGAAGTGAGCCTGCCTTGTCCTTCCGCGATATTCGATGAGACAGAGACTGCGGCACGCCTGACCTGGGAGGTTAGTCCATAGGTCTCGTTCCTGGGGAACCGCTCAGTGGATTGATAGACGTGAACCGCCAGAGCCTTGGCCTTCTGCCAGACGAGCAATTCCCGATAGGTGCGAGCCACGAATCAAGCCTAGTTTCAAGGTCGCAAAGTTTCAAGGTTTCAAAGGCAAAAACGGACTTGCCGCTTCCCACTTTGAAACCCTGAAACCTTGAAACTTTGAAACCTTAATAGAACAGATACTTTCTCCACTTATCATCCGACCGTCCCATCAGCCGCATAATGTGCCGGCTGGTATGCAAATTGAAGGCGCGGGGTTCGCGCATCAGCTTCATGTGGGCTTCGGCGGGAGACTGGTTGCCCTTGCGGCGATTGCAGGCGTGGCAGCAGGCCACCAAGTTTTCCCAGGTGGACGAGCCTCCGCGCGAGCGCGGGATTACGTGGTCCAGCGTCAGTTCACTCGAGGGCAGCACCGTGGCGCAGTACTGGCAGGTATTGCGGTCACGCAGCAGGATGTTCTTGCGCGACAGCGCCCGGCTCTGGTGCGGAATGCGGCGATATTCGAGCAGCCGGATTACCGACGGCAGCCGCATAGCCACGCGCGCCGAGTGCAGAAAGTGGCCATTTTCTTCCTCAGTCATCGCCACGCCCTTGAGCACCAGCACCAGCGCCCGGCGCGCGGCGCAGACGTTGATGGGCTCGTACGAAGCGTTCAACACCAGGACGGGCGCAAGCAGGGCATGACCATCCCCGGCCCGGTGCATGGCCGCCGCCGGCGAGAACAGGCCGGCGGCATACCGGGATCCTGCATCGTGTTCCATGCTCAGTGACATAAAATCAAATACCCTGTTTCAGTGTTTCAAGGTTGCCAAAGTTTCAAGGTCTTGAATCTCAGCGGAATCGACGATCTTGTCTTCCTCCTGACGACCTTGAAACTCTGAAACATTGAAACCCTGATTCTCAGACGCCAGCTTCAGCGTGCGCGCCACGGTCGCGACCCATACCCGCCGCGCTCCCGCCCGGCGCAGCACCCGCGCACACTCGGTCGCGGTCGTACCTGTCGTGTAAACATCATCCACGAGAATCACCTCCCGGCCAGTGACTTCTGCGGCACGGGTCGCGGCAAAGGCTCCGCGCAGGTTTTCGCGGCGTTGATGGCTGGTCAGGCCAATCTGCGAATGCGTGTCGCGCGTGCGCTGCAGAAGCTCGGGGGCAAGCTGCATCCGCTCGCGCACGGGATGGAACTTCAGCGCGGCGCGCGCTATCAGTTCCGCCTGATTGAACCCGCGCTGCCGCCGCCTGATCTTGTAAAGAGGCACAGGGATGACGAGGACCGGCTGTTGATCAAACATGCCCCGGTCCAACCTGGCCTGCTCGAATTCCGGCTCGAGCGCGGAGAAAACATCTGCCAGCATTCGTCCCAGCACTTTGGCCGCCGGGCGCACCCCGTTGTACTTCAGCAGATGAACCAGCTCACGCAGCCCACCGTCATAGCTGCCATACGCCACCGCACGGTCGAACGGACGGTCAATTCGACGGCAAACCGGACAACGACGCAGCCCCTCGGGGTCAGTCTCCGCATAAGAGGAAAGCACGCGCTCCCCGCAAATCGAGCAGAATTTCCCGCGAAGCGGATGGATGCCGGCCAGGCAATCGGGGCACACGGGCAGAGTGGAGATGTTCAGCTGCGGCTCGCCGCAAATGCGGCAATCGGATGGAAACAGTACGGAGAACAGCCCTTCAGAGACTCGCCAGGCCAAACTTCCTTCAGCCCAGACTCGCCCAGCCCAAGCTCCTGCAGGACCGGGCGAACTCTCTCGCGAAACAATAGAACGCCCCGCTACTGCAGCACTGGCTTGGCTAGCCCGGATTCGGTCCTCACTACTGCTGAAGACGGCCTCCTTCATTACACCGCAAACGCCCGCGGCCAATCTTTCCTGTCTTGCAGTATAGCGGCGACAGCTGCCGCTAGGCAACGTTGCGGTTGGACGTAGCCGGAGGTTCACGGGGTGCGATCATCGGCGCCACCATCACCCGATCGCGCACCCGGGTAAAAATCATCCGGTAATCCCGCCGGAAACATTCCCCGCAGCGCACCGGCCGCAGAAGAAGCAACGGCAGGATAAAACGTTCACCCCACGTACGCGGGCGCGAGCGGTAGCCGGTTTCACTACCACAATCGTCACAACGGTAAGCTGGAAACAAGGGTCGGTCGGGGGAATTGCTCATCACCACACCTCGGAAGCTGGACTAAGACGGGGCGGCGAACAGATTGGTCCTATTTTACACCAGCCGCGCTTCCTTCGTGGACTTTCGTGTCCCTCGTGGTCAGTGATCTTCATCCGCCAAGACTGCGTCTGCGATATACTGGCCTCCGGCGTACAGGACGCCGCCCGTCCGCGGACAGGACCGAGTCCACCTGAGCGAAATTCTTGAATTCAAGGGTTCTCACGAACCTCCTTTTCGCCCGCCGCAGCGGACCCCGGGCATGACTCCGAAGGAGGTCCGTCATGGCAGCTCGTCCGTCCACCGATCGTCACTTTCCCGTTCGCCCCAACCTCGATCAACTCAGAAACCAGGCCAAGGATCTGCTCCGCGCCGTAAAGGAGGGAGATCCGGCCGCAGTCGCGGAGTTTCGCAAGAACCATCCCAATGGAATCGATGCCCCGGCCGAACTGGCCGGAGCGAGGCTCGAAGACGTCAAGCTCGCCGATGCCCAAGCCGCGCTGGCCCGAAGTTACGGCCTCCCTAGCTGGCCGCGGCTGGTCACCGCCTGCCGCGTGACCGAGGCAATCTGGCGCGGCGACGTCGACGCGGTCCGCGCCCTGGTTCTGAAAAATCCGCGGCTGTTGCACGAAAGCGCCCGCGGCACCGCCGAATGTAACTGGGGTCCGCCCATGTCGTACGCCGCCAACGTCGGGCAGGATGCGATTATCGCGATGCTGCGCGAGATGGGCGCGGAAGATCTTCAGCACGCCTTCGACCGCGCCTGCCTGCAAGGCCAGATCGAAAGCGCCCGCCGCCTGCAGACCATGGGCGCGCGTCCCACGCCCGGCATGGTCATGGGCCCATGCGAAACGCTGAATCCTGATGGCCTCGCCTTCCTGCTCGAACTGGGCGCCGAACTTGCCGACGCTCACGGCGACCGCCTCGCCCCCGTCGCCCTGCTGCTGCAAACCTATTGCCGCGGCCCTGAAAGCAAGCATCGCTGTCTAGAGTTAGTGGCCGGGCGTGGCGTCCTTCTTCCCGACACGCCGGTCATGGCGCTGCATCGCGGCCGCATCGATCTGCTCGAAGCGCATCTGCAGCGCGACCCGCACCTCGTCGCTCGCACCTTTTCCCATGAAGAGATCTATCCGCCAGAACTAGGATGCGACGCCGACCACTCCCTTGCGCTGCACGGCACGCCGCTGGCCGGAACGACGCTGCTGCACATCTGCGTCGACTTCGACGAAATCGAGATCGCTCGCTGGCTGATCGATCATGGCGCCGACGTCAACGCCAAAGCCGAGATCGACGCAGACGGCTTCGGCGGGCACACCCCACTGTTCGGCTGCGTCGTCTCGCAGGCCTATATGTGCCGCCTGCAGCGCGACGCCGCCTTCGCCCGCCTCCTGCTCGATCACGGCGCCGACCCCAACGCGCGCGCCTCATTGCGCAAACGCCTGCGCTTCGTCCCCGACGAATCCATGCACGAGTACCGCGACGTCACCCCGCTCTCCTGGGGCCAACGCTTCCATGGCCGCGGTGTTCACGGCCACACCTGGATCAGCCAGCCCGCGATGGAATTGATCGCAGAGCGCGGCGGAAAAGAATGAAGCGGGGTGCCACACCGCAGTTCCACCCGCAGCCTGCGCACTTGTCATGCGGCCTCGCCGCGTGCTAACGTGCGCCGTTCCTTTGTTTCGAGAAACTTGCATTCATCCCGCGCCTCTAAAAGGATTCCGCCTATGAGCAGTCCCGATAGCCCAGCCCCCAAAAAGCACGTTCCCTACGTCCCCGAAACCATGGAGATGAAAGAGTTCACCCTGCGGGCCGTCCTGCTCGGACTTTTGCTGACGGTCGTGCTGGGCGCGGCCAACGCCTACCTGGGCCTGCGCGCGGGCATCACTATCGCGGCAACGTACCCGGCAGCCGTAATCGCTATGGCCGCCATGCGTGCCTGGAAAGGATCTCTGCTCGAAGAAAATATCGCTCGAACTGCCGGCTCCATCGGCGAGTCGGTCGCCGCCGGGGCGATCTTCACTATTCCCGCGTTTCTCCTCTCTCATGCATGGCCCACATTCTGGTCCGTCGAAGCCTATTTGAAAACGACTTCGCTGCTCATGGTGGGCAGCATTCTTGGAGTCCTGTTCATCTCGCTGGTCCGCCGCGGCATGGTGGAAGATCCCGAGTTGCCCTTTCCCGAATCCCTCGCCGCATCGGAGATTCACAAAGCCGGGCAGCGTGGCGCCCAAGCCGCGAAATATCTCTTCTGGAATATCGGCCTCGGAGGCGTCGTCTACATCCTGGGAAAATTCGGCCTCTTCGCCGCTGACACTGACCTGAGCGTCGGCGTGGGCAGCCTGGGACATAGCCAGGTTCGTCTCGTCACGGCCGGAAGCACCCACTTTCTGCCCACCGGAGGAACCACTGTATTTGCGGCTCCTAGCGTCAGTCCCGCCTATCTCGGCGTCGGCTACATCATCGGCGTCCGGCTGGCCTCGATCCAGTTTGCGGGAAGCGTGCTGGCCTGGGGACTGATGGTTCCTCTGCTCATCTTCTTTCTCGGCCCGCAACTTAAGGCTTACATGCCGGCCGACACTCCCGGCGATTGGGCGAACATGGCGGATGCCGTCTGGCGCTACATCGTGCGCCCCATAGCTGTCGGCGGCATGCTGGTGGGCGCCGCCTACACACTCTTCAAAATGCGCGCCAGCCTGACCGCTGGAATTGGCAAGGCCTTCGCCGACCTCCGCCAGACGGCCGACCAGCAGGCCAAGCTGGCCCGCACGGAACGCTACATGAGTTCGAAAATCGTCTTCAGCCTGATCGCCGTCATGTTCGTTCTGATGTGTCTGCTCTACATCAAAATCTCAGGTCTGTTCTGGCCTGCGATTCTTGCCGCTGTCGTCATGATTCTGGTGGGATTTTTCTTCGCCACCGTGTCAGGCAACCTGGTCGGATTCATCGGCTCGTCCAACAATCCGATTTCCGGCCTAACCCTGTCCACCCTGTTGATCGCAGCGCTCCTGATGGTCGCCCTGGGAGTTTCCGGCACGTCGGGCGTGGCGGCGGTACTGGGAGTCGCGGCGGTAGTTTGTGTTTCGTCGGCCGTTGCGGGCGAACTCTTGCAGGATTTCAAAGTCGGGTACATTCTTGGCGGCACGCCCGCAAGAATCCAAACGGCAGAACTCATTGCTGTAGTCGTGGCCAGCCTGGTCATGTATTTTCCGCTTGTCCTTTTGCATCAGGGCAGCATTAATGCCGGCGGCGTCGGCTTTGGAGGGGCCGAACTTCCCGCTCCTCAAGCCGGACTCATGGCGACCCTGGCGCAGGGCATCGTCGGCAAGGAAATGGCGTGGCCGCTCGTCGTGGTTGGAATTCTCTTCGGCATCTCGATGATCATGATGCAGGTCAAAAGTCCGATGCTAGTTGCGGTCGGCATGTACCTGCCCTTCGGCACAACATTCGCGATTTTTGTGGGCGGTGTTTTTCGCACCGTCGGCGACTGGATCGCCGAGCGCCACGGTTTCAACAGCGCTCAAAAGGCCCGAGTGGAAAATGCCGGGGTCCTGGTCGCATCCGGATTGATTGCCGGAGAAGCCTTGTTGGGCCTGGTTTGGGCAGGGATGCAATTTGTTCCGCAATGGAAGGCTCCCAATCATCCCCCGCAAATCTTCAGCACCCCGTCATACCTGGTGGGCGGAATGATCGTGCTGGCGGGCTTGGCCGCCCTTATGATCTTCCTGCCCGCCACGGCCGCCGGCGATCCTAACGAACCGGCACCGCCCACGGCGATCATGTAGGTTTGAGCCGTAAAGATACGAAGTGTCGCGAAGCAGTTCGTCGTATCCTCCGTGGAACTCTGTGTCCTCTGTGGTAAAAGTTTTTATGTCCATTGCTGAAAATACTGCGGCCATACGCGAACGCATGGCGGCTGCGGCGCACCGGGCGGGTCGTTCGGCAAGCGACATCAAGCTGATGGCGGTCAGCAAGACCCATCCGCCCGACCGTATCCGAGAAGCCCACGCCGCCGGATTGCGCCTGTTCGGCGAAAACCGCGTGCAGGAATTCGCGGGGAAAGCGGCCGCGCTAGCCGGTCTGGCCGGAACCGAGTGGCACATGATCGGCCACTTGCAGTCCAACAAAGCCGGCAAAGCGGTGGAGTTGTTCGCCGCGGTAGACTCGGTCGATTCAGTGAAGTTAGCCGAGAAGCTGGACGCAGCCGCGCGCACACTAGGCCAGAAGTTGAGCGTGCTGATCGAAATCAACGTCGGCGGCGAGGCCGCCAAAAGCGGCGTCGCACCCGATTCGCGCGAACTGGAAGAACTGCTGCTGGCCGCTCCACGGTTCGAAGCGTTGGAGTTTCGCGGCCTGATGACCGTGCCTCCTTTCGTCGACGATCCCGAAGGCGCGCGCCCCTACTTCCGCCAGTTGCGCGAATTGCGCGATGCCATTGCCGCGCGAAAGCTCCCCGCCGTTAGCATGGACGTGCTTTCCATGGGCATGTCGCACGACTTTGAAGTAGCGATCGAAGAGGGGTCGACCTGCGTGCGCGTAGGGACCGCAATCTTCGGGGAAAGATCGAAGGCCTGAGCGAACGCTGAATCGCCTTCGCTCTCGCACATCTTGTCATCCTTCTATGAAAACGGGCGTACCTGTCCACAGGTATTTTTGCGGCGATGCGGACAGGCTTCTATTCGTGCTCGAGGCACATAAGGTATGTC
>Ga0209040_10000357_pt1 | contig 34497 bp, 31 predicted proteins | sample BogFormECP12_OM3_FD_188240 | JGI IMG/M metagenome (GOLD analysis project Ga0209040, IMG submission 188240) | Bog forest soil microbial communities from Calvert Island, British Columbia, Canada - ECP12_OM3 (SPAdes) (version 2) | ecosystem: Environmental > Aquatic > Freshwater > Wetlands > Bog ... | reverse complement strand
GGGAGATCGCTCACGGGCCGGTGCGGAAAGGGAAGCTCGGGTGCGTGCGCGCAGGCGTCGCAGTGGCCGCGGCGCGCGTGGTCGACGAACTCCTCTCGGAAGGCCTCGATCGCGCTCATCAGCACGTTGACGCTGCCATCTGGATGGCCGCACGCGCCCCGCCGCGAGGTGAGCCCGGCCAGGCGTTCGATGCGCTGTCCCTGGCGCTCGCCCGCGGCGAGTCCCGCGAGCGCCTCGGCGAGCGCGTGCAAGCCGTTCACGCAGGGTCCGCACTGGCGCGTGCTCTGGTCGGCGAGCCAGCGCGCGAGGTGGACGGTTTCGGCGACGGGACAGGCGTCCTCGGAGATAAGCGCCACCACGCCGGCCCCGAGTCGCGCCCCGTGCGAGGCGAGGTGTTCGTCTGAGAGCGCCAGCGAGCCGAGCCTGGAGGCGCCGACGAAGGCTCCGGCGTAGCCGCCCAGCAGGACTCCTCGCAAGCCCGAGCTCGCGCCGCCGCCGGCCTCGATCAGGGAGACCAGCGACGAGCCGAGCTCGATCTCGTATACGCCGGGATGTGCGACCGGTCCCGACAGGGTCACGAGCGCCGAGCCCGGCTGGGCGGGGGCCCCAAGCTCGCGGAACCAATGCGCGCCGTAGCGCGCGATCAGGGCGAGGTGGGCGAGCGTCTCGACGTTGTTGACCAGCGTGGGCCGTCGCGCCACCCCGCGTTCGAACACCAGCGGCGGCGTGAACGTCGGCAGCGCGGGGCCGTTGTTGAGGTAGTTCACGAGCGCCGACTCCTGGCCGGCGACGTAATGGCCCGGGACCGTCGCGAGCCGCAGCGCCGGTCCGCGGCCGCGGCCGCCAGAGCGGCCCGCCGCTTCGCGTTCGGCGATCGCAATCGCGATCGCGTCCGCGCACGGGCCGGCGAGCTCGCAGACGGCGATGATCGCCTCGTCGGCTCCGATCGCTTCGGCCGCCGCGCTGGCGCCGTCGAGAACGAGGTGCGGCAGCAGCTCGAGCAGCGTGTGATCCTTCGAGCTCGCCGGCTCGCCCTCGGCGCCGTTGGCCACGACCACGGCGCGACCGCGCGCGCTCGCGACCGCGCTCATCTTCTTCGCGGCCGGGAACGCGGCTCCGCCGCGGCCCACCAGGCCCGCGCGGGCGACCTCCTCGATCAGGCCCGAGCGGCGATCCTGCCGGCGCCAACGGCCGCGGTCCTGGGCGAGCGGCGACGCGCCGTGAATCGCCTCGTGTTCTTCGAGGTTCAGCGCGCCGCGGCCGATGCCGCTGAGCAGGCGCGGGAGCGTGCCGCCTCTCGAGTGCTCGGCGGGCGCGGACCGCTGCACGGTTGGCGATGAGGCGCTCATCGCGTCGAGGTGCTCGCAGCGTGGACGCCGGATGCGTGGGGCAGGAGCGAGACGGGCGTGCCCGAGCGCCGCGCCCATTCGGAGCCGAGCGGACCCGCGGGCACCCACAGGAGCAGGAACAGAGAGAACGCGCCGGCGCCGCCGAGCGCGAGGCCGCGCGCCCGCGAGCTTGCGGGCCAGCCCGCGAGCACGCGCGCGAGAACGGCGCCGAGCACGACGATCGTGCAGATGATCGTGACCGCGAGCATCCAGGTGAACTTGACGTCGCTGCCGGTGCCGAGACCGTGCAGCAACGCGATCGGCCACGAGGCGTAGGTGAGCCAGTGAACCGTCCGCCAGGTGCCGAAGCCGATGCGCTGGCGCAGCAGGCTGGTGATGACGACCGCGATCAGCAGGTCGAAGGAGACGGCTCCGAGCCCGAGCCAGAAGGGCCGATATGCGCCCGCGAACGGGATCACGGCATCGCTCAACGAGATCGGCGCGAAGCCGTCGAGCACCGAGGTGAGGATGTGGAGCACGAGGAACACCATCGCCAGCAGCGAGACGTTGCGGTGCATCGAGTCGATCACGAAGCGAGGCCAGCGCGGCGAGCTCCAGCGCTTGACATCGGCGACGCCGAGGGCCACGGCGGCGGTGAGCAGGATCAGGGCGACCGCGCCGGTCGAACGCGTGAGGTACCAGTACGTGGTCGAACCGGTGGCGGCGACGGGGAGGATGGCGGTCATGGCTCCGGCCATCCCGCCAGCTCGGTCGTGTGCCCGTTCTCGGCGACGAGTCGCGCGGGCAGGCCGAGCTCGGTGAGCCAGCCGATCGCCGCTCGGCCGCGGATGATCGCGGCGGTGCTCGCGATGTTCGCGTCCGCGCAGTCGGCGCATGCGACGCTCACCGTGCGCCACTCGGCGCGCGCCGAGAGCCCGCTTCGGGGATCGATGATGTGATGGTGGGCGCGGCCTGCGTGCTTCCAGCGGCGCACGGTCGTGCTGGACGTCGCGAGGCCCCCGGAGAAGATCACGACGACCTGGGCGAGGCCATCGCCGTCGCCGTCGTCGCGGTGATCGTCGGTCACGCGGATCGGCCAGCCGGCGGCCGGAGGGGGGCCGGCGGTGGCCACGTCGCCACCCACGGCCACGAGCGAGCCGCAGTCGCCGGCGCGCGCCGCCGCCGCGGCGCCGCGGTCGGCCGCCCACGCTTTGGCGGTCGCCCCGAGATCGACCCGCACGCCGCGCCGCAGGGTCACGGTGGCGGTCTCGCGATCGAGCCTGACGGTGCGCCAGCCCTCGTGCATGCGCGCCTCGATACGCGCCGCCGTGCGTGGCGCGGGGAGGGGTGAGGCGATCGGCGGCGCCGGCTCGAGCTGATGCCAGTCGCGGTCGTATCCGATCAGCTCCAGAGCACGCCCGACGGTGGGATCGACGTCGCCGTCGGTCAGGCGAGCGGCGCGAAGCGCGAGCTCGAGCGCCTCGAGCAGCACGGGCCCGACGCGCGTCGGGCGCCCGGCGCGCGCGTTCAGCCGCATCAACTCCGAGTCGGGCCGAAAGCGGCTGCAGGCGCGGTCTATGGCTGCGAGCTCGCGCTCGACGGCCGTGCGTGCGACGCCTGCCGCCGAACCGTCGGTTACGCGCAGCACGACCGAGGTCCCGAGCGCCCGCCAGCTGATCGTCGCCGAACGCGACCGATCGATCACGCTGCTTCCCATCACGATCCTCCCGAGACGACCGGGGGCGAGGCTTCCTGCGCCGGTTCGGCGGCCTGCGGCGAGGATTCGTGCGACTGGTGCGATTCGCTCGCCGAGGGGGCTTCCGGGGCGGCGTGCGATTCCTGCGCCGGTGCTTCTGCGGGTGCGCCCGAGGATTCCCCCGAGGAGCCCGAGGATTCCTGAGAAGGTGCGGGGGAGGCCTGCGATTCGCCGCTGCGCGGCGCGGCCACCCCGGGCGGGGCTTCGCTGCTGGCTTCGCCCGACGGCGGTTGCGACGGCGGTTTCAGGGGAGTGGGCGTCGTTGAGGAGGAGCCGCCCTGGCTCGTCGAGCTCGAGGTCGAGCGGCCGCGCGCGGAGGCGTGCGCGGATTTGCCCGGGAAGGCGTGGGCGGCGACGTCGGTGAAGACGGCGGTCAGCAGCACGCTGCCCGCTACGAGCCAGCGATTCATGCGGCTCAGCTGGCCGAGCGCGGCGTCGCGGGTGTGGGTGGAGTGGTGGCCGAGCCGCATCGTCAGTGATCCCGGTGGAAGTGAGAGCTCCAGTTGAGCCACGCCGAGAACTCAGGCACGAGCAGGATGGCCAGCACGGCCCCGGCCGCCAGCGCTCCGAACAGCGCCAGCGTGCGCCCTTCGCGACCGGTGACCGCGCGCGCGCCCGGCAGCGGCCAGGCCTTGCTCGTCAGCGCGTTGCGCATGTGACCGAGGTGCGCGAGCACGTGCACGCCCGTGAACGCGACCCAGGCGACGAAGCTGACCTTGTGCAGCGGCAGGAGCACGCCCCTCGAGCTCGGTCCCACATACAGCAGCGCGACGCCGCTGGCGAACACGAGCAGCGTGGTGAGGACGACCGCAGGGCCGAGGGCGCGCAGCGCCATCGGCGGCGCGCCGCGCAGCCGGTAGGACGCATTGTGCGCGTAGTAGCCCACGAAGCGGTAGCCGGTGCTGCCGAGCTTGAGCAGCACGGGCGGGATCAGCAGCAGCCCGACGAACAGATGCACCGAGAGCAGCCCGCGCAGGCTCAGCAGCGTGATCCCGATTACCGCGAGGGGGATGATGAGCATCGCGCCGGCGAGGGCGGTGAGTCGCTCGTTGCCGGCGGTGCCGCCGCCGAGCAGCCGCAGCACGCGCCCTCGCGCGCGAGGCGACTGCGCCGGAGGAGATGGCTCCGCGCGAAACGGCGCCGGGGGACGCGTCTGTCCGATCGTCGGCACGAGGATCAGTGTGCCCAGAACGGCTAAGCATTCGGTAACCCGCGCATGAGAAAGCTCATTGAGTTGGCGCGGAGGAAAAGGGGCCGCGGTGCCCGACGCTTATGCTTGAACGATGGCGACCGACCACGACCGGGACCGCGACAACGGCGAGGCCGCGACCCTGGCGCAGGAGCGGCGCACCGAGGAGTCCGGCGGCGAGCGCGAACGAGGGGCGGCGGGCCGCCTGCTCCTGATCGAGGACGAGCCGGGTATCGTCGACTTCGTCAGCCGCGGGCTCGAGGCCGAGGGCTTCGAGGTCGAGGCCGTGCTCGACGGCGCCGTGGGCGAGCGGCTTGCGCTGCGCGGCGGCTTCGACGCGGTCGTGCTCGACCTGATGCTGCCCGGGCGCAGCGGAATGGAGGTGCTCGCCTCGGTGCGCACGGCGATGCCGAGCCTGCCGGTGATCGTGCTCACGGCCCGCGCCGAGATCGAGGATCGGGTCGCGGGCCTGGAAGCGGGTGCGGTGGACTATCTCGTCAAGCCCTTCTCGATGGCCGAGCTGGTCGCACGCGTGCGCGCGCAGCTGCGCGTGATCGCGCAGGTATCCACGAGCACGCTCGAGGCCGAGGGCATCGAGGTCGACCTGCTGACGCGCAAGGTCAAACGGTCAGGACGGCCCGTCCTGCTCTCCACGACCGAGTTCGAGCTGCTCACGTTCCTGATGCGCCACCACGGCCAGGTCGTATCGCGCGAGGCGATCCTGAGCTCCGTGTGGGGCTACGAGCACGACCCGGCGACGAACGTCGTCGACGTCTACGTCGGCTACCTGCGTCGGAAGCTCGGCGCGCCCGACGACCCGGCGCCGATCCACACGGTGCGGGCTGTGGGGTACCGGCTGGGCGCAGCGAGCTGATCGTGTCCCGTGAGCGAAGCCGCCTGGCGCCGGCCGGCCTGCGCTGGCGACTGGCCGCGTGGGTGGCGTTGGTCACGCTCGTGTGCACCGCGATCGCCTTCGCCGCGGTGTACCGCGGCACGGCCACCGATCTGCGCCACCAGATCGACCAGGAGCTGCGCGGCGACGCCCGCGACCTCGCCGGCACGCTCACCGAGAGCGGGGCTCGAACCCCCGCGGGTCTCGCTCGCGCCGCCGACTCCTACGTGCGCGACCAGCCTTTCCGGTTGAGCTCGACGCTGCTGTTCGCGCGTATCCCGGGCGCCGGTACCGTCACCAACAGGCCGGAGCTGTTCAAGATGCTCCCCCCCGACAACGGCGAGACCGCCGCCCAGCAGCTGCAGGAGGACGGTCTCTCCTCGAGGCTGCTCTCGGCGCCGATCGGCTACTCGACGCTCACGGTCACCGACATCGGCGAAGTGCGGCTGTTGCGGATGTCGGTGCGGCCGCGCCACGCGGCGAGCGCCGTCACCGTCGGCGTCGGCGAGTCGCTGTCAACGGTGAGCGATGCCCAGCGGGGGGTCGCGAACGCGTTTATCCTCGCCGGCATCCTCGCACTCGCGGGCGCGCTGCTCGCCTCGTATCTGATCGGCACGCGAGTCTCGGGCCCGTTGCGACGGATGGCCCAGGTAGCCGCGCGCGTCGACGCGGGCGACCTGCATCCTCGGATCGAGGATCCCGGTGGCCTGGGCGACGAGGTCAAAGTGCTCGCCGAGGCCTTCAACCACATGCTCGACCGGCTCACCGACGCGTTCGCCGGCCAGCGGGCGTTCGTCGCCGACGCCTCGCACGAGCTGCGCACGCCGCTTACCGTGATCCGCGGACAGCTCGAGGTGCTCGCCGCCCAGCCCAACCCCTCCGCGGAGGACGTACGCCGCGTCGAGCTGCTCGTGCAGGCGGAGATCGCCCGCGTCAGCCGCCTCGTGGACGACCTGCTCGTGCTCGCCAAGAGCGAGCACACCGAGTTCCTGCAGATCGGCTGGATCGACCTGCCGGTGTTCGTAGGGGAGCTCTGGGACGGCATGAGCCTGCTCGCCGCGCGCCGCTTCGAGCTCGCCCCCGTACCGGCGGGCACCTTGCGGGCCGATCCCGATCGCCTCGCGCAGGCGCTCAGAAACCTGATCGGCAACGCGATCGACCACACCGCGCCCGACGATGGCCTCGTCCGCCTGCGCGTCGAGGCGATGCCGGGCGAACGCGTGCGCTTCCTCGTCGAGGACGACGGCCCCGGCGTGCCCTTCGATCAGCGTGAGTCGGTCTTTCGCCGCTTTCACCGCACCGACTCGGCCCGCACCCGGCGCGCCGGCGGCACGGGGCTCGGGCTCGCGATCGTGAGCGCGATCGCGGACGCCCACGGAGGCAGTGTCCGCGCCGGCAGCTCGCCGGAGGGCGGTGCGTGCTTCGAGCTGACGCTGCCGGGGTTCACCGCGACGCCTGCGAGCGCTGGCGCGCCCCGCGGGGCGATCGCCGGCCTGGACTCGCCCGAGCGCGTCGACGCCAGCGAGCTGCCGGCGCTCGACGCCGACGGCGATCGGGTGGGGCGACTCGACCACCGCGACTAGCGTCCGTTCTGGACGTGCTCGCTGATCCGCCTGCGCGTGCGCGCTGCCCAGTCGACCTCCGTCTGCAGCTGCGCATAGATCGCGTCGCGGGTGCAGTCCATGCATAGCGCCGCCCACGAGCCGGCCGCGCAATCACTCGGAGCGACGAGATGCGAGAGCACCAGGCACTCGCGCTCGTAGGCCACGAGCGCGACCAACAGTCGCCGCGCGTCCTGCTGGCGCGCCACCGAGAGCTTCGCCTGCAAGCCAAGCCGCACGGGCTCACGTGGGAGCACCGTCTCCATCCACGTCGTCAGCGCCGCCGCGGTCTCGGCGGTCGGGTGGTAGACGATGTGGGTACGCTGATCGTTGCCGCGCTTCGGCTCGTCGCGCGAGATCGCCAGCCCTGTGCGCTCGAGCTGCTCGAGCAGGCGGTAGACGTCGTTCGTGTCCACGCGCCAGGTCTCGCCGAGACGCACCGCAAGCCGATTGGCCAGGTCCCCGCCATGCCCCGGTCGCTCGAGCAGAAGGCCGAGCAGCGCGCCCCGCAGCGGCGTCGAGGGTCCTCGCATCCACCTCGTCTTCTCAGGGCTCGCGCCCGCCATCGTCTTCCCATCCCCCCGGTTCGGCGGCGCCCACGATATCTCACCTGTGAGGAGCGCCCGGGAGGTCTGCGCGCGCCGCGCTACAGGACGATCACCGCCGCGCCCGTGAAGCGTCCGGCGCGAAGGTCCTCAAGCGCCTGCGGGGCCTGCTCGAGCTCGTAGGTGCTGACGCGCGTGTGTACCGGCACCTGGGGTGCGATCGCGAGCAGCTCCTCGGCGTCGAGACGCGTGAGGTTCGCGACCGAGCGCACGCTGCGCTCCTCCCACAGCAGCTCATAGGGCATCGACGGGATGTCGCTCATGTGGATGCCGCCGCAGACGACCGTGCCGCCGGGCACGGTCGCTTTCAGCGCCAGCGGCACGAGCGCCCCGACGGGCGCCAGCAGGATCGACGCGTGCAGCTTCTGTGGCGGGGCCTCGGTGGACGCGCCCGCCCACACCGCTCCCAGTTCGAGCGCGAAGCGCTGAGCGGCCTCGTCGCCCTCGCGCGTGAACGCGTACACCTCCCTGCCCTGCCAGCGCGCCACCTGCGTGAGGATGTGCGCGGAGGCGCCGAAGCCGTAGAGGCCGAGCCGCTGAGCCTCGCCGCACATTCGCAGCGCCCGATGGCCGATCACGCCCGCGCACATCAGCGGGGAGGCCTGCAGGCTCTCGTAGAGCTCGGGGATCGAGAAGCAGTAGCGCGCGTCGGCGACCGTGTAGTCGGCATACCCGCCGTCGATGTCGCGTCCGGTGAATCGCGCCCGGGGGCAGAGGTTCTCGCGCCCGGAGAGGCAGTACTCGCACTCGCCGTCGGTCCATCCCAGCCACGGGATGCCGACGCGCGCGCCCTCGCGGTGTGGCCCCTCGAGCGCGACGCCCTCGCCAGCCGACACGATCGTCCCGATGATCTGATGACCGAGCACGCGCGGCGGCGAGTCGATCGTGACCTCGCCGTCGAGCAGGTGCAGGTCGGTCCGGCACACGCCGCATGACTGCACCCGCACGAGCAGCTGCCCCGGGCCGGGCTGCGGCACCGGCCGCTGCACTACACGCAGCGGCCGGCCCACGCCCTCGAACAGGAGCGCGCGCATCTGATCGGGGAGCGCCGATTGCGCCATAGTCTCGCCAGTGAACCACGCCGCAGCGCATCTCGCCCGCACGGGCCTCTTCTTCAGCCACCCGGCGTGTCTCGGGCACGATCCGAGCGTCTACTCCCCGGGCCATCCCGACACCCCGCGGCGGCTGATCGTGCTGGAGGCGGCGCTCGCCGAACGCGACTGGCTGGGCTGGCGTCAGCTGCCGGCGCCCGCGCTCGCGCCCGAGCGCCTGGAGCTCGTCCACGACGGTGCTCACGTGAGCCGGATACGCGAGCTGTGCGCGGGCGGCGGAGGCGCGATCGACCCCGACACGTTCGTCGTGGAGGCATCGTTCGCCGCGGCGCTGCACGCCGCCGGCGGGGCTTGCGAGATGGCGCGCGCGCTGATCGCGGGCGAGGCCGACGTCGGCTTCTGTGCCGTGCGGCCGGCCGGCCACCACGCCGAAGCCGAGCGGTCGATGGGGTTCTGCCTGTTCAACAACGTCGCGCTCGCCGCGGCGAGCGCGATCGCCGAGCGGGGCGCCGAGCGGGTCCTGATCATCGACTGGGACGTTCACGCCGGCAACGGCACCGCCGAGATCTTCCGTCACCGTCCCGACGTGCTGCTCGCGTGTATCCACGAGCAGGATCTCTATCCCGGCAGCGGTCCGTTGCAGGACGCCGGCTCGGGCGAGGGCGAGGGTTACACGATCAACCTGCCCGTGCCGGCGCGATCGGGCGAGCCGCTGTGGTCGGCGCTGCTGCGTGAGATCGTGATCCCGGCCGGTCGCGCTTTCGACCCCGACCTCGTGCTCGTCTCGTGCGGTTTCGACGCCCACGCCGCCGACCCGCTTGCCAACTGCCTGCTGCAAACCAGCTCGTTCGCGCACATTGCCGCACTCGTGCAGGACGCCGCGCGCGACCTCGGCGCGCCGCTCGGTCTGGTGTTGGAGGGCGGCTACGACAGCGCCGTGCTCGCGGAGTGCGTATGCGCGGTCCTCCCGGCTCTCGCCGCGAGCGCGGGCGCGCCCGTGGCTGGCGCCGCAGGGGGGGAGCCGCCGCGCGCCGCGCCGCGCTCCGGTGCGCCGGCGGGAGCCCGGTCCGCGGGCTCCGAGGGAGGCCTGCAGCGCAGCGACGAGGAGGTTCTGCGGCGGGCGCGCGCGCAGGTCGGGCGCTACTGGCCGCTGTGAGAGATCCGCGCAGACCGTGACGCGGCCTGCGCTCAGATCCCCTGGCCGGGCAGGAACTCGTTCGTGAACGGCGGCAGCCCGCTCGTGGGATCGTGTGCCAGCAGTCCGTGCGCGAACATCCAGCTCGCAAACGACGCCCACGCGCCCGGGTCCTGGTAGCCGAAGGGCTCGCTCGCGTTCGCCGGCTGGGTGGCGGGGTGGGTCTGTCGGATCGATTCGAGCTGCAGCTTCGGTTCGAGCGACGGGTTGGCGTCGATCACGGTGCGCGTAGCAGCCTGCGGGTCGGCGCGCACCTCGCGCTCGCCGCGCGTGAGCGCTGCCAGAAAGGCGCGCAGATCCTGTCCGTCAGTGTGCGCCTGGCCTTCGCGCACCGCCAACACGAGCTCGTCGTAGCTGGGCACGCCCGCCTGATCGATCGGGATCACGACCGGATGGCGATGCATCAGGCGCAGTTGGATCGCCTCGTAGTTCCAAAAGCCGCCCAGCGTCGCGTCGACCTGGCCGGAGAGCATCGCCGGGATGAGGTTGAAGCCGACGTTGACTTCGCGCACGTCGGCGGGAGATACGCTGGCATGCACGAGCGCGGTTCTCAGCTCGGCCGTCTGGTAGGCGATCCCCGCCGTGCCGACGCGCTTGCCCGCCAGGTCTGCGACGCTGCTGACGTGTCGCCCGGGGAGGGCGATGATCGACGTCAGCGGACGTTGGACGAGCGCCGCGATCGAGACCACGTGCAGGCCCTCATCGCGCGCGAGCAGCAGCTCGGGCTCGTAGGTGATGGCCATGTCGACCTTGCCCGAGGCGAGCAGCTTCAGCGGTTCGGAGGGGTCGGCCGGGGTGGCGGGTTTGACGTCCAGGCCGACCGCGCGGAAGTCGCCGTGTGCGATCGCCGAGTAGATCGCGGCGTGGTCGGCGTTCGGGAAGAAGTCGAGCATCAGCGTCAGCGGCTTGACGGTGGCGGACGTGAGGGCGTCCTGCTTGCTTCCGCAGGCGCTCGCCAGCGCGCACGCGCCGATCAGCGCGAGCGCGAGCAGAGCGCGCAGCATGTGCGGCCGCCCGGATCGCCTCACGTACGGCCTCGCCGGTCTCGAACGTTCCACGGGGCGAGCCTTCGCTCCACGGTGGCCAGCGCGTAGAAGCACGCGATCGCGAAGGCGAACAGCACCACGGTGCCAGCGTAGGCGCGGGAGGTCTGGAAGTTGACGTCGCTGAGGATCTCGCGGCCGAGTCCGGGGTAGGCGCCGGTCGTCGGCGTGGTCGTCTCGGCGATGAACGCTCCGATCACGCCGACCGCGAGCGCGATGCGCGCGCCGCTGAGCGCGGCCGGCAGGGCGGCGGGAAGCTCGGCGAAGCGAAACGCCTGCCAGCGCGAGGCGTCGAGCGTGCGCAGCAGCTTGGGCTGCTCGGGGTCCACCGCGGCGAGGCCGTCGACGGTCGTGACGACGACGGGAAAGAAGCAGATCAGCGCGATCACGAGCAGCTTTGGAAGCAGTCCGAAGCCCCACCAGAAGACGAGCACCACTCCGATCACGGGAACCGGCACGGCCTGCGAGCCGACGAGCAGGGGATAGACCGCGCGTCGCGCCAGCGGCAGCAGGTGGACGGCGACCGCGAGCGCGAGCCCGCCGGCGAGGGCCAGGCCGAGGCCGAGCACGACCTCCTCGGCCGTCACGGTGAAGTTGTGCCAGATCAACGACCTGCTCCTCCACAGCGCCGTGGCCACTGCGTGGGGCGCCGGAAGAACCGCTTCTTCGACGCCGTTGATCTCCACGTAGAGCTCCCAGGCGCCGAGCAGCAGGCACGCGAGCAGCGCGGCCGGCAGCCAGCGCGTACGTCGCGCGCTCACGCCCGACCGCCCGCCGCGAGCGCCGAGAGCGCTCGCTCCCGCAGCCCGATCAGCTCGCTCTCGGTGCGCCGGCGCGGACGCGGCAGGTCGACGTCGAGCTGCGCGAGCACGCGTCCCGGGCGCGGCGAGAGGACGACCACGCGGTCGGCGAGCAGCGCCGCCTCCTCGACGTCGTGCGTCACCAGGAGCACCGTGCGCGGCGCGCCGGCGAGCGTCCGCTGCAGCCACTCCTGCATCTCCGCGCGCGTGATCGCATCCAGCGCGCCGAACGGCTCGTCGAGGCACAGCACCGGCTTGCCGGCGAGCAGCGTGCGTAGGAAGGCCACGCGCTGGCGCATGCCGCCGGAGAGCTCGCTCGGGTGCGCGTCCTGGAACCCGTCCAGCCCGAGCTCGGCGAACAGCGTCGCCGCTCGGCGACGGGCGAGCGCGCGTGGCGCGCCGGCGATGCGCAGCGCCAAGCCGGCGTTGTCGAGCGCGCTCAGCCACGGCAGCAGCAGGTCGCGCTGGGGCATGAGCACCGCCGGCGCGCAGCGCAGCGTGCCGCCGTCGGGTTGCTGGAGCCCGCATACGAGCTCAAGCAACGTGCTCTTGCCGCAGCCGCTCGGCCCCACGACTGCCACGATCTCGCCGTGCGAGGCCTGCAGCGAGACCCCCGCCAGCGCCGGCACAGGGGAGCCGTCTCCCTTCCGCGCGGAGGACGGGCGGGCGGGGTAGATGCGGCTGACCTGATCGACGCGAATCTCGAGCGGACGATGCTGCGCGGCACCGCCGGCCGGCGCGGACGGTGGCGTGGCGCGGGGCTGCAGTTCGGTCGGCACCTTGCTCCCTTCGCGGGCATTACCCCACAGGTTCAAAGGGTCGGCGCCGGGGCGATGCTTGCGAGGCGCCATCTCAGCCGGCCTCCCGCCAGCCCCCCCGTATGTGTTCAGCTCGAGCGCTGATGCTAGCGCGCGGCCGAGGTCGCGGGGCGCGTGAGCGCGCGCACGAAGTCCTCGAGCTGAGCGGTCGTCCAGCACTCGAACGCCGTGCAGTACTGCTCGTATGCGGCGATCACCGAATCGCCGTAGTTCCAGTAGAGATGCGGCTCGGGGTTCAGCCAGAAGGTGCGTCCAGCCCGCGCGGCGATCTGCGCGAACACGTCGGCGCGCGGATCGCGCCCGTTCGTACGCGCGTCGCCGAGCACGATCACGGTCGCGCGCGGGTGCAGGTCGTCCTCCACCTGCACGAGGAACTCCGACCACACGCGCCCGTAGTCGGTGTAGCCCGATATGTCCGCCACCCCGGCGTCGTTGCTGATGCGTTCGCTGACCGTCTTGAAGTTGCGCTCGCCTTCGAAGATGTCCGTCACCTCCGAGATCCTCTCGATGAACACGAACGAGCGCATCTTGCGGAAGGTGTCGTGGAGAGCGTGGAGCACCGACAGGAAGAACACCGAAGCCGATGTCACGCTCGTCGAGACGTCGCACAGCACGTAGATCTCGGGACGGCGAGGGCGGCGCGGACGGAACTTCAGCTCGACGGGCACGCCGCCCGTCTGCAGCGAGGCCCGCATCGTGCGGCGCACGTCGACGTGGGCGTGACGACGGTGACCGCGCGCCTGCAGGCCCTGCGTGGCAAGGCGCCTGCGCAGCTGCGCCACGACCCTGTGCACGGCCGCGAGATCGGCGAGCGGCCCCGACGGCAGCGCGCGGTCGAGCTCCCCCAGCGGGCGCGCGGGCGGCAGGCTGCCGCTGCGCTCGATCTGGGCGCGTTCGAGCTCGCGCCGCAGGAGCGCCTCGAAGCGCCGCAGCTGATCGCGCGGCAGGCCCTCGTGGCGCGGGTCGTCCTCGGGAAGCTCCGGTTGCGGCTCGGCGCGCAGTCCGAGCGCGCGGCGGATCCGCTGCACGTCCACGCCGATCACGCCCGACCCCTCCTGCCGGCGCGCGAACGCGGCGATCGCCATCCGCGCGAGGTCGCGCATCGCGCCCTCGGCGCCATCCCGGAGCGCGTTCGCGATCTGCTCGCGAAGCGCCTCCAGCTCCTCCTCGGAGAGCTCTCCCAGCTCGAGCGCCCCGTCCTCGCGAACTCCCTCGCGCGCGGCCGCGATCTCGACCGCCCGGAAGAAGAAGCGCTCGAAGACGAGCTCGAACACGCGCCTGTCCTCCTGGCTCTTGGCGAGCGTCGCCGCGAGGGCCTCGCGGAAGTCCTCCTGGGAGGTCCAGCTCACCTCCTTGAGCACCGAGAAGGCGTCGAGCATCTCGGAGGTGCCGACGGCGACGCCTTCGCGGCGCAGCTCTTCGCCGAGCTCGAGGATCCGCGCTGGCAGGCCCTGCGGCTGATCCTCAGGCGACATCGGCGGGCGAGCGCAGCTTCAGGCCCACGCGTTCGGACACGACGTCCATGTCGGTGCGGTGCTTGACGATCACCGACATCGTCTCGGTGAACGTGTCGGCATCGATCTCCTGCACGCCGAGCAGCAGCAGCGCGCGCGCCCAGTCGATCGACTCCGCGATCGACGGCGGCTTCTTGAGATCGAGCTCGCGCACCATGCCGATCACCTCGACCAGCCTCCGTGCCACGGTCTCCTCGAGCTCGGGCGCGTGCAGCCGCACGATTTCGAGCTCGTGCTCGAGCGAGGGATAGTCGAGCCACAGGTACAGGCAGCGGCGCTTGAGCGCCTCGGTCAGCTCGCGCGAGTTGTTCGAGGTCAGCAGCACGATCGGGTGCGTGCGCGACTGCACGCGGCCGAGCTCGGGGATTGAGATCTGGAAGTCCGACAGGACCTCGAGCAGCATCGCCTCGAACTCCTGGTCGGTCTTGTCGATCTCATCGATCAGCAGCACCACGGGCTGCTCGGATGCGATCGCGCTCATCAGGGGACGCGCCAACAGGAACTCCTCACCGAAGATGTCCTCCTGCACGGCGTCCCAGCCAGTGTCGGAGGCCTCCGCCTGGATGCGCAGCAGCTGCTTGCGGTAGTTCCACTCGTACAGCGCCTTCGCCTCGTCGAGCCCCTCGTAGCACTGCAGCCGCACCAGCTCGCGCCCGAGGTGGCGCGCGAGCGCCTTCGCGAGCTCGGTCTTGCCAACGCCCGCGGGGCCCTCGACGAGCACGGGCTTGCCGAGTCTCGTTGCGAGGTAGGCCACCAGCGCCGTGGACTCGCCGGGGAGATAGCCGACCGCCCGCAGACCGTCCGCCATCGTTGCGACCGACGCGGGGGCTTGGGCCTGGGGCGGGGACATCTTCGCGTCATGATAGGTGCCACTCGGGCTCGAGGACGCCCCGAGCGCCTCGCTGCGATGGTCCCCGCTCGCCGTCGAGGAGCCGCCGGGCGCCTCGTGCGGACGGCTGCCGCTCGCCGTCGAGCCGGGCCCGGGCGCTTTACTCGGAGTGCCCCGGCTGGTCCTCGAAGGACAGCTGCTCGGGCGGCGCCGGCGGGTAGGGAGGGCGCTCCCTCGCGGGCACCGCCGAGCTGCGCCGGCGGGGCTGGCGCTGGACCACTACGGTATCGGGAGCGTCCTCGACCTCGCCACGGCGCGGCGCCCGCAATGTCTCGCCCGCCTGCTCGGCGGCGGGCCGCCCCGCCGCCCGGAACGGCTCCTGAGTTCGCTCGGCGGCCGCCCCGCGCGGGGCCTGCGCCGGCTCCTCCGGCTGGGCGGCGGCGCGGCGCGGCACCGGGAAGGCCTCGTCGGGCTCCTCGGCTGCTCGGCGCCGGCGCGAGCGACCGCGGGTCAGCGGCGGCTGCGGGCGCTCGAGCGTGCGCATCCTCAGGCCGGCGTAGGCCAGCGCGCCGGCAGCCACGAACGCCATGAAGAAGCCCCACTCGATGCCCACCGGGTAGCCGCCTCCCGCCGGCCGGCTGAAGACGCGATAGAAGATCAGCAGCGCCGCCCACACGCCGGCGATCAGCACGATCGTGCCGTCTGAGCCGGGAAGCTGGAAGCGTCGGCCCTCGCCGCGCGCGAACAGCATCGCGAGCACGCCGGCGGCGACGAGGAAGATCGCGGCCTCGACGAACGACACGTCGCCGAAGGCGTTGATGTCGTGCGAGTAGATCGTGCCCGTCCTGCGGTTGAGGCTCTGCAGCCCGTACCACGGCAGGAACATCGTCGCGAGCAGCGCCAGCGCGGCGACCGCCGCCGCTCGCTGCTCGACCTGGAGCGCCCGCCATGCGTGCGTCAGGCGGGTCATCTCGCGCCTGCGCTCGGCGTCGTGGAGGCCTCGTGGCTCACAGCGACAAGTCTAGGTGTGGGGGGTGCCGGCTAGTGGTGGCTCACCACGACGGTGCCGCTGGCCGTCGAGAAGTTCCCCACCAGGTCGCGCGCGGCGAGCGTCACGGTAAACATGCCGCCGGCTGAAGGCGTTACCCACAGCAGTCGCGGACGGCCGCCTTCGACGGTGGCCGTGTTCGTCCACACCACGCGCGAGCCCTTCCGGACCGTCATGTTCACCGTCGAGAGCTTCGACAGCGCGATCTGCAGACCCGCGCGCGTCGCACCGCGCAGCGTCCGCGTCAGCAGCGAGACGGTCGGGGGCGTGCTCAGGTCGGTCGTGAAGCGCTGAGCGGTCGTGCAGTAGATCGAATCGCCGGGAATCGCCGCAGCGGACTGCGCGAGGCGCGCTCGCATCGAGGCGATCGCCGTAGCGGGCGCCGCCGCGCCGCCGCTGCCCGTCGGGGTGGGCGTGGTGCTGGCTCCGGTCGGAGGTGCGCCGCCGGGCGTGCCGGGGCCGGGCGGCGATTCGCCGGCGGGCGGCGCATAGGGCTCGCCGCGGCGTGTTCGTTCGCAGAGGTGCTGGAGGAATTCGGTCAGCAGTTCGTGGTAGTTGAGGTTGGATTCCCCGTACTGGTCGTAGAGCGACCAGGCGCCGGTGTCGTAGTGCGGCACCTCCGCGCGCGCCTCCGCGTCGCCGGCTTCGAAGAGCTGCAGCCCGAGCGGATCCTTCGTGATCGAGGTGTATTCGTAGAGGCCGACGAGGGACTGTATGAAGCCGTTGAGGATGCGGTCGCCGGGGGCGTAGGAGTACTCGGCGTACGTCGCGCCGGCGGGCGTCGGGACCCGAACCCCCTGCGGCGGCGCCTGCTCGAAGATCCCGACCGCCTTCTGCGCGCTTTCGAGCAGCAGGGGTTCCTTGAAGCGCGACCATGCTCGAGCGAGCACCTGCAGCGCCGTGCCCTGGGAGAGGCCGCTGGTCCACGGAGGCGTGCCGCCGTCGAAGCGGAACAGGTACTCCCAGGCGATTCCCCCGGCGCGTTCGGTGGCGAGCGGGATCACTTCGCCGAGCAGCTGGCGCAGGTTGGCGTTTTCGTGCCCCGAGGTGTAGTAGCCGTTGGCCTCGCCGAAGGTGGCCAGCCACTGGATCTCGATCCCCTGTCCCGCGTAGTACTGCCACACGATCTTGCTACCCGGGAAGCTCACGCGCTCGCCGCTTGCGATCAGCGGTTCGGTCGTCCACCACTGGCGGTTTCGTTCGAGCGTGAGGAACAGCGCGGGCATGCGCGAGGGCGTCAGCGCTCCCGCCGCGGCGATCGCCTGCACGTTCGCGAGCACCGCGCCGAGCTCGGTTCGGCGAGTGCCGCTCAGGCGCGAGAGCGAGCTCCTCGCCGCCGCGTAGGCGCCTGCGTAGCGAGCGTAGGAGGCTTCGCTTATCCCGCCCGCGCGCAGCAGGCGCGTGAGCGCCACGCTGACGGTGAGGCTCGCGCGCGCGGCGCCGCGCGCGCGAGCGGCGGGGGCGAGGTGCGGGCGCGAGGCCGCCAGCGCCGGCTGGGGGCCGGGACCGGGCGGTGCGGCGAGGGCGCAGGCCGAAAGGCAGGCGAGCACAGTCGTAACGCCTTTGACACGCACCGCGGTCATGCTACGTGGGGGCGGGGAGCTCGCTGCAGTAGTGCTTGCAATGCGACGCCTGCGCGATCCGTGCACGCCCCAGCTAACAGTCTGCGCGGCCCACAGTTTCGCTGCTTGCACGCCGCCGCGCGACGGCGTCACTCGTGGTCGAACTCGAGGTCGTCGACGCCGTCGAGCTCGTCGTCCTCGTCCTCATCGCCTTCCTCGTCGTCCTCGTCCTCTTCGTCCAGGTCTTCGTCGTCGTGCTCTGCGAGGAGATCGGTTTCGTCCTGATGGGCGCGCTGGAACCGCTCGACGAGCTCGTCGCGCTTGTTCTCATCGAGGGGGATGTCCTCCGCGATCAGCACCCAGTCGGAGCTGTCGAGCTCCTCGCTTTCAAAGATCTCGTGGTCGACCTCGGGAGAGTCGTCGACGATGATCATGACCTCGGTCTGCGGATTGAAGTAGGTGCCCGGCCGCAGGGTCACCTCGTCGAGCTGGAACCGGCGAGCGCTGGTCATGGCGGCTTTATACCCAACGTCGCAGCGGCTGTGTGCGTCATGCCTCGAGCTCCCTCAGAGTGCGCTGGACCTCGGCCTCGACCTCGAGCGGTTCAAGGCCCTGGCGCGCGCGCCGTTCGTTGCGCGCGATCACCATCTGCCGGACCTCCTCCTGGAGGCCGGCGTCGTGTTCCGGGCCCGCGGAGGCCGGCGCCAGCAAGCGGCTCACCTCGGCGTCGATGTCGAGCGCGGGCTCGCCGCGGCGCACGAGTCGCTCGCTGCGGGCGTGCAGCATCTGACGGACCTCGCGCTCTCGCTCGAGCGCCGCCGCAGCCGATTCCTTCGGTGGCGCCGGAGCGGCACCGACGAAGTCGCTTTCCCGCGACAGCCCGCCCTGGCCGATCTGGTCGTACATGCTGTCCGTGCCGCGCGTCACGAGGAACAGCACGGACATGACGAACGAGAACGCGACCGTGCCGAAGACGACGAACGTGAGGCCGTTCTCGGCTATGCCGAACGCGACCGTCGAGACCGAGCTCTGCACCGCCTGATTGTTGCCGATCTCGCGCCTCTTCGCTACCCTCGTTGGTCGAGGTTGACTGACCAGTCAATCTAGAGGTCTGCGCCACCCCTTAAGGAGATTCGAGAATGGTCGATTTCACGCTCACAGACGAGCAGAAGAACCTGCGCGAGATGGCCCACGACTTCGCCGCGAAGGAGATCCGCCCCGTCGCCTGGGAGTACGACAAGGACGGGACCTGGCCCGAAGACATCATCAAGAAGGCCTGGGACGTGGGCCTGATGAACAGCCACATCGAGGAGGAGTACGGCGGCCCGGGAGCAAGCTACCTCGACGGCTGCCTGATCGAGGAGGAGCTCTCGTGGGGCTGCTCGGGCATCCAGACCTCGCTCGGCTGCAACGGCCTCGCCACCGCCCCGATCGGGCTCGGCGGCTCGGAGGCGATCAAGAAGAAGTACCTCGGCATGCTCACCGAGGCGCCGCTGCTGGCCTCCTTCTGCCTGACCGAGCCCGATGCCGGCTCCGACGTCTCGGGCATGCGCACGACGGCCGTCAAGAAGGGCGACAAGTACGTCATCAACGGCTCGAAGTGCTTCATCACCAACGGCGGCTACGCCGACTTCTACACCGTCTATGCGAAGACCGACAAGGACGCCGGCCACCGCGGCATCTCGGCGTTCGTCGTCGAGCGCGACTGGGGCGTCGTCGTCGACAAGAAGGAGGACAAGCTCGGCCAGCGCGCCTCGAACACGGCGACGATCTCCTTCAACGACGTCGAGGTCCCGGCGGAGAACCTGCTCGGCGAGGAAAACCACGGCTTCAAGCTGGCGATGATGACGCTCGACCGCACCCGTCCGGGGGTCGCCGCGATGGCCACCGGCATCGCGCGCGCGGCCTTCGAGTTCGCGACCGACTACGCCCGCGAACGGGTCCAGTTCGGCGTTCCGATCGCGATGCACCAGGCGATCCAGTTCATGATCGCCGACATGGCCACGGAAATCGAAGCCTCTCGCCTGCTCACCTGGAAGTCGGCCGCGATGCTCGACAACGGCGAACGCAACACGCTCGTCTCATCGCACGCCAAGCGCTTCGCGGCCGACACCGCGATGAAGGTCGCCACCGAAGCGGTGCAGGTCTATGGGGGCTACGGCTTCATCAAGGAGTACCCGGTCGAGAAGCTCTTCCGCGACGCGAAGATCATGCAGCTCTACGAGGGCACCTCGCAGATCCAGCGTCTCGTGATCGCGCGCGAAACGCTGCTGCCGCGCCGCGCGGAGGAGCCGACGGCGGTGCCGGCCTAGCGGCCAGTCGGCCCGCTGCGCTCCGCGAGGCGCAGCGGCTCGGAGTGCGCGACGGCGCCCAGCCGCTCGGCCGAACCGCGCTCGCCGCCCGCGAGCGCCGACATCGACGGGGGTCGAGCTCCAGGCGCTGGCGCGGGTGTATGCTCGCCGTTATGGGGAGCGGGGGCTCACCCGATGCGGTCAGCTTGGGCGTTGCGCCCCCCGGGCTGGGATCGGTGCCGAGCCGTGCTTCCAGGTCGCCCGCCAAGGTGGCGGGTCTGCTGGTGTCGACGGCGCTCGCGCTCGGCTGCGCGACCGCGTTGGTCGCACACCCTGGCGCACCCGTCGCGGGTTCCTCGCCCGCGCCTCACGGCCTGACGAGCTTGCCGGCCGCCGCCCAGGGCCCGGTCTCGGCAGCGCTGGGGCGCGATCAGCAGGGCTACCGGCTGGTGGGTCTTCGGGCCCTTAATCCCGCGCAGCGCCTGCGCGTCAGCTTCTCCGGCCGCGGCGTCGCGGTCGCCTCGAGCGGGGCGCGCTTCTCGATGACGCTGTCGGCATACGGCTACGCCGGCGCGTTGCGGCCGTCGCAGGCCGTCAGACCGCGCGTGAGCGCCAACCGCGTCAGCTACGACCGTGGCGCACTCACCGAGTGGTATGCGAACGGTCCGCTCGGGTTGGAGCAGGGCTTCGATGTCGGTTCGCGGCCGAGCGCCGGGAGCGGGCCGCTGACGTTCTCGCTCGCGATCTCCGGAAACCTCGCGGTGCGGCTACAGGACGGATCGCTGCTGCTCCAGGGGCGGGGCGTCTCGCTTCGCTACGGCGGCCTGCTCGCGATCGATGCCCGCGGACGGGTCCTCGACTCCCGGCTCCAGCTGGCTCGCGGTCATCTCCTGATTCGCGTCGACGATCGAGGTGCCTCCTACCCGCTACGGATCGACCCGTTCGTGCAGCAGGCCGAGCTGACGGCCTCGAACGGAGAAGAAGAAAACGAATTCGGCGAATCGGTGGCGGTCTCGGGCAACACGATCGTCGTTGGCTCGGCGAGTCACAGGGTCGGCTCGCCCCCGGTTGAAACGGGCGCGGCGTACGTGTTCGTCGAGCCCCCGCCGGGTTGGGCGAGCGCGACCCAGACCGGCGAGCTGATCGCCTCAAACGGTGAAGAAGGCGTTGAATTCGGCAAGACGGTGGCGATCTCGGGCAACACGATCGTCGTCGGCGCGCACTTCCAGAAGGTGGGCGCCCACTTGGGCCAAGGCGAGGCGTACGTGTTCACCAAGCCGGCCGCCGGTTGGGGGAGCAAGAAAGCCGACGAAAAGGAGGAGGCCCGGCTGATCGCCACCGGCGGTGCGATGGGCGACCAGCTCGGCCTGTCGGTGGCGATCTCGGGCAAGACGGTGGTCGCGGGAGCGCCCTTCCGCCAGGTCGGCGCGAACGAAAAGCAGGGCGCGGAGTACGTTTTCAGCGAACCCGCGGGCGGCTGGGGTAGCAAGGAAGTCGGCGAACAAATCAACCAGGCGGCTGAGTTGACAGCGTTGGGCGGAGCGAAGGAAGACGAGCTCGGCGAATCGGTGGCGATCTCGGGCAACGCAGTGGTCGCCGGAGTGGCCCGCCACAAGGTCGGCGGGAATGAAATGCAGGGCGCGGCGTACGTGTTCACGATGCCGGCCGGCGGCTGGGGCAGCGGCGAAATCGGCGAAGAAGTTCATCAGGCGGCCGAGCTGACGGCTTCAGACGGGGCCGCGAAAGACCGACTCGGCGAATCGGCGGCGGTCTCTGCCGGCACGGTGCTCGCCGGCGCGCCCGGGCACGCGATCGGAGGCCATGCCTTCCAGGGCGCGGCGTACGTTTTCAGCGAACCCGCGGGCGGCTGGGGTAGCAAGAAAGCCGGCGAATCGGTCACCCAGGCGGCCGAGCTGACCGCCTCGGACGGCGGCGAAGAAGACGCGCTCGGCCTCTCGGTCGCGGTGTCGGGCGACCGGGCGCTCGCGGGCGCGCTCCTGCACAAGGTCGGCGGCAATCTCGACCAGGGAGCGGCGTACCTGTTCGTGAAGTCCGCCGCGGGTTGGGCCGGATCGATTCACCAGACCGAAGAGCTGACTGCCGAAAGAGGCGAAGCGCAGGAATTCTTCGGCCGCTCGGTGGCGATCTCGGGTGACACCGCCATCGCAGGTGCCCCCAACCGTAAGATCGGCGCGAACAAATCCCAAGGCGCGGCCTACGCGTTCGTCGCCCCGCCGCCCTCGATCGCGATCGCCACGCCGGCCAACGGGGCCGTCTACACCCAGGGCCAGGTCGTCGATGCGAGCTACGCCTGCAGCGCTCCCGCCGGGGCGACCGTGACCGCCTGCGCGGGCCCCGTGGCGAACGGGGCGGCGATCGAAACGAGCACCCTCGGAGCGCACACCTTCACGGTCGAAACCGCCGACAGCGACGGTCTGCGGGCTTCGCAGAGCGTCGGCTACACCGTCGTGGCGGCGCCGCCATGTGCGTGCGGCCTCCCGTTGCTTCTCCTACACGCACCGACGCTCAGCGGCCTGAGTGAGACGGCGAGGACGTGGCGCGAGGGCAGCGCGCTGGCGAGCATCAGCGCCAACAAAAACGGCAAGAAGAAGCCGCCGCTCGGCACGACCTTCTCGTTCACCCTCAACGTGCCGGCGAGCGTCACGTTCCGGTTCACCCAGGCAGCAGCCGGGCGCAAGGTTGGCAGGACATGCCTCGCGCAGACCAGGCGGAACAAGGGCAAGCGCCGATGCACGCGCACTGTGCCGGCCGGCGCCCTCACGTTTTCCGCGCACGCAGGAACGAACAAGGTGCGCTTCGACGGTCTGATCTCCAAGCACAAGAAGCTGAGAAGCGGCGCCTACACGCTGCTGGCGACCGCCAGCGCGTCAGGCAGGCAGTCGGCGACGAGCACGCTCCGGTTCACGATCGCGTGAGTGCGCCCGCGGTCCGCGGGCGTCGCGGCCTCAGGCCGGAGACTAGAGCGGCCCTGCTGCGGAGTCAATAGGCTCCCGCGTCCCCGACCCAGCAGAGGAGACCGCAAGCATGTTCGTATTCAAGGCCGCCGTCGTGGGCGCAGGGACGATGGGCGGGCAGATCGCCCAGACGATCGCCGCCGCCGGCTTTCCCGTGGTGCTCAAGGACATCGACGACGCGCTCGTGCAGGCCGGGCTCGCCGAGGCGGGCAACGTCACCCGCGGTCAGATCGGCAAGCTGGCGGAGAAGGGCCGGATCACGCAGGAGCAGGCGCAAGAGCAGATCGAGGAGATCCTCGGCCGCATCCACGGAACGACGACCTACGAGGGCTTCGGCGACGTCGACTTCGTCGTGGAGGCGGTACCCGAGCGCATGGACATCAAGCAGGCCGTGTTCGCCGAGTTGGACGCCGCGACCCCCGGCCACGCGATCCTCGCATCCAACACCTCCTCGCTGTCGATCAGCGAGATCGGCGAGGCGACGCTGCGTCCGGAGAAGGTGGTCGGGTTCCACTACTTCTACCCCGCCTCGGTGATGCCGCTGATCGAGATCGTCGAGGGCGAGGAGACCTCGGCCGAGACGGTCACCGCCGCGCTCACGTTCGCGCAGGCGATCCGCAAGCAGCCGATCACGTGTGCCGAGGTGCCGGGCTTCGTCGTCAACCGGATCCTCAACTCGGGCATCGCCGAGGTCTGGCGCGAGCAGGAGGAGAAGGGCCTCTCGATCAAGCTCATCGATGAGGGCGTGGGCGCGGCGGGCGTGGTCCCCGTCGGGCCCTATCACCTCGTGAACCTGCTCGGTCTCGACACGGTCCTGCACGTGGCGGAGCACCTCGTCGAGTCCTACGGGGAGGAACGCTTCTACGTGCCCAGGGGGATGCAGAAGCTGGTCGCGGACGGCAAGCTCGGCGCCAAGACGGGCGGCAACGGCTTCTATGACCCGCAGGGCGAGCCCAACATCGAGGGCAGCGCCGAGCCGGACGTCCCCGAGCTCGTGGAGCTCCTCTCCCTGAAGACGCTGCTGGAGGCGTGCCTCGTGCTCGAGGAGGGGGTCGCCACCCACCGCGACATCGACTTCGCGATGATGGCCGGCGCCGGGCTTGACCCGCGCCGGGGGCTGATGCCGCCGTTCATGAAGGCCGACAGCGAAGGCCTCGACAGCGTCCTGGAGCGGATGGAGAACGCTCAGGAGCGCTACGGCGAGCGCTTCTCCCCGCCCACGATCCTGCGCCGGCTGGTCGCGCAGGGCCGCCTCGGGCAGAAGACCGGTCAGGGCTTCTACGCCTATCCGCGTCCCGACGCCGAGCAGCTCGAGGACGTGGTCAAGCTCGAGACGCGCGCCGACGGGGTCGCGATCGCGTGGCTTGCCAACGGCCAGATGAACTCGATCTCGCCCCAGGTCATCGGCGATCTGCAGAAGGTCTGGGAGAAGGTCAAGTCCTCGGGCGTGCGCGCGCTCGTGATCGCCTCATCCAACCCGTTCCTGTTCTGCGCCGGCGCCGACATCAAGGCCTTCACGACGATGGACGAGGACTCGGGGGCGGAGATGATCAACCGCGGGCATGTGCTCTTCCGCGAGCTCGGCTCGGAGGGCGTCGTCACGATCGCCGCGGTCAACGGGCTCGCGTTCGGTGGTGGCTGCGAGCTGGCGATGGCGTGCGACGTGCGCGTGGCGGCGCGCTCGGCGACGTTCGGGCAGCCCGAGACCAAGCTCGGCATCATTCCCGGCTTCGGGGGCACGCAGCGCCTGCCGCGGCTCGTGGGCACGAGCAAGGCCCTCGAGATGAACCTCGTGGGCGACCCGATCCTGGCCGACGAAGCGTTCGAGCTCGGGCTCGCCAGCCGCCTCGTGGAGGACCACGAACTGCTCGACACGGCGCTCGCCTGGGCGCGCAAGCTCGCCGCGCAGGCGCCGCTTGCGGTCGAGCAGATCAAGCGGGTCTCGGCCGCGGGCGACCTGGACGAGGGCATCGCTGCCGAGCAGCGGGCGTTCGCCGAGGTCTTCCAGAGCGCCGACGCGAAGGAGGGGATCGCAGCGTTCCTCGGCAAACGCGCACCCCGCTTCACGGGCCGGTGAGCGCGGCGGCGGGCCTCTCGCTCGACGCCTGCGCCGAGATCGCACGCCTCGCCGAGCTCGTGCGCGCGGCGGACTCGGTCGTAGCGCTCACGGGCGCGGGCATCTCGGTGCCCTCGGGGATTCCCGACTTCCGCTCCCCCGGAGCCGGGCTGTGGGAGCGGGTGGACCCGATGGAGGTCGCCCACATCGACTCCTTCCTGTCGGACCCCGGGCGGTTCTGGAGCTTCTACGGCGAGCGCTTCGCGACGCTCGCCGACAAGCGGCCGAACGCCGCGCACGACGCGCTCGCCGAGCTCGAGCGCAACGGGCTGCTCGGGGGCGTGATCACCCAGAACGTCGACATGCTCCATCGCCGCGCCGGCACGCGCGAGCTGGTGGAGGTGCACGGCAGCATCGCGAGCTGCTCATGTCTGGCGTGCGCCGAGCAAATCACGCTCGAGCATGCGCGTGAGCGCCTCGCCGCCGCGCCCGACGGCGTGCCCCGCTGCACGGAGTGCGGAGCTGCGCTCAAGCCGGACGTCGTCCTGTTCGGTGAGCTGCTGCCCGAGCGTGCACTCGCCCGAGCCGCCGAGCTGTGCGAGCGCGCCGAGGTGCTGCTCTGCATCGGCTCCTCACTCGAGGTCCATCCCGTCGCGGGCCTGCCGCTGCTCACGCACAGGGCGGGCGGCGCCGTGGCGATCATGACGCAGGGGCCAACGCCGCTGGACGTGATCGCGCGCGTGCGGCTGTACGACGACGTGGTGTCGGATCTCGGCGCTCTGCTGGCGGCGCTGGGCGGCTAGGGCGCACGAACACGTCGGGGTCGGAGCCGATCCGCCGGCCGGCGTCGAGGTCGGGCCGATCCCCCGGCCGGCGTCGAGGTCGGGCCGATCCCCCGGCCGGCGTCGAGGTCCTCGACGCGGCCGCCGTGGCGATGCGGCGAGGAGCTCAGGCGGGCATGCGGGCGAGCGTGAACAGATACTCCGCCTGCGCGCGGAGGCTGCCGTCCTCAGCGTCGTTGTGCTCCACGTAGAGGTCTGTGAGGTCGCCCCTCAGCTCCTCCCAGCGGCCCTGCGGCTCGAGCGCCGCCCTGGCGAGGATCGCCGGCCCGAGCACGCGCGAGTTGTACTCCACCCAGCTCTCAGGAGAGTCGTAGACGAAGGTCACCGTGCGGCGCTCGAAGCTCAGCGCGGCGCCGGTGTCTGCGAACAGCTCCTCGATGTGCGCCTCGGTGCCCCACATCACCGGCGGGGTCAGCTCGGGCGGGGGTGGGGGCATGTAGGAGCCCACCGTCTTGAACATCCTGCCGTTGAGCCCCTCGGGCGTCCAGGCCGCGACCGCGATCGTGCCGCCCGGCCGCGCCACGCGCGCGAGCTCGTCGGCCGCGACCTGATGGCGCGGAGCGAACATCACGCCGAAGCAGGACGTTACGCGGTCGAAGGCGTGCCGCTCGAACGGCAGGGCCTCCGCGTCGCCCTCGACCCACTCGACGGCGAGCTCAGACTCGGCGGCGCGGGACCGCGCAACCTCGAGCAGCTCGGGAGTGATGTCGAGGCCGGTCACCGCCGCACCTCGCCGCGCGGCCGCGATTGCGGCGTTGCCGCTTGCCGGTAGCGACGTCGAGCACGCGCTCGCCCGCCTGAACCCAGGCGAGCTCCACCAGCCCGTCCGCGACCTCCTGGATCGTCTGTGCGATGTCCGGGTAGTTCCCCGTCGACCACATCATCCGCTGGCCGTCCTCGATCGCCTCCACGTCGATGCTCATGTCCGCCCCTTCAGTCGCTGATGGTGTCCATGCTCGTACCGTGCCCCGGTGGATGCCTCACGGCACCCGCGTCAGCGCGACCAGGTCGCCGCTCGGGTTGATGTTCCAGCGCGCAGCCACCGTCGCTAGCTCCTCGTCGAGCGCCCACCTGTCTGGCAGCGGCGGCCCCTCGTGTTCGGGGCTCGCGCCCTTCAGCGCCATGCAGCCGCCGTTGTCCCCGAGCTCGCGGATCGCGCCCAGCTCGGCCTCGCTCAGCGGTCCGCCGACGCCGTCGTCCTCATCGAGCAGGGCCGCGAGCTCGGCGAGCTCGGTGCGCTTGTCCTCGATCGGACGCGCGTCCGGGCCGCTCTCCTGGATCAGGGTGGGCACCACGCTTCGCACCGGTCCATGCGCGAGGTTCCAGATGCACGCCAGCTGCAACATCGTCAGCCCGTGACGCGCGGCGATCGGGCGCATCCGCTCGATCCGCTCGCGCCCCGCGTCGACCCATCCCTGGGGGCGGAAGGCGCGGTGGTCGCGCTCGGCGAACACGTGGCCCGGGAGCACGTCGTCGTGGAACATGCCGCCGTAGTCGACCACGCGCGTGATCACGCCCACGTCCTGCGCCTCGGCCGCCGCGAGCACGAGCTCGCCCGGCCAGGGCTCGAGCGGGCCGAGGATGATCATCGCGTAGTCGATCAGCGAGCCGAAGCGCTCGAGACAGTCGATCAGATCGAGCGTGAACCCGTTCGCGGGGCCCGGCGCGACGCCGAGCCGCCTCGTAAGGTCCGCCTCGCGCAACCCCCGCATCGCCTCCCATACGGCCTCGCTGCGGTAGCCCACGTGATCGGGGTTGTGCAGCAGCAGCACGTCGAAGCGCTCCACTCCCAAGCGTTGCAGGCTGCGCTCCGTCGCCATGCGAACGTACGACGCGTAATCGGCCTGGCCGCGCAGCCGCTCGTCGGTGAAGCGCGGAAACCCCTTCGCGCCGTCGCGCCGCCCCTCGTAGAAGTCGTGCCCGATCGCGCCGACGAGGCAGTAGGCGTCGCGGTCGACGCCCTGAATGGCGCGGCCGAGCATCGAGTCGGCCTCGCCCATCCCGTAAACGTCGGCGGTAATCACGGTGTCGATGCCGTCTCCCGGGCGCAGCAGCCGCACGAGGCGATCCTCCTGGAGGGGCTCGCCGAAGTGCATGAAGCGACCGCCGCTCCAGGTCCCGATCGCGGTGCTCGTGGGATCCATGCTCAGGTCACATTAAAGCCGGTAGCCGTGCGCGCGCGGAGCGCCGATTCCAGGCGGCCGAGCGCATGCTGCAGCGCCTCCTCCTCGACCGCCGGCCTCTGCCCCGGCTCGCGCTCCCCCAGCGCGAGTGCCCTCGCGGCCTGCTCCTCGACATGGGGGCGCAGCTTCTCGAGCTCGTCGACGCGCAACGCGAGGTCCTGGCGGCCCTCGGCGCGAAGCTCCGGCAGCGCGGCGGCGTAGGCGCGCTCGAGCTCGATCGCGGCGTGGGCGACGCGCCCGCCGTCGAGGTCGATGCGCGCGCGAAGAACGAGCTCCTCGCACACGAGCATCGTCGCGCGTCCGCCGAGCAGAGCCGCCAGGCGCTCCTGCGGGCGCAGCGCAGCCGCGCGATCCCTTCTGGAGCGGCGCCGCACGCCGAGCCGCCGGCGCCCCCCCTCCGCGTCGAGCTCGCGCGCGTGCAGCCAGGCGCCGTCGGCGACCTGCTCGCCCTCGCCCCAGCCGGCGCGGATCACGAGCGCCTGCGTCGGAGCCACCTCGTGCAGGTATGGATCGGCGGATGCGATCCGCTGGGCATGCAGGACGCGGTTGAGCACGTCCGAGGCGCGCGTGATCTCGCGCTCGCGATCGAGCCCCTCCAGCCACGCGCGGGCCTGGTTCTCGGCGGCCAGGGGGACGGGGTCGATGATCGTCGCGCGGGTCGTGCTTACGGGCGCCGGCTCGGGCGAGGCCGGCCGAGCGCCACGAGCGGCCCAGCGCCCCCGCCGTGCTCCGCGCGCTCCGCCGGCTGCGGCGCTGTAAGCGCTGCCCGCGCGCCCCGCCGCGAGCGTGCCGAGCACGATCACGCGCTCGGGCTCGGCGTCGGGGCCCGGGCGCAGCAGGTAGCGCCCGTCGGCGGGTCCCAGCGCCCATGGAAACTCGAACTGGATGAAGACGAACAGGCTTACGGGCACGCTCGCACCGTATCCTTCAGGAGATGCCCGAATCGAGCAACGTTGGGAAGGCGATACGCGACCGTCTCCCCGCCAACACCGAGGACAGGCTCGGCAAGGCCCTCTCGGATCTGCTCGAAAGCCCGCTGCTCACGGGAGCCGTTGGTCGCGCGTTCGACGCCCGCGAGAGGGCCTCCCAGGCGCAGGAGGTCGCGCTCGGAGCCCTCAACATCCCCTCGGCAGCGGACATCGAACGGCTTACGCGGCGCCTGCGGTCCGTCTCGCACCGGCTCGAGGGGATCGAGGACGGCGTCGACCGCCTCGACCGGGCACTCTCCCCGAGCGGCGTCGAGGCGCGACTGTCCGCGATCGAGGCCCAGCTGCGCACGCTCAGCGAGCGCGTCGAGCAGCTGCTTCTCCGCGCCGAGCCCGGTGCCGACGGCGAGGCCGGCGCCTCCACCGCGCCGCGCGCAGGCGCTACGCGCGCGCCGGCTCGCGCTCCTACCGGCGTGGGCAGCCGCGGCGCCGGCGCCGCGCGCGCGGGAGCGAAACCGAAAGCGGCCCGCAAAGCAGCCAAATCGGCACGACGCTCGGGCGCCGCGCGCAAGAGCGCAGGCTAGGCGCCGAGCGCGGTGATCGCGGCCCGGCCCATGCGCTCGGCGGCGGCCAGCAGCGCGCGCTCGTCGATGCGGCTGCGCGCGCCCCGATCGTCGAACGTGTCGCTGACCGCGAGCACACAGCCCACCGGGATCGCGAGCGTGTTGCCGAGCGCGAACAGGCTCGCCGCCTCCATCTCGATCGCGAGCGCCTGATCGCGCTCGCCGGCGCCGGGCCGGGCCTCGTAGAAGAGGTCCACGCTCACGACGCTGCCCGTCCGAGCCTCCGGCGCAGCCCCCGAGAGCGCCGCGGTGAGCTGCGCGTCGGCCGCCGCGCGCTCGCGGGCGCCGAGCGCCCGTGAGGTGCCGTCGCTGCAGATCGCCTCGGCGGCCACGACGAGGTCCCCGAGCGCAAGTCCCGGCGCCAGCGCCCCGCACGTGCCCACGCGAACGGCGGCGCGCGCTCCGAGCGCGACCAGCTCGGTGAGCACGATCGCGGCCGACGGTCCGCCCATGCCCGTCGCCTGGATCGTGAGCAGCTCTCCGTCCGCGGCGGCTCCCGTGTACCCCCATAGTCCGCGGTTGTGGTTGAACATGCGCGGCTCGTGCAGCAGCGTCTGCGCCAGCGCCAGCGCTCGACCCGGATCGCCCGGCAGCAGCACGCGGCGCGCGAGCGGCGCCGTCGGGTGCAGGTGGATGGTCGCGAGCTCAGCCATCGGCGGCGACTCTAGACTCCCGGCCATGGGAACACCCAGCCCCGTTCGGCTCTGAGTGGGCGCGTCCGCTGCCGACCGCGCCGGCGACGGGGGCGAGCTCAAGCTCTCGCAGGTCGCGCGCCGCGCCGGGGTCTCGCCCGCGACTGTGCGCCGCTGGGTGGCGATGGGCCTCGTGCCGGGCTATGACGGAGTTTGGACGCCGGGCGCCCAGGCCTACGTGCGCGTCGTCGCGCGGCTTCGCGCGCGCGGCCACTCGCTCGAGCAGATCAAGCACGCCAGCGACAGCGGCCAGCTCGCGATCGGCCCGATCGAGAACCTGCTGGCCAGCCCGGAGGGCGGTCACACGCTGCGACACGCCGAACGCGAGACCGGTCTCGACGCGGACATGATCGAGCGCGTGTTCGCGACCATGGGCCTCGGCGCTCCCCCGTCGGACGGGATCAGCGACGAAGACGTGCAGATGCTGCGCTATGCAGCCGCGGTGCTCGAGGCGGGCTTCCCGCCGGCGGCGTTCCTGCAGCTGATGCGCGTCTACGGACAGGTGATCGCGCAGATCGCCGACGCCGAGGTGCGCCTGATCCACCTCTACGTGCACGAGCCGCTGATGCGCGCGGGTGTGCCGAGCGTCGAGATCGCCGACGAGATGGAGGGGCTCACACGCGCGGTGCTGCCGTTCGCATCGCCCTTCATGACCTACCTGCATGCGCGCCTGCTCTCGCATTTCGTCGAGCAGGACATGATCGGCCACATGGAAGCCGACCTCGGCGGGGACACGCTCGAGGAGGGCCGCCTGCGGGTTGCGGTCGCGTTCGCGGACCTCGCGGGCTACGCGCGCCTCACGGTCGAGCAGGGCGACGAGGCGGCCGTGAGCACCGTCGAGCGCTTCGTCGAGGCGGTCGCCGAGCGGCTGCCGGTCGATGCACGCGTGATCAAGACGCTCGGCGACGAGGTCATGATCGTCGGCTCGGACCCCGCCGCCCTGACCGCCTGGGCGGTCGCGCTGCAGGGCGAGGTCGCCACCGACCAGCCGCCGCCGCGGATCGGGATCCACTACGGCGCGGCGATCTACCGCGACGGCGACTACTTCGGCCGCGAGGTCAACCAGGCCGCCAGGGTCGTCGCGCGCGCGGCCGGCGGCGAGGTGCTCGTGACCCGCTCCGTCGTCGACGCCGCCGACGGCCTGCAGGCGCTGGAGTTCGAGCGCATCGGCGAGGTGCGGCTGAAGGGCTTCTCCGAGCCCACCGAGCTGTTCATCGCCTCGGCTCGGGAGGAGTAGCGATGGTCCATGCGGACGTGCTCGAGCAGGTCCGCTCTGAGGGCCTGCTCGAAGGCGGGGAGCCGCTGCTGGCGATGATCTCCGGCGGCCGCGACTCCACGTGCCTGCTCGACGTCCTCGTCACGCTGCGCGGCCCGCGCCAGGTCGGGGCCCTGCACGTCAACTACGGGCTGCGCGAGCAGTCCGGCGCCGACGAGCGCCACTGCCGCGAGCTGTGCGCCGGGCTCGGCGTCGAGCTCGAGGTGGTAGGCGTCCCGCGGCCGCCTAGCGGACCCGGCAACCTGCAGGCATGGGCGCGCGAGCTGCGTTACTCGGCCGCGCACGCGAGCGCGGCGCGGGCCGGCGCCCTACTCGCCAGCGGGCATACCGCAAGCGATCAGGTCGAGACGATCCTCTACCGGCTCGCGGCCTCGCCTGGGCGGCGAGCCCTGCTCGGGATGCGCGCGCGTGAGGGCTCGCTGCTGCGTCCGCTGCTCGCGATCAGCCGCGAGCAGACCGCCGCCTACTGTCACGAGCGGGGGCTGCGCTGGCGCGAGGACGAGTCGAACGCCGATCCGCGCTTCGCGCGCACGCGCGTCCGCGAGGGGCTTCTGCCCGCGCTGGCGGCCGTCCACCCGGCCGCGCAGGAGAACGTCCTGCGCACCGCGCAGCTGCTGCGCGAGGAGACCGATCTGCTCGAGAGCCTCGTCGACGCCGAGCTCCGCGACGGCGCCGGCATCGCGATCGCCAGGCTCGCCGAGCTGCCGCCCGCGCTTGCTCGCATGGTCGTCGTGCGCCTGGCCGAGCGGGCCTCGGGGACGTACGCGCCGCAGGCCGGAGAGCGCGTCGCAGAGCTGATCACCCTCGGCCTGCGCGGCGGCCGCGCCGAGCTGCACGTCGGCGGCCTCGCCGGCGCCGTGATCGACGGCGGCCGGCTGTCGATGGTGAGACTGCCTGCGCGCGCGGGCGCCGTGCCCGCGAAGGGCGATTAGACTGCGCAGCGTGGCCAGCCAAGCGCCCGTCTCGCAGCAGCCCGGTCTCGGCGAGGTGCTGGTGAGCGCAGAGCAGTTGCAGCGGCGCGTGGCGGAGCTGGGCGCCGAGATCTCGCGCGACTACACCGATCGGTCGCTGCTGCTCGTCGGCGTGCTGAAGGGGGCGGTGTTCTTCCTCAGCGACCTCATGCGCTACATCGACATCCCCGTCGAGGTCGACTTCATGGCGGTCGCCTCCTACGGCTCCGCGACCGACTCCTCGGGCGTCGTGCGCATCCTCAAGGACCTCGACGCGGCGATCGAAGGCCGCGACGTGCTGATCGTCGAGGACATCGTCGACTCGGGCCTCACGCTGCAGTACCTGATGCGCAACCTCGGCTCGCGCAACCCGCGCTCGCTCGAGGTGTGCGCGCTGCTGACCAAGCCCGCGCGCCGCAAGGTGGACCTGCCGACCCGCTACGTCGGCTTCGAGATCCCCGACCGCTTCGTCGTCGGCTACGGGCTCGACTACGCCGAGCGCCACCGCAACCTGCCCTTCGTGGCCGTCCTCGAGGGTTAGCGCGCCCGCCCCCGAGCGCCCCTGCGGAGCCCCGAAGATGCGGGAAAAACAGGCCCTACCTGGTACCCTAGGGGACCGGTGACCACGACTCCCGCCGGTGCCACGACACTCCGGATTTCGACATGAGCCGTTTCTTCAAGAGCGCTGCCTTCCCGATTCTGATCGTGGTCGTATTGGCGTTCCTGGCGGTCAAACTCGTCAACCCCGGCTCGCCGAACCACCGCCAGCACAGCTACCAGACGCTCGTCGCCGCTGAGCTGCCCAACCACGAAGTCCAGTCGGTCACCTTCAAGAACAAGGGCAAAGCGCTCGAAGTCAAGTACAAGAACAAAGAAACCGCCGAATTCGGCTACATCGATCAGGCCGCGCCGGAACTGATGAAAGAACTGCGCGCCGACAATGTCAGCTACAACGTCGAATCGGAAAAGAGCAACGCACTCCTGAGCCTGCTCGTCTACATCCTCCCGTTCCTGCTGTTCCTAGGCTTCTGGATGTTCCTCATGAACCAGGTCCAGGGCGGGGGCTCGAAAGTGATGTCCTTCGGCAAGTCGCGCGCCAAGCGCATGTCGGCCGACTCGCCGAAGATCACCTTCCGCGACGTCGCCGGCGTCGACGAGGCCGTCGAGGAGCTCCACGAGATCAAGGAATTCCTCGAGAACCCGAAGAAGTTCCAGGCGCTCGGCGCGAGGATTCCGACCGGCGTGCTGCTCTACGGACCTCCCGGCACGGGCAAGACGCTCCTCGCGCGCGCGGTCGCGGGCGAGGCGGGGGTGCCGTTCTTCTCGATCTCGGGGTCGGACTTCGTCGAGATGTTCGTCGGCGTTGGCGCCTCGCGCGTGCGCGACCTGTTCGAGCAGGCCAAGCAGAACAGCCCCTGCATCATCTTCATGGACGAGATCGACGCGGTCGGGCGCCACCGCGGCGCAGGCCTCGGCGGCGGTCACGACGAGCGCGAGCAGACGCTCAACCAGCTGCTCGTCGAGATGGACGGCTTCGAGGCGAAGGACAACATCATCATGATCGCGGCCACGAACAGGCCCGACATCCTCGATCCGGCGCTGCTGCGACCCGGCCGCTTCGACAGGCAGATCGCCGTCGACCGCCCCGACCGAAAGGGCCGCGCCAAGATCCTCGAGGTGCACACGCGCGGCAAGCCGCTCGCGAAGGTGATCGACATCGACGCGCTCGCCGGCCAGACGCCCGGCTTCACCGGCGCCGACCTCTCGAACCTGATCAACGAGGCGGCGCTGCTCTCGGCGCGCACGGGGAAGCGCGAGATCGGCCAGGACGAGCTCGAGGAGGGGATCATGCGCGTGATCGCAGGCCCCGAGAAGAAGACGCGCGTGATGAGCGAGAAAGAGCGCCTGATCACCGCCTTCCACGAGATGGGTCACGCGATCGTCGGCCACTTCCTCGAGCACTCCGATCCCGTGCACAAGATCTCGGTCATCTCGCGCGGCCAGGCGCTCGGCTACACGATCTCGATGCCCCAGGAGGATCGCTTCCTGACGACCCGCGCCGAGCTCGAGGACACCATGGCGATGACGCTCGGCGGGCGTGCAGCCGAGGAGCTGATCTTCGGTGAGATCACCACCGGCGCCTCGAACGACATCGAGAAGGTCACGCAGACGGCCAAGCAGATGGTGATGCGCTTCGGGATGAGCGAAAAGCTCGGCCCGAGGGTCTTCGGCCACGACCACGGCCAGCCGTTCCTCGGTCGCGAGTTCTCGACCGAGCCCGACTACTCGGACGAAATCGCGCGCGAAATCGACGACGAGGTGCGCCGCATCATCGAGATCGCCCACCAGCGCGCTCGTGGCATCCTCACCGAGCACCAGCACTCGCTCGAGAAGATCTCCCAGATCCTCGTCAAGCGCGAGACGATCGAGAAGGAGGAGTTCCTCGCCCTG
>Ga0209040_10000356_pt1 | contig 34547 bp, 27 predicted proteins | sample BogFormECP12_OM3_FD_188240 | JGI IMG/M metagenome (GOLD analysis project Ga0209040, IMG submission 188240) | Bog forest soil microbial communities from Calvert Island, British Columbia, Canada - ECP12_OM3 (SPAdes) (version 2) | ecosystem: Environmental > Aquatic > Freshwater > Wetlands > Bog ... | reverse complement strand
CGGCGGCGCGCTTTCCCAGTTGAGCTCTGTCACCCACAGCTGCTTGGCGCCCCCGGGTAGCGCGGTGTGCGCGCCGATCGCCTCTCTGAGCAGTCGGCTCACCTTGCCCGCGTCGGCGATCGAGACGTCGAGCGAGGAGCTCGCCGGCAGGTCCGGGTCGCCCACGGACAGGGGATGGAACGAGAGCGCGTCGAAGTGCGGCGGCTGCGCGCAGCCCGCGCGCGTGCGAGCGCCGTCCGCTTCCAGGCAAAGGAGCGTGCGCAGGAACGTGACCGGAGCGACGCGCCCCACCCCGGCCCGCTCTCCGCTGGGCGCCACTCCCGCCGCGACCACGGTGGCGCCTGGCTGCACCGACTTGACGCCGGCGTAGAAGGCGTTGAGGATCTGGCGGTAGAGCAGCGGAGAGTAGGCCTGCCAGTGCCCGTCGCGGGCGACCCACTGCGGCTCCAGATAGCGGGCGAGGTTCGGCTCGTTCCAGGCCTGGAAGAGGTGCACGGCTGGCAGCGCGCGACCCGGCTCGGCGGGGTCGGGGAAGGTCCCGTCGTAGCGGCGCGCGAGCGCGGAGGCGAAGTCTTCCAGGGCGGCCGGGCTCGGCGCCCAGCTGCCCGGATAGGCGTACGGCCAGCGCCCCGGTGCTTCCGCGTACGCGGGCGCGTGCGAGACGACCAGCATCGGCGTCAGGCCCGCGGCCACCGCGCTGCGGACGCTCGCATCGAACAGCGCGAACCGATAGACCGGGCTCGAGGGGTCGCGCGCCTGGAACCCTGCGGGCACGTCGGCGGGCGCCACCTCGTTCCAGCTGATCGGTATGCGCACCACCCTCGCGCCGGTTTCGCCGACGAGGCCGAGCGCGGCCTGCCGGATCGCCGCGTGTTCGTCGAGCAGCACGCCGTCGGAGATCCCGCGAACCAGTCCGCCCTCGGGAAAGGGGCCGCGCAGCAGCGCTCGGTCCTGTTCGCGAACCGTCCCGTCGCTGGTCGCCGGCGGAAGGGGCCCGATCCGCGGCTGCAGGCCGAACGGCCGCGGGGGGCCTTCGGGCCCGCTGCGGGAGGGCACGGGCAGAACCGGCGCGGGGGCCAGCCAGAGGGCGGCGCCCAGCGCAAACCCGAGCGCGGGAGACAAGGCGGACCTAGCGGTGGAGCGAGAGCGAGCGGCGCGGGAGGCTCAGCTTGGCGCCGGATGCGCTCTGCAGGCTCGTCAGCAGCGTCGCTTGCAGCTTGTGCGCCGATCTCAGCCTCGCGCGGCCCCGCGCGGTAAGGTGCAGCGTCACGGTCACGGTGCCGGCCACCTTGGCGCTGGCCGTGCCGCGCGCGAGCAGCATCGCGGGCGGGATGTGGCGGTGATGGCGCACGCGCGAGGCGGAGGCGGGAAGCGCGCCGTTCTGCAGGTAGAGGTCCTGCGTGACGGTACCGGGCTGGTTGATCCCCACCTGGTCGCTCCAGCCCGACTTCAGCAGCAGCCGAATGCTTGCCCGCCCGAGCTTCAGGAGCGTGCCCTGCAAGACCGGCGGAGGCGGCGGTTTGTAGGGAGGCGGCGGTGGCGGCGGGCAGGCGCCCACGGGGCGCTCGGTTTCGCTCGTATAGGTGTAGGTCGCTTCGCCGGGAAGCGACGTCTTCAGCGACTCGACCGCGCCGACGTCCTCGCCGAGCGCGAGCGGGGCCAGGAAGCTGCCGCCGAAGGTCGTACCGGTGAGGGATTTGACCTGCGGTTCGCCGTAGGCGGTCTGATGCCAGCCCGTGACCTGCCCGTACTTGTTGTAGTCGAGCGTTTTGCTGTCGTAGAAGCCTTCGATCGTGAACCCGGCGGAGTTCGCTCCCGAGAAGTTCGTCGATCCGCCGCACACCGTCGGGTCGATCGTGGGCAGCCCGTCGTAGACGACCGATCCGATCGTGGTGCCCACGGGTGATTCGAGCGTTACCACGTCGCCGACCTGGGGCACCTGGGAGAGCCATGCCCCGCCGTGGTTGACGTCTCGGTAGACGGTCGTGCCGCCGCGGATGATCGATACGGCCACCGTCTGCTTTTCCGGTTGGACGTTGCCGCTGGTGGAGGCGATCTGGTCGTATTCCGGAAGGACGGTCTCGCCCGAGGCGATCTTCAGCGTGTACTGGGGCCCATGCGCGTTAGCCCAGGCGGCGGCCGGCGAGAGCAGCGCGGAGATCGCGACCAGCGCCAGGCACGCCCGCCTCGCGGCGGGGGCAGCCCGGCGGGGAGCGTTGTCAGGATCGTGCGGGGAAACGCGACCAGTCAGCATGAGCCAGCGATCTAATCGGCAAGATCTCCGTGCGACTGAAGCGTGCCGCACGCAGCCGGACACTCAGGTTAGACCTGGCGGCGGCGGAAACCATGCAACTGGGGGCGAGGGAAAGCGCGAGCGGCTCAGGCCCGCGCCCCGCCGGCCATTGCCGGCAGGATCACGAGCGTGTCGGCCTCGCCGACCGCGGTCTTCAGCCCGTCCAGCACGCGTACGTCCTCGTCGTTGAGGTACACGTTCACGTAGCGGTTCAGCTCGCCGTCGGGAGCGAACAGCTGGCTCTCGGTCGCCGGGTGGGCGGTTGCGAGCTCGCGCAGCACCTCGCCGACGTTTTCACCGGAGGCGCCGACCTCCTTCTCGCCACCGACCGAGGCGCGCAGCACCGGGGGGATCTTGATCGTGGCCATGGCCGCTCGGAGCCTACCGGCTGGGGAAGTGAATGGTCATCGGTCGCGAGCCAGCGGTCGAGGACCAACCTGGCGTGGACGGAGCCCACCCACCTCGACTACCCGGCTGCGGCGCAGAACGCCTCGTAGTCGGGGAACACGCCCATCTCCTCGTCGCGTATCTCGTCGGGGTCGCGCGAGCAGATCGGGCACTCGGGGTCGCGGTGCACCTTCACCTCGGTGAGCGTCGCGCCGAGGGCGTCGTAGAGCAGCAGCCGACCGATCGCCGGATCGCCGATGTCGAGGATCAGCTTGACCACCTCGGTCGCCTGCAGCAGGCCCATCGTGCCCGGCAGCACGCCGAGCACGCCGTTGGCGCCGCACGACGGCGCGAGCTCGGCGGGCGGCGGCTCGCGGAACAGGCAGCGGTAGCAGGGGCCCTCGTAGGGCTTGAACACGGACAGCTGCCCGTCGAAGCCGAGGATCGAGGCTGACACGACGGGGATCTTCAGCCGCACGGTGGCGTCGTTGAGCAGGTAGCGGGTGGGGAAGTTGTCGACGCCGTCGACGACCACGTCATAGCCCTCGATGATCTCCATGATGTTCGAGGCGTCGATGCGCGTCTGGTACTTGACGACGTTCACGTCCGGGTTCAGCGCGTGGATCGACTCCTCGGCGGAGTCGACCTTCGGTATGCCGATGCGCTGGGTGGAGTGGATCACCTGGCGCTGAAGATTGGAGAGATCCACGTCGTCGTCGTCGACGATCCCGAGTGTGCCGACGCCCGCCGCGGCGAGGTAGAGCGCGGTCGGCGAGCCCAGGCCGCCGGCCCCGAGCAGCAGCACCTTGGCGTCGAGCAGCTTCTGCTGGCCGTCGGCGCCTATCTCCGGTACCAGCAGGTGGCGGGAGTAGCGGTCGCGCTGCTCGGCGGAGAGCGTGCGCGGAACCTCGACGGCGTAGCCGCGGTCCTTCCACAGCGTTATGCCGCCAGTCATCGAGCGCACGCGCTCGTAGCCGAGGTCCTCCTGGAGAGTGCGGGCGGCGTAGGCGGAGCGGTTGCCCGACTGGCAGTAGAGGATCAGCTCGGCCGAGCGGTCGGGGGCCACGCCCTCGATCCGCTGCTCGAGGTGCCCGCGCGGGATGCTCTTGGCGCCGGGGATGTGGCCGGTGGCGAACTCTTCGCTGCCGCGCACATCGACGATCGTCACGCCCTCGCCGACCAGCTCGTTGACCTCGGACGGGTCAACCTCTTCGATCTCGCTCTTTACTCGGCGGAGCAGCTCCGCCCCTGAGGGACTCATCGCAAAACTCCTAAACCACGGTCAGGATTTACAGACTTCAAAAAGTATAGCCACACGGGCGAGCGGCTTGAAGGGCAGCCAGGCGACAAGCGGACGACCGCGACAGGCGCGCCGCACGGCCCCCGGGAAGCGGGCCTGAAGGGGCCCGAGCGGGACTGCGCCGGTCCGTGCGACGCTTCTCTAGGCTGACCGGATGCGTCGCCGCTCCAGCGCTCGGCGCCAGCGATCGAGCCGGTCGAGCGCGTTGGCGCTGCTGCTCGTCGTGTGCGCCAGCGGCCCTCTCGCCGGCTGCGGCAGCGGCTCGCAGACGGCCACCGCGACTCCCTCGAGCAACCAGGAATTCGACGGCGCCCCGCTGCCGAGCGCGGTCAGCGCGCCGGGCTTCACGCTCACCGACGTACACGGCGAGCGGGTGAGCCTGTCCGCCTACCGCGGTCAGGTGACGGTGCTCTCCTTCCTCTACTCGGACTGCCGCGCGTGCGTGCTGATCGCGCAGCAGATCCGGGGCGCGCTCGACGAACTGCCGCACCCGCCGCCCGTGCTGCTCGTGAGCGTTGCACCGGCGCTCGACACGCCGGCGCGCGTGCAGGCGTTCCTTGCCCGCGTCTCGCTGAGCGGGCGCGTGCGCTACCTCATCGGGCCTCCGGCCGCGCTCGCCGCCACCTGGCGGGCATACGGCGTGCGCACACCCGCAGCGGGACAGGCGGCCTTCGAAAGCGCGGCTCCGGTGCTGCTGATCGATCGGAAGGGCCGCGAGCGCGTGATCTACGAGCAGGAACAGCTCACCCCCGAAGCGCTCGCCCACGACATCGGCAGATTACAGATGCCCTCCCAACCCGGCTGATACCCTAGCGGCGAGGTAGGAAATCCGATGATGTTCTCAACCAAGGCCGAGTACGGCATACGCGTAATGGTGGAGCTCGCCCGCGGCGCGGACGAGAACCCGATTCCGCTCGCCGAGATCGCCGACCGCGGGGGCCTGCCGCTGGCCTATCTCGAGCACCTCGTCGCGCGCCTGCGCAAGGCCGGCCTCGTCGCATCGCGCCGCGGATCGCGCGGCGGCTACATGCTGGCGCGCCCCGCGGGCGAGATCACGATGGCCGAGGTCGTCGAGGCGCTCGAGGGCTCGATCGCACCGATCGAGTGCATCTCCGAGGCCGCCGACGGCTCGATCGTGTGCGCACGCGAGGCGGGGCTGGACAGCGTCTGCCCGACAAAGCTGCTGTGGACGCGAGTGCGCTTCTCGATCGTCAGCACGCTGCGCGAGACGACGCTCTCGGACCTGCTTCGCGGCCCGCGCCCGCTCGAGAGCGAACCGCTCCCCAGCGAACCCCCGCCCGCCGGCCCTGCGCTGCCGGGTCTCGACCTGCAACCCCTCACAACTGGAGCTCTACCAAGCACATGGCCGACCTCGAGATAAGAGACCTGCACGTGCGCACCGAGGATCGGGAGATCCTGCGGGGCGTCGACCTGGACATCAACCGCGGCGAGATCCACGCCCTGATGGGCCCCAACGGCTCGGGCAAGTCGACGCTCGCCAACACGCTGCTGGGTCATCCCTCCTACGAGATCACCTCGGGCTCGATCTCGTTCAAGGGCGAGGACATCACCGAGGCCGAGCCGCACGAGCGCGCCAAGGCAGGGCTGTTCCTGGCCTTCCAGTACCCCGTCTCGATCCCCGGCGTCTCGGTCGCGAACTTCCTGCGCATGGCGATCAACGCCAAACGCGAGGAGCCGATCCAGGTAAAGGAGTTCCGCACGCAGCTGCAGCACGCGATCGAGTTGCTCGACGTCGATCGCGCGTTCACCTCGCGCCACCTCAATGACGGCTTCTCGGGCGGCGAGAAGAAGCGCGCCGAGATCCTTCAGATGGCGATGCTCGCGCCCGATATCGCGATCCTCGACGAGACCGATTCGGGACTTGACATCGACGCGCTGCGCACGGTCGCCGAGGGGGTGCAGCGGCTGCATGACGAGCAGGGCCTGGGCGCGCTGATCATCACCCACTACCAGCGCATCCTCCACTACGTGCAGCCGCAGTTCGTGCACATCCTCATGGATGGGCGCATCGTGCTCGAGGGAGGCGTCGAGCTGGTCGAGCGTCTCGAGCGCGAGGGCTACGACCAGATTCGCCAGGAATTCGGCGGCGCAGACGAGCTCGCGGCATGAGCACGCCGACAGGGCCGATCGACTGGCGCCGCGGGCACCGGCGCGGCTACGCCCTCCTCGGCGCGCCCGGCGGTGGGCAGCATGCCTGAGATCGGCCAGGCGCTGGACGACGCCGCCGCGGGCAACGGCTCGGGAGCGCCGCGCTCGCCCCTCGAGAACCCCTCGCCAAAGGCGGGCCGCCACCGCGAGGCGACGCTCTACCACGCGCTCGCCGGCAGCGGCGTGGGTGACGGGCGCACGCTGCAGGAGCTGCGCGCCGCGGCGCTCGCCGCCTACGAGCGCCTGGAGCTGCCGGTCTGGCGGCGCTCTGGCTTCTGGACGACCACGCTGGCCGACCTCGACATCGACGCGCTCTCAACGCAGGCCCCAGGCGCGCCGGGCGAGCAGCCCTCGCAGGGCCGGGTCCCGGACGTCGTCTCGCGCACGCTTCCCGACACCCCGCGGGCGGGGCGCATAGTCCAGAGCGCGGGCGCGATCGTCGAGCTCGAGCTCGACCCCGAGCTGGCCGAGCGCGGCGTGATCCTGTGCTCGCTCGAGGATGCCTTCCGCGAGCATGGCGAGCTCGTCTCGGAGTGGTACTCGCGGCGGCTGACAATCGACAGGCACAAGCTCGAGGCGGCCAACGCGGCGTTCTGGACGGGGGGCGCGTTCCTGCACGTCCCGGCGGGCGTGGTCGTACAGGAGCCCTTCCAGGTCGTCTACGCGATCGAGCAGGCCGGAGTCGCGCAGTACGGCCGCACGCTCGTGCTCGGAGGGCCGAGCAGCGACTTCCGCGTGCACGAGTACGACCTCGCCGAGGACCACGACGTCGAGCCCGGCGGCGGCAAGCAGTCGCTGCACGCCGGCGCCTTCGAGCTCTACCTGCAGGACGGCGCGCGCTGCCGGCTGGCACAGGTGCAGGACTGGGGCCGGAGCGAGGTCTACGACGTCTCCACGCGGCTCGTGTGTCTCGGCCGCGACGCCTACTGCCACTGGCTGCCGGCGCTGCTCGGCGGGCATCTCGTGCGCCAGCACCTCGAGCTCGCGGTCACCGAGCCGGGCGGCGAGATGGCGTTTCGCGGGCTGTTCTTCGCCGAGGAGCACGAGCACCTCGACGTGTTCGCCGTCGACCTGCACGAGACCGGGCCCTCGGGTGGCGACGTGCACTGGCGGGGAGCCGCCACCGGGTCGGCCCGGGCGAGCTTCGAGGGGTTGATCCAGATCGACCCGGGAGCGCAGAAGACCCACACCTACCTGCAGATCCATTCGATGATGCTCTCGCCGCGGGCGCGCATCGACGCGATCCCCTCGGTGCTCGTCTCCGCCGACGACGTCTCGGCCTCACACGGCGGGACCGTGGGCGAGCTCGACGAGAACGCGATCTTCTACATGCAGAGCCGCGGCCTCGACCGCGCCTCCGCCGTGCGCGTGATCGTCGAGGGATTCTTCGAGCCGCTCGTCGCCGAGCTCGACGACGAGCAGCTGCAGGAGATCGTGCGGGGGAAGGTCGCGCGCAAACTGGCCGCCGCGCGCGAGGACATCGAGACGTATGCCACCAGTCGCTGAGAGCTCACTCTCCGTTCGGGCCGACTTCCCGATCCTGGCGCGCCGCGAGAGCGGCAAGCCGATCGTCTACCTCGACTCGGCGTCGACCTCCCAGAAGCCAGCCGAGGTGATCGAGGCCCTGGCCGAGCATCTGCGCGCGCACAACGCGAACGTGCACCGCGGCGTCTACGCACTTGCGCAGGAGGCCGACGCTGCGTTCGAGGGCGCGCGCGCCCGCGTCGCGGCGTTCACCGGCGCCGATCCCGAGACGACGATCTTCGTCAAGAACGTCACCGAGGCGATCAACCTCGTCGCCTACGCCTGGGGGCGCGCCAACGTCGGGCCCGGCGAGGCCGTGCTCATCACCCAGGCCGAGCACCACGGGAACCTCGTCCCGTGGCAGGTGCTCTGCCGCGAGCGCGGCGCGAGCCTGCGCTACCTCGAGGTCGACGAGCGCGGCGAGCTCTCGCTGGAGGCCGTCGAGCGCGAGCTGGCGCGGGGCGACGTGCGCGTGCTCGCGATCGCTCACGTCTCCAACGTCCTCGGCACGATCAACCCTGTCGCCGAGATCGTCCAGCGCGCCCGCGCAGCCGGAGTGCTGACGGTGATCGACGGGGCCCAGGCGGTGCCGCAGATGCCCGTGGACGTGGAGCAGATCGGCGCGGACTTCTATGCCTGGACCGGGCACAAGGCGCTCGGTCCCACCGGCGTCGGGGTCCTGCATGGCCGTCGTGAGGTGCTCGAGGGGATGGAGCCGTTCCTGACCGGCGGCGACATGATCGCCTCGGTCGACTTCTACGGCGCCACCTGGAACGAGCTTCCGTGGAAGTTCGAAGCGGGCACGCCGATGATCGCCGAGGCCGTGGCGCTCGGCGTCGCGGTGGACTACCTGCAGCGGCTCGGCATGGAGCGCGTTCGCGCCCACGAGCGCGCGCTGACCGCCTACATGCTCGAACGGCTCCCCGCCGTGCCGGGGCTGAGGCTCGTCGGCCCGCCCGAGGCCGACGCCCGCGGCGGCCTGGCCTCGTTCACGATCGACGGCATCCACCCCCACGACATCGCCGAGCTGTGCGACCGCGAGGGCGTCTGCATCCGCGCCGGACACCACTGCGCCCAGCCGCTGATGCGCCGCCTCGGCGTCGGCGCGACCGCGCGCGCGAGCGTGGGCGTATACAACGACCGCGCCGACATCGACGCGCTTGTCGGGGCGCTGCTCTCGGCGCGCGAGGTCTTCGACCTGCACGCACGGGACGAGCGCCCGGCGGCCTGCTGAGCACGATGGACGACCTCTATCGCGACTACATCCTCGACCACTACAAGCGGCCGCGCAACTTCGGGGTGCTCGAGCCGCATGACCTCGAGGCGCTCGAGCACAACCCCCTCTGCGGCGACGAGCTGGGCGTGCACATCCTCGTCAGGGACGGCCGCATCGAGGACCTGCGCTTCCATGGGCAGGGTTGCGCGATCTCCCAGGCGGCGGCCTCGATCGCCTCGGAGGAGCTCAAGGGCATGAGCGTCGGCGACGTCGCCGAGCTGGACGCGGACTGGATGATCGAGCTGCTCGGGATCCCGGTGTCCGCCACGCGGCGCAAGTGCGCGCTGCTGAACCTGAAGGTCGTGCGCGGCGCCGTCACCGGGGATCACTCCTGGCCGACCTGAGACTCCGACCGCCTGATGCCCGCGGTACAATTCCTACCTCTGAGCACAGGATTCCAACCATCGGCAGCGAGGAGCGCCATGGCAACGATTGACGGCACCAAGATCGCCAAACCGAGCCCGATCGTCGAGGACGAGCAGGGCCAGCTGCGCGCGCGCCAGGGGATCTCGCGGGAGGTCGTAAGCGAGCTCTCCAAGATCAAGGGCGAGCCCGACTGGATGGCCGAGAAACGCCTCAAGGCGCTCGAGATCTTCGAACGCAAGCCGATCCCGACGTGGGGACCCGACCTGAGCGGGCTGAACCTCGACGACCTCGTGCTCTACTCGCCGCCCACGGCCGGCCGCTTCAACAGCTGGGACGACGTCCCCGAGGACATGAAGCAGACCTACGAGGACCTCGGCATCCCCCAGGCCGAGCGCGAGCACCTCGCGGGCGTGGTGGGGGTGTGGCGCCAGGAGCCGGTCTACGAGGGGCTCAAGGAGGAGTACTCCAAGCTTGGGATCCTGTTCTGCTCGATGGACACCGCCATCACCGAGTACCCCGAGCTGGTGCAGAGGTACTTCATGAACAAGTGCGTGCCCGCTCAGGACAACAAGTTCTCGGCGCTGCACGGCGCCGTGTGGTCGGGCGGGGCCTTCTGCTACGTGCCCAAGGGCGTCAGGTGCGACCTGCCGCTGCAATCCTACTTCCGCATGGAGGGCGCCGGCGAGGGCACCTTCGAGCACACCCTGATCGTCGCCGACGAGGGCGCCGAGGTGAACTACATCGAGGGCTGCACCGCGCAGACCTACAGCGTCAACTCGATGCACTCGGCGGTCGTCGAGATCTTCGTGCACGAGGGCGCCAAGGCCCGCTACACGACCGTTCAGAACTGGTCCAAGGACGTCTACAACCTCAACACCAAGCGCGCCGTCGTCGAGGCGAACGGCACCGTCGAGTGGGTCGGCGGGTCGATGGGCGCGAAGTACGTGATGCTCTACCCCGGCTCCTTCCTGATGGGCGAGGGCGCTCGCGCCGACCACCTCAACGTGGGCGTGGCGGGCAGGGGCGTGCACAAGGACACCGGCGCGAAGGTCGTGCACCTGGCCCCCAACACGACCTCCAACATCCTCGCCAAGTCGATCTCCAAGGACGGCGGGATCATGGGCTACCGCGGCCTCGTCAAGATGGGCCACAACTCCGCCGGCTCGAAAGCGCGCGTGCAGTGCGACGGGCTGATGATGGACGGCGAATCCCGCTCGGACACCTGGCCCGACATCCAGATCCAGAACCCCAACGTGACGGTCGCGCACGAGGCCACCGTCGGGCGCATCTCCGACGACCAGCTGTTCTACATGGGCTCGCGCGGCTTCACCGAGGACGAGGCAGCCGCGATGATCGTCAACGGCTTCATCGAGCCCGTCACGAAGGAGCTGCCGATGGAGTACGCGGTCGAGCTCAACCGGCTGATTCAGCTGGAGATGGTCGGTTCGATCGGCTAAGGGCGACTCGATGACTATGGTAACGTGACCATAGTCATGAGTTCCCGGACGGTCCCGGCGAGCCGGTTCAAGGCGGAGTGCCTGTCGATGCTCGATGACGTCGCGGCCACGGGTGAAGAGATCATCGTGACCAAGCGCGGTCGCCCCGTGGCGCGGCTGGTCGCTGCGCGCGAGCCGGCGAGCCTGTTGGGCTCGGTGACGTTCAACGTCTCCGACGAGGATCTCGCGAAGCCGCTCGGCATCGCCTGGGACGCCGAAGAGGCTTGATCGTCCTCGACACCCACGCGTGGCTCTGGTGGCTGTCGGACCCTGAGCGCCTGTCGGCGCCCGCGCGCGAGGCGCTCGCGGAGTCGACCGCGATCGGCGTGTCGACGCTGAGCGCCTGGGAGCTCGCCACGCTCGTGCGCCGGCGTCGCATCGAGCTCGATCGAGACGTGCGCGACTGGGTACGGCGGGGGCTGAGCGACGAGCGCGTCTGGGCGATCGCCCCCAGCCCCGATGTGGCCGTCGCGGCGGCCCTGCTCCACGACGCCACCTTTCCCGGCGACCCGGCGGACCGCTTCATCTTCGCGACCGCACGGACGCTGCAGGCGCCGCTGATCACCCGCGACGAGCAGATGCGCCGCTTCGCTCCCGCCGAGACGATCTGGTAGCGGAAAACGCGCGTTCCCACCGATACGATCGTCGCGCCGCTGTTTCCCACGAAGCTGCCGTGGGTCAACACGCAAGGACCCCTCGCAACGCTTCAGCGAGGCAGGCCGATGCTCGTCGAGTTCTGGGACTTCGCACGGCCGAACTCGATGCGCACGCTTCCCTACGTGAAGGCATGGCACCAGCGCTACGCGCCGGCCGGGCTGCGCGTGCTCGGCGTGCACTGCCCCGGCTTTGAGATCTCGCGCGAGGAGCAGGCCGTGAGGGACGCGGTTGCGCGTCTGGGCATCGAGTATCCGGTGCTGATCGACAGCGAACTGCAGGTCTGGCAGGACTACGAGAACGAGGGCTGGCCGGCGCGCTACCTCTTCGACGGCCGCGCGCGCCTGTTCGAGTACCACTACGGCGAGGGCGCCTACGCCGAGACCGAGCTCGCGATCCAGGAGCTGCTCGGTGTCGAGCGCGAGCCGCTGGCGCCGCTGCGCCCCGAGGACACCGTGGGGGCGCTGCTCGTGCCCCAAACGCTCGACCAGCCAGGCGCGTATCGCGGTCCCTATGAGGCGGGCGGGGTGTGGGCCGTGCTGGACGGAGCGGGCAGCGTGACCGTGAACGGCGGCCCGGAGGCCGGGGGCAGCGAGCTGGCCGTGACCCACCCCGGGGCCTACACCCTGATCGAGCATGAGCGCCACACGACCGGCGTGCTCGACCTCGAGCTCGGCGCGGGCGTGAGCTGCGTGGCGACTTGCTTCACGCCGGGGGTGGCCTAGCTCCTCACCGCGCCTCAGACGCGGCTCAGATGGTGATCGTGTTGGTAGAGCTCGACGCCTTGCCGCCGCTCAACCCCGCGCCGCGCCCAAGCGCGGCGACCGGATCTGCTCGCGCGTTCGGTCCTGCAGCAGGCGCATCACCCGCGGCTCGCCCTCGTCGTGCACCACCACGCACGCTCCGGGCCAGTACGGGCTCTCGGAGGGGCTGCCTCCGAGGAAGATCGACGAGTAAGTCCAGCTGCCGGCGTTGATCAGCCTCGCGCCCTCGCGTCCGCGCCACTCGCTGAGGTCATCGCCCGGCAGCGGCCCGGCGCGATGCGTGTGCCCGAACATCACGTAGGCCTCTCCCAGTCCGAGCCTGACGCTCACCTCATCCATCGCGCGCAGTCCCGCGCGGCGAAGCTCTTGCGCCGAGATGTCGGCGCTCAGAGGCCCCACGCCAGCGCGGTTGAGCGCCACGACGGCCAGCGGGAACCCCGCCACGAGCAGGCGCCGGCGAACGGCGGCACGCAGCGAGGCGCGCCTGGCGGCCCCAGCCCCCGCGCCGCGGCTCGGGCGGGCGCGCACCGATCGACCCGAACCGGCCTCGCCGTCGCGCGCCGAGCCGCCGAGCGCGCGCCACGCGCCCACGGTCGCCAGCCCGTTGAGCGCCGCACCCGTCTGGGCGTCGCGGGCGACTGCGTCGCGCCACGCGAACAACGGCGCGCCGACCGCCTCGTAGTCGGCGACGCTGCGAAAGGCCTGCGCCGGGCGCCCGAGCAGCCTGGTCATCGCGCCGACGGTGAGCCGCTCGAGCGTGGGCACCGTCAGATGGCAGTCGAGGTAGTGGCCGTGTGTCGCATAGACGTCCTCGCGCAGCCACAGGCCCGGATACGCCACCCGCACCCGCGCCGGCGCCGCCCAGCCGGCGATGCGCGCGTAGGCAGCCGAGACGAGCTCCGGCTCGAGCAACTGCTCGAGACCCAGCGGCGGCGGGTCACTCTCTTCGCCTCGCCGCGAAAGCCACGGTTCGACGAGCGCGTGGTCGTGGTTGCCCGCGACGAGCACGAGCTCCCCGCCCTGCAGCGCCCTGCCGAGGTCTTCGAACACAGGGCGCGCGGCCTCCATCGCGTCTCGCATCGGACCGTGGCGCAGCTCGAGCACGTCGCCCAGCAGCACGAGGCGATCGACGTCGCCCAGCGCCTCCAGCAGCGACTCCCGCAGCTCGGGCCGGCGCACCAGATCGGCCCCTGAGAGGCTGCCGAGGTGCAGGTCGGAGAGGATCAGCGTGCGGCTCAGGACGTGCCGCCCGTGAGGAGAGGCTCACGGATCTGCTTGGGCAGCATGAAGCGAACGTCCTCGCGCACGACGTGAAACTCCGAGATGTCGCTGACGCCGCGCTCCTCGAAGAACGCGACGAGCTCGAGCACGAGGTTCTCGGGGGCGCTGGCGCCGGAGGAGATGCCGACGACGCGCCTGCCCGTGAGCCACTCCTCGCGGACTTCGCCCGCGTTGTCGATCAGGTGCGCCTCGGTGCCGCAGTCACGGGCGACCTCCACGAGCCGCACCGAGTTCGACGAGTTGCGCGAGCCGATCACGAGCATCAGATCGCAGCTCGCGGCCATCTGCTTGACGGCCGCCTGGCGGTTCGTCGTCGCGTAGCAGATGTCGTCCGTGCGCGGACCAACGATGCTCGGGAAGCGCTCGCGCAGGCGCGCGATGATCGCTGTCGTTTCATCGACCGCGAGCGTCGTCTGGGTGATGTAGGCGACGCGCTCGGGGTCGGGCACCTCGAGCTCCTCGACGTCCTGCTCGTCCTGCACGAGCACGATCTGCTCGGGCGCCTCGCCCATCGTTCCTTCGACCTCCTCGTGGCCGTCATGGCCGACGAGCACGATCGTGTAGCCCTGCTCGGCGAAGCGCGCCGCCTCGCGGTGCACCTTCGTCACGAGCGGACAGGTCGCGTCGATCGTGACCAGGCCGCGCTGCTCGGCTCCCGCGCGCACGCTCGGGGCGATGCCGTGCGCGGAGAACACGCACACCGCGCCCTCGGGCACGTCGGTCTGCTCCTCGACGAAGATCGCGCCGCGCTCGCGCAGCTGCTCGACGACGTGCTTGTTGTGCACGATCTCCTTGCGTACGTATACCGGAGCGCCGTGCAGATCGAGCGCGCGTTCGACCGTCTGCACGGCGCGATCGACGCCCGCGCAATAGCCGCGCGGGGCCGCCAGCAGCAGCTTTTCGACGGTGTTCGGCATCGGGGCTCATTGTAGGGGTCGTCCAGGTACGCTAAGTGCACATGGCGCAAGCGCACCTCGACCGGCTGACCCCCGTCGACGCGTCCTTCCTCCATCAGGAGGGACCCGTCTCCCACATGCACATCGGGGGCCTCACGCTGATCGAAGGGCCGCCGCCGGCGATGGACGAGTTCCTCGAACAGATCCGTCGGCGGCTGCACCTCGTTCCCCGCTACCGCCAGAAGCTCGCCTACACCGCCCTCGACAGCGGGCGGCCGGTGTGGATCGACGACCCGAGCTTCAACCTCGACTACCACGTCCGCCACACCGCCCTTCCAGCCCCCGGTCGCTGGAGCCAGCTGCAGGACCTCACCGCGCGGATCTTCTCCCAGCAGCTCGATCGCTCCAAGCCGCTGTGGGAGATGTGGCTGATCGAGGGTCTCGAAGACGACCGCTTCGCCCTGATCACGAAGACCCACCACTCGCTCATCGACGGCATCGCCGGGGTAGACCTCGCGACCGTGCTGTTCGACCTCTCGCCCGACCCTCCGCCGATCAGCAACTCGGGCCGCGCCTGGAAGCCGCACCCCGAACCCGGCACCGTGCAGTTGCTCGCCGGGGGCGTCGCCGGCGCCGTGCGTACCGGCATGGCCCTCGCCGAGGGGGCGATCGACGCGGTCGTCCACCCCGAGCGGGCGCTGGCGCGTGCGCGCGAAGCGGCAGAGGGCGTCGGCGAGATCGTTTGGGCCGGGTTGAACCCCGCACCCGAGACGCCGCTGAACGTCCCCATCGGCCCTCACCGGCGCTTCGTCGCCATCGAGAGCCAGCTCGAGGACTTCAAGACGGTCAAGAACGCGTTCGGCGGCACGGTCAACGACGTCGTGCTCGCCGTCGTCGCAGGCGCGCTTCGCTCGTTCCTGATCTCGCGCGGGCGCCGCACCGAGGGGGTGGAGCTGCGCGCGCTGGTGCCGGTGTCGGTGCGCAGCGAAAGCGACCGCAACGAAGGTGGCAACCGGATCGTCGTGATGCGCGGCCCGCTGCCCGTCTACATCTCAGATCCGCTCAACCGGCTGCGCTTCGTCAGCCAGGCGATGGCGAGCCTCAAGGAGTCCAAGCAGGCGCTCGGCGCGGAGGTGATCGCCGGCGCGCAGAACTTCGCCCCGCCCACGATTCTCGCCCAGGCCTCGCGCCTGAACTTCTCCACCCGGCTCTTCAACCTGATCGTCACGAACATCCCCGGCCCGCAGTTCCCGCTCTACGTCCTCGGCCGCGAAATGCTGCAGGCGATCCCGGTCGCGTTCCTGCCGGAAAACCATGCACTGGCGATTGCGATCATGTCCTACAACGGACAGCTCAACTTCGGCCTGCTCGGCGACTTCGACGCCCTCCCCGACATCGACGCGATCGGCGAGAACATCGCCGCCGAGCTCGCCACGATGCTCTCGCTCGCCCGCGAGACCGCCGCGACGCCCGCCTGAGTACCGTCCCCGGCACGAGAGGAGGGGTCCCGGCTCGGTGGCCGGCACCTGCGTCCGCACCGCGCGAGTCTGAGCAAGCAGATATCAGTCAGGGCGAGATGCCCTATGATCTCGCGGGCATCGCAACTGCACCCGCGGCCGCGAACCCGGCCGCTGTGACCAAGGAGGGGGCCGGTGAGGGGGGTTTTACTGTTGGGTCGTGCGGGCAGCGGCACGCGCACCAGCGGCGTGCGCGATGCGGTCCTGCTAGCTGTCCTGGCTTCGCTCCTGCTGCTTCTCCCCTGCGCTTCCGCGGCGGCGGGCGCAGGCGAACCAGCCGTCTCCCGACTCGTCCTCAGCGGCCCCGGCTTCCACCCGCACCGCGGCGCGGGGAAGGAGAGCGATGTGAACGTGTGCTCGTACGCGGTCTCGCCGGGCACGGCGCATTGCGATCTGCGCCTGCGCACCAATGCGCTGACGCGCGTCCCGCGCCCGCGTCCCCAGGGCGGCGCGAGCCCCGCGACGCTGGGTGACGAAGGCGCATACGATCCCGCCTACCTGCAGTCCGCCTACGACGTCGCGGCTGCAGCCGCCGCCCATGGAGGCGGGAAGGGCCAGATCGTCGCGATCGTGGACGCCTACGACGATCCCAACGTCGCAGCTGACCTCGCGCACTACCGCTCCTATTTCGGCCTGCCAGCGTGTCCCGTCGGCACGCTCTCGAGCTCCGTGGACGGGTGTGTCTTCGAGAAGGTGAACCAGCGCGGCGAACGTACCGCCTACCCCTCGGCGAGCACGCGCTGGAGCACGGAGATATCGCTCGACGTGGACATGGTGAGCGCTATCTGCGCGAGCTGCCAGATCCTGCTCGTGGAGGCGAACAGCAACTCGCTCACCGATCTCGGCGCGGCGGTCAACGAGGCCGTGCGTCTCGGCGCGAGCGTGGTCTCCAACAGCTACGGAGGCGAAGAGTTCGCTGAAGAGAGCGCGATCGGCGCGAGCTACTACGACCATCCCGGCGTGGCGATCGTAGCCGCCGCCGGGGACAGTGGCTACAGGGTCGAGTTCCCGGCCGCCTCGCGCTACGCCACCGCGGTCGGGGGCACCAGCCTCGAGCAGCTGACCAATACGGGCACCCGCGACGGCTCGGAGACCGCGTGGAGCGGGACGGGCGCCGGATGCAGCCTCTACGAAGCGAAGCCGTCCTGGCAGACCGACGGCGGCTGCCCGCGTCGGAGCGTCGCCGACGTGTCCGCCGTCGCCAACCCGGAAACGGGTGTGTGGGTCTACGACTCCTACGGCGAGCGCGGTTGGGCGGTCTACGGCGGCACGAGCGTCGCCTCCCCGATCATCGGCTCCTTCTACGCCTTGGCGGGCGCTCTCCCCGATGGCTCCGCGCTCCCCGCGGCATTCCCGTACTCGACGCCGTCGGCCCTCTACGACGTCACGTCGGGGTCGGACGGCAGCTGCTCGCCGCTCTATCTGTGCACCGCCGGGCTGGGCTACGACGGCCCGACGGGTCTCGGCAGCCCGGGTGGCTCGCCGAGCAGCATCGCGGCGTTCACGCCGGGTGTGGAAACGTCGGTTGCGCCCACGGCGCCGACCGGACTCACTGCGACCGCCGGTAACGCGCAGGTGACGCTCTCGTGGTCGGCTTCGACCACCGGCTCGCCACCGATCACCTACACCGTGCTGGAGAGCACGACGAGCGCTACATCCGGCTTCGCGGCGGTCAAGGGCGCGTCCGGCTTGGCGGGCACGACGTTCACGGTCACGGGACTGGCCAACGGCACCACGTACTACTTCCGTGTCGTGGCGGCGAACGCCTTCGGTGAAAGCACCTCCGCGACCGTCGCCGCCACCCCCGGCGGCTCCGTGCCCGGCGCGCTCTCCGCGCCGACCGCGAGCGCGGGCAACGGACAGGTGACGCTCTCGTGGTCGGCGCCCGCCACCGGCACGCCACCGATCACGTACACCCTGCTCGAGAGCACGACGAGCGCGACGTCCGGCTTCGGCGCGGTCAGCGGCGCGTCGGGCTTGACTGGTACGAGCTTCACCGTCACCGGACTCGCCAACGGCACCACGTACTACTTCCGCGTCGTGGCGGCGAACGCCTTCGGTGAAAGCACCTCCGCGACCGTCTCCGCCACCCCCGGCTCCCTGCCGGGCGCGCCCACTGGGCTCGTCGCCGCAGCCGTCTCCTTCAGCCCAGAAATCGCCCTGAAATGGAGGGCCCCCGCGTCGAGCGGCGGATCGCCGATCAAGTCGTACACGATCTACCGGGGCAAGGCGTCCGGAGGCGAGTCCGCGTACGCGACGGTCGTCTGCGCTACGGCCACATGCACGTACGGCGACCGCGGGACGAGCTTCGGGCAGACCTTCTACTACACGGTCGCAGCCGTCAACGGCGTCGGCGCCGGCCCCCGCTCCAACGAGGCGTCCGCGAGGGCCTTCTAGTAACCCCGCGGGACGTCGCGCGGCGGCGCCGCTTCAGTAGCCGAGCGCGAACTTCGCGTCTTCGCTCATCATCTCCGGCGACCACGGCGGCGTGAAGACCATCTGCGACTCGACGCTGCGCACTCCGTCGAGTTCGCCGACGAACTCCTCGATCTGCTCGGTCACCTGGGGGCCGATCGGGCAGCCCGGGGTCGTCAGCGTGAACGTCACGCGCACGTTGCCCTCGGCGACCTCGACGCCGTAGATCAGGCCGAGCTCGACGAAGTCGAGCCCCAGCTCGGGGTCGATCACGTTCGAGAGCGCGTCCATCACGTCGTCTTCGCTGGGCGCCGCTGCGAGCTCGGACATCGCTGCCAGTCTAGCCGCGCCAGCCGGCGAGCACCGCGAAGTGCAGATGCTTGAAGAAGCAGTCGCAGTCCTGAAGCCCCGCCTCGCCCATCCAGGCCAGCTGGGTGGCGATATCGCACGAGCGATCCATCTCCATGCGGCCCACCGCGCTCTCGATCTCCGCCTCGCTCGCGCCGGCGGCCAGGCAGGCCGAGCGCCACAGCCGCCTGTAGGTGGCCTCCAGCCACGGCGTCGGGCCGCCGACGTGCTCTGCATTGACGAACACGCCGCCCGGCACGAGCAGCTCGCGCACCCTGGCGAACAGGTCCTGCTTGGCCGGATGCTCGAGGTGGTGGATCGCGAGTGCCGAGACGACGGCGTCGAACGGCCCTTCCGGCAGCTCGTCGTGCAGATCCGCCACGATCATCGTGATCGATCGCTGCGGCAGGCGCTCGCGAGCCTGAGCGAGCATCTCGCCGGCGCCGTCGAGCAGCACCAGCTCGACGTCCGGATAGCGCTCGAGCACCGCGACGCTCATCAGTCCCGTGCCGGCGCCGAGGTCGAGCACGCGGCGGATGTTCCCTTCGCGCAGCCCCAGGAGGTCGACCGCGGTGCCGTAGAACAGATCGAACGACGGCACCAGGCAACGGCGCTGCGCGTCGTAGTCGTGCGCATGATCAGCGAACACGCTCACCGAGTCGCTCATGAGCGTGTACGTTATCACGTACAGCGGTACGATCTGCCTGGCGTATGACGCGTCCTGCAAGACAGCCGCCAACCGGCGCGCAGGGCACCGCCCTATGCCAAGATTTGCAGGCAAAACGAAGGACTGGGGGAGACACGGAATGTTCGCTCGCATAATCATCGCCGTCAGGCAGAACATCGTCGCGTGGCTCGCCCTGTTCGTCGCTCTGACCGGCACGAGCGTCGCGGCGACGCACTACGTGATCACCTCCACGCACCAGATCAAGCCGAGCGTGCTCAAGCAGTTGCGTGGCGCGCGCGGGCCCGCGGGTCCCGCCGGGGCTATCGGATCCACGGGAGCCGCTGGTGCAACCGGCCCAGCCGGCACGTCGGCGCAGACGGGCAGGGAAGGACCGCCCGGCCTCAAAGGCGAAACCGGCCCGCGGGGCGAACAGGGCCCCAAGGGCGAACCCGGCCAGAAAGGCGAACCCGGCCAGAAGGGCGAACCCGGCCAGAAGGGCGAACCCGGCACGGCGCGTGCGTACGCGCACGTCTCGAAAACCGGGACCGTTGAAGGCGCGAACATCGAAAGCATCAAAGTCGAAGCGCTTCCGAACGCGACCTCGCCGGAAGGCGTCTACTGCATCTCGGGTCTCGGCTTCACGCCGAAGAACGTCGTGGCTACGGTCGACGCAAAGGAAGTCAAACCAGGCTTCATCCAGGCAGCGATCGGCGCGACGACGTTCTCGACCGCCTGCAAAGAAGACCAGGTCACGGTAGAAACGTTGAACACGGCGGGGACCGAAACAAAGCCGCTGGGCTTCTACGTGGCGATCAACTAGCGCATCAGTGCGGCGCCGGGGAGAGACCCTCGGGAGGCGAGGCACCGCCCGCGGGCTTGCTCGCCGCCTCGGCCACTAGACTGGGAGGCGCGAAGGGGTGCGCGACGATGTCACGGAAGGCGAGGCGGATGTGCTAGCGGCGATGCCGGGCCGCCGGCGATGCGGTGCCCGATCGGGCGGTCGGTCCGTGGCCTGCCTCGTGGCCGCCTCGGTCGCGCTCGCGACACTCGTGCTCGGGCCGCCCGGCGTCGCGCAGGCGGACTGGCGCCACGTCGTACGGCAGCCCTCTTCGACAGCCCCATTCGAGGTGTGCCCCAACGACCCGGGGCACGTCTCGTGCTCGATGATCCAGGACCCCACCCGCGGCTCGCCACGCCGCGGGCCGGTCTCAGCCGGGGCGATCACGGCCGGGCCCGAGCTCGAAGTGAGCCCACAGCTGTCAGGGGGAGGCATCGAAGGAGGCTACGCGCCGGCCGAACTGCGCAGCGCGTATGGGCTCTCCTCGAGCGCCGGCACGGGCCAGACCATCGCGGTCGTCGATGCCTTCGACGACCCTCGCGCCGAGCCGGACATGGCCGAATATCGCCGGCAGTACGGCCTCTCGACGTGCAACGAAGCCAACGACTGCTTCCGCAAGGTAGACGAGCGAGGCGGGCGCGCCTACCCGCCGCCCAACAGCACCTGGGCGAAAGAGATCTCGCTCGACCTGGACATGGTCTCGGCGATCTGCGGGAACTGCCACATCCTGCTCGTCGAGGCCGAAAACGCCGAAGGCTCGACGGTCGCGGCGGCCGAGAAGGAGGCCGTCACGCTCGGAGCCAACGAGATCAGCGACAGCTTCGCGGAGTCGGCTGCTCCAGAACCGGCCGAACTGGCGGCCTACGATCACCCCGGCATCCCGATCGCAGCCGCCGGTGGGGACAACGGCTTCGGGGTCGTGTGGCCCGCGGCGAGCCCGCACGTGATCGCCGTGGGCGGGACGAAGCTCGAACATCTGACCCGCGGGTGGACGGAGGAAGCATGGTCGTCGACGGGAGCTGGCTGCAGCAGTGAACCCAAGCCCGCGTGGCAGACCGACACGGGTTGCAAAGGGAGGACGACCAACGACGTCGCAGCGGTCGCGAGCCCGAACACGCCGGTCTCGATCTACGACAGCTACGAAACGGGGGGGTCGCCGTGGCTGCTCGCGAGCGGCACGAGCGTGTCGACGCCGATCGTCGCGGCCGCGATGGCGCTCGCGACGCCCTACACGCGCTCCTTCGACGGGGCGCAGGCGCTCTACCTCGAGCTCGCGAACGGTGTCCAGGGCCTCTACGACATCACGTCGGGCAGCGACGGCACGTGCAGTCCGACCTACCTGTGCGAAGCGGGCATCGGCTATGACGGCCCATCGGGCCTCGGCAGCCTGCGGCGGGTTCCCGAAGTGCCGCCGCCCTCCCCCGAAACCGGACACGCTGGGGCGCTCGGCCCCCGCGAAGCGCGGCTCGAAGCCACCGTGAACCCGCACGGTGTCGCGCTCAGCCGTTGCGTCTTCGAATACGGCACGGTCACGGCCTCCGGCGCGAGCGTGCCCTGCGCCACGACTCCCGGCCCGGGCACCTCGCCGGTCGCCGTCACGGCCGGCGTCGGCGGTCTCGAACCGGGGACCACGTACCGCTTCCGCCTCTCGGTCTCGTACGCGGGCGGGTCGAGCGCTGGCTCGGAAGCGCCGTTCACGACTGCGGCCGAAGCGCCGAGCGTCGCGACCGGCGGCGCCTCGGGGATCGTCCAGACGGCGGCGCGACTGTTCGGGACCGTCACGCCCAACGGCGCAAACGTCGGCGAATGCGCGTTCGAATACGGCCCGACGACCGCTTACGGCTCGCTCGCGTACTGCGCTGGTCCCCCAGGGCCCGGCGACGCGCCGGTAGCGGTCTCGGCGACGGTCGCCGGACTGAGCCCGAACACCCTCTACCACTACCGGGCGGTCGCAGGCAACGGCGTCGGCACCGGCCACGGCGCGGACCTGACGTTCTCGACGCTGCCGCTCGCGCCGACGCTCGCGACGCTGCCCGCCTCGGCCGTCGGCACGAGCTCGGCCACGCTGAACGCGACGGTCGACCCCAACGGCGAGCCGCTCAGCTCGTGCGCCTTCGAATTCGCGAACGGCGCCACCCTGCTCCCGTGCTCGCCGCCGCCCGGAGCCGGGGAAGCCCCGGTGGCCGTGTCCGCCTCGATCGGCGGACTCCAGCCGGCGACGCGGTACGTTTACCGGATCCTCGCCGCAAACGCGGGCGGGATCGTCTACGGGGCGATCCGGGAACTGACGACGGCGAGTGGGCCGCTCGCACCCGGCCTCCCGAGCGAACCGCTCGCTCCAGCCGGCGACCCGACGGCGCCCGGCCGGCTCGCGTGCGCGCCGTCCTCCAGCGCTCGCCCTCTGCTCGTCGCTGCGAGCGGCACGTTCGCCATCTCCCTGCGCTGCCACCCCGGGATCGCGGTGCGGGGCACGATCACGCTGCGGACGATCGTGAGCGCGCACGGCGGCCGCCAGTCCCCCGCTCGTGTCGCTTCCGTCCTCGCGACGGGCGCGTTCACGCTGCCGGCGAGCGGCACGGTCACCGTCAAGTTGAGGCTCTCACGACAGGGCCGCCGCCTGCTCGCGCAGGCGGGCGTGCTCCGCGCGCAGACGACGCTGTCGTCCGCCCGGTCCGGAGCGCCGACGAGCAACGCGGGGATCGTGGTGCTGAGGGCGCGCCCGTCGTTGCGGGCCTAGGCGAACACCGCCTCGCTCAGTGCAGCGTGAAAGCGTCCGACCAGGTGACGGTCGGCCCGTTCGAGACCTCGAAGACCGCTTCGGCGCTGATCTTCATGTGCTTCGCGCTCTTCAGAAGGCGCTTGCCTTCCTTGGTCAGGACGATCTTCATCGTTCTGCGTTCCGCTTTGGCGTAGACGGTGACACTGCGCGCGAGCGTGATCCGCCGGTGCTTGCCATGCGCAGCCTTGACTATGATGTACCACTGGACTTCGAACCTGCCGGCGCGCGGCGAGGTGAAGGCGAACGACGCGCTTGCGCTCTTGAGCACGTTCTTCAGGTGCATGCCGGCGAAGGCTTTCGGCAGCTGGCTGACGAAAGCGCTGTGGACCACACTGATGGTCTGCGCGTTTGTCGGTGGAGTGACGGTCGATGTGTGGCCGGATTCCTGTTCTTTGTGCGCCAGAACGGCGACCACGTTCGCGCTTTCCTGTTCAATCGTGTTTTCGACGTTGGCTGCCGCGACGACGCAGGCCAGCAGGTGACCCTGGTCTGCGGGTTCGATCGTGTAGGTCGCGGCCGTGGCGCCGGCGATCGGGGTGCTGTCGCGGTACCACTGGTAGCTGAACGAGGGCGGCGGCGCGCCTTCCCAGAGGCCGTGTTCGCACGTGAGCCGGGCGCCCAGCGACCCGACCCCGGAGATCGTCGGCGGCACAACGTTGCGCGGCGGGATGCCAGGCACGCGCTTCGCCCGGCTTTCGGCCGATGCGCTGCCTTCCTTGTTCGTCTCCGTCACGCGGCACGCCAGCAGCTCGCCGCGGTAGGCAGTCGAAATTTTGATGTTCTTCTGCGTCGCTCCCGGTATAGGCACGCCGTTGAGCATCCACTGGAAGGACGGTTCGAGCGGCGCGCCGTTCCAGCGGCCTTCTTCGCAGAGGACTACTTCGTTGACCTGAGCGTTGCCGGCGATCGTCGGCGGTTCCAGCGCTTCCGGTGGACCACCCGGCACGTATACGCCTGGGCTCGGGGCTTCGACGACGCCGACCTTGTTGCTCGCGGTCACGACGCACGAGAGTGTGTGGCCGCGGTCGCTGCTCGCGACTTTGTAGGCGTAACCGGACACGCCCGCGCCGGCGCCGTCGCGCAGCCAGCGGTAGCTGAATTCCGGCGCCGGCGCACCTTCCCAGCTGCCGCGCAGGCATGTCAGGGTTTCGCCCACATGCGGTGTCCCCGCCGGCGAGATCGACGGCGTTTCCGTGTTCACCGGCTCTTTCCCGGGGATGCCAAACGGCAGGCTCGAGGCTTTGCCCGTGCCGCCGGCGTTCCTGGCCGTGACCCGACACGTCAGCGTTTCCCCTTCGTCCGTACGCTGCACCACGTACGTGCTTTTGGTCCCTTCGGGTTCCTTGATGTCGACTTCGTGTTCTGTCCCCGCGTCTCGCACCCACTGGTATTCGAAGCTGATCGGCGTAGACCCTTCCCATTCGCTCGCTTCGTTGTGGCACGTGAGCGTGGCCCCGGCTTCGGCCGACCCCGAGATCACCGGCAGCGATTTCGCTGTGGGCGCGATCTTCCCCGGTTCGGGGATCACGACGGCTTCGCTCTTGGCGGTCCCCGACTTTTTCGCGCTGTTTTCCGCCTTCACGGTGCAGTACAACGCGTTGCCCTGGTCGGCCGACACCACGGTGTATTCGCTCGAGTGCGTGCCGACTTGTTCTTCAACGCCCGATTTGACACGGTGCCACGTGAATTCGAATTTGATCGGAGACCCCGTCCACGTCCCTTCCGAGCACGTGAGCTTTTTCCCGACTTCAGGTGTGCCGGTGATCTGCGGGCGTTTGGCGTTTTCCGGCGTCTGCTCGCCGACCGCGAACGGCGCGCTCGCAGCGTTGACTTCGCCGACGATGTTTTTCGCCGTCACGCGGCATGAGACGCTCTTGCCTTCGTACGTCGCCTGGATGAGGAGCGTCTGGCCCGTCGCCCCGGAGATTTCCGTGCCTCCGAGCAGCCACTGGTAGCTGAAGGTGATCGGCTGGGTGCCGGTCCAGCCGCCGTGTTCGCACGTGAGCGTGTCCCCGACGTTACCAGCGCCTTCGGCTTCGACGCGGGGAGGTTGCCCTTCCACCGGCTGCGGCTTATGCCCTGGGGGCGTGACGCTGTTGGAGAACGCGAACGCTTCGCCCGCTTCATTCTTCTCGGTCACCTTGCAGTCGAGCGTATGGCCTTCGTCTTCGGTCGTGACCGTGTAGCTCGAGGCGGTCTGCCCTGGGATTTCGTGTTCGTCACGCCGCCAGCGGTAGGTCGGCGTCGGCGTCGGCCGGCCTTCCCAGGTCCCTTCCGAGCACTTCAGTTCCTTGCCGACTTCCGGTGTTCCCGAAACAACAGGGTTGGTGACGACTTTGGGAGGGACCGGCGGTTCGACGTGGCAGCTGCCGAGACACACACTGTTGCTGCTTTCCCTTTCGACTTCCGTCCCTTCGCCCCTGGCCGTAACGGCGCACCAGACTTCGTGCCCTTCGTCGGCTTTCTGCAGGAAGTATTCGGGAGTTTCGCTGTGGACGTGCCCTACGATGTCCACGCCGTCGCGGATCCACGTGAAGTAGAATTTCGATACCGCGCCGGTCCAGCTGCCCGAGTTGCACGAGAGCTTGGCGCCGAGTTTCACCGTGCCCTGCAGTTCCACGGAAGGCAGTACGCTGGGTTCGGGCGCGGCGAGTGCGGTCACTGCGAGTACCCCCGCAACTGCAAGCGTCAGCGCGACGGCGCCCAAGCCGAGCCACCGCGCACGCAGCACGCCTCGCCGGGCTGGCACATCCCCTCCTTGACGTCGCCACGCAGTCATCATCAGCCCCCCCCAATAGGGCCCGTGACCTTAGCGACGCATGTCGGCACTGTCAAGCGGGAACCGTGCCGCTGCCAACGTGGCGTCGCCATCGAGCGGTGACAGTCGCTGCAGCCGTCGTTGCGCGCCCTCGCGCGAACGGCTCACGCGCTTATGATGTCTTCGGTGTCATGTAACGGATTGCATAGGACCAGTGCTGGATCGCACTCGCGCCGGGCGGCTGGCTCGCGGGTCTGCGCGAGCGGACGCCGAGCCCGGCTGGCGCCGTTGCTCGCGGTCACGACGGCGTTGCTCGCACCCGCGAGCGCGTGTGCCGCGGGCGCGAACACGCCTCGAGCGGCCACGCTGTCCAACCTCACGACGCTCACACGCTGGGCCTACCCTCAATCCGAAAACGCTGCTCACAGCGCCCCTTGGAAGAGCTCACGTGTGGTCGGGCACCTGCAGTTCCTGACGAGCGACGGGCAGGCGGCGGTTTACATCGAGTTGCGCTCCGTCACGATCGGCGGGCGCTCCTGGATCCTCGTGCCGCTGCCCGGTAGGCCGAACGGATCGCACGGCTGGGTCCCGGCGGGGGCGCTCTCGGAAGCGCACGTCACGACCGAGCACATGCGCATCGACCGCGAGGCGTTTCGCGCCACGCTCTACCGCGGGCACGTGGCGATCTGGAGCGCGCCCGTGGGCGTCGGACGCCCGAGCCTGCCGACGCCTACAGGCCACTTCTACGTGATGGAGAAGCTCATCTCCAACGAACCGGCGGTGTACGGGCCGTACGCGCTCGGCACGAGCGCGTACGCGCCCACGCTCGGCGAATGGCCCGGCGGCGGCATCGTCGGGATCCACGGGACCGACGAACCTTGGCTGATCCCGGGACGGCCCTCGCACGGCTGCATCCGCCTGCGCGACGCCGACGTCGCGCGGCTGTGGCAGCTGATCGAAGTGGGGACGCCGATCGAGATCGTCTGAGGTCGCGCGCGCGATCGGAGCCCGTCCTGTGCGGGCCCGTCCTGGGCGCGTCGGCCACCGCCAGCGGGGCGCCCCGGCGCTCCCTGCGGGCCCGCTCTCAGCCCGTGAAGCGCGGCCGCACGCGCGCGGTGAACGGCCGCACGAACACGCGCGACGTCGCAGCTTTGGCGCAGTTGACGTTTTCCATCGTCGCCGCGAACGAGACGCGGTGCGCGCCGTACTTCAGCTTCGCGGCGTTGATCGTGACCGTGAAGCCCCCTTTGCGCGCCTGCGAATGGGACAGCGTCTTCAGCTTGTGCCCGTCGAGGTAGAACGTGATCCGCTTGACGCCGCTCGACGGCACCGTGACGCTGAACTTCCCGCGCTCGGGGCCGGTCGCGCCGTGGAGCACCGGCGGGCTCGTCGTGCAGATGGCGAGCACGCCTCCTTTCGGCGGAGCGGGCGGCGGCGGTGCCGTCCCCGGCGACGGCGTGCTCATGACTTTGGTTTCCACCGGCGCGGAGGGCTGTTCGACCGGGCCGCCGCCCGGGGGCGTGCTCACGACCGCGGCGACGTTCACGTAGGTCCCGGCGGTCCCGAGCACGCGGGTGCAGGTGTAGGTCGTCGTGGTCCCGGGCTGGAGCGGAAGGTTGCCCTGTCCGCCGCTGAGCGTGCCTGGTTCGCAGAAGGGGTCGTTGAGCTGTGTGATCGTCACTGCGGCGGTGCCGACGTTCTTGACGACGATCTCGTATTCGACCGTGTGCCCAACCGTGGTTGCAAGTGGTTCGCTCGTGAACGAGCCGCCCGCGCCGGCGATGCGCTGCAGCTTTTCGATCGCGAGCGCTCCCGTCCCGGGGCCCGGGCCGCTCACGACGACTTCAACGGGCTGGCTCGATTCCATCTTCGGGCTGCCGCCAGGGGGCGTGCCGACGACCGTGGCGACGTTCACGAACGTGCCTTCCCTCGAGAGTAGACGGGTGCAGGTCCACGTCGTGGTGGCGCCGGCCGCCACGGGCATGCTGCCCGGGCCACCGGTGATCGTGCCGGCGTCACAGTACGGGTCATCGAATTCGGAGAAGGTCAGCGACGTGTTGCCGGTGTTGCGCGCCACCATCTCGTATTCGACGGTCTGGCCGACGTCGCCCGTCAGCGGCGTCGACGTGTAGAGGCCGCCGCCGATACGCTGCTGCTTTTCCAGCACGAAGCCGGGTCGCGGCGGTTCGGTCACGGTCACCTGCACGACGTTGGACGGCTTCGTAAGCGGCGTCCCGCCGGCTGTCCTGCCCGTGACTTCGGCCTGGTTCGTGAACGTCCCCGTTGCCTCGAGCAGGCGGGAGCACGTGTACGTCGTCGATGCGCCTGGAGCGACCGGGCTGCCGCCGGGCCCGCCGGCGATCGTGCCCGCGTCGCAGTTGGCGTCGACGAAGTCGGTGAAGGTCTCCGGTACCGCGGTTTCGTTCGTGACGACGATCTTGTATTCGGCGGTCTGGCCGACCGTTGCGCTGAGCGGTTCCTCCGTGTAGGACCCGCCCGCGCCCGCGATCTCCTGAAGCTTTTCGATCGAGAACGCCGGTTCGGGCGTCTCCTGCGGCGGCAGGATCGTGAAGGGCTGCTCTTCCGTCGTGAAGGGAGCCGCTTCGAGGTCGACCTCGAAGTAGGACTTGCCCGGTTTGCACGAGGCAGCACCGATCGCGATCACGAACGCGTTGCCGTCATCGTCCGTCCTCAGCGCTTCCGCGTGGGACGGTTCGCTCGCCGTGCCACCGCTCAGTTCCCGCGCTTCGACGAGTTCGCCGTTCGGGCGCAGCCACTCGATGTGCGGCGGGAGTTCGCAGCGTGCGGCGAGCGCCGGGGCCGCGATCCTCGTTTTCGCCTCGGTCGAGGGGAACTCTACCTGGACCAGCGTGGCGACGGCGCTCGAGCCTTCGTCCTCCACCTGTTCGCTCGGCATCACTGTCACGCCTTCGGGAGTCGGCGTCGCGGGCATCACCGCGAACGACGCCGAGAACGATTCGACCGTCGTGTTGCCGTTTCCAACACCTGTGTGGGCGGAGATGACCGTGCCGCCGACGGCGCAGTTCGGCCCCGCCACGAGCGCGACCGTGGCGTTGCCCTCGCCGTCGAGCGTAACCGTGATGCTGGTCCCTTTTTCCATCTTCACGCCGCCGGTGGGGAAATCGTTCGGGTCAACCCACGTGATCGTGCCGCCCGACAGGCTGCAGCGGCTGAGCAGCTGTCCGTCCGAGACTTCGACCGGCGTCCCGCCGGGGAAGACGAGCGGGTTGCACTCGACTTCGGCGATGTCGCCGACGTCGCCGGCCTGGGCGAACTCGCCCTGGCGCATCAGCCCCGGCAACGTGTGGATCACGCAGTTCGCCGCTTCGGCTGTCGCGCGCTGCGGCGTGACGGTGCTATGCGCCGCGACAGCCCTCGCCGCAACCCTCGCTCCAGTCGGGGAGGGCCCGAAGGTGATCGAGAACGTGAGCGCGGCGAGGAACGCCGCGGCCATCAGCGTGCCAGCTGCCCTGCTGCCCCCCATGCGATCCATCCGATGACTCCGCTCTTACTCGCCGACACGATCGTTCGTTCCTGGAGCCGTCGCGACCCGCCTCGAGAGAGATCCTCGAGCCGGGGCGTCCGGCTCACATCTTCCGTCCGACGCAGGAAGCCCCGGGAGGCGATGCCTCCCGGGGCTCTCCTACAACCTTACCTCAGACAGCCTCTCCTTAGTATTCGGTCGGCTGCGGCGGAAGGATCGTGAACGGCACTTCTTCGGTGTTGAACGGCCCCTGTTCCTCGTCAACCTGGATGTATGACTTTCCGGGTTTGCACGAGCCGAAACCGATGTCGATCACGAACGCGTTACCGTCGTTGTCCGTGGCAATCGCTTCGTATCCCGAGGGGTCGACTTTGTTGTAGCCGCCCGCGAGTTCCTTCGCGTACACGAATTCACCCGTCGGTTCGGGTTCGTCGTTGGAATTCAGGTGGAATCCCGGCCGGAAGAAGATGTTCCCACCCTCCTCTAGCAGTTCGCAGCGAGCGTTGACCTCGGGCGAGGCAACACGGAGTTTCGCCTCCGTGGAGCCGAACTCGGCCTGGACCAGCGTCGACGCCGAACTGGTGATTTCATCCTCGACCTGTTCGCTCGGCATTACCGTCACGCCTTCGGCGCTCGGTTTCGCCGGCTCGACCGCGAAGGCGGCCGAGAACGATTCGACCACCGTATTGCCGCCGAACGGCAGCGTGTTGGCCGAGATCACCGTGCCACCAACGGCGCAGTTGGGCCCTGCCAGCAGGTCGACGGTGAGGTTACCGTCGCCGTCCAGGAGGCCGTACGCCGTCCGTCCTTCTTGGATCGGATCGAGCAGCGTCGCCCAGCGGACCGTGCCGAAGCCGAACGTCGTCTGATTACAACGGTCGTACAGCTGAGAATCCGAGATTTCGACAGGTGTGCCACCTGGGTAGATATTCGGGTTGCACTCGATTTCGACGACATCGCCGACGCTACCAACGTTGACGAGCTCGCCCTGGCGCATCAGGCCAGGCAACGATTTCATCTTGCAGTTGGCCGCTTCGGCGACGTTGCCCTGCGGAATGACGGTGTGCGCAGAGGCCGTGCCAGCCATCAGCAGCATGCTGCTGGCGACCACCACCAGACCTCCAATCAGACCCGCTCTCAAACTACGTCGTTCCATGACTTTTCCTCCAGTGAGTGATTTATGCCACCGCTGCCTCGGCAGATCCCAATCGAGCAGATCCCAAAGCAGCACTCATGAGGATCGCCCCCCATTCCGAGCGCCCCCCGCTTTATGCCATCTTCAATGGCCCTTAACGTGACATTGAATATCACGCTTTGTGGAGCAAGTGGGAGCAAAGTTCGATGAAGTCGTATCAAAAGTTCGCAAATTACGGGTTTTTTGCCGCGAGACGTGCCTCGATGCAAGCCGATTTGCAGGGGTTTTGCGCTCTTTACGGAGATTTGAAGCCGCCCCGGAGATTTGAAGCCGCCCCTGACGACGCGCTGGGCGCGAGCGGGCGGCACACGCGAGAGGGCGCAGCGCGCGCGGGGCTCAGCGCCTGAGCTGGATGGTCCCGATGCTCGTCACCGGAGCCCCTCCGGCGGGTGTGAAGGTGCACGCGTCGCTCAACTTGATCGTCTTCGCGCCGCTCAAGAGCTTGCGCCCGGCCGGGGTCAGGCCGATCTTGAACGTGAGCGTGCCCGCGCCTTTCGCCACGGCGCGGCCGCTGGCGACGAGCGTGGGCGCATGCTTGCCCTTGCCGCCGATCCTCTGGCCGTGGCCCACCTGGTACCACTTGATCGTCAGCGTTCCCGCCTCGGGAGCCTTGAAGCGCTGGCGATAGCCACCGTGGCGCAGAAGCGCGCCGATCCGCGCTTCGGCTCCGCTCGGCACGAGCTGCTCGGCGAGCGCTGCCAGGACGCTGCCGTGGGCGGGTGGCGATGAGGGCGTGGTGGGGAATGGCAAATGGCGCACCACTTCCGGCAGCGTCGTGAAGGTCCGATCGGTGCCCACCCCCACGCCACCTTCGCCGACCGCGACCACGCGCTCGTGATACGTCGTATTGGGCGCCAGCGCGTAGACACGTACGAAGACCGCGATCGCCCCCGTCGCTGCGGGCGGGAACGCCCGGAGGCTCCCTGCGAACCCGCAGCCGACCTGCTTGCCGTAGGCGGTCGTCGTACCGATTTCGAACACGCAGGAGCTGATCGGCCCTCCCTGCGGGTTGACCGAGCCGTACAGCGCCACGTGCGTTTCTTCGAGTTCGCCGGTCTGTTCGGTCAACGCCACCGGCGCGATCTGAGCGATGGTGAACGAGACCGGCGCGCTCTCGCCCGTTGGGTTGCCGATCGAGCTCGGTTGCGTGACGACGGCCGTGTATTCGCCGAATTCGAGCGGTTCCTGCTGCTGCGCGAACCATTCGCCGTTTTCGACCTTGCCCGTGATCTTCGACACCGGGGTGCCTTTCGCGGTGTTGCCTGCGTAGATTTCCACCGTCACTTCCGTGTGATCGCTCGCCGTGCCGCTCAAGAACGGCCGTCGCTCGCTCGATGTAGGCAGCGGAGCCTGCGTGACGTCGATCACCGGCGGCAGCGTGTCGACGGTGAACGCCCACGACGTGCTCTTGCCCGGCTTGTTGCGGATTTCGCTCTTCTCTTCGGCGTACACGGCGAACTGGTGCTCCCCTGGGGGAAGGGGCTTTGCGAGCGTCGCCGACCATTCGCCGTGGGAGGTGTGGCCCGAAGCGCTCGCCACTTCCGAGGACCCTTCCATCACGTGCACGACGACTACACCTTCTTCGTTAGCTCCGCCCGAGAAGGTCGGCTGGACGTTGTTGGACGGCGATTTCGGCTGGTTGAGGCTCACGCTTGGCGCTTCCGTATCTACGACGAACTTCCACGGGGCGCTCTCGCCGGTTCCGGTTTCGATCGCGCTTTCCGTGACCGCCACCGCGACGTAGGTGTGCTGGCCCGCTTTGAGCGCGCCGGCCGGAAGCGTCACGGGCCCCCAGTGCCCGCCGACCACCGGCACACTGGCGTGGAACATGATTGGCGCCTGTGCGGCGCCTTCGTGTATCTGCAGCGTGACCGGCTTCTTTTCGCTCTCGGGTGCTTCCACGGTTCCCTTGAACGTCGGTTCCAGGTTGTTCGATGCCGCGGGCGGCCCTTCTGTTATGTCCACGCGCGGCGCCTTCGTGTTGACCGTGAAGGTGACCCCCGGCGTCGTCTTTTCGGGGTTTCCGTTGAAACTGCTGGCCTGCGTCGCCGTCGCCGTGTATTCACCGTCTTCGAGCGCCGAGCCGGAGGTGACCTTGTAGGTGTAGGTGCCCCCGCCTTCCACGTGCGCGAGGAGCGTCTGTTCGAGTTTGCCGCCGGTGGTCGAGCCTTCGTACACGCGCACGGTGACCGTCGCGCTTTCGTTCGAGCCGCCCGCGAACGTCGGTGTCCTGTTGCTCGAGACCAGCGGCGGCGATTCGAGCGTGAGCACCGGCGCTTCGGTGTCGATTTCGAGACCCGCTTCCGCGCGTCCGTTCTTGTTGCCGAGCGCACTTGTCTCTTCGACCACCACGGTCGCACCGTATTCGCCTTTCGGCAGTTCGTGTTCGAGCCCAGTCGACCACTTCTTGCCGGCGACGGTGGTCGTCGCCGTTCCGATTTCTTCGCCCCCTGCCTTGAACACGTGCACGATCACTTTCGTGCTTTCTTCGCTGCCCGTACCGGCGAACATCGGCCGGAGGTTGTTGGACCGTTTGGGGGGGGCTTCGACGGCGACCTTCGGCGGTTCGGTGTCGACTTCCACGCTGTAGCTTTTGCTTTCGCCGGCGTTGTTACCCTTCAGCGAGCTCGCCTCGGTTGCGTGCACTGTGTAGGCGTATTCGCCCGTCGGTAGTTCCTTTTCGAGCGTCGCCGACCACGTACCACCAGACTGCACCGTCGCCTTGCCTGTCACTTCTTCGCTGCCGTGCACCACGTGCACGACCACTTCCGTCCCGACTTCGCTGCCCTTCCCCGAGAACGTCGGCTTCCTTTCGTTCGTCCGCTTCGGCGGTTCGGTCAACGACACCTTCGGCGGTTCCGTGTCGAATTCGACGGTGTACTGTTCGCTCTTGCCGGCTTCGTTGCCCTTGAAGGAGCTCGCCTCGGTCGCTTGCACCGTGTACGTGTATTCGCCCGTCGGGAGTTCCTTTTCGAGGATCGCCGACCACGTACCACCAGACTGCACCGTGGCCTTGCCTGTTACTTCTTCGCTGCCGTGCACCACGTGCACGACCACTTCCGTCCCGACTTCGCTGCCTTTCCCCGAGAACGTCGGCTTCCTTTCGTTCGTCCGCTTCGGCGGTTCGGTCAACGACACCTTCGGCGGTTCAGTGTCGAGTTGGACGCTGTACGTTTCGCTCTTGCCGGCTTCGTTGCCCGCCAGCGAGCTCGCCTCCGTCGCCTGCACCGAGTACGTGTATTCGCCCTTCGGGAGTTCGACCGTCGTCGACCACGTACCGCCCGACTGCACCGTCGCTTTCCCTACCGCTTCTTCGCTTCCGTGCACCACGTGCACGACCACCTGCGTCCCGACTTCGCTGCCCTTCCCCGAGAACGTCGGCTTGCGTTCGTTCGACCGCTTCGGCGGTTCGGTCAACGACACCTTCGGCGGGTTCGTGTCGAATTCGAGGGTGCCCGTCACTTCTGAGGGCGGGTTGCCCGCCAGCGCGCTCGCCTCCGTCACCGCGACGCTTGCCGTGTATTCGCCCTTCGGCAATTCCGTTTCGAGCGTCGCCGACCAGGATCCCCCGGCGCCGACCGTCGCCTTGCCCGTGACCTTTTCCCCGCCGTGCGACACCGTCACGACGACGACGCCGCCAGGTTCGCCCGCCCCCGAGAACGTCGGCTTCTGGTTGTTCGTCCGCGTCGGCGGATTCAGCGTCAGCTTTGGCTCTTCGGTGTCGATTTCGACGCTGTATTTTTCGCTCTTGCCGGGTTCGTTGCCCGCCAGCGAGCTCGCCTCGGTCGCCTGCACGGTGTACGTGTATTCGCCTGTCGGCAGTTCCTTTTCGAGCGTCGCCGACCACGTACCACCAGACTGCACGGTCGCTTTCCCTACCACTTCTTCGCTGCCGTGCACCACGTGCACGACCACTTCCGTCCCGACTTCGCTGCCTTTCCCCGAGAACGTCGGCTTGCGTTCGTTCGAACGCTTCGTCGGTTCGCTCAACGACACCTTCGGCGGTTCAGTGTCGAGTTGGACGCTGTACGTTTCGCTCTTGCCCGCTTCGTTGCCCGTGAGCAAGCTCGCCTCGGTCGCCTGCACCGAGTACGTGTATTCGCCCTTCGGCAATTCGTG
>Ga0209040_10000355_pt1 | contig 34560 bp, 31 predicted proteins | sample BogFormECP12_OM3_FD_188240 | JGI IMG/M metagenome (GOLD analysis project Ga0209040, IMG submission 188240) | Bog forest soil microbial communities from Calvert Island, British Columbia, Canada - ECP12_OM3 (SPAdes) (version 2) | ecosystem: Environmental > Aquatic > Freshwater > Wetlands > Bog ... | reverse complement strand
CGCCCAGCGAAGCCCTGTAGGCGGCCGCGTCCATCAGGGCCTCGCGCTCGTCGGGATCGCTCAGGCGCACCTTCACGAGCCAGCCCGCGCCATAGGGGTCCTCGTTGATCGTGGCGGGGTTCTCAGCGAGCGCCTCGTTGACCTCGACGACCTCGCCCGAGAGCGGCGCGACCACGTCCGAGACGGCCTTTACCGACTCGACCTCGGTGTAGGGGTCGTTCTGCTTGAGCGTCAGGCCGACCGCGGGCGGATCGAAGAAAACGACCTCTCCGAGCGCGTCCTGCGCGTACCAGGTGATGCCGAGCACAGCGTAGTCGGGGTCCTCGGCGTCGATGCGCGCCCAGTCGTGCTCGGCGTGGTAGAGCAGGTCGTCGGGGTAGCTGGCCTGGGCCATTCAGGAGCCCTTTCTGTAGAGCGGCTTGTCCTTGACTACGGCGGCTCGCATCTTGCCACGAACGTCCAGCTCCAGCTGGGTGCCGACGGCGGCGCGCTCGCTCGTCACGTAGGCCATGCCGATGCCGACCCCGAGGCACGGCGAGAGCGTGCCGCTCGTGACCACGCCGCCGTCCACGACGGGGTTGCCCTGGCGTGCGATGCCGGGACCCTCGATCGTGAACGCTACGAGCCGTTCGGCCGGCCCGCGGGCGCGCGTGGCCGCCACGGCCTCCGCGCCGATGAAGCCCGTGGCCTCCTTGCAGCACCAGCCGAGGCCCGCCTCGATCGGGCCGCGCTCCTCCATCAGCTCGTTGCCGTAGAGGTGGAAGCAGACCTCCAGGCGCAGCGTGTCCCGCGCGCCGAGGCCCGCGGGCACGGCGCCGCGGCCCACGAGCTCATCCCACAGGACCGGCGCGTCCGCGGGACGGCACAGCACCTCGACGCCGTCCTCGCCCGTGTAGCCGGTGCCGCACACGATCACCTCCGCCCCCGCGAGGCGGCCTGCAGCGGCGCACATGCGCGGCGGCAGCGGAGCGTCGGCGGTGGCCTCGACGATCTCGCGCGCGAGCGGCCCCTGCACGGCGAGCATCGCCCAGTCATCGATCGCGTCGCTCACTTGCGCGTCCGGGAACTCCCGCGCGTGCTCGGCGAACCACGCAAGGTCGTGCTCGTGGTTGGACGCGTTGGTGACCGTGAGGAAGCGCTCCGCCTCGAGTCGGTAGGTGAAAAGATCGTCGAGCACGCCCCCGTCGGGGCGGCAGAGCACCGAGTACTGCGCGCCGCCGATCGCGATCTGCTCGACGTCGTTGGAGAGCAGCCGCTGCAGCAGGGCGGCCGCCTGCGGCCCGCTCGTTTCGATCTCGCCCATGTGCGAGACATCGAAGATCCCGCACTCCCGGCGCACGGCGACGTGCTCCTCGCGCAGGGAGGGCGGGCCCCCATAGAAGACCGGCATCTCCCAGCCCGCGAAGTCGACGAGCTTCGCCCCGGCGGCGACGTGACGCTCGTAGAGGGGGGTTCGGCGAAGCGCGCTCGACACGGCCCGCAGGCTAGCGGGACCGATCGATCGCGCCGGCGGGCGGCCCAGAGGAGGCCTCGTGGGACGAGAGCATCGTGCGCTCGCGGCAGGGAGACGAGCTGCAACAGCTCGACTATGCGCTCGCAGTCATGTTCGGCCTATAGGTCCGCGGTCGCTCGGCGCAGGGCGCGCCTCTGCACGGCGCCCGCCTTAGCGCAGGAACGGCGGCACGTCGATGTCGTCGTCGGAGATCTCGAGCGTGGAGCGCTGGCGGTCGCTGATGCGCGGGCCGCGGTCCGGGCGCGCGGCGCGGCTCTCGCGGCGGGCGCCGCGGCCGGGCCGGTGGTCGAAGCCGGTGCCGATCACCGTGACCCGCACGTCGTCGGACATGCTCTCGTCGATGACCGCGCCGAAGATGATGTTGGCGTTCGCATCGGCGGCGCTCTGGATTATCTCGGCGGCGTCGTTGACCTCGAACAGCCCGAGGTCGCGCCCGCCTGTGATGTTCAGCAGGATGCCCGTCGCTCCGTCGACGGACTCCTCGAGCAGCGGCGAGGAGATCGCCGCCTTGGCGGCGTCGCCGGCGCGGTTCTCGCCGCTGGCCATGCCGATCCCCATCAGCGCCGAGCCTGCGTCCTGCATGATCGTGCGGACGTCGGCGAAGTCGAGGTTGATCAGGCCCGGAATCGTGATCAGGTCGGTGATGCCCTGCACGCCCTGGCGCAGCACGTTGTCGGCCTCGCGGAACGCGTCGAGCATCGAGGTGCGCCGCTCGACCACCGCGAGCAGCTTCTCGTTCGGGATCACGATCAGTGTGTCGACCACGTCGCGGAGCCGCTCGATGCCCTCGGTCGCCTGACGACCGCGCTGGGTGCCCTCGAAGTCGAACGGGCGCGTAACGACGCCGACGGTGAGAGCGCCGATCTCGTTCTTTGCGATCTCCGCGATCACCGGCGCGGCTCCCGTGCCCGTGCCGCCGCCCTCGCCCGCGGTCACGAACACCATGTCAGCACCCTTGAGCGCCTCCTTGATGTCGTCGCGCGACTCCGATGCGGCCGCCAGGCCAACGTCCGGATCGGCGCCTGCGCCGAGGCCCTTGGTCGACTCGTGCCCGATGTTCAGCTTCACGTCCGCGTCGCACATCGCGAGCGCCTGGGCGTCGGTGTTGGTGGCGATGAACTCCACGCCGCGAAGTCCCGCGTCGACCATGCGGCTGACCGCGTTCGTGCCGCCTCCGCCCACGCCGACGACCTTGATGACCGCCAGATAGCTTCCGCTCGTCTCCATGATGGGTCTGTCCGAAGCCTTCAGTAGTGATTTAGGGTTTCCGGCACGAGGACGCCCCAGCCGCAGCTTTGGGCACGTTATGCAGGGAACTTCGCCCTGTCAACGGCGCGGTCGACTCTCGCAAGAATCGTTGCAGATCGGAGGACTCTCGACCAGTCCCTGAGGATCGTTCCTCAGCAACACTCGATGTCGACCTGAGCTTTAGTCCTGATCAGCCCCCACCGGAGGAGGCTTCACCGGGGGCGCGTGCCCGGGGCGATGATTCACCCGCAGACGCTTCTGAGGCCGCCGAGGAGGAGCCGCCGGGCGTCGAGGACGACGGTTCGGCGCCCTGCCCTGCCTGGGTACCGGTGCCGGCGGCGGCGCCCGCCTGCCCCTGCGCCGAAGAGCCCGAGCCGGCCCCCGAGGCGAGACCGGCCGCGAGCGCACCGACGGTCGATTCGCCCGCCTGGCCTTCCGAAGGCAGGGCGGAGGGCGCTTCGCCGGTCCCTTCCGAGGCGCCGGCGCGGGAGGCGCTTGGCGCGAGCCCTTCGGGGAGGCCGGCTGCGGGACGCGAGGGCAGGCGCACGTCGATGTAGCTCGCACCCGCCGAGCTCGGGTCGGACAGCACGCGTGTCAGCGAGAGCCACTTCGCGTGCGGGAGCGTTGTGTCGCCGAAGTAGACCAGCAGGCCGTTACGCATCGCCGCCGTGATGCCCCTCGGGCCGACGTAGACGCTCGACACGTGCCGCGCGAGCGCCGCGGGCGCCGATCCCAAGAGCGCTAGCGCATCGAGCTGGCGCCACCCAGGCACGCGCTCGCCGGGCGAGGGCAGGAACGACGCCGCGACGCTCGGAAGCGCGCTGCTCAGCAGCGCAGGCCCGAGCGCGACGCCGTTCGCGGCCACAGCGGTCCGCGCGCCGCCCACGACCAGCGCCGCTACCGGCGGCCGCTCGAACACGGTGATGCGCAGTCCGTGGGGGAAGCTCGCGCTCGCGTGCAGCGCGCTCACCACCGGGAAGGCAGCCACCGCGGCGCGCAGCTCGGCGGGGTTCACCTCGAGTGTTGTCATGTGCCGCGCCGCGTCGGTAAGCGCCGCTTCGATCGCCGGGGCCTCCGGCCCATGCAGCCCGCTGACGTGAACATCGCTCACCGCTACCAGCGAGGAGCCCCGCAGCCACAGCCAGCCGCCCGCGAGCAGCGGCGCGCCGATCGCGACGCAGAGCAGCGCGATCCGCGCGATCCTCCGCGGCCGAGCGTGCGCGAGCGCTGCCAAGGGAACGCCGAGGCCGCGCCGACGGACGCCCGGCCCGGCGCGCGGGGCGCGCCTGCGGGGCATCGGCATCGAGATCCCTCCCTTCGGAGGGACACCCTCACCCTCCGTTCGGGAGGACACACTGGCGGGCGCACCCTCACGGGCACACGCAGGCAGGCGGGCGCCGGCAGGCAAGCGCGTCAGGCGCTGGGCGAGCGGCGGATCCATCGCGCTGCCTCTTTCGACCTCCCGTCGGGAACCCCTACCGTCCCGGGTGCTCCACCGTGCTCGCCGCCGCAGCGCGGCGCGGGCGGCGCGTTCGCCCGCGGGAGCTCAACGCCAGGGAAAGCGCACGTCTCCGAGCGTCTGCACCTCGGGCTCGAGCTGAACGCCGAAGCGCTCGAGGACTCTGCGGCGACCCTCGGCCATCAGCTCGAGCACGTCCGCCGTGCTCGCGCTGCCGGTGTTCTCGATGAAGTTCGCGTGCTTGGGCGCGAAGCGTGCGCCCCCTACCGCGAGCCCACCCGCGCCGGCCTCAGCGAGCAGCAGCCCGGCGCTGCGCCCGCCGGCGCGCGCCTCCTCGGGATTCTTGAACGTCGAGCCGAACGTCTTGATTCCCTGCGGCTGGGCCTCGTGGCGGCGTTTGCGCATCTCGGCGAGCGTCGCCTTGATCGCCTGCGGCTCGCCCGGCGCGAGCTCCAGGCAGGCGCGCACCACGATCTCGCCCTCGCCGAGGTTCGAGCGCCGGTAGGCGAGCCCGAGCTCGCCCGGCGCGCGCCGGCGCAGGCCCGCGGCCGTCGCCACGTCCACCCAGCCCAGCACGCGCTCGAGCTCGCCGCCGTAGGCGTTCGCGTTCATCCGCACCGCGCCGCCGACCGTTCCGGGGATGTTCACGCCGAACTCGATCCCAGACAGCGCCGCACGCGCGGCCGCGGCGGCGACCGCGGGCAGCCGCGCGCCCCCGCCGCAGACGATGCGCGTGCCCTCGCGCTCGATCGCCGCGAGCCCTCCGTCGAGCTTGATCGTCAGCCCGGCGACGCCCTCGTCGGCGATCAGCAGGTTCGACCCCGAGCCGACGACAGCGACCGCGAACCCCTCTGCTGCGGCCCAGGAGAGCAGCGCAAGCACGTCCGCCTCGTTGGGCGCACGCGCAAAGAACTGCGCGTCTCCCCCCGTGCGCACCGTCGCCAGGCGCTTCAGGGGGTACCCAGGTCGGACGCTCGCCGGCATCGGCTGCGTGCTCATGTCAGGAGCCTGTGCGCGAGGACGTCCACATCGCCCGCGCCCATCACGACGACCACGTCCTCGGGGCCTGCCAGCCCGCGCACGACGGGCTCGGCATCGGCGAAGCTCGGCAGCCAGAACACGGGCCGTCCGCCCGCTGCGTCCGCGCTTGCCTCGGCCACGAGCAGCCCGCTCACGCCGACATGATCGCGCGCACGCTCGCGCGCCGGATACACGTCGAGCACGACCGCGGCATCCGCGAGTGCGAGCGCGCGACCGAAGCCTTGCGCGAGCAGCTCGGTGCGGGAGTAGAGGTGCGGCTGAAAGACGGCGAGCAGGCGCCGATGGGGCAGCGTGCGCGCGCCCTGCAGCGTGGCCGCGACCTCGGTCGGGTGATGCGCGTAGTCGTCGTAGACGAGCGCGCCGGCCGGGGTGGCGCCCACGAGCTGGAAGCGGCGGCCCGCGCCACCGAAGTCCGCGAGAGCGGACAGCGCAGCCCCCTCCTCGGCGCCAGCCAGGCGCGTCGCCTCCAGCGCGGCGGCGGCGTTGATCGCGTTGTGCGCTCCCGGCACCCGCAGGTGAACGCGCGCTCCCCGCCAATCGAAGCTCGAACCCCCCGCGCTCAGCTGCAGGGCGGCGACATCGAAGGGCACCAGCTCTTCTCCGGCGAGCTCCAGCAGTTGTGGACGCGCCCACACGACGGCCACGCGCGGATGCGCGAGGAACTCGCGAAACACCTCCCTGACCTCCTCCAGCGAGGCGTAGGTCGCGTGGTGATCGAGCTCGACGTTCGTCAACACGGCGATCTCCACGGTGAGGCTGAGCAGCGAGCGGTCGGACTCGTCGGCCTCCACGACCAGCCACTCGCCCTCGCTCCATTCCGCGTTGCCGAGCCCGTCCCCCACGGACCCGCCGATCAGCCACCCGGGCCGCATGCCCGCCGCGCGCAAGATCGCCACGATCATCGCCGCGGTCGTCGTCTTGCCGTGGCTGCCCGCCACCGCGATCGTGCGCCGCAGCGAGCTCAGCTGTGCGAGCAGCTCCGCGCGAGGACGCTCGCGAATCCCGCGCTCGCGCGCTGTCACGCGCTCCACGTTCTCGAGCGGGACCGCCGAGGAGTAGTAGAGCTCGAGCCCCTCGGCCGGCGGCAGGTTCTCGGGGCGGTGGCCCACAGAGGCCTGCACGACCCCGTCCGCCTGCAGCCTCTCCAGGTAGGGGCTGCTCGCCGCATCGGAGCCGCTGACCGTCGCTCCGAGCGCGTGCGCAGCGCGCGCGTAGCCGCTCATGCCGGCGCCGCCGATGCCGAGCAGGTGCATGCGCCGGCCCTCCCACGGGCGCTCCTGGCCGGCGCCGCGGGCTGCTAGAGCGCCCGTCACGAGGCCGCCCGCAAGAGTTGCGCGGCGACCTCGCGGGCGGCGTTCGGACGCGCGAGGCCGCGCGCGGCCGCGGCCATCGCCGCGAGCCGCTCCGGCGAGGCGAGCAGCGCACCGACCTCGCTGCCGAGCCTCGCGGCGCTGAGCTGCTCATCGGCGAGGATCACCGCGGCGCCCGCCTGTGCCATCCAGCGCGCGTTGCCGAGCTGATGGCCGCCGGCGGCGTGCGGATATGGCACGAGGATCGACGGCAGCCCGTTGGCGGCGATCTCGAACACCGAGCCGCCGGCTCGGGCGATGACGAGGTCTGCCGCGCTCAGCAGCTCGGCGAACTCGTGCGGCGGCAGCGACTGCAGCAGCCGGTAGCCCGGACGACTCGGGCCGGCGCCTGCTTGCCTGCTTGCCTGCTTGTGCCCGTGAGGGTGCGCCCTCCAGGGTGTACCCGTGAGGGTGTTCCCTTTAGGGTGTCCTTCCGGCGGGAGGGCCCCGGACTCGTTCCCGACGCTCTGCAGGCGCGCGCGCAGCTCGGCGTAGTCGCGGCTGCCGCACACGTGCAGCACGTCGAAGGGCGCCTGCTCGAACGCCTCGACCGCGGCGAGGTTGATCGAGCGCGCTCCCAGCGAGCCGCCGAAGACCAGCACGCAGGTGTCGTTGGCGCCGATGCCCAGATGCGCCCGCGCCTGGGCGCGATCGACGCCGGGAGCGATCGGGCGACCGGTCACGAGATAACGCGGTCCGTCGCGCCCGGCGAGCGGGAACGCCAGGCAGACCCGTCGCGCGAGCGGCGCGAGGGCCCTGTTGGCAAGGCCGAGATGGCTGTCGGCCTCCGTGAGCACGAGCGGGATGCGCATGCTCGCGGCGGCAAGCCCGACCGGCGCGGCGACATAGCCGCCCGCCCCGAGCACCGCATCGGCTGACAGCTGCGAGAGCAGCGACCGCGCGCGCGGCACCGCGCGCGCGGCCAGCGCGAGCGCCCGCGCCGCGCGCAGCGGGCTGCTGCGGCTGAGACCCTCCACCGAGATCCGGCTCAGCTGAAAGCCGGCGGCGGGGACGAGCTGCGCCTCGGCGCGATCGCCGCCGATGAACGCCACCTCGGCGCCCTCATCCTGCAGCGCGGCGGCCACCGCGAGCGCCGGCACGACGTGCCCCGCGGTCCCGCCCGCGGCGATCACGATCCTCCTCGGCGCTGGCTCCACGGGCCCATCCTGCCGTTTCGCCGGCGCGCGCGTCGCGCACAGGCGTGCGTTTGCGAGACGAGCCCACCGCGCGCACGTGCCCCGTGGCCCCCGAGGCGACGTTCATCAGCAGCCCCATGCCGGCAAGCATCACGATCAGGCTGCTGGACCCGTAGGAGACGAACGGCAGCGGCACGCCCGTCAGCGGCGCCAGGCCGAGCACGGCGAACACGTTCAGCAGCGCCTGCGAGACGATCAGCACGGTCACGCCGACCGCGATCAGCGCGCTGTAGAGGCTGCGGGCCTTGGTCGCCGCCCGCAGGCCCGCGTAGGCGATCATGCCGTAGAGGAACAGCAGCGCGCATACGCCCACCACGCCGAGCTCCTCCGCGATCACCGCGAGGATGAAGTCCGTCGGCGCCTCGGGCAGATAGAAGATCTTCTGCACCGACTGGCCGGGCCCGACTCCGAACATCCCGCCCGAGCCGATCGCGATCTGCCCCTGCACCGCCTGGAAACCGCTCGAGGAGGCGTGCGCCCAGGGGTCCAGGAACGAGGTCAGCCGTGCGCGCGCGTAGGGCCGTATGAGCGTGTACAGGAGCACCACGCCGGCTACTGCCGCAAAGATCGTGGCGAGCCTGCGCAGCGGCATCCCGGCCGCTACCAGCATCGCGCTCACGGTAAAGGCGATCACCATCGCGGTGCCGAGATCGGGCTGCGTGAACACGAGCAGGCACGCCGCCCCCACGACCAGCAGCAGCGGTTTGAAGAGCTCGCGCATGTCGTGCACGCGAGCCGGGCGGCGAGCGACGAGCGTGGCCGAGTACAGGACCAGCGCGAGCTTCATCAGCTCCGAGGGCTGAAACTGAAGCGGGCCGGTGCCGATCCAGCGCCGCGCGCCGTTGACGCTCACGCCGACGTGGGGTACGTGCGCGGCGAGCACGAGCACGAACGACACCGCCAGCAGCGGCGCGGTGATCGTGTGCACCCGTGCGATCCCGTCGCGGGCCAGGACGCGCATGATCACGAGCCCGATCCCTCCGTAGGCGAGGAACTTGAGCAGGTCTTCCTCGCTCCTACCGTGCCCCTGCAGCAGCGTCGTCGCCGATGACGCGCTGTAGACCATCACGGCGCCGAAGGCGAGCAGGCACATCGTCGCAGTCAGCAGGATCCGCTGCTCGAGCGATTGTCCCGTGCCCTCACGGCGGGCCGCGGCGCGGTCCCCGAGGCGTCGTCGTGCAGGCCCGGCGGGCATCCTCGCTCACTTCGACGCGGCGCCCCCGAAGCCTCCCGTGGGCCCCGGATCAGATGCCGCGGCTCTGGCGGTAGATCGTGAAGCCGATCGCGCCGCAGATCGACGCCACGATCCAGAAGCGCAGGATGATCTTTGTCTCCGACCAGGCCTTCAGCTCGAAGTGGTGATGGATCGGCGCCATCAGGAACACCCGTCTTCGCGTCATCTGGAAGGAGATCACCTGAATCACGACCGACAGGGCCTCGATCACGAAGATCCCGCCGAGCAGGATCAGCAGCACCTCCGTCTTGGTCATGACCGCCAGACCCGCGATCGCCCCGCCGAGACCGAGCGAGCCGGTGTCGCCCATGAAGATCGTGGCCGGGAAGGCGTTGTACCAGAGGAACCCGATGCAGGCCCCGACCAGGCAGCCGGCGAGCATCGCCATGTCGAAGTCGTAGGCCAGGAACGTGATGCCGACGTAGGCGAGCAGCACGATCGCCGCGCAGCCTGCGGCGAGGCCGTCGAGACCATCCGTGAGGTTGACCGCGCTGGTCGTGCCGGCGACGACGAGATATATAAGCAGCGGGTAGAGCGGCCCGAGGTCGATGTGGTAGTCGACGAAGCGAAGCCACAGCGTCGGCTGCAGGTGCGCCTCCTGCGTGGCGATGAACCACAGTCCGAGCGAGATCGCGATCGTGACGATCAGCTTCGTCCGCGCGCGGAGCCCGAGCGAGCGCCGCTTGATCAGCTTCGTGTAGTCGTCGGCGAAGCCCAGCAGCGCACAGGCGATCGCCGCGCCGAACACTCCCAGCGAGCGCCATTCGTAGTCCGTGAGAATCAGGAACGCGACCGCCACGGCGAGGAAGATGATGACCCCGCCCATCGTCGGCGTGCCTGCCTTCTGGTGGTGCCCGGCGGGGCCGTCCTCGCGTATGTGCTGACCGAACTCCCGCTTGCGCAGGAACTCGATGAACTTCGGGCTGAGGAAGATGCAGATGAGCAGCGCGCCGGTGCCGCCGAACAGGATCCGGCCCATTCAGCGCCGCCCGCTGCCGGCGCGCCCAGCCGCGAGCGCCGGCCCGTCCGGACCCGCCGCGGCGAGTGCCGCGACGACGCGCTCGAGCGCGACGCCGCGCGATCCCTTCACGAGCACGGCATCCCCGGGCGCTAGCAGACCCGGCAGCAGCTCGGCCGCCTCGGCCGCGTCGGCGACCGTGTGCGACTCCCCGGTGTACGTCGAGGAGATCTCGGCCGCCAGCGACCCGACGGCCACCAGCACGTCCACGCCGTGCGCGGCCGCGTGCAGGCCTATCTCCCTATGCAGCGCCGGCCCCTGCTCGCCGAGCTCGAGCATGTCGCCGAGTACCGCCACGCGGCGGCTCGCGGGCGTCTCCGCGAGGTCGTCGATCGCCGCACGCATTGACATCGGGTTGGCGTTGTAGCAGTCGTCGACCACGGTCACGCCTCCGGCGACCGCGAGCCGCTGGCCGCGGCCGGCCGAGAAGTGCACGTCCAGGCTCCCGCCCGGCATGAGCCCGAGCGCGCGGGCCGCCGCGACGGCGGCCAGCAGGTTGAGGATGTTGTGGGCCTGCGTGAACGATGGCCACAGCTCGATCGTGCCTGGCTGTCCTGCCGAAGGCAGGGGCTCTCCCTGCGCAGGCATGGCGCCGCCGGCGAGGGCGATATCCACGCGCCCGCCGGGGCCACGTCCCAGCAGCGACACGTCGGCCCCCGCGCCGCCAAATGTGATCGTGCGGACGTCCTTGCGCAGGTGGGGCGCCAGCAGCGGCTCGCCATAGGGGATCACGGCGCAGGCTCCCGGCGCGAGGCCCGCGATCAGCTCCGCCTTGGCGGCGGCGATCGCCTCCAGCGAGCCGAGCAGCTCCAGGTGCGCTGGGCCGACGTTCACGATCACGCCGACGTCGGGCTCGGCGATCGCGCTCAGCGCAGCGATCTGCCCCGGGCCGCGCATCGCCAGCTCGAGCACGATGCACTCGCTGTCGGCGCCCGCGGCAAGGATCGCCAACGGCAGGCCGATCTCGGTGTTGAGGTTCGCCGGCGTGGCAGCGGTTCGCAGCCGGGGGCTGACGAGTGCGGCGAGTATGTCCTTCGTCGAGGTCTTGCCGGTCGACCCGGTGATCGCCACGACCCGTGCGCCCCGCGCGCCGAGCTCCAGGCGCCAGGCCCGCGCAAGCGCACCGAGCGCGGCCAGCGGGTTGTCGTGCACCAGCACCGCGGCGCCCGCCGGCACCTGCTCGGCAGCCGGCACATAGCGCGGCTCTACGAGCACGCCCCATGCGCCCGCGTCTAGGGCCGCGACGGCGAACTCGCCGCCGTCGGAGCGCTCGCCGCGCAGGCCAACGAACAGTTCCCCTGGCGCGAGCTCGCGCGAGTCGATGCACACCCCGAGCGGGCTGCCTGCCCCCGGCGCGCCCGCCCGGGCGCCGCATGCTCGGGCGATGCGCTCTGCGTCCCAGCCCCTCACACGCCCCCCGCGCGGTTCATGCCGCCCCCAGCAGTTCCCTCGCCACGGTGACGTCGTCGAACGGCACCTTCACGCCGCCTGCGAGCTCCTGGCCCTGCTCGTGCCCCTTGCCCGCGATCACGAGCACGTCGCCCGGGCTGGCGGCCTCGATCGCCGCGGCGATCGCCGCGCGCCGGTCGCTGATCGAGCGCAGGCTCTGCGCGCGTCCGGTCCCCGCGCCGCCGTTGCCCGACCTCTGCTTGCCTGCTTGCCTGCTTGCCTGCTTGTGCCCGTGAGGGTGCGCCCGCCAGGGTGTGCCCGTGAGGGTGCCCCCGCCAGGGTGTGCTCGTAAGGGTGCGCCCCCAAGGGTGTGCCCTTCAGGGTGCGCGCCCGCCATCACGGCCGCGATGATGCTGTCGGGATCCTCCGAGCGCGGGTTGTCGGAGGTCACGACCACGACGTCGCACAGGCGCGCGGCTACCTCTCCCATCAGGGGCCGCTTGCCGCGATCGCGATCGCCGCCGGCCCCGAAAACGCAGATCACACGACCCGCCCCGCGGTCGGCTGCGACGAGCTCGCGGGCGGCGCCGAGCACGTTCTCGAGCGAGTCGGGCGTGTGCGCATAGTCGACGAGCACGGCGAAGTCCTGCCCGGCCTGCACCGGCTCGAAGCGGCCGGGAACGCGCACGCCTTCGCCGAGCGCGCGCACGAGCACGTCCAGCCGTCCGCCGAGCGAGTGCACGGTCGCCAGCGCGGCGAGGGCGTTGGCGACGTTGAAGCGGCCCGGCATCGGCAGCGAGACCTCGCGATCGCCCTCGGGCGTGTGCAGCGTGAAGGAGCAACCCTGAAAGCCGCATCGCAGGGCGCTCGCGCTGTAATCGGCCGGCGTCTGCAGCGCACACGTGCGCGCCCCGCCGACTTCCTGTGCCAGACGGCGCCCGTAGGGGTCATCGACGTTGATCACGCTCAGGCGCGGCGCCGTCACGAGCTCGAGGAACAGACGGCGCTTGGCGGCGAAGTAGTCCTCCATCGTGGTGTGGAAGTCGAGGTGGTCCTGCGTGAGGTTTGTGAACACGGCGGCGGCGAAGGGGATCGCGTCGGCGCGGCCGAGCTCCAACGCGTGGGAGGAGACCTCCATCGCGCAGGCCACGTCTCCTGCGTCGAGCATCGCGCGCAGGTCCGCCTGCAGATCGATCGCCTCCGGGGTCGTGTGCAGCACAGCTCGGTCCTGCCCGCCGATCACCGACTTGACCGTCCCGAGCAGGCCGCACTGGTGACCGCCGGCCTGGAGCAGCGCGCGCGTCAGGCAGCTCGTGGTGGTCTTCCCGTTCGTGCCCGTGATGCCCACGACCTCGAGCTCGTCCGCGGGGTTGCCGTAGAAGTGGGCTGCGATCGGCGCCATCGCAGAACGGACGGAGTCGACGAGGAGCTCGGGAACACCGAGCGCCAGCGGCCGCTCCACGACGAGCGCGGCTGCGCCCGCGGCGACCGCGGCGGGCGCGTAGTCGTGGCCGTCGGCGTGAAAGCCGCGCACGCAGAAGAACAGCGTCCCGGGGCTCACGTCGCGGCTGTCGTATGCCAGCGAGGTGATCACGGGGTCGCCCGAGGGCGGCTCGTCGGGGCTGCGACGAACCTTCAGGGCGCGCGAGAGCTCGCCCAGCCTCATCGCTCGATCCCGCCGCGCCGGCATGCGGTTGAGTCTAGTTTCCGGCCCCGCCGGAGAGGCGCCGGGGCTCGCCTGCGGGAAGGGCTCGTCCTCCGGAGGGAGGCCCGGCGCTCCCGGGAGACGGCGCCTGCCCTTCCCAAGGGAGCGCTCAGCCGGGCGCGATCCCTCAGCCGGGCGCGATCCCCATATAGGGCAGCGCAAAGCTCATGATCTGGCCGAACGCGGGCGCCGCGACGGCGCCGCCGTAGATCGAGCCCGCCTGGGGTTCGTCGACGACGACCGCGCACAGCAGCTTCGGGTGCGACGCGGGCGCGAAGCCGATGAACGAGGCCACGTAGGCGGTCTTCGAGTATTCGCCCGTCGCAGGGTCGATCTTGCTCGCGGTCCCGGTCTTGCCGGCTAGCTGGTAGCCCGGGATCGAGACCTCGCTCGCGGTCCCACCGGGCGCGAGCACGCCTTCAAGCATGTGCCGCACCGAGGCCGCAGTCGCGCTCGAGATCACGCGATGGCCGGGCGGCAGCGCCAGCCGCCGCCCGCCGATGCTCGCGACGACGTGCGGCGGAGGCAGGATGCCGCCGTTGGCGATCGCGGAGTAGGCCGTGGCCATCTGCATCGGCGTGACGAGCTCGCCCTGGCCGATCGGCAGGTTGCCCATCGAGGACCCCGAGTAGTGGTTGAGCGCGAGCGTGAGCCCCTGTTCCTCGCCGGGCAGGTCCACGCCCGTGGGAGCGCCGAAGCCGAACCGATGCACCCAGTCGTTGAAGCTCGACGCCCCCTCGAGCATGCCGATTTTGATCGCGCCCACGTTGCTCGATCGGGCGAGGATCTGGGACGTCGTGAGCGTTTCTTCGGGGTGTTCGGTGTCGTCGTGGATGGTGCGGTCCGCAACCTGGATCTGATCGGGGATGTTGAAGCCGGTTTCGGGGGTGATAAGCCCCTCTTGGAGCGCTCCGGAGACAGCGATTACCTTGAACGTGGATCCCGGTTCGTAGTCGAAGCTCACGGCCCGATCGGTGAGCGCGTCGGGCGCCGAGGCGCCTTCGCGCGCACCGGCCTGCGCCCAGTTGGCCAGCGCGAGGATCGCGCCGCTGCGCGGGTCCATCACGATCGCCGTCGCGTCTTTGGGTTCGAACACGCGCCCAACCGCACCGAGGACGTCTTCGGTGCGCTGCTGGATGTTCGCGTCGAGCGTCAGGCTCAGCGCCTTGCCCGGCACCTCTGGATGGGATTCGGTGATCGACACCGGCTGCCCGATCGCGTCGCTTACGACCCGGCGCTCGCCGGCCTGGCCGGCTAGCTGGGCGTTGCGCGAGTACTCGAGGCCCTCGAGGCCCTCGCCTTCGGTGCCGACTACGCCGAGCACCTGTGCCGCGAGCCCGCCCCGCGGGTAGACGCGCCGCATCACCGGCGTAGCTGTCACGCCCGGGATCTTCAGCGCGAGGATGCGCTCGGCCTGCGCGCCGGGCAGCGCGCGCGAGAGATAGACGAAGCCGGCGCGCTGCGAAAGCTCTCGAAGTACGACGGCTTCGCTCTTGCCGAGCAACGGGGCCAGGCGCTGCGCCGCCTGCAGCGGATTGGCGAGCAGGTAGGGATCGGCCGAGATGTCGCGCGCCGGTTCGGAGACCGCGAGCTCGATGCCGTTGCGGTCGAAGATCGTGCCACGGGGCGCGATCACCGTTTCGTCGGTCAGCTGTTGGGTGCTCGCGTCCTTGCGCAACGCTGCGCTGCGAAGGATCCCCAGATAGGCGGTCCTCGCAGCAGCCACCGCGAGCAGGCCGAGGAACAGCGCGAAGATCCATCCGATGCGCTGCTGGAGGGCGCTCACCAGCCCGCTCTCATCCCGCGGTCACTGCCCGGCGGCGGGTTGCGTTCCGGTACCCCCGCCGACCCCGGTTTCGCCGCCCGCGGAGCCTCCGCTGCCCGCCTGTCCCTGCGAGGGGGAGGAGCTCGGCGAGGAGGCGGCCCCGGTCACCGACGAAGGCTGCGTCGGGGTCGCGCTCGAAGCCGGAGTCGAGGCTTCGCTCGAGGGCGCCGGCGACGGCGCCTGGCTGGCTACTCCGTTCGACGCCGCCTGCCCTGAGGCGCCGGCTGATTCGCCGCCCGAGGAGGCGGGCGCGCCCGACGCGCCGGCTCCAGCTGCGCCGCTCGCACTTGCCTGCGTGCGCCCTTCAGGGTGTGCTTCCGAGGGGAGGGACTGTTCTCCCGAAGCGAGGGCCTGTCCTTCCGAAGGGACGGCCGCCGAGCTCGCGCCGGGCGCGCTCGCGTTCAGGACGCTCGCCGCGCGGGCGAGATCGCCGGGGCGCGGGGTGAGGAAGCGCAGAGCACCCGCCGGCACGAGCTCCATGCCGAGCTTGCCCGCCAGCGTCTCGACGCGATCGCCGGCCGCGATTTCGGAGTTTTCGATGCTGAGCGCGGCGTTTTCGCGCTGCAGCGAGCCCTCTCGCTCGAGAAGCCGGCCGATCGTCGTGTTGAGCTCGAGCAGGCCGAGCTGCATCGTGACGATGCCGATCAGCGCGAAGGCGACGAGGGCGATCCAGGCCTTGCCTGCGATCAGGCGGCCGAGAAGGCGGCCGGTGGCTACGCGGGCGTAGAGCGCGCGCAGCCATAGTGCGAGGCCACCTTGCGCCTGGGCATGGCGCGCCGAGGCCGGCGCGTGCCCGTCGGGCGCCGCGCCGGAGACGCGGCGCGGAGCGGCGGGACGGGGCCGTCGTCGGGTGCCCGGCAGCGCGCGCTCCCTTCGGAGTGACAGCGGAGCGCCCGCGTAGGCGCGAGACGCCGCGGCGGTCGCGCCGCCAGTCGCGGGGGGCGTCACGGCGCCTGCCCTTCGGAGGCCGAGGCGGGCTCGTCGGCGAGCTTGCGCGCAGCGCGCAGACGGGCCGAAGAAGCGCGCGGGTTCGCTGCAACCTCTGCCGCGGAGGGAACCAGCGAGCGACGCGTGAGCAGCTGCGCCTCCGGCTCGCGACCGCATACGCAGACGGGCAGGTCGGGTGGGCAGATGCACCCCCGCGCGCGGTCGGCGAGGAAGCGCTTTACACGCCGATCCTCGAGTGAATGGAAGGAGATCGCGGCCAGCGCGCCACCTGTGGCGAGCAGCGACCAGGCCAGCGGGAGGGCGCGGTCGAGCTGGTCGAGCTCGTCGTTGACCGCGATCCGCAGCGCCTGGAAGGAGCGCTTGGCCGGGTGGCCGCCACCGAATCGCGCGGGCGCGGGGACAGCCGCGGTGATCGTCTCGACGAGCTCGAGCGTGGTCGTAATCGGCCGCTGGGCGCGTGCGGCGACGATCGCGCGCGCGATCGTCGCCGCGTGCCGCTCCTCGCCGTACTCGCGCAGGGCGTGAGCGAGGCGGCGCTCGTCCCAGTCGGCAACGATCTCGCGCGCGCAGAGTTCCTGCGCAGGGTCCATGCGCATGTCCAGCGGCGCGTCATAGGAGTAGGAGAAGCCGCGCTCCCGGGTGTCGACCTGCATCGAGGACATCCCCAAGTCGAAGTAGGCGACGTCGGCGCGCAGCCCCTCGACAGAGAGCTGCGTGAGCGCCTCGGCGTAGCCGCAGCGGAGGAAGCGCATCGAGCAGGCGGTGTCGGCTGCGAGCGCAGCGAAGCTCGCTTCCGCCGCGGGGTCGCGGTCGATCGCAACGAGCGTTCCCGAGGCACCGAGGCGCTCGGCCACCAGGCGCGCGTGGCCGCCATCGCCGAACGTGCAGTCGATCGCGGTCTGGCCGGGCCGCAGGTCGAGCACGTCGAGCAGCTCGGTGGCGAGCACCGGGATATGCCCGCCGCGAACGCCGCGCGCGGCCCGCTGCGGCGCCCCGCCCGACGCAGAGCGCCCCGAATCCCCTTCCGGAGGGAGCGCGCCCGTCCGCCCTGGTCCCGAACGGGCGGAGCCGCGTCGGCGCCGCGACTCGCCTCCTCCGTGAGGACCCGCGGAGATGCGCGCGGCCACGCTTTCAAGCAGCGTCATCGACACGCGCAGTGACCTCCGCGACGCCGCTCAGCAGCGTCGATCGATGCTCGCTCCATGTTCCCTTGTCCCACAGCTCGAGGCGATCGCCGACCCCGACGACGACGACGTCCTTCGAGAGCGATGCCGATTCGCGCAGCGAGTTCGGGACCATGATGCGACCGGCCGCGTCCAGCTCGGCGTCGTGGGAGCTGCCGTAGAAGAAGCGCTCGAGTTCGGTCAGGCGCGGCGAGAGCGGCGGCAGCTCGGCGAGCGCGCGCGTGGTGTAGCTCTCGTACTGCTCGGGGCGCCACACGCCCACGCATGGCTTCAGGTCGACGGGCATCGCGAGAACGACCCCCTCGGCGAGCGCGGCGCGGTAGCGCGCCGGCACCGTAAGGCGGTTCTTGGCGTCGAGCGTATGGTCGAAGGTGCCACGAAACGGAACCACGAGCACTCCAGAGCTTTGCTTTCGAGCCGAGGTGGAGGAGTGGGAGGAGCCCCTCCACCCCGGCTCGCTGCGGCGAACATAACCCACTTCCCCCCACATTGCAACCCCAGCTGCACAACTTCTCCCACTTCATCGTCACCAGACCTTTCACGCGCCCGAAAAGCCCTGCAGATAGGCGTATTTCGAGCGCGGCATTGGCGCGCTTGCGGCCCTCTGCGAGCTGCAATCGGACATGCACGAGCTCGTTCTGGCAGCCGGCCTGCAGAGCGGCAACCGCCGTGCCTCCGCGTGGGGCACGGGTACGATCAACGCCTTGCTGCTGCTGCTGCCTGCGCCCTCGCATCGCCCGCCCCCCCGCCGCCCTCGTCGTCGGGACGGCCGCTCGCCTTCGCGCCTCCTCTCCTCCCGCCGCGAGCGCGCCCGCGGCGTCCTCCGCGCCGGGGCGCTGCTGGCGCTCGCCTCGGCGGCGATCACGGGGTGCGGCTCCAGTCAGAGCTCGGGAACCACGGCCGACCCGGCGGGCGTCGTTCCCGCCGGCGCGCCCATCTACGCAGGCGCCGAAGTGCGCCCCCAGGGCTCCGAGAAGACCAATGCGCAGGCCGTCGGGCAGGCGCTCACGCATCAGGCCGATCCCTACACGCGACTGCTGCTGCTCCTGCAGACGCCCGGCTCGCCGACGCTCAGCTTCGCCACCGACGTCGCGCCCTGGCTGGGGCCGCACGCGGGTGTGTTCCTCACCTCTGAGAGCGCGGCGGGCTCGCTTCTGCCCGCGCTCGAGCAGGGCCTGCTCGGCAGCTCGACGAGCGGCGCCGCGTTCCCGTTCGGCTCCGCGGGCGCGCAGGGAGCAATCGTGCTCGACACGAGCGACTCCTCCAAGGCGCACTCCTTCCTTGACACGCAGGCATCCCGCGCCGGCGCCCAGCCGACCAGCTACAAGGGCGTCTCCTACATGCACACCAGCTCGGGGATCGCCTTCGCGCTCGTCGACCGCTTCGCGGTGATCGGCAGCGATACCGGCGTGCGCGACGTGATCGAAACCGCGCAGGGCGCAGCCGCGTTGCTGCACGCGAGCGGCTACAGCGCGCTCACGGCGAGCGCCCCAGCCGGCGCGCTCGCCCACCTCTACACGAACCCGACCGCCGGCCAACGCGCCGCGCTGCCGTCGGAAGGGCACCCGGAAGGACGCACGGAAGCGGGCGACCCGCTTGCGCTGTTGGCCGGTGGGCGGGAGGCGAACATCTCGCTCGTGCCGGGCTCCACGTCGCTGTCGCTCTACGTCGACGCGCATACCTCCGCCGCGAGCGGCACGCCCGGCGGCCTGCTCGCCTCGAGCGCCGAAGGCGCGCACGCCCTGACTGAACTGCCGGGCGAATCATGGCTGGCGATCGGCCTCGGCAACCTCGGTCAGACGCTCGGCAGGGACGTCGCCGCGCTCGGCGAACTCACAGCGCTGGCCTCGAGCGGCGGGGGCTCCGGCGCCGGCGCCACCGCAACCAGCACGCTCAGCCTCGGAGGCCTCGTCAACGGCCTGCTGGCGCCGCTCTCGGTGCTCGCCGCTGACAACGCGCGCGCGAGGCAGGAGTTCACGAGTTGGATGGGCTCGGGCGGCGTCTTCGCCAGCGGCTCGGGGCTGCTGGACCTGAAGGGCGCGGTGGTGATCGAATCGAGAAGCCCGGCCAGCTCACGGGCGGCGGTCGGCGAGCTCGCGGCGCTGCTCGCACACGCCGGCGACTCGAGCCAGCCGATCTCGATCCCCGGGACCGACGCCGCCGTGGCGGTGAAAGTAAACGGCCTGCCGCTGATGCTCGTCATCGCCAACGGGCGCGACCAGAGCGGCGGCACGAAGTTCGTGCTCGGCCTCGGCGAAGCGTCGGTGACGACCGCGCTGCATCCGCCGAGCACGCTCGCCGACGCGCCCTCGAGGAGCGCGGCCGCGAACACCCTCGGAGAAGGCCTCAGCCCGAGCGTGATCTTCGAAGTGCCGACGCTGCTGGGACTGCTGGAAGCGGTGGGGCTGACCGAAGACCCGACGCTCTCGAAGATCCTCCCCTACGCGCGCGCGGTTACGACGATCGACGGCGGCGGCCACGCGCTCGCCAACGAAGTCGAACGCTACAAGCTGGTCGTCGGCCTGCGGCCGGCGGGCAGCGGCTAGAGCGCGCTCAGCGGGGCACTTCGATCGCGCGATAGAAGACCGTCCGCCCGCGGCTGACACGATCGACCGCAAAGCGCGAGAGTGTTGTTTCGCCGTCGGGTTCGATCGAGTAGCGCCCGAGCACCGAGTCCCGCTCGCGCGTGCCGAGCAGGCGGGCGATCACCGCACGGCGGTCGTTACCGTGCGAGCCCGCGCGGCGGATAGCATCGAGCACCAGGCTCATCGCCTCGTAGCCGTATAGCGCGTAGCCGTTGCCTTCCCCGCCAAACGCGCGGCGGTAGTCGGCGAGCACGTGCCGCCCCGAGGGGGGATAGAGCGACGCGGGCAGCAGCGGCGTCGTGAGGAACGTGCTCGCCCCGGCGGCGCCGAGCTGGGAGGTGAACGGTTCCACGACCGTCGAGCTGGGTGCGAGCAGCAGCAGGTGAGGGTCGGCGAGGTGCAGTTCGCGGAACATCTGCGCGGCGCCTTCGGAGCCCGCGCCCGAGTAGAACACGGCTTGCGCTCCGCTTTCGGCGATCTTTTCGGCCTCTCCCTTGTAGACGCCGCCGGTGACGATCGACAGGCTGTCGTGCCCGACGACCTTGATTCCGGCTGCTGTGCCGTCGCCCGCGACGAGCTCTGCCAGCGGCACCGCAAAGGGGTCCTGATCGTCGAGCACGTAGAGGCTGCGCACGCCGAGCGAGCGCATCAGCGAGACCTGCACCTGCGCCTGGACCGGATCCCCCGGCTGCAGGCGCGCAAACGTGCGCTGGCCGCTCGGGTAGAAGCGTTCGGGCTCGTCCTGCCCGGCGTCGAGAGATTCGATCAGCCCGACGTAGGGACTCGCGGGACTGACCTGCGCGATGCCGGCGGCGTTGATCAGCGGGAGTGATACGGCCGTGGCTGCCGATTCGTAGTCGCCCAGGTAGGCGATCGTGCTCGTGTCCTGGGCGGCTGTCTTCGCGTTGGAGGCCGTCACGCCCGGGTTCCAGCGCCCGCTCGTCGGGTTGGAGGCGTCGAGCGAAACATAGCCAACCTTGAAGCGCCCGGCTCGGCCTCCCGCCTCGGCGAGGGCGAGCTTCTCCCCGTCCACGATCTGTTCGGAGGCCGGTGCGGAGGGTCCCTGAAGCGGCAGGCTGGAGTAGACCGCCAACTCCCCACCGACGGCGTCGTCGTTGGTCGCGGCGCCGCCGCTGGCACAGCCGCCGATCGCAGCAGCGGCAGCGGCGAGAGCAGCGAGGCCCAGCCAGCGCGCCAGCACGGCGCGCTAGCTGCGACGGCCGGGCAGGTAGCCGGAAAGGATCTTCAGCGACGCCCCCACGAGGATGATCGCCGTGGCAAGCATGAACGCGTCAAAGCCCTTCGTCCCGAGCGCCCACAGCACGATCCAGACAACGAGGCCCGCGGTTACGGTGAGGACCAATCCCATCCGCGCGCAATCCTAGCGAGACGCGCCCAGGCCCGCAGCGAGTTCGGCAACAAGCGAGCCCACGGCGCCCGCCGGATCGTCGCTCTCGCCTGCTGCCCGCACGAGCCGCGTCCCAACGATCACGCCGTCCGCGCCCGCGTCGGCGGCCTCGGCGGCCTGGGCGGGAGTGCTGATCCCGAAGCCGAGCGCGACCGGAACCTCGGTGCTGGCCTTGGCGCGGGCGACGACGTCCGCGAAGCGCTCGCCCAGCGTGCGGCGCTCGCCGGTGGTGCCGACGAGAGAGACCGTGTAGAGGAACCCGCGCGCGTGTGCGCCGATCGCTGCCAGGCGCTCGGGCGTGGTCGTGGGCGCCACCAGCGGGACCAGCGCCACACCGAGCTCGTCGCACGTGGGAAGCACCTCCGGCGCCTCGCCGTAGGGAAGGTCGGGCACTATCAGTCCGCACGCGCCCGCCCGCTGCGCGCGCTCGACGAACGCCTGCACGCCCGGCGCGAAGACCATATTCGCGTAGCACATCAGCACGACAGGCACGCTCGCGGAGATCGTGCGCGCGACCTCGAGCACCCCCGCCAGGTTTGCCCCGGCCGCCAGCGCCTGCGTGCCGGCCGCATGGATCACCGGGCCGTCGGCGAGCGGGTCCGAGTAGGGCACGCCGAGCTCCACCACGTCGGCCCCCGCCTGCGCACACGCCAGACCGATCCGCGCGGACTCCTCGAGCGTGGGAAAGCCGGCCATCACATAGGGCATCAACGCGGCGCGCTTGCGGCTCGCCGCAAACGCACCGCCGAGCCGCTGCACCCCGCTCGCCTGCTTGCCTGCTTGTGCCCGTGAGGGTGCGCCCGCAAGGGTGTGCCCTTTGGGGTGCGCGGTGCTCACGCCTGCCCGCCTGCCTGCCTGGTTGCCTGGTTGCCTGCCTGCCTGCCTGCCTGCTCGTGCCCGTGAGGGTGCGCCCACGAGGGTGTGCCCTTCGGGGCGCGCCCTTCAGGGTCTGTCATTCCGAGCACCTCGGCGAGGTCCTTGTCGCCCCGGCCGGAGAGACACACGAGATCGAGCTCTCCATCGCTCTGCGCGAGCACCCAGGCGAGCGCGTGCGCGGTCTCGAGCGCGGGGATGATGCCCTCAAGGCGGGTTACCTCCATGAACGCCGCGAGCGCGTCCTCGTCGGTGACGGCGAAGTAGTGCGCGCGGCCGCTGTCGCGCAGGTGGGCGTGCTCGGGCCCCGCCCCCGGATAGTCGAGCCCGGCGGAGATCGAATGCGCCTCGAGGATCTGACCCTCCTCGTCCTGCATTACCGCCGAGCGCGAGCCGTGCAGGATCCCCGGCCGCCCCCCCACGGCCAGCGGTGCGCCATGCCGAGGCGTGTCGATGCCCTCGCCGGCCGCCTCCACGCCGACGAGCTCGACCCCGGCGTCGGGGATGAACGCCGCGAAGATGCCCATCGCGTTGGAGCCGCCGCCCACGCATGCGATCACGCGCGCGGGCAGCCGTCCCTCGACCTCGAGCACCTGCGCGCGGGCCTCGTCGCCGATCACCCGCTGCAGGTCTCGCACGATCGCCGGATAGGGCGCGGGTCCGACGACCGAGCCGATCACGTAGTGCGTGCTCTCGACATTCGTGACCCAGTCGCGGATCGCCTCCGAGGTGGCCTCCTTGAGCGTGCATGCCCCCGCCTGCACGGGCGTGACGCTCGCACCGAGCAGCTCCATGCGCTGAACGTTGGGGCGCTGGCGACGGGTGTCCTCGAGCCCCATGTAGACGACACACTCCATGTCCAACAGCGCGCACACGGTCGCGGTCGCGACGCCGTGCTGTCCGGCGCCGGTCTCGGCGATCACCCGGCGCTTGCCCATGCGCCGCGCGAGCAGCACCTGACCGAGGGCGTTATTGAGCTTGTGCGACCCGGTGTGGTTGAGGTCCTCCCGCTTCAGGTACACGGTCCGCCCGAGGCGCCGCGAGAGCCGCCGTGCGCGGTAGAGCGGGGTCGGGCGCCCGGCGAAGTCACGGCGAAGGGCCGTCAGCTCAGCGAGGTAGTCGGGATCCTCGCGAGCCGCAAGCCACGCCTGCTCGAGCTCGGCCAGCGCCGGCATGAGCGTCTCCGGGACGTACTGCCCTCCGTACTCGCCATAGCGGTGCTCGACCGCGCTCTCGCCCGCCGGTGCGCTCACGCAGGAGAGCCGATCTCGCGCGGCTGGGAGGCGCCTCCGACAGCAGCGAACAGCGCCCGCAGGCGCTCCGGGTCCTTGTGGCCCGGAGCGGACTCGGTGCCGCTCGCGCTGTCCACCGCATATGGGTGCGTCGCGGCAATCGCCGCGGCCACGTTGCCAGCGTGCAGGCCGCCGCTGAGGATCAGCGGCACCGCCGAGCGCCGCGTGGCGACGAGGTCCCAATCGAAGCTCTCACCGGTGCCGCCGCGCAGCCCGGCATGCTGGGTTGCGCGCGGCCGCGTGTCGAGCAGGTGGAAGTCGACGTGGAAGCGCTCGAGGTCCCTTATGTCGCCGGCGACGGAGACCTGTGCCGCCTTGACGACGAGCGCGCCGGTGCGTCGTCTGGCCTCGGCGCAGAAGGCGGGCCCCTCGTCCCCGTGCAGCTGGATCATCGCCAGGCCAAGCTCCTCGCAGTCGTGCTCGATCTCCGACAGCTGGGCGTTGACGTACACCCCGCACAGCTTCACCCGGCGGCGCAGCGCGGCGCCGATGCGCACGGCCTGGTCGGCCGAGCAGCGTCGCGGGCTGTCGGCATGGAGGACCATCCCCACCGACCACGCGCCGAGCTCTACCGCGAGCTCGGCGTCGGCGAGTTTCGTAACTCCGCAAATCTTCACGCGCACCGCCGGCTCCATGGTTCAACCGTAGCGCGGAGCGCCGAACGGGATGGTGGCCGGCGCTCACGCGCCGCCGCGGCGCGTCCGAGCGCGCGGGCTAGCCTTCGCCCTTGCTCGGTTTGGGGGCGGTGTTGGGCCGGTTGCCGAGCGTGACCGTCACGGTGACGTGCTTGTAGCCGCCGTGGCCGTTGGCGCGCAACAGCCCGATGGACACGGTTTCACCGGGTTTCCTGAGGGAGATGGCGCTAACGACGTCGTCCGAGCTCGTCACGGTCTTGCCGTCGATGGAGACGATGATGTCGCCGCCGACGGCGAGTTCGCCGCCTTCGGTGGCCGCCGGGACGCCGCCTTTGATCCCCGCCTTGGCGGCGGGCGAGCCCTTCTCGACGCTCTCCACGAGGGCGCCTGTGGATACCGGCAGGTTCAGCGCGGCGAGCGAGCCGTCGATCGTGAGCGTCGAGACGCCGAGGTACGCACCGCTGACGGTGCCGCCCTTCTCGAGCTGGGCGATCTCGGACTTGGCGGTGTTGATCGGCACGGCGAAGCCGATGCCGACGCTCCCGCCACCGCTGCCGCCGGTCTCGATCTGCGAGTTGATGCCGATCACGCGGCCGAGCGAATCGAGCAGCGGGCCGCCGGAGTTGCCCGGGTTGATCGGCGCGTCGGTCTGGATCACGTTCTCGATCGTGAAGCCGTTGGGGGCTTCAAGGTGGCGCTGCAGCGCCGAGACGACGCCCGTCGTGAGCGTGCGTTCGAGGTCGAACGGGTTTCCGATCGCGTACACCGGGTCGCCCACCTGCGCCGAGCTCGAGTCGCCGAGCGTGAGCGGATGCAGGGTGAGCCCGTCGGGGTGGATGCGCAGGATCGCGAGGTCGTTGGAGGGGTCCTTGCCGACGATCTGCGCTTCGACGGTCTTGCCCTGTTCGAAGCTCACCGTGACCTTGATCGCGTTCTCGACCACGTGGTAGTTGGTGAGGATCGTGCCGTTGGAGTCGATCACGATGCCGGATCCCGTCGCCTCGCCCTGGCGCTGAGATTCCCCGCCGCCGAACAGATTGAACGGCGATTCGCTTTTCTGGACGACCGTGGAGGTGACGAACGCGACCCCGGGAGCGTCGCGCACGTAGATCTGGTGAGGCGTGAGGCCCACCGTCTGCTGCGCCGCGTTCGTCGAGGTGACCGGCTGGGCCTGCACGGTCGTGACGGTGCTCTGCGTGTTGCCGAAGCCGCCCGCGGCCGCGACGACAAGCGCGACGACGCCTCCGCCGAGCAACGCCGAGATGAACGGAATGGAAAACGATCGCCTCATCGGCTGACAGGATGATCGCTGCTGGTCAAGCGGATCTAAAGCGAACCTGCAGCCCCGCTGAATTCTCGCAGCGCCCGCAGCGCGGCCGCCGGATCGCCCGCGCGCATGAGCGTCTCGCCGACAAGGACCGCGCGCACGCCGCCGGCGTGCAGCCTGCTGAGCTGCGTCGGTTCCGCGATGCCGGACTCCGAGACCACCAGCACCTCGGGCGGGATCAAGCCCAGCAGCCGCCCGGTGCGGGCGACGTCGACGGTGAAATCGCGCAGGTCGCGGTTGTTGATGCCGATGATCTCGGCGCCAGCCGCCAGCGCGAGCTCGGTCTCGCGCTCGTCGTGGACCTCCACGAGCACGTCAAGCCCCAGCTCGTCGGCCTGCCAGTAGAGCGATTCGAGCGTCGCGGGTTCGAGCGCCGCGACGATCAGGAGCACCGCGTCCGCGCCGTAGGCACGAGCCTCGAAGAGCTGGTAGGGATCGACGATGAAGTCCTTGCACAGCAACGGCAGGTCGCTCGCCGAGCGCGCCAACAGCAGGTCCCCGAGCGAACCGCCGAAGTTCGGGCCCTCGGTGAGGACCGATAGCGCAACTGCGCCGCCTGCCTGATAGGCGGCCACGATCTCCGCGAGGTCAGCGGACGCTCGCAGCTCCCCCGCCGAGGGGGAGCGCCGCTTGAACTCGGCGATCACGCCGATCGGCCGCGAGAGCAACGCCGCGCGGAAGCTGCTGCGCGGAGGCGCCGGCGGGGCCGGCGGGCGCGGGTCCAGCTGGCGACGCTTACGAAGCTCCACCTCCTGCCGCGTTTCGGAGACGATGCGATCGAGCACGCTGCTCGCGTGCTCCTTCAACGGAGTGCCTCCGCCGGTGCGAGGCGTTTGCTCACCTGCACGTAGCGATCGAGCGCCGCGGCCGCGCGGCCGTCGGAGATCACCTCGCGTGCGAGCGCGACTCCCTCGCCGATCGTCTGCGCCCGGCCGCCGACATAGATCGCCGCGCCCGCGTTGACGAGCGCGAGATCGAGGCCCGGCGGGGGGGCCCCCTCGACGCCGCCGGGGGCGAGAATCGCCCTCGTCACCGCGGCGTTCTCCGCGGGCGTGCCGCCCGACGGTTCGGCGCCGCGCGCGGAGTCGGGGTCGACACCGAGCTGCTCGGGTGTGATCGAGTACGCGCGAAGCTCGCCGCCGGCGAGCTCCACGACCCGCGTAGGCGCAGAGGCCGAGACCTCGTCGAGGCCGTCCTCGCCGGCCACCAGCAGCGCGCGCTCGACGCCGAGGACCGCGAGCGCCCCGGCCATCGTCTCGAGGAACGCCGGATCCGCGACGCCGATCAGCTGCCGGCGCGCACCGGCTGGGTTGGTGAGGGGGCCTAGCATGTTGAAGATCGTTCGCACCGCGAGCTCGCGCCGCACGGGTATCACGTAGCGAGTGGCCTGGTGGTAGGCGGGCGCGAATATGAAGCCGAAGCCGGCCTCCTCGATGCACGTCGCCACCACGTCGGGGCCGAGATCGATGCGGGCGCCGAGCGCCTCGAGCAGGTCGGCGGATCCCGATCGGCTCGTGGCCGAGCGATTCCCGTGCTTGGCCACGGCGCAGCCGGCGCCGGCTGCGATCAGCGCGGCGGTCGTGGACACGTTGAAGCTGCTGCGCCCGCCGCCCGTCCCGGCCGTGTCGAGCAGATCCTGTCTCTCGATCGGCACGCGCACGGCAAGCTCGCGCATCGTGCGCGCGAGACCGGCGAGCTCCTGGACAGTCTCGCCCTTCGTGCGCAGCGCGATCAGAAAGCCCGCGATCTGGGTCTCGGAAGCCTCGCCGTGCATGATCTCCGAGAGCACCTCGGAGGTGCGCTGCGCGCTGAGGTCGCGCCCAGAGGCGAGCTCGTCGATCGCGCCGGTCAGGATCTCGTTGGGCATCGCTCGGCCATTCTCGCGGTTGCCCGCTGCGCGCGACGGCCCGCTAGGCAGCGGCGGGCATCCAGCTGGCGGCGAGGAAGTTGCCGAGCAGCTGGCGGCCCTGTTCGGTGAGCACGGACTCGGGGTGGAACTGCACCCCCTCGGCGGGCAGCTCGCGGTGGCGCAAGCCCATCAGGACCCCTCCACCGCGAGCGGTCTCCTGCAGGCAGTCCGGAAGGTCCCCGCCGACCACCAGCGAGTGGTAGCGGGCCACCGTCAGAGGCGAGGGCAGACCCGAGAAGATCGTACGCCCGTCGTGCTCGATCGAGCTGGCCTTGCCGTGCACGGGAGGGTTCAGCTCGATGCGTCCGCCGAAGGCCTGCGCGAGCGCCTGATGCCCGAGGCACACACCGAGCGTGGGGATGCCCGCCTCGGGCATCAGGCGCACGACCTGCAGCGAGATGCCGGCCTCGTTGGGGGTACAGGGCCCGGGCGAGACCACGCAGCGGTCATAGCCGCCGCGCACGAGCCCTTCCGGCTCGGCGCGATCGTTGCGCACGACGGTCACCTCGGCGCCGAGCTCGCCGAGGTACTGGACGAGGTTGTAGGCGAACGAGTCGTAGTTGTCGATCACTAGGACCCTCACGCCCAGTCCCCCTGCTTGCAGGCCAGGGCCAGCGCTCGCAGCGCGGCATGGGACTTCGCGACCGCCTCTTCGTACTCGTAGGCAGGCTTCGCGTCGGCCACGGTGCCGCCACCGGCCTGCACGTGGGCGACGCCGTCCTTGACCACCACCGTACGGATATGGATCGCCGTGTCGAGGTCGCCCGCGTAGCTGAGGTAGCCGATCGCGCCGCCGTAGCCACCGCGCTTGACCGGCTCCAGCTCGTCGATGATCTGCATCGCGCGCACCTTCGGGGCGCCCGAGAGGGTGCCGGCCGGGAGCACGGAGCGGAGCGCGTCCATCGCGCCGACGTCGCTGCGCAGGATCCCGGAGACCGAGGAGACGATGTGCATGACGTGGCTGTAGGACTCGATCTCCATCAGCTCGTCGACGGTGACCGTTCCGTACTCGCACACGCGCCCTAGGTCGTTGCGCCCCAGGTCCACGAGCATCACGTGCTCGGCGCGCTCCTTCTCGTCGGCGAGCAGCTCGGCGGCTATCCGCCGATCCTCCTCGTGGCTCGCGCCGCGAGGACGCGTCCCCGCGATCGGCTTCGTGCTGACACGCCGCCCGCTGACCGTGAGCAGCGGCTCGGGGCTCGTGCCGGCGACCTGGAAGTCGCCGAAGTCCAGGAAGTACATGTACGGGCTCGGGTTGATCGCCCGCAGGCCGCGGTAGATCGAGAACGCCTCCACCGGCACCGCGGCGGACCAGCGCTGCGAGGGCACCACCTGGAAGGCGTCGCCGGCGAAAATGTAGCGGACGATCCGCGCGACCATCGCTTCGAACTGCTCGCGGGCCATGTTCGCCTGAAACTCGGGCATCGCGCGCTCGCCGTGCGCTTCGGCGCGCGGCACCGGCCCGGCGAGCGCCCGCCGCACGTCCTCGATCACCGCGAGCGCGCGCTCGTAGGCGCGAGCGACGTCCGGCTCGGCCCGTAGGTCCGCGTTGGCGATGATCGTGATGGTGTGCTTGAGGTGATCGAAGACGACGAGCGCGTCGGAGAGCATCAGCGCCATATCGGGCAGCCCGAGCGAGTCCGGCGGCGGCGGTCCGAGCGGCTCGACTGCGCGCACGAGGTCATAGCCGAACATTCCCACCGCACCGCCGCTGAACGGGCCGGCACCCTCCTCCTCTGGAATCGGGGCCTGCTGAAAGCGCTCCACCTGCTCGGCGGCGAGCGCGTACGGGTCCCCTCCGTCGGCAAGCGACCAGCGCACGACCTCACGGGGGCGAAAGCCGATGAACGACCAGCGCCCCACGTGCTGGCCCTGATCTGCCGACTCGAGCAGGAACGCGGGCTCGCCCGGGGCGAGCGCGCGCAACTTCAGGAACGCCGAGACCGGCGTCTCGCAGTCCTCGACAAAGCTCCATCTGAGCGGTATCAGGTTGTGCTCGGCGGCCAGAGCGCGGGCCTCCTCCAGCGAGGGCCGCACCTCGAGCGCGACGCCGGCGACGCTAGGAGCGGCGGCCATCGAGCACTCGCTCGGCGTCGGCCAGCGAGCGGCCGCGGCTGCGCATCAGCACGAGCAGGTGGTAGAGCACGTCGGCGGACTCCTCATCGACGCGCTCGTCGGACTCATCGCGCGCCGCGCGCGCCACCTCCTCGGCCTCCTCCATGACCTTCTCGCCGATCCGCTCGGGATCATCGAGCAGCTCGACGGTGTAGGAGCCCGAGGGCCGCTCCCGCGCGCGCTCGCTCACCGTTCGCTCGAGCGCCGCAAGCGCCTCGTGCGGGGCGGCGGGCTCGAGCGCGCCGCGATGGAAGCAGCTGCGCTCGCCCGTGTGGCACGCCGGGCCCGCGGGCTCTACGAGCGCGAGCAGCGTGTCGCCGTCGCAGTCCAGGCGCAGGGCCTTGACGGCCTGCACGTTGCCGCTGGTGGCGCCCTTGTGCCACTGCTCTGCGCGCGAGCGACTGTAGAGATGGAGCTCCCCCGTCTCGCGCGTCCGCTGCAGCGCCAGCTCGTTCATGTAGGCCAGCGTGAGCACCTCGCCCGTGACCCAGTCCTGTACGACACACGGCACGAGGCCGTCGCCGTCATAGACGATCTGCCCGTCGATCGCGCCCTGCGTCGCGGCGTTCATGCCGATGCAGCCTCGGTGGTGTTGCCCATCGTCCGATTGTAGGTGCCCGAAAGAGGCCGCGGTTTCAGCCAGACTGAGGACGATGAGGCCACTACTCGAGCGCAACCTGGTGGTCGTCACGGGCAAGGGCGGGGTCGGCAAGACGACGCTGGCCGCGACGATCGGCGTCCTGGCCGCGCGCCGCGGCGCGCGCACGATCGTCGTGGAGCTGGGCGATCAGGCGAGACTCCCGCAGCTGTTCGGCGCGGACGTGGCAGCGCCCGGCAGCGAGACGCCGCTGGCGGAGAACCTCTACGGGACCACGATCGACCCGGATCGCGTGCTGCTCGAGTGGGTACAGGAGCTGGGCGGTCGCCTTCCCGGGCGCGTGCTCGCCTCGAGCGGCACGTTCCAGTACTTCGCCGCGGCGGCACCGGGAGCGAAGGAGCTGTTCGCGATGGTCAAGGTGTGGGAGCTCACGCAAACGAGGCGCTGGCGTCGCCGGGCGCCGGGATACGACCTCGTCGTGCTCGATGCGCCGGCCACCGGCCATGCCCTTGGCATGCTGCGCTCGACGCACACGTTCGGAGCGATCGCGCGCGTGGGCCCGGTGGCCGCGCAGGCAGAGCGCGTGCAGGCCCTGCTGGGCGATGACAGTCGGAGCGCGTACCTGGCGGTCGCCCAGGCGACCGAGATGGCTGTCAGCGAGACTCTCGAGCTCCAAGGAGGCCTGCGCAGCGCGCTCGGGCGCGAGCTCGAGGCGGTGATCGTCAACGGGCTGCTGCCGCGACGTTTCAGCGCCGCGGAGATGCGCCGCATCGCGGCGCTCGACGGGCACGCCTCCGTGCGCGCAAAGCGCCGCGCGGAGGCTGCGCGCTCGGCTTCCGACGAGCAGATCAGGCACGACGCGGCTCATGCCGCGCGGGCCGTGCACGAGCGCGCCCGCTTCCAGCACAATCAGGTCGCCCGTCTTCGTAGGCGCGACTTCGAGGTGCTCGGGGTCCCCTTCCTGTGGGGCGCCTCCGTGGATGTGGGCGCCGTGCACGCGCTCGCAGACCAGCTCGCGCGCAGGCTCTAGGCGTTTGCCAGCCAGGCCGGCTGGCTGAACCGCGACCCGACTCCGCGCCGCGCGCCCGGGCCGCTAGTTAGTCGAACCCGAGGCGGTCGAGCAGGCCCTCGTCGGCGCGCCAGTCGCGTCTGACGCGGACCGAGAGGTCGAGGTGGACCTTGCTCTCGAGAGCGCGCTGGAGCTCGCGCCGTGCGGCGCTTCCGATCGCCTTGATCATCTGCCCGCCCGCGCCGATCACGATCCCCTTCTGGGACTCGCTCTCGACCCAGATCAGCGCGCGCACCCGGATCAGGTCCGCGCGCAGGCGCTCGACCTCCTCGATCACGACCTCGATCGCGTGCGGCACCTCGCGGAACGTGCGCCTGACGGCGGCCTCGCGAATCAGCTCGGCAAGCAGCACGTCGCGCGGCTGATCGGAGATCGCTCCGCGCGCGTACATGAACGGCCCCTCGGGCATCAAACCGCCGAGATGATCGAGCAGGGCGCCGATGCCCTTGCCGGTACGCGCGGAGATCGGGAAGACCTCGTCCCCCGCCTCCAGCTCGGCGGCCTCCTGCAACACGGCCAGCAGATGCGCGCGGGGAAGGCGGTCGACCTTGTTCACAGCGACCGTAACCGGCAGCGTAGCCGTCGCGAGCGCATGCGCGATATAGCGATCGCCCGGCCCCACGCCCTGCTCGCCGTTGAGCATCAGCAGCACGGCGTCAGAGCCCTCGAGCTCGAGCTGCACGCGCCGCGCCATGCGGGCCGTGAGCGCGTCGCGCGGGCGCTGCACGCCGGGCAGGTCGACGAGCACGATCTCGCGGTCCTCGCCATGGTGGACCCCCCGGATCGCGCGCCTGGTCGTCTGCGGGCGATCTGAGACGATCGCGACCTTCTGCCCGACGGCAGCGTTGACGAACGTCGACTTGCCGACGTTCGGTCGCCCGGCGAGCGCCACAAAGCCGCCGTGCGTCATCGGCGAGGTCCGGCGAGAAGCTCGTCCTGGAGCGCGAGCATCTCGCCCTGGTCGATCTCGTGGTCCATGCCCAGGAGGTGCAGCATGCCGTGGACGATCGCCTCGCGCACGTCGGAGGCGTGGTCGGGGCAGATCACGACGTCGCCCAGCTCACGCGGCACCGGGCTCGGGGGCTCGCTCGAATCGTTCGTCGCAGCGACGCCGTCGATCGGGAACGAGAGCACGTCGGTCGGGCCGGCGAGGCCGCGATGGGCCGCGTTCAGCGCAGCGATGCGCGCAGCGTCCACGAACTCCACCGCCACGTGCCCGTCGCCGACGCCCCTGCGAGCCGCCGCCACGGCGCACAGGCGCCTGACCTCATCGGGCTCGGGGCCGTCAGGCAGGAGCCTCGAGCCGAGGACCTCGACCTCGAGCATCGCCGCTCAGGCGCTGCGAATCGCCGAGCGTGCGCCGCCTTCACCGGCACGGCCGAGCGCCCTCTGGGCGGGCGCGGCGGACGAGCGCGGCTCGGAGGGCCGATTCGCGTGATCGTCGTAGGCCTCGACGATGCGCTGCACGAGCTTGTGCCGCACGACGTCCTCACCGCCGAAACGCACGAAGTCGATCGCCTCGACCTCGTCGAGCACGTCGGCTACGGCGATCAGCCCCGAGAGCTGCTCGCGCGGCAGGTCGACCTGTGTGATGTCGCCAGTTACGACCATCCGCGACCCGAACCCGAGCCGCGTGAGGAACATCTTCATCTGCTCGGGGGTCGTGTTCTGGGCCTCGTCGAGGATCACGAACGAGTCGTTAAGCGTGCGCCCGCGCATGAACGCCAGCGGCGCGATCTCGATTACGCCGCGGTCGATGTACTGCGAGACCTTCTCCGGGTCGAGCATGTCGTGCAGCGCATCGAAGAGCGGCCGCAGATACGGATCGACCTTGGCCATCATGTCGCCGGGCAGGAACCCGAGCCGCTCGCCCGCCTCGACGGCCGGGCGCGTGAGGATGATGCGGTTGACCTCGTGCCGTGACAGCGCCGCGGCCGCCATCGCGACCGCGAGGAACGTCTTGCCCGTGCCGGCCGGGCCGATCCCGAAGGTGATCGTGTTCGCGCGCACGGAGTCCACGTAGCGCTTCTGGTTGACGGTCTTTGGAGCGACGCGCAGACTGCGATGGCTCCAGACCACGTCCTCGAGCACCCGCGCGGCAGATTCGTGCGCGTCGAGTGCGCTGGTGACGGCGGTTATGGTCCCGGGACCGATCTGGTGGCCCCGCGCGATCAGGTCGGCGAGCTCGCGCACGACTCGCTCGCCCGCCAGCGTCTCGCCCTCCTCGCCGTCGAAGGTCAGCAGGTTGCCGCGCAGGAAGACCTTGCAGTCGAGGTGCGCCTCGAGCGCACGGAGGACCGCGTCTTGGCTGCCGGCGAGCTCGGCGGCGACTTCGTTTGATAGCTCGATCTGCGTCCTCATGCCTGCAGGGCCGCGCGCACGAGGCCAGAGACGCGCTTTCCGTCAGCGCGACCGTCGACCGCGGCGATCGCGTGCTTCATTGCAACGCCCATGTCCTTTGCCGAGGCGGCGCCGCTGTCGCTCACGGCTCGCTCGACGATCGCGGCGAGCTCTTCGTCCGAGAGCTCCGCGGGCAGGTAGCTGCCGATCAACCGTGCCTCGCGCTCCTCGCCCTCGGCGAGGTCCGCGCGGCCCGCCTCGCGATATGCAGCGGCGGCCTCGAGCCGGCGCTTGCGCTCGCGACGGAGCACGGCGAGCTCGTCCTCGCCGCCCTCCTTGGCGTCCTTCTGCAGCTCGGACATGACCAGGCGAAGCGCCCCCACCTTCTCCCGTTCGCCCGCGCGCATCGCGTCCTGGAGATCAGCCTTGATCGCCTCGAGTATCGCCATCTCTTAGATCAGGATACGCAGGTCGGTGGATGTGCGAGGAGGGTCGCGCTCAGTCCTCGCCGAGCGGCGTCGGGCTGCCGAGCCGGCCCGGCGAGGAGACCTCCCGGCCGAAGACCAGTGCGACGTTCCAGTCGGCGAGCAGGCGCAGCCGGCGACCGAGCCCTGGCATCAGCAGCAGGTGGTAGGTGCGCGCGATCAGCCAGGCCGGGAAGCCGCGCCAGCGGACGCCGAGCGTGATCGCCACGGCGCTGTTGTGGCCGAGCTCGGCCACGACTCCCTTCGTTCGGTAGCGAAAGGGCCGCGACGGGCGGCCGGCGAGCGCGGCCGCGACGTTGTACGCCACCAACCGGCCCTGGCGGATCGCGTGCTGGGCCGTGGGCGGAGAGGGGCGCCCCTGGTTCGCCACGTTGGGGACCGCCGCGCAGTCGCCGATCGCCCACACGCGGTCGGCCCCGAGGCCGACGTCGAGGACCTCCATCGTGCGGTCGACGATCACCCGGCCACCGCGGTCGAGCGGCAGGCCGAGCTTCGCGACCACCGGACTCGGCTTGACGCCCGCAGTCCAGACGAGCGTGCGAGCGGCGATCGACTCCCCGTCGGAGAGCTTCGCCCGGCGCTCGCTCATCTCGAGCAGCGTGGTGGCGGTGCGGACCTCGATCCCCCGCGCTCGAAGCTCGCTTTCGGCAAAGCGGGACAGGCTCTGCGGGACCTCGCCCATAATGCGCTCCTGCGCCTCGACCAGCACCCAGCGCATGCCCTGCGCCCGGCAGCGCGGGTAGAGCTCGATCGCCTGCGCGGCGAAGTCCTGCAGCTCGGCCAGTCCCTCGACCCCCGCGTAGCCAGCGCCCACG
>Ga0209040_10000354_pt1 | contig 34603 bp, 28 predicted proteins | sample BogFormECP12_OM3_FD_188240 | JGI IMG/M metagenome (GOLD analysis project Ga0209040, IMG submission 188240) | Bog forest soil microbial communities from Calvert Island, British Columbia, Canada - ECP12_OM3 (SPAdes) (version 2) | ecosystem: Environmental > Aquatic > Freshwater > Wetlands > Bog ... | reverse complement strand
ACAGAGAGAGCCTTTCGGGAACGCGGCACGAGCTACTCGATTGGTCTCTTCCGGTACGGAAGGCGGCTCTTGCGGATGCAGCGACATGTGGTGTCCTCGGCGGGGATCCTACAGGCTGCTATTTCGAGAAGCGATTCGGCTATGCTTACCGGCTGCAGAAGAAAGAAAGAGCGAAAAGACTCATAATTGAATCTGTCTTGAGTCATTATTGCAGGCAACGGCCCCGGCCCGAATCAATGTTGTATCTGCTCATCCCGGGTAGCGGGACCGTCGGGCGGAGATAGCGGGCGGCACGTGGCAACAACTTTTTGATTGACACGATCACGGCCGACTCGATTCTAAACGCGAGGTGCCGCCGCTCCCCGACCTCAGTCATCTGAGCCACGCCGAGAAGGATGCGCTGATCCGAGCGCTCTGGCAGCGACTTGATGCGGCTGAGCGGCGGATTGGGGAACTCGAAGCCAAGCTCGGCGAGCCGCCGAAGACACCGGACAATTCCAGCGTGCCGCCGTCGAAGGGGCAGAAGCCCAACCAGCCGGAGAAGGCCAAACGGCAAGGCCCGCGCCGCGGTAGCCTGGGGCGCACGGGCGGCGGGCGTCCGCTGGCCTGTGATCCTGACGAGACGGTGATTGCCAAGGCAGTCTGCTGTGCGCATTGCCAGGCGGCACTGAGCGATGCCGACCAGGTGCTGCATGGCCGTTACGACAAGGTTGACCTGCCGGTGGTTCGCCCGGTGGTCACCAGGGTGGAGCGTTATGCGGGGCACTGCCCGTGCTGCCGCGGCGTGACACTGGCCGCGGTGCCTGACGGGATGGAGAACGGCACACCGTTCAGCGTGAACGTCCTGGCGCTGGCGATCTACCTGCGCTTTACCCACGCGATCAGCTATCAGCGACTGACGCGGATGTTCCTGCACCTGTTTGCCCTGCGGATCAGCGAGGGCGCGCTGGATGCCATGTTCCAACGTGCCAAGCCCTGCTTCGATAATGAAGTGGCGGCGATCCTGGCCCGGCTGCGTCGGTCGCGGATCGTGTGCTCCGACGAGACCACGGTGCGCATCGACGGACGGACCCACTGGAACTGGGTGTTCCAGAATGAGCAGGTGGTCATTCATGTGATCCGCAACAGCCGCGCTGCCAGCGTGGTCACTGATGTGCTCGCCGGTCATCGGCCGACCATCTGGGTGTCCGACCTCTATGGCGCCCAGCAAGGCCACGCCGATCTCTGGCAGGTGTGCCTGGCGCATCAGTTGCGCGACTGCAAATTCGCCATCGAGGCGGGCGATGCAATCTTCGCGCCCCGCATGAAGGCGCTGTTGCTGCGGGCGGTTGTGTTGGCCCGTCGCCGGGCCAGCCTGGCCGAGAGCACGCGTCGCACCTATCAGCAACGGCTTGATCGCGAACTCGACAAGATCATGGCGCTGGCGCCCACCAATCAACACGGCAAGCGGTTGCGAAAACGCTATGGTAAAGTCCGCAGCCACTTGTTCACCTTTCTTCCGCATCCCGATGCGCCGCCCGACAACAATGGCAGTGAACGGGAATTGCGCCCGACGGCCACCTATCGAAAGGTCACCGGCGGGTTCCGTTCCAACTGGGGCGCCGATCTGTTCGCCAATGTCCGATCCGTCGTCGGCACCGCAACCCGATGCGGCATCGACGCATACCATGCCATACGCGCGACCCTACGCGGCGTGTCCGTGCTGCAGCCGGGTTGAGCAGATACCGAATCAATGTTGCGGCCCGGCAGTGCCTGAATTCGCCACCAGTATCAACCCTGGGAGCACCCGAATGGTCACTGCCGAACCATTTCGGGCCAGTGTCTCACAGGGACAACACCGTCTGGTGCCCCGAGTAAAGGATGCGCCAGCCTCGCTCCATAAGCCAGGGAACCAACCGCGCTCCTTTGCCGTGGAATGCGTTGCACGAATACGTGGTATCGTCGCAGACGACGAGCGAACGACCCCGCAAGCGCGAGTATGCAGCTTGGACTTCCGCAATACCGTGCTCCGCGCAGCGCGCATGATCGGAATCGAGGCTGTCGAGGTACAGGAGATCGATCGGCTCGCTTCCATTCTTAAGCCACGCGACGGAATCGGCGTGGCAGACGTCGACTATATCGCCGAAACAACGCGTCCATCGCCGAGCGAATGTGCAGTTATTGAGGTCGTTGTCAACGGACGTAAGGTGACCATTGCGGTGCTGCAGGTAAGCGCCAAACAAATACGTGCTGAACCCGGCGCCGGCAAAATCGTCCTCGGCGCGGATGCACCCCGTCTCCACGACCCTGGGATCCACGAAACGGTCCCGCAACTGTTGCAGTATTAGATCGAAGCTTCGGTGGCGATCAACATAACCTCCTAGGGCGCTCTCGCCGCCGCGCAGGCGCAGGCGCACAAACCACTGTAGCTGGATGTCGGCACCCAATTGCGTCTGATCCAGGTACCGCGGTGGGCCGAGCATCCAGGATGCCAGAAGCCCGATCTGATCCATCCCAGCCTCATCATCGCTTGTCGTGATCGAGCGAAACGGAATCCGGCTGCGCGCATACCACGAGGGTCGGTCCCGCGACATCACGACGTTGATCTGGCGTGGCCGCGGCAACGACCAGGTGACCGGCGAGCCGCCATGTGCCCAGATTCCTATAGCCGGCGTATCCAGCAACCGTGCCGCATGAAGTGGGCCGCTGTCGACTCCGATAAGTAGATCCGACTGCGATATCAGCGCGAGCAGCGTCGCCGTGTCGATACGTATCCAGTCGTCCGTAAGGTGCCGCACCCGGCTATGGGCGATTCGCGGGACGCGGTTGTCCCAGTCGAGCAGAACAATCGTGCCGTTGGTCTCGTCGAGCAGCCGGTGGTAAAGCCTTCGGCACTGTCCGGGTTCGAGGTTCTTGCGTTCCGGACCGGTATTGCCGTGGGAGTGTAAAAGCACCACGGGCCGCTCCAGGTCGTGGAGCCAACTCCTCGCGGCCCGGCACGCGTCGGGGGGCAGGTGCTGCAGTATGTTGATGGTCTCCGCGCAATATTCGTCCCAGAGATCGCTCGTGTCGCCGATATCGGGCATTGGCGCTATGGAAAGATTTCGGGCGGGCTTCGACCACCGCCAAAGCGTGTCCCAGTCGGTCTCACGGTTCGGCACCAGCCCTTCGTACCATGGAACATGCAGGGCCCCGCCCGCATCAGTCGTTACATCGACGCCGCTGCCTGCAAAAACGATGTGCTTGTCTTGAGTACAGGCCACCGTGATGCGATGGCCGCGGCGGATATAGAGCGGCAGCTGGTGCGCGAAATAAGCGCAATCGCCCAGGCCGTGCGTGAAATGGACCTTGAGCGTGCTTTTGTCTGACACCACGTCTGGTACGGAAGTGAGCGCGTCCACGGTCCACCTAAACCATAAGCGTTTCGACTGTCTTCACCGCGGCAATATCCTCGCGCGTCAGATGTGCGATCGCGCCACCTTCGAAGTAAAGCTCGATCGCGCGTATCACGTCCTGTACAGTAACGAGATCCATGCAGCGGGGTAATGCGCCCACCACGTCGACACAGAGACTATCTGGGTGATCCTTCGCATCGCGGTCGCCCAGTGGGCGCACGCGGGATTTCCAGCAGCCGCCGTCGTCGCAGCACAGAAGAGCGCCTGCTCGATGCAGGAACTGATGGTGCGGGTAGGCCTCCCAGTGGGGTGGCTCGCGCCCGCCCGCGACAACCACACAGGCTCGATTCTTGGGCATCCCCGACGGAACTTCGACCGCCGCGGCCAGATGCATCAGCAGCGTGACCGGACACAGCACGCCTTGGGCGTGGTAGACCAGACGCACCAGTTGCCGCAAATCGGTTTTGCCACGAAGATCGATGACATCCCGCAGCGGTCGATGCTCATGTCCCGCCTCTCCGACTTGCACGAACAGGATACGATCGGCGAAGTGATCGATGACCCGCTGATAGCGCTGATGATCCCACCATTTGATAGTGAAGTCACGCTTGCCGCCGGCGACCACGATCCAGAAGGGCACGTGTCGACGGACGATCTCCTCGACCTGCGATATCCACGACTTTTCCTGTGCCGAAAGGTGGATGTCCCCACGGAACAGAGTCGGCTTGATCGCCAGCCCGAGTTTGTCATTCAAATACTCGATGAACCCGTGGACGAAATGATACGGAGCATGATTGCTGCGGTGAATCAGCGGGTAGTGGCAGTCTATCACTTCAACACCGGCATCCTGTTCGCGCAATGGCGTGACGTACGGATTGTTCTCCCAGAGCGCAGGGCATGGCGTGCGCACATCCGTCTGGAACCTCACTGGATAAGCCAAGTGTAGATCGCGCACCGCAGCGGTCAGCATGAGGATGTCGCCGGGTGACTGAAAATTGCGAAGAACCAGCTTTTTCACGGCACCTCAATCAATTTGGTTTTAGTCCCGGTCTGCCAATGCCGGTCCTGCGCAAACACCCTATAATTCGAGTCCGCCGGCAACTGGCGCTTCAACTGCTTCGCGTACTCGACTGTCTTCTCAATGTGCAGCCCTTCCTCCTGACCGATATGCCCTGGTATTGCGGCCCGGGTCCCTGGATTGCCAGTTACGTCTCCCACGATGATTGTCTTCTTGGCTTCGTCAATTGCAACCATGTCGGGACGGGCTCGCTGGTCGGTGAAGAACGAGCTAAGTCGGCGATCGCCAATGCGTGCATCGCCGAACCGGTTGCGCGGATAGGTCTCGTAACCTTGGTTTGCCAATTCCCCGGCCCAGTCTTGGACCTCTAGGGCTTCGATTTCAGTTCCGACGTTAGCGGCTTCTCGTGGATGGGCTCCGCCTCCTGTCCGCTCAAGGTCCTCGACTGCTTCGCCGGTAGATTTAGGACCAATTACTTCTCTCTTCGTTGCCGCCACGGCTGCATCTGTTTGTGAGCCGGCAACATTGGAGGGGTGTACCTTTGGCGTCCGCAACTGCGCAACCGTCGTCTGGGTTTTGCGCTCCGCGGACACAATTCGCGATTCCAACACATTAGGCAGCGGCCCAGCGACGCCGGGCCCGCCCCCGGCCAATGCCGTTTCGGCTCCAGCCCCAAGCGCCTCCGACTCGGTGAACAGGGCTGCCAGCGCCCTGAATGCTTCCATCGCCTTGTTCGCTAGCCCTTCGAACAACTTGAGCGCGCCCTTGACGGCCTCGCGCAGCAGCGTGCCGATCTCAGATGCCAGGCCCTTAACCCATTCGAACAGTTCCACGGCCTTGCCGGCCACAAATTCAGCCGCCTTGCCAAGGAAGCTGGCTCCCTTGGAAATCAAGTTCCCAATCGCATCGCTAAACACCAACAGAAGCACCTGGGCGATGAGCGCGCCGATCGCCTCGCCGATGCCTTGCCCCATGTCGAAATACTCCCTTTCCAGGAAGTCGAAGATCGAATGCGCGGCGTTGGCACCCAGTTCGTGGGCCTTGCCGAGCGCCAATTGCATGAGGTTATCGAGGAAACCAGAGAACTTCTTGACGGTGCCTCTCGGGTCGGCGGCGAATTCTCTCAGCGCCTTGTCGAACTCGACGGAAAGATCGGCGAACTTCTGCATCAAATCCTGGATCTTGGCCTGCCGCTCCGGGCTTATCGCGACCCCCACTGGCGACCACTTTGCGAGCCACTCGAGCGCGGAGGTAGCCAGCCTGACGACGCCGATGATGCCCTTGACGAGATCGGTGATCGGGCTGACCAGGCCAATCACCAGCCCGACGAGATATCCGCCATAGAACTTCGCGGCGTTCCATGGGTAGAGAAGATTCGACAGGTGGTCCTTGGCCTGATCCGCGCGGCCGGACTTCACGTCCGCCATCAGGCCGCCAACAAACCCCTCGAACACCGCCTTCAGGAATGGCCAGGCCGTGTCCCCGAATACCGACCTGCCCACAGTATCGACCGCGCCACCCCCAAGCGAGAACTGCGCATCGTCCGGCGCGCATTGTATGCGCTGTACCGGCAACGACTCGACGCGGGGATCCAGCAGGCGGTGCGCCGCCCGTTCGTATGCCGAGTGCGGTGAATCAACTTCAGGCGCGGAGACGCGTTCAGCCGCATGTTGCTGTTGCACGTGCCGCAATTCGTGCTGCAACAGCAGCCGACCCTGCGGGGAGGCCGGCGCATATCGGCCCGACCCGAATACGATGTTGCTTCCAACCGTGAAGGCCGCCGCATGAAGCGACGCGGCGGCCGCGGCCGCGTCCCCATCGCTATGGACGCGCACGTGACTGAAACTGTGCCCATAGCGTTGCGCCGCCTCCTGCTGGACCTCCGGCGGCAGAGCCGACCCGGGTCGGCGTGTCGCTTCGACCGCCTGCACCCGCGCTCTTTCCCGCGGCGGAACCGCGTGCGTGGCGACCGGTTTCAGGCCAACGTGTTGTCGATTTGCATACATGCGATTGCCTGAATCGGTCGCGCCACGCGCTCCAGCACATTATCGGCGACGAGCCACAGCGGCCCTTGCCTCAGCGGGCGGAGATACGCCTCACCGGGCGGCGGCACCTGGGTGTCATAGCGGCCAGGCGCCGTGACCTCGACGACGCGGATGCCCGTTTGGAATCGGCTCACATGGTTGTGCCGCACGATCATCTTGCGGCCGAGGTACCCGATGACCCGGATTCCGTCGGTGTCGATTTCCATGCCGGCAGGAAGCGTCAGTGTGGCACGGTTGTTCTCTATCTGCAGCGAATCGACGTTGCCCACATAGATCGCGTATCGGCCTGCCGCGTGGCCCAGCACTGGATCGAGGACAATGCCAATGCGATTGTCACGAATGACGACGTTGCCGGCGCTGTCCGCGGGCACGGCGGGCGGCGCTGTCTCGCGGTGGCTGACGCCGACCACGACGCCCTGCAGGAAACCGTCGATGACATTGTTCTCGACGCGCAGCGCGGTGACCGCGCGCCCCCCGACGACAATTGCTGCTCGGGCAATGGTGGACTGATTGCGCTCAAAGAACCGAATCAGCTCGCTGAAACCGGAAAACTGCTGCTGAACCGCCCGGTTCGTCAGCAGGGTGGCGGCGGATTGTTTCACAAAATTCAACAAATCCCTGCTCGAGGCGAAGTCCTTGCGCCCGGTGGTATCGACAAATGTCTGCCATACAGTCCTGATTTGCGGTGGGGTCTGAAAGTTGACCGAGACGGAGCCAACCTTCACGGCGGCATTGGGCCCCCGTGAAACGGTCCCGGACAGCGCAAGACTTCGCAGCGCCCGCGCCTGCTTCCCGGTCACCGAGGACGAGGTCGAACTGGATGCTGACGAGGACGACGGCAACGGCGACGGCGGAAGCGCCTGCGTCGCCCTGCCGACCAGTATGCGCTCGACCAGCTTGCGGTACTGCGGGCTGGCGATGGCGACGCTGAATGCCGGCGGGCTCGTCGTGGTCCGCCTGAGCACATTGCCTTCGACGACGGCCGACGCCACGTGCACCAGCAGCATCCCGTACTGCATCTCGCCGACAGTGAACCGGGAATTCCTGACGCCGACCTTGCCCGCGCCGGTGGCGGTGTTGCCCGCGGTAATGGTATTGCGCACCGTAAGACACGCGGCGCCCGATGCCGCCGCCGAAGCGCAGCTTAGATCGACGGTGTCGACCGTGATGACGGCGCAGTCATCGAACTCGATGCTGCCGCCGATATGCTTGGTGGCCGCATCCACGGGATCTCCGACCCGCGTCGCGGTCGCGGACAGATCGCGCACCGAAACGCTGGCACAGTTCCGGAACCGCAGGACCGTTTCGAGGCCCTGCCCAATCAATCGCGTGCCCCATCCCGCCCCGGTGACCTTGACTTTCCCGGTGGTGTCGATGACGACCGGCTGCGTGGCATCGAATTCTCCCACCGCGAAGCAAATCTCCGCATCGACCGGCACGTTCCCGGGAAACAGGTCGGCGAGCTGCGCTGTCCAGTTCGCCTCGGGCTGAAGCGTGATCGTGCAGGGGCTCTCCTGACTCGCCACGGCGGTCAAAGGTGGGAAGAAAAGCCGGCAATCGGTTACCGCCGTCGAGCCGTGAGGCGGCTGGAAGTTCACCCCGTCGAACGCGACAATCGCCAGCTTGCAGTAATGGTGCACGACGCCCTTCGGGGCCTGCGGCAGATAATCGCCATTGGCATCGGTGGGCCACTCGATCGTGCCGGTGGTCTGTTGCGTCGTGGCAGTGCGCGCCGGAATGAGCCAGTAGTCGCCGACGCTGTACTGTCCGTTCGAAAACATCACGTGAACGCCGTTCTCAAGGTCGATCGGTGTGCCGTCCTGGATGACGATGCCGCTGCTGCCAGCGTTCAGCGACTGGTCCCAGCGCCGCAGCTTCGGGTGACCCGCCAGATTGATCGGCCGGCTCGGTGCGGGCACCACCGTGATGGTCATCTGACCGTCGTCAGCCGTATCGACCTGCAGTAGCTCGCCGCGTCCGTACAGGAATTCGGCCTGATCGTCGATCACCTCGACCCAGTCGCCATGCTTGACCCCCAGCGATGCATCACGTCCCGTTGTTGAAACGTGAAGCGTCGGCCCGCTCGACAAACCCGTCGGCGCCTGGCCCGGCGCCGGCGCAATGCCGAACACGACCGAGCCATTTTCGCGCGACCATTTGAATGAGGCCGTGCCGAAGCCGCCCGCCGTCTGGATCTCCACGCGGTAGAGCTGGTTCTCCAGGCTTCGAAAGCCGGTCTGTGGCGGCAATACGCAGGGAACCGGATCGGTTGCCGGCGCGCCGGGCTGCGCCGTCAAAAACCCCTGATTAAAGTTCTGCGGCCAAGGCGGAAGGATCTGCGAGCAAACCGGATTGTTCCCGAATTCATCGGTATCGATCTGCCCCAACCGGACCTGCCAGGCGATTTGCGTGCGCAGGCAGGTGTCTGGTCCGCCCAGCGCGATCTCCTGGATCGCCGGATCGTCGATCGGCGTGACGACACGTTCCCAAACGTCCAGATACGCAGCATAGACTCCGGCACCCGCAAGCCCCGCAGGACTCAGATCGCTCGGGTCGAGCGGCAGGAACGGCTGCGTGAGCAGCGTCGTATCCTGATCGTTGATCACCAGAATGCCATCGACGTAGATGCGGCCGTGCGAAATCGTCAAATCGTTTCCGGCAGCACCAAGTGAACTGCCGGAACTGCTGCTCGAACTGGATTGCTGGCTCGAGCTGCTGCTGGAGGAACTGGTACTCGAACTGCTGTCAGTCCGGCTGCCGATGCCGATGGCCAAGCCACCATTATAGCCGAAGGATAACGAGGTCTCGGGAACGCCGGTCGGACCGATGACGTCGGACATCGTCGTTTCCGATGTCGCAAGATCGATCGACACTTGCTCGTTGTCGTCCGCGTCCAGAACAACCCGCCCTTGCTGATGCAGGACCCGCCGGTAATGCTTGCTCAGGTCGAACGTATCGCGACTGCGGTCGGCTCTCACGACACTCTCCTTTAGGTTCCTGGCTCAGGTTGCATGGATCACCCCGGACTCGAGGCCGATGCGCAGGTACTCGTCCAAGCGGTATTTCAGGTTTGATTCGCGGCGTCCGTTGTACAGGCCGCGGAAGATTCCCATTTCGTCGCCGCCTTCCGCACCGGACGCGATCTCCACCGGGCCGCTGTCAACCAGTTGCAGGTATCCCGCGGCGCCGGCGGCGCGACTGACAAATCCAGGGGAAACCCGTGAGGACACGTCATCCAGAATTGCCTGTTGAGCGGCGGCGCTCAGCGGTGCACCGCCGTTCGTGGCCTCGGTTGTTGCCGCGTCGATCGCAAGGTCCGGCTGGCAGCGAAAGCGCCGCGGCGGCGTCGATCCGATCGGGATATAGCTGTAACGGACGCAGCCCGCCTGGGTGCGTTCGAAGCGCGCGAGCCCTGTCAACAGGCTGTCTTCGATAAGGCTGCTCTCACGGGCGTTGGTGACGCCGATAACCGTGCATGCTGAAAGATCAACCTCCCCGCAGGGGCTCACGCCGTCCGCAGCGGCAATCGCCATCGACGTGTCGCTGCCGGCGTCGACCGCGCTGTCGGTGATTCCAACCAGAACCCTGTCATCGACGTTGAGCGCACCGCAAAGCGACCGGCTGATCGTCAAGGTGCCTCCGCCGTCGTAGCGCCACACCAGCGGCCCTCGCAGTGTGCAGTGTTCCAGGATCACCGTGAAAGCGCTGTCGATGCCCGTCGCGGGGCTCATCGATGCGCTCGATGAGGAGGCTGCCAAGGAACTGCTGCCCGACGCCGTGCTCGATGAAGACCCGCTTGAGGAACTGCTCGAGGGATTGTTGCGGACCAGAATGCCGTCGCGGATTCCGATACCGCGCAGCGTGACGCTGCCACCAGGAACCGCATCGATGATGACCTTGCCGAGCACGATTGGCCGCATGAAGTCGGCGGCACGCACCAGTAATGCGCCGTCCGGCGTAAGGTCCAAATCCCCAAGAAACGATCCGCTGTCGCCGATTTCGAAAACACCGTCGCGCCACACCGCCGGGTTGGCCGCCGCAAACGAAGGAACCACCGCGCCACTTCCTTCGCCCGGATCCACCGGGCGCTGATAGCTCCCGCCCCCATAAGGTCCGCTGAATGCGTAGCAATACGCGACGCGCACCGGATCGGGCGGCGCGCCGTTGAACACCAGCCGCCCCAGTTCCGGATCGACTGCCACACGAATGCCGGGCTCCGTGGGCGTAGCCCAGTCCTGCAGATCGCATGCGCAGATCTTCGTGTGATCGACTGGCGTTCCGTCCGCTTCGAAGACAACAAGAACAGACGGAACCCCGAAGAATTGCGCGGTGTACGAACCGATCGTGTGGGCCGCCAGCGCTCGCAGCGCTTCGAGTTCCACGAACAGCGCGAAGCGCCGCAACGCAAACGGCACGTTCGCGCGCGCTGTCAGAAGAAATCGTGCCGCAGCTGGCTGTGGCGGATTGATCAACTGCACATCGTCTCCGAACGGATCGAACGTGTAGCGGTTCACCCCGACCTCTGCGGCGGCGCTCATGGAAGATGAGGCTGCCGGCGCGGCGGGCGTCAGCAGTGTCGCGCCGCCGAATGGCATCAGGCGCCAAACGAATATGCTGATATTGGGGATGTTATACCGGCCGAGACCGCTGGCGATCCGGCGCACGTCGGAGGTGCGCGGCATCATATCGAACGCCGTGTTGAAATCAGCCGCCGCTTGCCAGCTATGCACGTCCACGCACGTGTTGCCAATGCGCACGTGATTACGCACGTATTGACTGACGGCGAGACGCTGAAAGAATTCGACCGCGATCGAGGGCCAGCCGGTGACGTCCGTCGCAAGCTGATCCAGGACGGTCTGCGTCCCTTTTCGGCGGCGGAAGCCGATCGTGTCGGCCACATCCATGCGCGTCGTCGCGTCGTTCGGCGGAATCGGCCGAATTGCGCGGTAGCCGATCAGGTCGCCGATGTAGGGAATGACCCACGGCGCACAGGTCTGAATGAACAGATCGTCGTAAAGCTGCGCGAGATTATCGTCGATGACCGCGGCCTGGCCTGCGATCACGCCGATCAGATCCTGCAGCGGGCTGCCCGTCTGCGCGTCCTGGGTCTTGGCCCGGATCTTTACCGTCGCCGGCAACAGGGCATAAATCGAATCAGCATCGACAGCGCTCATGCGTGTACGACTCCCGGCAAGACGCCCGGCTCGAGGCTTAGAAGCTGAGCCCCGACAAGCGTGCCGCCGACCAGCACGGGAGGTTCGGCGACAAGTTGATCGGACTGCTGCAACGGATCGGCGACAATGATCGTGTCGGAGAGGCGGAACATATCGACCGTCAAGGCCACGACACCCGAAACGGCCTGTAGCACCGCGAAGATCTCGCTGCGGTAGACCGGCTGCATGAAATCGCGCGCATCGAAGCCGAAGGCGCTGCGAAGCGCGGCCTTGGCCGCCATTACCACGGCATCGGCGTCAAGCGACGGATCGACCGTCAGCGTCGCGCCAATCGTAAAGATCCGCGGAACATAGCTGCAGAGAACGATTGGAATCGTCGGATCGGCGGCCGCGAGCATCGCGCTCAGCAAATTCTTGAACTGGTCGGAACCAGGGTCGATCGCCGCCCCGTCAGGTGCAGCCACCGTTACGCAGGCGACGCGACGCCGGCCGTTCCACGCCCATACTGCTTCCGCCTTCGCCACCGCCGCGCTCGATCGCGCGAAGTCCCCCACATCCTCGAGCGCCACGATGCGATCCAGCGCCCGCGTTGTCGTCGGCACGTTGCGGCGCGCCGAATCGGTCGTTTCAGGATCACCGCCGCCCGTCGCCGCGACCGGATTGATCACGCCCTGAACGCCCATGGGACGGCTCAGCAGCGTCGTGATCTGCCCGGCATGCACATTGCCCGCGCTGCCCAGACCTTGCCGGTAATTTGCCGTGACATTGTTCTGCCCGGTCGGCAGCCGGGCGCCGTTCTCGGACCCGTCGCCGAACTGCACGATGCGATTGCCCTGCTGATCTACAGAGGTCGCATAGACCTTATCGGTTGGGCTTTTGCCCGCAAGCCAAGGCACCTCTTGCCACTGCATGCCGTTGACACGCACCTCCAGGGTCGAAGCCGTGCCGCTGGGCGTCGCCGCACTGACATAGGTGAGAGGCGGCTGCTTAAGAGCGAACCGCTGGTACGACGCGGTACCGTCACCGCTACCTAGGATTTCGCTCTTCGTCGTACCGTGTGTTGCCTTCGCGACGTTGGCGTTGAGCGTCACCGAGGCGGGGTCGTAGGGGTGATCAAGGTCGGCATCAAAGGTTATCCTGGTGTAGCCATCGACAAGTGCCACCGCCGCGATGGTGCGCACCTCGCTGACGCTCCGCGCCGACTGGTCGAGCGCCGATCCCGTGAGCACCACTTGTTGGCCCGGCGTTAGGGCGAGTTCCGCGGTGGACAGCGTGATCACCGAACCCGAAATCGACCCCGGCACCGGTTCCTGCGCCACTGAAAATTCGTCGGTCGAGCCGAGGATGCTGGTCGTACGGATCGGAAGACCTCCCAGGGTCGTGGTGTCCCCCTGCAGCTCCAGCTGAGTCACCTTGGCCGACAGCATGAATTTGGCACGCGAAAGCACTCGGCTCCCGGAAATCTGCATGACGAGCGGCTGCGTCAGACTGGGCGACTGCACCGCCACCCAGCCCCCAACCACAAGGGACGGATAGGTCTGATCGAGCGAGACCCGATTCGGATCGGACGAATTGTCGGACCCGATTGTCGCTGGTGTCGTGTCCCAGTCCCCCCCCAGGACGGTCTTGATGTCTCCGCCCAGCGCCGTGAAGTCGGGCAGCGCGGTGTAAAGCGGCGCGTTGTGGCCGAAGACCGCCGCGCGCACCTCAAGCTTGAACACCCGCACAGCCGGCGCGGACGTCACCGGCGGGGCGGCGTTGAACGCGGTTATGTTCTCCTCGAGCTGCGACAGGTCCCACTGTAGCTTGGTGGCGCTGCCAACCAGTTGCGTCTGATCCGTCCACAGGTAGCCCTTGATCGCCGCCGCTATGGTGGCATCCCCGGGCATCCCCGTAAGCGTCGGCGGCGAAGCGGTGGGAACAGCCGCCAGAACCGGATCGGGGCCGCTGCCCTCGAACACCACAAGCGTCGTCTGCGTTGTGGTGTCCAGCGTGACCGCCGCGATACGGTTCACCCCCGTGGCGGGCGTCTGACCCTGGTTCACCAGCACCAGCAACCAGTCGCCGACAGACAGGCTTCCGATCAGGCCGTTCAAGCGCAAACGACTCGGCGCGGCATTGCTAATGTCGGCTGCGAGCGGCCGTGTGAGGCGCAGCTGCAGCGCGTTCCAGCCCCAGCGCGCAACGATCGGCACGACAGTCTCGAACGTAACGGGCTGCTCGCCCGGATCGGGGACGCTTTGGGCTTGCAGCCCGGCCGGCACGGCACTGACCACCGGCACAAACTGCGCCGTCGGCACCTTCCCCGGGGGGACGGGCAAAGCGGGAGGCGGAGCCTGAATAGTGATCGCCAGCGGCGTACTTGCGGCCACCCCGGGTGCCGGCTTGTAGCCGACCAGCTTGGCCAGTTCGCTAAGCGATACGACATCGGTCGCCGTGCGCAGATAATGTTCGTTTGCACTGCGCTCGGAGTAAAACGACAGTATATCACAGACAACGGAAAACGAGTCGATCAGCGCGATAGTAAAGTCATCGTCGCTGCGTGTCTTCAGCCCCATGATTGAAGGCGCCGTCGACAGCGCGTCGAGCATGGACGCCTTGAACTGCGCCCACGTGCCGATCCGGTACGCAATCTGGGACAGCCCCGAGCGATTGCCGATAGGGGCAGGGGTTTCAGGCGCAATGCCGTCGCAGCATCCGCACATTCCGGTCCGGTTCACAGGCCACCATCCACTGTCAGTTCGAACAGCCCGCGTTCTGGAAAATTAGGATCGTTGGCGAGCTCGAAGAGCTCGAGCGGACCCGGTATCAGCACGCCGTCGCGCAGCCCCTTGCCGTCGGGGGCTTGCTCGCGCTCGAAGCGCGTGATCGTCACCGAGGCCACCCCATCGACCGCCTGCGCCGCGGCGTAAAGCGGGCTCAGATAAAACAGCTCGCCCATCAGAAAGAGCTGTGAATTGAACACACCGGGCGTGCCGTCAGGCTGCAACCCGCTGGTAAACACGCCAAGAAGCGCCTGCTGAATGTCCACGGCGATGAAACTCGGCGCGACGCAGACGTGCATGGCGACGCGCAACGGCACGCGCACCGCATCCTCGACCTCAAGGTCATAGCCCGCCATGCGATAGCGCTCCAGATAGGCTTCCAGGCCGGTCTGGAAAGCCGGATCGACCTGTGCGCCAGCACTTCGCTCCACGGTCAGGAAGACCGTCGTCCAGCTTCCGGTCCAGCGAAAATTCGCCGCGGCGCGGGCCACGCCGGGGAACTGCAGCGCACGGTCGACGTAGTCCTGGGCGGTGACAGCACGCTCCTGTGTGCGAAACGCCACGGGTGCGTTTTGGCGAACGTGCTCGACCGACTCGGGATCCCGCCCGCCGAACGCGGGCAGCGGGTTGGACAGCGACTGGATGAAACCCGCCCCCGGAAATGTCTGATCGATTAGGCCAATGGTGTCCGCTGCAACGTTGCCGGCGGCGCCGTTGCCGATGCGGTAACGCGCGGCGAACGTCATCTCGTTCGTAATGGCCTGGCCGTTCACGCCATCACCGAAACGCAAATACGTCGTGCCGTCGTTTTCCGACTCTGTTTCGAAGACGAATTCTTCCGGACTGACGCTTGCATCCAGCAGATCCCCGACCGCCGTCCAGCCCTGTTCGATGCCGTTGGTCTTGCTCGTCAGCGTCACGACCGGCGCCGTGTCGGCCGCGGTCCAGAGTGCCGCGCGCGCCGCCGACCGGATGGACTGGGTCGGATCGGAGGCTATGTCGGCAACGTAAGGATTGGCGGCTGCGATCGTCACCGGTTGCTGAGACAGACTCGGACGATAGCGCCCATTCGGCGGAACCGGACTCAAAGCCTCCGGCATGGTCTCGATCGGATCGCCCAGCGTTCGGCCGCAATCGACAAGAATGACGTTGCCGTAGGCCACGCTGACCCCTGTGATGGGCTGCGAATTATGCGTGCTGTCGGTGATGCTGGAGACGCAAAGCGGGAACTGGAGAGCATCGTCCCCGTGCCAGGCAATGCGCGTGATCGCCTGTTGCGTCAGCGGGTCGACGCCGATTTCGCCATCCCGAACCAGTCGCACAGCGCAACGCCTGGTTGGATCCGCATCCACCGCGAAGCCTGTTCGTGGCCCCAGCGCCTCGGCCAGGATCAGGATGTCGCCGCGCATCAGCGTAAATGCACCCGCAAACGTCGCGGTCGTCGCGCCGATATCCAGGCAGCTCTCCTTGGCACTCCAGTTATACAGCGCCATGCTGTTGTTGTTGGCAGAGAGTGGCCTTGGAAATGGCATGGGCGGATCGCCCTGGGCAAAGCGATCCGCCACGACCTCGAAGAACTGCGCTCCCGCCGTGATCGCCGCGCTGTAGGTCTCGAGGTCACGGCGCAGTACGGGCGGCCGGGCTCCGTCGAACAACGTGCAACAGCGCGTGCCCTGCGGAACACCCTGCGGCAGGTCACCCGAGAGTCCCACCCTGACCCAGGCGCGCGCGTTGCTGCCATCGTTGATCTGGTAATCGACCAGACGGGCATGACGCTTTATCGAGGTGCGCAGTCGTGCGGTGGCGATATAGGCCTCGGTATCGATCACGTCATGCCGGTAGCTGAGCTGGTCGGCGACGTATGCCAGCACCTCGACGACAGCGACCCCGAGGTCCGCTGGATTCCGTTCCATCCAGCGTGGCGCGAGCAGCGACATGCGGTCGAGCATGACCTGAACGAAGGCCGGATAGTCACGTGCGAGATAATCGATGTTCGGCGGCGGGACCTGTGGCGTGATGCACACCGTGGCCGGCTTGCAGTCGAACCGCTTGGCGCACTCGACATGGAAGACGAAGTCGACCGCGCACAGAATGGGATCGAAGCCGGTCGGGGTCAGCAGGGGATCGCTCGGTGCGCCCGCGGGGCCCGGCGGCGGCGGCGTTCCGATGTGCAACGTATAGGTTGAAAAATCCCCGACCGGATCGACGACCACGGTGATCTGGTTGGATCCCGCGCGGCCGATCGAAACGACCTGGATGATGCTGATGCGTTCGCCGCCGGTGACCGTGAACAGGTCCTGTGGAAGGCTGGCGCCGACGGCGGTCCCCAACGGATCGGAATCCAGGCTCACGTCAAAAATGAATTGCACGATCAGCCGCGTCTCGTCAGCCGGATCGACCTCCAGGAAATCGATACCGTTGGTCGGCACAAGCCCGGGATCGGTGAGCGACTCCCGCACAAGATTCCGCCGGTCTTCTAGGGCCGAACCGCTCATACGCTGCGTCCGAACACGGCGCTTGCAGTGTCGCCGCTGCGTCGATCAACATAGATGACGGTGATCGTTAGTGACGCATCCTCAGCATCGACCGCAACGTTGTTCACATCGATCAGGTCGCCGAGCCACAGCTGCAGCGCGCCCATGATCAGCATCTGGGTGGTCGCCGCAAGTCCAGGGCCGTTGGGTGCGAACACCAGTCCAAGCACGCCGCTGCCAAAGGTTGGACGCATGACGCGCTCACCGGGACTGGTGAACAGGACCATCTCGATCAGGTCGCGTAGATGCACGTCGGGGGCAGCCTCTGCTGTGCAGCCGCCGCCGTCGATCCTATAGGGTGAGGCGATCGGCAGCAGATCGGACAGTACGCCGCTCATAGCGCCGACACCCGGGTTTGCGTCGACACCACGATCGGCGGCCCCTGGGGCACGCCCGTGGCGCTGATCGACAGTCCGGTTGACGCGAGGGTGATAGGGGGCGACCCGTTGACCAGGACGCGTGTCGCCGGGGTCAGCCACCGCACCTGAAGACAAGGCTGCGGCGGCGGGATCGTGAAGGCGCAGCCGGCCACCAGGTACTGATCGGCCATGGTTGCAACCGGCATGCCGCTGACCAGAACGCGCGGGCTGCCGGGCAAAGTCGAGATCTGGCCTCCATGGGGACACATCCCGACGGCACCGACATGAAACAGCGGACCTGCCATCGTTGCCTCCTCAGATCACCGTGAGCGCACCCTGGTTGACGGTCACGGTCGGCCCCACCATCGTCAGCATGGCGCCTTTGCCATTTTGGATGTAGATACCGGTGTCATTGACAATCAGCGTCGCCCCGGTCGCGCTTTTGAGCATGATGCCCCCGGTGGGACCGGGCAGGTCGCTGATCAGGATCCCATTCTGCAGCGTCGTCTGCAGTGTGATCGACGCCAGCCCCGGCGGGGCGGCATGCGATAGCGCGGGCACCTCGGCGGCCGATCCCCAATAGCACCCGACCCATATCGGGTAGTCCGGATCGCCCTGTTCGAACTCGATCCACACACCAGCGCCGATGGACGGCACGGTGAACATACCCATCTGGATGCCACCCACCGGCAGGCAAGGCATCGCCCAGGAGGTCGGGACGAACGTCGATACATCGGGCACGATCGCCTGGACCCGTCCGATCTGCATCGGATCGACGTTGTTGATGACCGTCCCGCGGTATTTGCCAAAGAACTGCTGCGACGCATTCGAGGTCTCGGTTTGCAGGGTATCGGTATCCCCGCCGCGGGCGTCAAAGCCGCTCATGATGGAATGCTCCCGACCGTCGACACCAGGCCGTTACGGGTAAGCTCGAAATCCTGCTTGTACTCCCCGCGCTTGATCTGATGGGTGATGCTGTTGACGTAATAAAGTCCATCGAAGGCCGTGCCGGCGCCTCGCAGTCCCACCAGCTTGCGGGCCTTCAGCACTTGCCCGTAGCGCAATACGTTGAGCGATCCGCGTGCCGTCACCGTGTCCGCGCTCTTCGACGCCTTCGCCATCGCGATCAGTGCGGCGCGCATCGCCGACCATTTGGCCGCTCCCACGGTCAGTTCTATCCCCGTTGGGATCGGCGGAATGGCACCGAGCGGCGGGTTGAGTAGCGTGATGTCGCCGACTGCGATCGGTATCAGGATCTTGGTTGTCTGCTCCTGAATAATAACGATCGGCAGCGTCTTGCGGTCGTTGGCGAACGAGAATTGAAGGTGCTCGACATTGGAGTAGGCGTCGGCATCGACCGCAAGAGCCGGCTGCACCGGGCCGGTTTTGATCTGCGGACCCCAGTACGCCACGCTCGTGCCGGGTTGCGGTCCTGGGTCGAGATAGAACACATACCCCACCGCGTCCGCCAGGCGACGGATGTGCTTCAGATCGGTACCTTTCTGCCGCGGAATACGGTCCATCGGCAGCGGTATGTCGATCAGGACGCTCGGTATGATCATCGGAATGACACCGAGCAGCGTATACTTCAGCAGCGCCAGTGCGACTTGCGCCTCCGGCGGCATTGCCGGAAACGGCAGGCCACTGATATCAAAATAATCCATCACGCGGGTCAGATCCTCGCCGATGATGGTCAGCGTCGTCTTGCCGTTCTGCACGTCGGTGCCGACATGATGATTGGTCATGACGCCATCCATCAGGACATCCATCGAACCGTTAACGGTGACGGCGATCACGATGCGCACCAGCGGCGGAATGACCCCGCCACCAATCAGAAACAGCGTCTGCAGAGGCGAATCCACGTCGATCATGAAGTTGAGTTCGAAACCGCTGCGTCCGGTCGCCTTGGTGGTGACCTTAACAGACTCGAGCGCGTCGATGACCGTCTTCGACACGCGGACCGGAACGACCGGACCGATCCACAGCGTCATTTCGATCGCGCTGCTCACGGCAGGCCTGTTGGCGTTGTCGCCGGAAGCGGGATCTTGACGGACTTGCCATCGACCAGCGCATCATCGGGACGCACGGCAAGATTAGCATCGGCAATGCGCCAGTAGTACAGCGGATCGCCAAGGTAGCGCGCCGCGATCGTGTCGATACGATCGCCCTGCTGCACGCTGTGGGAAACCAGTGTCGCAAACGCCGACGGTTGCGGAATGAAACGACGCTTGACGTAACGGATCGGGCTGCCATCCGGCGCCTGATATTCCAGGACCGGCAGCCCGTAATAGCGGCTGCTCGTACCATAGCTAGTCTCCGGCAGGGCGCCGGCCGCGATCAGCGCGTTCAGCATGTCGCTCATTGGATCCCCGTGATCCCGAGCTTCGCCAGCGTGCCACCGGCAGCCTGCTGCGCCAGACGCTCTTTCTGTTGCTGGTAGGCAAGAAAGATGCTGCCGCCGCTCGACGCGTAGGGCAGGTCGTCGATGCTCAGAACGCGAAAGCCCAGAGACACCTTGGCGCGGATCGGATTAAGCGCACTGTCGAACATGTCCTCCGTAATGCTGAACTCGGTTATTCGCACCGGGACGACCCGCGACTGGCTCCAGACGAACAGCACCAACGGCGCGTCCATCGGCGCGATTTCCAGCGTGCCCGCGCGCGCGTTCGCATCCGCTGCGGCCAGTTGCTGGCTGGTCGGGTAGATGATCATCTCCAGCGCCGCGAGTTGCGGAGCGATCCCGCTGCTGACCGCGGTCGCATTGTTGTCCGGATCGGCGAGCGCGTCGGTCGCATCGATCTCGGCATCCAGCTTGATGGTCTCGACCGGAGGGCCCTTCAGACGCATCTGGTCGACATGCGGACCACTGTCTGTCCCTACACTTTGGGCCTGCAACGTGCGGGTCAGCGTCTCGGGGTTGTACTGCAGCACAATGACGCGCAACACCGAGGCATTGGCAGGGTCCACCAGAACGAGACCACCCTTAAGCATCAGGTGCTCCTCTTCGGTGGCTTCGCGGCGGCGGCCACCCCGCCATGGATGCGTTTGGCCAAACCCGCGGCGAGCGCCCCGGCCGATGCGTCTGGCGCAATCGCCATCGGCGCCGAGGACAGATGAGCGATGTGGCCGCCACGGCGCGCTGTCACCGGCTGGGCGGTGAAAATCCGGACCAGCTCGCTCTCAAGCGCTGAAGCCGCGGCCCCGCGCGACAGGCCATTGAAGGCGTGCAGGGTGATCTCGTCGATCGTGATCACGGTGCGGCGAGGTTTCATACCCAGCCTCCGATCTCCACGTCGCTCGGTGCCCGCTCAAGCTTGGCGCACTCCGCCAGGGCCGCGCGCCGCAAGTAGGTCATGTTCACGGAACCGTTCGCATCCGCGGCGAGAAACGCAGCATGCATCGCGATATTGCGAATACTCGCCCCGGTCACTGTCAGCCGCGCGAGCCGATCGAAGTCGATTACCTCGACCGGGACGCGCGGTGGCAGCGCGCGCTTCCAGATGGCAACGCGCTGATTGAAGTCCGGATGAGGGAAATGAACCACAAAACGCAGGCGGCGCATGAACGCCGGATCGATGGCGCTGCGCATGTTGGTCGTGAGGATGGCGATACCGCGATAAGCCTCCATCCGTTGCAACAGATAGCTTACCTCCAGATTGGCGTACCGGTCCTGACCATGCTCGACCTCCCCGCGCTTACCGAAGATCGCGTCGCATTCATCGAACAGCAGGATCACGCCACCGCCTTCCGCGGCGTCGAAGATGCGGCGAAGGTTCTTCTCGGTCTCGCCGATATACTTGCTGACGAGCTGGCTGAGGTCGACGCGATAGACATCGAGATCCATTTCCCGGCCGATGACTTCGGCGGCCATCGTCTTGCCCGTGCCGCTCGGGCCGTGAAACAAAACCCCCAGTCCCAATCCACGCTCGTGCCGCTCGGCCATCCCCCACACGTCATGCACCGTGCCGCGATTGCGCGCATGCGCAACGATGCTGCGCAGCGCCTGGATCTGATCCGCCGTCAGAACGAGATCGTCCCAGGCAGGGCGATCCTCCAGGCGTTGCGCAATCTCGGACAGTTCGTTCTGGTGCATGCCGCGCGCCGCGCGCCACAATCGCTCCTCGATCGCGCCCTCGGTGTCGGCGCAAGCGCGCTGCACCGTGGCGACGATCAGGGCCGCATCGAAGTCAAATTGCGCATTGACCCGGCGGACAGCCTCACCGCCTGCCGGTACAGCCGAAATCCTGTCGTGCGTGGCGGCCAGTGCATCAATCCAGAGCGCGTATTGCTCTCGCCGGGTCGGCTTCGCGACTTCGAACACATGAGCAAGCCTTGGGCCCAATCTCAAGGGACGCCTTGTGGCGATGATCGCGGGGGTCGTGCAATGATCGAGAAACCGGACGAGCGACTCGCCGCCATGCGGTTCCGCAAGCTCATGCGCGTCGATGTAAAGTCCGGCCGAATGCAGCAGAGCTTCACGCTCCCAGGTCCGTGCCCAAAGTTCCACCTCGTCCGGCCGACCTTGCAGGGATGCTGCGGCGATGCCGTACGTGAGCAGATTCAGTTGGGCAAACGCGTCGGACGCGAGCTCTCGCTTACCGTAAGCATCGTCCCCGGCCAATTGCAGGCGCAGGCCTCCGTCGTCCGAACCGGCAAGGCGCAGGACCGCGCGGATCTGATCGGCGATGCTCTGCTGACTCGCCACCAGGCGTGCCGGTCGCACCAGCGGAGCGACGACCGACGCAAGACGCCGCTCCAACTGGCTGACACCCGCAATGTGATGCAGGAAAACTTCGTCAATGCGCAGTGCAGCCGAGGTGAGGGAAACACCTCGTTCCACCTCGATCAGTCCGAACCGGCGCAGCGGGTTGGCCGGCGTGAGCGCACTCCAGTGCGCGTCCTCGAAGGCTGCCAGTGCCAGACCGAACGTCGGGTAGGAGTGTGAGCCGTCTCCCTGGGCTCTGGCACACAGTCCGGCGAAGCCGGGTTCCAGTTCCACCGCGGCGCACAGGGCCACGATCCGCCGTTCGAATGGCGATAACCCGAGGCGCTCCGCCGCCAGGTCGAGCGCGCTGACCGCATCGGGACGCGGCGCAGGCTCACGCTCGATGGACAGGCCTGCATGTTTTGACAGCAGAACGCGAACCGCGTCGATCTCGGCCGCAAGCGCCAGTTGATTGGCGCGGAACCAGTCGGGCGAGGCGTCAGCCGGCATCACAGCGTCACCATCGGTGTGACGAAAGCCTTGGTCACCGGATCGATGTCTAGCGGACTGTCGGCCCCATCGACACGGATGCGCACTAGATAATCGCCGGTGGGAACGCCTTGGATGCGCACCACGGCCTGACTGGGCGGCGTGAGGTCACTGGCGGCGGCGTCGAACATGTAGGACTGCGGTGTCTCACTCACCGCCAGATTCGTTTTGTTGAGAATAAGCGAGATCTTTTGCGTGGCGGTGATCGCCGGATCGAGCGTCACCGTGATTGGAATCCGGGGAGGCGTGATCCCGGGGTCCGGCGGCCCAATCGTAATGAGGTAGTTGTGCGGCGGCGCAGGGTCGCGCCGTATCACCGGTTGCAGGATGAACGAGGCGACGTTCGATTCGACAAACGGAGTCTTCGGGTTCACGCCAAGATCGATCTGCCGAACGATACGGAGCGTGTTGATGCCTGCTGCAAGCGGTGGAAGCGTGACGGCGACAGTCGCGCCGTTTCCGATCGGGGTCGGGGTTTGCGGCGATTGCGGGTTGCCGTCAAACACCACGACGGTATTGCGCCCGACCAGGTTCGAACCGGTGATCGTGAGTGTCGCCGCTGGCGCGAAGGTGATGATCTGCGGATCGACCTGCTCGATGACCGGCTCCAGGAAAGGCATCACAACCAGGTTGCGTGTCAGCACCGGCAGCGCCGAAACGACGGGCGCCTTGGTCTCGATCAGGACAACCGACACGGCATAGGCCGCCGACACCCTGAACTTGCTCTGAAAGGCGGTCCACAGTTTCGAAAGCTCTTCGGAGCCGAGTTGCTGAGGCACGATCTTAATCAACTCGATCTGATCGGCGATCTCGGCCGTCGCGAGCGCTTTGTCTACGTCGTTGGTCGGCGCCGCGAACACCAGCTGTATTTTCGTCCGGAAGAGGATCGGAATTTCATGCAGTGCCTGCATGCCGATGCCGAGCACGATCTGGGCTTCGTAGTCGCCTGCACTGTAAGCGCTCAGAAGATAATGCAGATCGATAGCAAGGGGCGCACGGCCGATCGGGCGACCGTCGGCCCCGCGGGTCGGCAGGCCGACTTCACGCCAACCCTGATTATAAGTAACGTGATATAGAAACAGGTTGAGGTTGGTGACCTCCGTGGCAGTGCCCGTAAGGAGATGATCCGGCGGCGCGGAAGATGTGGTCGCGGATCCCAGAATGCCGGGCAGGACCAACCGGGCAGCCGCGACCGCATCGTCGATCACCGCCGCGATCACGCGAGAGGTCGCCGCCACAGCCAATGCGGTACTCACGGTCTCCCCCTATCGCGGCTGTGGAGATAAGCCTCCAGCGTCGGTCGCTGCAGGCGGCTTTTTTTGGGGGGCGGTGGCGGGGCAGCCGAAGCATGGACGGCACGAACGTCGATGCGCCCGATATGCACGACGATCGTTGCGGGCTCCTCTGGTACCGGCGTTGGTCCGCGGGGCGCCCTTTCGCTGCGTGGGACAGCGGCCGTTGCCCGGGCTCGACGATTTGCGATGCGCGTGCCGTGCTCATCTCCAGGTCCCCCGCTCGTGGCTATAACCCAAGGCTGCCCGGCGCGGTCCCACATGCCGGCAAAGTCTAGCGGCATGATCTGCGCACCGTCATCGATCGCTTCCCGGGCCCGTCCGGCCTCGTCGAACGCCTCCCGCGTCGGTCCAGCCTCAACAGGTGCTTCCCGCGGCCGCCGGGCCTCGTCAGGCGCTTCCCGAGGCCGTCCGGCATCATCGTCCGGGAGCCACGGATGGTGAGAAAATGCTTTTCGATCCATAGGCTCCGCGTCGGGCGGCGCGGGTTGGTAGCCGGCCCTCCCGGGACCGCCGTCAGCGCCCAGCGGGGTGTGCGCCTTAGGCGAAAAGGCTGCACCCCGACCGGGCTGCGTAGATCCAGGCGCTGCCGTCCCCGAAGCATCGCCAAACACGGACTCCATACCGGTCGGGGGCGTCGGAGGCGGCTGCGCGTTCCGGGGAACCGACAGATCATTTCTGAAGCGATAGACCGGCCGTGACTCGAGACTAACTTCACGGCCGGTGGCCCGTGCCACGATGCGGGAGAGGAACCCACTCATAGGAGCCGCTCTCGGTAGCGGCGTCGGCGACGTTCCGGCATTGCCAGGATGGCGGCTTCGGCCCAGCCGTAATGCGCCGCCAGCAAGTGGACGTCCTCGATCAGGCCGGCGGCATAGGCGGCAATTTCTGCCCAGAAGAAGCCGCCGATATCCACCGGCACGATGAACGTGGCCTCGCAACCCGGGCAAGCGACCTTGAGCTCAACTGACGACGCATCGCAAAGCCGCTCGAGCTCCCGATCGACGGCTCGCGCGGTGGTCTCATCCGAGAACCCGTCGGGTTGGCAACGTGCGAGCAACAGCCGCTGCGCTGACGGGGGTTCGCCGACGCGCGCCGCCTCGGCGAGATCGCCACTGTTGGGAACGCGCACGCGCACAGCGCGCCCGTCGACGTCGATCAGACTTTCATCCTCCAGCGCAATGGATGAGAAGTCGGGAAGCTCGAAGGAAACGTCGATCTTGCAGCCGCACGCAACGCAACCGGCGACCCCATCAATCCTGCTGCCAAATGCCGCGACCCGGCTGGCCACCAGCATCACGTCCCGGCGATGGATTGGAGTCGCAACAAGTGTGTCGTGCGTCTCGGATGTGAACGTCGACAGAATGGAAAGCGCCCGGTCGATCGGATGCTCCCGCTCGCCGCGCTCCCAAAGCCTGATGACGGCTTCCGATTCCGGCATAGTGAGCAAGACACCTCCTGGACCATTATCGCGCCGCGCATAAACCACGCAGCAAAAATAAGAAACAGCTTTCCAGCCAAGCAGTCGGCATCAACGCTATACTGTCAATGTCGGCTCGGTTGGCTCAGCCACCGATGTGTCGCGCTCCCACCCTTCGTTCTCCAGCTTGATATGCTGGATCGCGACAGCATTCGCATTGGCATCGAGATCCGGCAGCGACTGGAATTCCGACACCCAGCAGCGGAACAGCTTGTAGGCGATAACCTTCTGACCGGCCTCGTTATAGAGCTCGAGCAGCACATCCTTGCGGAAGTCCTTCAGCGAAACCTCTGACCCAAGCCCCGCACCGAGGTTCCACACCTTGTTGGCCCAGTTCTCGAATTCCGGATCGTGCGTGACACCGCGCTCCAGCGTGACCGCGTCGTATTCGCTGCGTCCTGGCGACTTTCGCGTCGTGCTCTGATCGCCCCCCTCCCGATGCTTCACCACTTCGGTGGTGCGTTTGAGCATGCCCACCTTGCTCACCCCGGCGACGTAGCGTCCGTCCCATTTCACTTTGAACTTGAAGTTCTTGTAAGGATCGAAACGCTGCGGGTTGACACTGAATTGCACCATCGCTGTTCACCTCAGGACGAACTGGTTTGACCCGCAAGCTGCTCGATCTGCAGCACCACGAACTCCGCCGGCCGCAGCGGGGCGAAACCAACGACGATATTAACCACCCCTATGCTTTGGTGATAAGGTGTTGTCGTTTCGCTGTCGCACTTCACCAGATAGGCATCCTTGGGCGTCCCTCCGGCAAAAGCGCCCTGCGTGAAAAGATTCTGCATGAACGACTGTACGTTCAGCCGAATCTGTGACCAAAGCGGCTCGTCGTTTGGTTCGAATACGACCCATTTGGTGCCACGGAACAGACTCTCCTCGATGTACAGAGCCAAGCGCCTGATCGGCAGGTACTTGTAGTCGTCCGTAAGCGCGTCGGCGCCGCGGAGCGTTCGCGCGCCCCAAACGACCTTGCCGACAAATGGGAAGGAGCGCACACAGTTGACGCCTAGCGGATTGAGTTCACCGTTCTCGTCATCGGTCATGGGCACGGATAATCCCTGCACGCCAACAAATCCCGCGGCGATGCCCGCCGGCGCTTTCCAGACGCCACGGCTGGTGTCGGTTTGCGCAATCACGCCCGCCACCGCGCCCGAGGGCGGATAGGGATTGAGCTGTCCCTTGCGCAACGGATCCGCCTCGATAAGCATCGGGAAGTAGATCGCCCCGTAATCACCGTTGGCCGTCAGATTGAGGCCCGCAGGACCCGCTGTCGCCGCCGCAACCGTAAGCCAGTCACTCGGGGGATCAACGAGCAGCACTGCGCGCCGTTTCCTGCAATACGCCAGCGCCAACGGATAGACGTTGGCGAAGAACGCTCCCGTCGATGACCAAGTTGGTGTGTCCGGCGGCAGGCACAAAAGATTGAAGATATCAGCATTCTCCAGAGCGTAGACACCGTTCTTGCTTCCGTCGTTCGGCACATAGACGCCCGGATCGGTGATAACGGCACTATCCACGCCACCACTCAGATTGGGCCACGGCCCGAGTGTGCCGGGCGGATTGGGCGGCGAAGGCAATGAAGCCGGGGTAGGGGTAGCGGGCGGCACGACAGCGGGAAGGTGCGGCGTGCCGTCAGGATTAAGTGACACGCGTACCAGCCCCGACTCGAGCGGGAGCACCTGGTCGACACGGCGCGTCCCATCGATGATCGACACGTTGCGGATGGTTTCGCTTACGCCGCTGCCGGTATCGGCGATCAGAAGGTCGAAAAGATCGGACGCGTTCGTATAGCCCAGACCGGCCAGAACGGTTGGATCAAGCGATTTCTGAATAACCACGTGCGCCTGGACCAGATTACCCCAGGTGCCTGGATTGGCGGCATCCAGCGCAAGTCCGATCGAACCGGGGCCGGATTCATCCATGCGGGCCACACCGTCGCTTTGCGGGGAGAGCGAGAACGCGGAGCTTGCGGACGAAGCGCTCGACAGGCTCGAACTGCTGGTGCTGCTTGTGCTGCTACCCGCAGAGCCGTCACCGGACGCCCAGATCCGCACGATGACCGATCGACCGCCGCCGTTGGCGAAGAAGTCGCGGACCGAATAGGTCAGCGGATACCCAAGCGCCAGTCCGCCGAAGGTGCGCCCAAAGTCGCCGAAGCTGTTGATGACCGTCGGTGTGTTGATGGGACCGCGGGGCGCCCTTCCCACCAGCGCCGTGATCGAAGTCGGAACGCCGGTGATCGCGTGAACGCTGCTCGGCAACTCCTCAACGTAGACGCCCGGATAGCTCAAGGTTGCGGGCATGCGTTACGTCCTTTCCTCCAGAGGGCTTGAGCAACAGTCTCGCATCATCTCAATATCACGTGGCATCGGGCGACTTACCGGGCGTACTGGGCAGACGCGCGAAAATCTCGCGCCCGTCCGGAAGCGCGGTGCGAGACACGGCACCTGTCTTCTCAAGCAGCGCAAGTGCGGCTTGAATTCGTTCGCGTGTCTTGCCTGGCAACTCGTCGCACAGCCACCAGCGCAAAATTCCGTCGACGCTGTCGGCCGCCAGCGGGTTCTGCGCGAGGTAATTCGTGATCTCGTGTGCAAGGCTTTCAATTATTTCCCGGTCTGTCGACATAATGAGACCCACGCGAGATACAGCTGCAATGCTCGTGCCATTCGCACACAGCCGCAAAACCGCGACAACCTGCGGCTTCTGCGATGCCTACACGCGTGCAATCGAGGGAATTTCCCCGCATGTGGCGGAAGTCTCGTGGCGGTCAGCAGGCAAACAGGGTGCGGATTATTCCCCCGATGCGCGGATGAATATCCACTCTGGACGAAGCACGCCAGGTGCGCATACCTTGGTCACGCTCTAGGTAGAGCCGCCGGGTGACCGACGTTGGGTTCGAATCCCATAGCGAAAGTCGTGCGCGGCAGGCGGGCGCCGAAGCAACCCGCCTGCACGTGTGCCTGTGATGGGTGTTTCCGGGCATGACCACCGTGCAGAGACGCATCCGCAGTGGCGGTTGCATGGTGGATGCCCGCGCGAGCAAAGCTCGTGGGCGCGTTCAGTGTTTACGTTGTCGCGCGCGTCTCGAACTCACGCCGCTGGAGTCCATATTTTCGCATCAGCTTCGACAGATCGCTGCGGTCCTTGCTCGCCCAGCGCGAGGCCAGCGACAGATTTCCGCCTGAATTTTGAAGCAAGATGGTGAGGTAGGACTTCTCGAAAATAGCAACTGCTTGCGCTTTCGCCGCCTTGAACCCAAGCACTGGCTGCTTGGACGTCTTGGTCGCCTCGTGCTGGTCGGACACGATCTCGACTGAGGCGATGCGTATCTGTGGACCCGGCTCGAGCAGGTAGTGGCGGAGCAGAACGTTCTCGAGTTCGCGCACATTCCCGGGCCAATCATGTGCAATCAACGGCGCCTCTGATTCCGGATGAAGTCGCTTCGGAGGCCCCTTGGACTCACGATTGAGCCTATCCAGAAAGTGTTCGGCCAACACCATCACATCCCCAGTTCGCTGGCGTAGCGGCGGCAGGCTTATCGCCAGCGCATTGATTCGGTAAAGTAAGTCGGCGCGAAGGCGGCCCATGCGTGCCATCGCGCCAAGATCCAGATTTGTCGCACAGATAACCCTTACATCAGCCGCGATTACCGATGTTCCCCCGACGCTGCGATATTGCTTATCCTGCAGGAAGCGCAGCAAAGCAACTTGGCCCCGCATCGATATTGCCTCGATCTCGTCGAGAAATAGGGTGCCGCCACGCGCCTGCGCGATGATCCCGGCTGCTGCCTCCCGTGCATCGGTGAAGGCGCCGCGCACGTGCCCGAACAATTCGCTCTCGACAAGAGTGTCGGGAAGTGTGCCGCAATTTAGGGGAATGAAGGGGAACCGCCGGCGCGCGCCGAGATAGTGGATGGCCCGCGCGGCCAACTCCTTGCCCGTGCCTGTCTCACCCTGGATGAGGACCGTGTGATCGGATGCGGCGAACTTCTCAATCAGCGAAAGCGCACCCAGGAACAGTATAGACCGCCCGAGCAGATTAAGGTGCGCAAAGTCTGCCATAGCCGGACCTCCCAGGGACGTTAGCGGTCGAGCGGTAAGACAAGTACGCCGTAAGGATAGTCTCGGTGAGCGACCAGATCGATCCCGGGGACACTTTAGCCTCAAGCAAACGTCGGCCTCAAAGGAGTGGGTCTGAAAAGGAGTGGGTCTGACCAGCACTGGCGGCCGGCAACATTTCGCATTTCAACGCAGGCGGCACCGCGGGCTCGAGTTATCAACAAGCTCATACGGAGGCGCTCAGAATAGCCTACCAAGATGGCGTTACCGCCGCCCACTCATCGTCAAATGTGGATTTGAAGTTTCGCTAGAACACAGGAGGCTTTCGCTCAGAGTCTGTCCGGGATCATTCCGTTGCCCTGCCTAGCCTTCGCAGCATCAGCCGGATGGACGCAAGCAACAAGTATGTGCGTGCCTTCCGGTTGAGGCATTCCCAATCCTTGGCGAGGCGGCGGCACCGGTTGAGCCAGGCAAGCGTTCGCTCGACCACCCAGCGTTTGGGCAGCACGATGAACCCTTTGATCTGATCCGAACGCTTGACGATTTCCACTTCCACCTGCGCCATGATGGCCTTCATCGCCTTCTGGAACACCGGGCCCTGATAACCGCTATCGGCGTAGAGTTTGAGCGGGAACGGGTACAAACCAAACAGTGTGGCCATCAACATCGCGCCGCCATCACGATCCTGGATATCGGCCGCGTGCACGATGGCCGCTAGCACCAGGCCCGCTGTATCGACCAGAATATGCCGCTTCTTACCCTTGATTTTCTTCCCCGCGTCATAGCCAGCGGGATCGATGCAGACCCCCCTTTTCGGCGCTTTTCACGCTTTGGCTATCGATCACAGCGGCAGTGGGACGGGCCTCTCGCTCAGCAGACGAAGATGAAATGCGCGTCCGCATCGAGCACCGTCTGACAGCTCGGCTGGCGCGAGTAGAGGTCGTCGCCGAGATACACCGGCCTGAGCCGGGCATAGCGGGCGGAATGCGCCACAAGCCAGCGCCGCATCGCGCGGCTCTCGCAGTCCTGCTTCTCATGACCGTCCTGCGGGATGATAAACTCCGGCTCCAACGGCACCGCATGGTTGTGGCCGGGGCAGACCAGCGTCGCGGCCAGCAGGGAATGATGATATTCCACCCCGCCGTTGCTGCGTTTGCGGGTCGAGCAGTTCGGACAGTGGTGCTGGGTCGAGCAGTAATACTCCGTGCCATCCAGCGCGATCAGTACGTGACCGTTGAGGACGCGCAGTTGGTCGATCGCATCGGACTGCTCCAGTTCGGCGAGCGCGGCGGCGAATGCGGGACCGAATTGCGTCGGCTCGACCGGATCGAGCATGGCGCGGATCTGATTGTCGCTCGGGATCCGGTCCATCGCGAACAGGGTCTGGCAGTTGGACCGCCCCTGACCCGATGCCAGATGCCGCTGATGCGCCAGGAAGGACGGGCTCTGCATGAAGAACGCGGAGAATGCGGCGAGGCCGAAGTCAGCCATGGCATAGGTCGTGTTCTGGCCCTGCCGCTTGTCGGGGATCGACAGGCAGCAGCGTCGAATGGCAGCAATCAAGCGATCGGTGGTGGCCACCACGCCACCGAATCGACAAAGCCGCCGCGCCGGTAGCTGCCATCTGCCTATGGCGGCCGATTTAGCCCGGACTGTTGCAATCCGGACTCAGTGCCGCACCCCAAACCCCGGCATCGACGTCCCCGCAATCCCCCATCCGCCGTCAGGATAGACCGCGGCTGGGCAAAATGAGAATTGCTGAAGACCCAAGATAGATTTAGGGTCCTTTATCCCCGACTCTGTCATCACCAACAAGATTCGCGAAATTGGTGGCCCCGCGGTTGATGCCTTTAGTCTCGGGGATATCGTCTCACTCGCGTTGCACGATGCAGACAACAAGGGGCTTGCGGTTATATCCGATGCCGACCCAACGGGGGGATGTCCCGTACTCTGTTGAAACTCGCCTGACGACCATCGCCCAATAGCACTCTACGCAGCCACAGCATCCGGTGCAAGAACCATATCATCGGCGTTCCGTTCCTGCAGCGCAGCCAATGCCTTCCGCAGCACCGGCAGTTGCTTATGAGCCTTCAACCGTCGGAACCCCTTCGCCGCTTCCAGCATTGCCGCGCCCGTCCAACGCAGTGCCATCGGCGCATCCCGCCAGTGCTTCACGTTGCGGCACACCCGCCGGATGCTACCCATCATGTTCTCGATGATGTTGGTGCAGGCTAAAGAGCGGCGCAGTTGCAGCGGCAGCTTGAGACGAACCACCGTCAGCAACTCGTCCATCCCCTCCAGGATCGTGGCTGAGACACCCGGGGCGATCTGCTCCAGCCGACGCGCCAGATTGCGGATCAGCAGCTCCGCCTTCGCGGCATCGTCCAGTTCCCACGCCTGGCGCAGCGTCTTGCGGACCGAGGCGTGCAGATGCTTGGGAAGACGCTCCATGATGTTGCGCCCCTTGTGTATCTGACAGCGCTGAATTGGCGTGTGCTTGCCGAACGTCCGGCGGATCGCCTTCCGCAGCGCCTTCGACCCGTCGATGATGAACAGACGGCAGACCTTCGGGTCGAGACCGCGTTCCACCAGGTTGTCCAGCAGCGCCTGCACCACCGCGGCGTTCTCCGTCGCGCCTTCCAAGATACCGAGCGGATGCTTCACCCCGTCCCCGTCGATGCCGACCGCGGCCAGCAGCACCAGATCATCCTCTATATGGATGCCGTGGCCCGCACAGCTCGATCGCGTCCCCCGCCAGCATCCGGCTTAATGCACTCAGGCCGGCGGTCAGGCAGAAACGCTCGAAGCTCACTCCGACCTGCTGCCAGGCTTCGGCAACCGCTGCCTCTGGCTCACGGCTCGCTGTCTCTCTACTCTTGTTCATGGCGTTGCTCTCCTTTGCGGATTCGACACCGCGAGCCTACCGGCTCAAGGCGGGCAACGCCGCCAGGAAAGTTTCAACAGCCGCCGGGACATCCCCCCAACGGGGCAGACCGTGCCGGGAGGTCATCATTGGACTGACGTGGGCGACAAACTGCTCCAGACATCAGTTGAAACCAAGAATATGGCTTTGCCAGCAATGCGCGCGTCACTGAGCGAATTAGACAAGATGGCGCACGCAGGCCTATCTGACAAAGGAAAGACACCCCTACTGGGTTCGAGGAGCACCTGGCATCCTTAGGTCAATTTGCGGCGCTAAAGTACATCCCACGAGCCGATCCCGCAGCGCAAAATCCCCATTACACGTGGGAATGGGGCTTCTTCAACAAGTCAACATATGACGAGGTCGAAGTTGCGGTAGAGAATCGTTTGGCCGGCGAGTTACACAAGATTGCAAATCGTCAGGAGGGAAATAAAAAAGTCGTGATCGAAAACTTTGCTTCCACATTGGAAACCCTCGGTATAATTGCGATCGAGCAAGCTGTAGGAAGCCCAGCGAACATCAAACCAACTCCCAAATTTGGCTTATATGGCGAGGATCCGTCCCGATAGGGTCACATGCTGATTAAACTTCATTCGTAACTGCCCAGGTTCGCCCGGAGCGCGCCCGGGTTTTGCATGTGGGGAGTGCAACGGCCTGATCGCCGTATCATTTGAGGTTTGACGGTAACTGCGCAGGTACATTGCTTGAAGGGGTCTGCGGAACTGGAGCGGCGCCTCGGGCTGGACAGTACCAACAGTGGGAAACCGCCCTCCAGCGACGGGCTGAAGAGGCCACCACGGGTCAGCAGTCTGCGGGAACCGTCCGGCAACAAGACGGGCGGTCAGAAAGGCCATCCGGGTTCGACGCTTCGCCGGACTGAAACGCCCGATGTCACCATCGACCATTATCCGGAGGCCTGCACGGCGTGCGGCGCGGTATTGACCGCGGCGATGGCGAGCGGTCATGTCGCGCGACAGGTGTTCGATCTGCCCGAGCCGAGGCCGCTGATCGTCACCGAACACCGTGCGCATGGCTGCCGCTGTGCGGCCTGCGGCGCCCAGACGCGAGCGGCCTTTCCCGAAGGCGTCACGGCACCCGTGCGATACGGCGAGCGGATCGGCGCATTCGTGCTGTATCTGCTGCACTACCAATTGCTCCCCGAGAAGCGTCTCACCGCGTTGATGTCCGATCTGTTCGGCGTGACGCTGGCCACCGCCACCATCGCCCGGATCAGCCAAGACTGTGCCGAACGTTTCCAGGGGTTCGCCGACGCGGTACGCAACGGCGTGGCGGGCGCACCGGTCAAACACATGGATGAAACTGGCTTCCGGATTGGCGGCAAGACGCAATGGCTGCACATCGCCTCGACCATCTTGCTGACATTCTACCGCGTCTCGCCAAGACGTGGCAGCCTGCTGGCAAACGTCATAGGCATTGTCGTGCATGACCACTGGAAGCCTTACTACACGATGACCGGCGTGCTGCATGCGCTGTGCAACGCACACCATCTGCGGGAGCTGAAAGCGCTGGTCGAGATCGAGAAGGAAGACTGGGCACGTAGGATGCAACGCTTTCTGCGCCGCGCCTGCCATTCGACCAACCTGGCACGCGATCGAGGCGTGCCGCTGAAGCCGGGTCTGATCGCACTGTTCGATCGATGTTACGACGCCATTCTCGCGGACGGCCTGGCGTTCCATGCCGCTCAGCCCGCACTGGCAAAGGCCGCGCGCCGGGGACGGCAGCCGCGACGGGTTGGTCACAACCTGCTGCTGCGTCTCATGACCCGTAAGCTTGACGTGCTCCGCTTTCTCACCGATCCGCGCGTGCCCTTCACCAACAATCTGGCGGAGCGGGATGGCCGGATGATGAAACTGCGGCAAAAGATATCCGGCGGCTTTCGCGATCAGAACGGCGCGAACCACTTCGCCGTGATCCGCTCCGTCCTCTCCACAGCCAGAAAGCAGGGTTGGGATCTTCTTCGGACCCTGACCGGCGAACCCCACCATCTGATCGCCGAACTCCGGCTAGCTTGACCAGCCCTACAGCACCTGGGCAGTTAGGCGACGCCCAGAAAATAGGCAAATCGCATGGTGCGGTGGCGTATGGGAGGGATTCCCGACGCGATGAACGCACATATAGTGGGTTGATGCTTGCCTATCCGGTTAACCCAACTTTCGCAACTCGCGGCCCGGAATTGTCCAAGTGGTTGATTTTCCGCAGTTAGCGCAGCCAAGGTCGGCACCACAAGGTGGCGGGTCATACTGATTGTGGAACGTCGGCAGCAATCACCCTGGGAGGCGGCTGGGTGGGCAAGCTCAATT
>Ga0209040_10000353_pt1 | contig 34605 bp, 28 predicted proteins | sample BogFormECP12_OM3_FD_188240 | JGI IMG/M metagenome (GOLD analysis project Ga0209040, IMG submission 188240) | Bog forest soil microbial communities from Calvert Island, British Columbia, Canada - ECP12_OM3 (SPAdes) (version 2) | ecosystem: Environmental > Aquatic > Freshwater > Wetlands > Bog ... | reverse complement strand
GCGACGCTTTTGCACCGGGGTGAGTCCCGTGCCCGCGGGCGCCAGCGGCAGTACCGACGGGACGACCTCCAGCCCCTCCAGCCGCAGCACCTCCTCGACAAGGTCGGCGGGCTGCAGTAGATCGGGCCGCCAACTCGGCGGCGTGACCATCAGGATGTCGTCATTCTCGGCCACCGCCGCGCCGATTTGGGTCAGCCGCCGCACGGTTGTGCCCGGCGCGTACGCCACGCCTGCGACGCGGTCCGGCAGGTCCGTGGCGATCCGGATCGGCGGCATGGACCAGTCGTCACGCGGCGGGTCGCCCCGCCAATCGGTCAAGGTTTCAGACACCGTTCCCCCGGCGATGTCGGCGAGCAGCGTGGCGCACCGGTCCAGGGCGGCCACCGAAATGGCCGGGTCGACCGTCCTCTCATAGCGGCGCGCGGCCTCGCTGGGCAGGTGCAGCCGCCGCTGGGTGCGTGATACGGCCGCCGCGTCCCACACCGCAGCTTCTAGCAGCACGTCGGTGGAATCGGCGCGCACCTCGGTGCTTGCTGCGCCCATCACGCCGCCGATCGCCGCGGTCGCGACTTCGTCGACGATCAGGACATCTGCCGGTTCGAGCCGGCGTTCGACGTCATCGAGGGTGACGACCGTCTCCCCCGGCCGGGCGAACCGCACGGCGAAGCCCCCGGTGATGCGGTTGCGGTCGTGGGCGTGCATGGGGTGACCCAGTTCCAGCATTACGTAGTTGGTCGCATCCACTGCGGGGGATGTCGCGCGGATGCCGCAGAGCAGCAGCCGGCGCTGCAGCCACCACGGCGACACCGCGGCGGGGTCAATCCCGGCAACTGGGCGCAGCGCGAACCGGCGGACCCCGGTTTCGGCCTGCACCGTCAGCGGCCACGCCTCCCCCTCGACCGGTAGCGGCTTTACGTCTGCCGGGTCGACGAAGTCCAGGTCGTAGGCGCACGCGATCTCACGGGCCAAGCCGCGCACCGACATGCAGTAACCACGGTCGGGGGTAATGGCCAGGTGAAAGACCACATCGTCGAAACCCAGCAGCCCTGCCCCGTCGGCTCCCGGTTCGGCGGTTCCGGGCGGCAGCACCAGGATCCCGGAATGATCTGCACCCAAACCGAGTTCGGCCGCAGAGCAGATCATTCCGTCGGAGTTGCGGCCGTATGTCTTCCGGGCGGTGATCGCGAAGCCGCCGGGCAGGGTGGCGCCGGGCAGCGCTACCACAACCAGATCGCCGACCACGAAGTTGCTTGCGCCACAGATGATCTCGCGCTCCTGATCGTCGCCCACGTCCACTAGACAGGCTCGGATCGGCTTTTTGAAACCGGTGAGCTCCTCGATACTGGCAACTCGCCCCACGGTCAGCGGGCCGTCGACCGGGCTGAGTGTGGTGACTTCCTCGACCTCGTGGCCAATGCGCACCAGCGTCTGCTCCAGGTCGCCGGGGGCGACATCCCAGCCCGGGGCGCCGGCCGCAACCACTTCGCGCAACCAGCTGTAGGGAACGCGCATCAGCCACCCACCCCGAACGGCAACGAGAACCGGATGTCCCCTTCGACCATGTCGCGCATGTCGGGAATGCCGTTGCGGAACTGCAGGGTGCGTTCCAGGCCCATCCCGAACGCGAAGCCGGAATGAACGTCCGGGTCAATTCCTGCGGCCCGCAACACGTTTGGATGCACCATTCCGCAGCCGCCCCACTCCACCCATCCGGCGCCGCCCTTCTTGTTGGGGAACCACACGTCGACCTCGGCGGACGGTTCGGTGAACGGGAAGAAGTGCGGCCGGATGCGGGTGCGCGCCAAGGGCCCGAACTCGGCGCGCGCGAAGGCGTCCAGCGTTCCCCGCAGATGTGCCATCGACAGGCCGCGATCCACCGCCAAGCCCTCGACCTGGTTGAAGACGGGCGTGTGGGTGGCGTCGAGTTCGTCGGTGCGGAAGGTGCGGCCGATCGAGATGATGTAGACCGGCAGCTCACGCGCCAGCAGGGTGCGTACCTGCACCGGTGAGGTGTGAGTGCGCAGCAGCTGCCGAGAATCCTCCGGCGCGATGTAGAAGGTGTCCTGCTCGCTGCGCGCCGGGTGGTCGGGCGGGAAGTTGAGGGCATCGAAGTTGAATTGCTCGGTCTCGACCTCGGGCCCCTCCGCCAGTTCCCATCCCATCGCGATGAAGGTGTCGGCGATGTGCTCGGCCAATATCGTGATCGGGTGCCGGGCGCCGGTCGGTTGCCGAGTCGACGGCAATGTGACGTCGATACCTTCAGCGATCAGCACCGCCGCGTCACGCTCTGCGCGTAGCGTCGCCAGTCGTTCGTCGTAGCCGCGTTGCACCTCGGTGCGTGCGGTGTTGACACGCTTGCCGGCGTCCGCGCGGTCGTCCTTGGGCAGACTGGCCAGCGCTTGTCGCGCCAATGCCAACGGCGAGCGGTCACCGAGGTGCTCGGTCTTCACGTGCGCCAGTGCGGCGAGATCGTCCGCGAGCATGATGGCCTGCTGGGCGCCGTTGACCGCCTCGGCCAACGCTTCCGGCGATAAATCGACGGTGTGATCACCCACGCGGCGACACTCTCCTTGCTGACCGGGCTGTTCGGACCGCCGGCATCGTCGCCTAGCGGGTTGCGCGCAGCACGGGTGTGGCGCAAGTGCCGATCATAAGTGATGAGATGCATCCCGCCCGGCGCGCGCTTCCGGTCAGGCGGCGAAGCGGCGGATGGCCGATGCGACGCTCAGCCGGCCAGCACCGGCTGCGCAGCGACCAGCGGGGCCTCCGATGGCGCCATGCGTAACGTGCGCAGCCGGACGAGCTTGTGGGCCACGACGGCGCCCACCAGACCGAATGCCAGCGCAGCGCCCATTGTCGCCCAGTGGTGAGCCAGCAGCAGGTACCCAAACCCCGCGGAGGCCACCAGCATCAGTAACCGCACCGGCGTCCAGTGGATCGACCGACGGAGCTGGGCGGACACCAGCACTCCCAGGATCACGGCTACCGTGTGGCCCGCATCGGTGAAATCGCCACCGACGACACCGGCGGCCATCGCGGCGAATATCCACCAGCCGACCCATGCCGGCCGCCAACGTGACGGGATCGTCGCCGTCAGTGCTCCCAGCACCGCCAGGGCGCCATAGCTCATCCCGACGTCGCTGGCTCGGGTGATCGACAACGGCAGCCAGCCGAATTCGACCGCCGCCGCGAGTGCACCGACCACCACCAGCGTCGCGCCGATATGGCCGACGAGAAATGCCACCGCCAGCCGGATGCTGCGCAAATGCAGCTCCGCGAGTGCCAGCAGGCACGTCAGGAAGGGCATCCAGAAGTAGAGCGGGCCGGCATCGACGACGAATGCGCTGTCCAGCAGCGTCCCCAGGTGTCCGTGCGCCAGGTTGTGCAGGTTTGTGCTGGAGCGCTGAATCACCAGTTCATGCGCGCGCGGATCAAGCGACAGGATTGCGAAGCTGACTGCGGCAACAATCGCCATATAACCCACGGTGAAGCGAACCCGGCCGAGCCGAGACAGAATGCCGTAAATCATTAACATCCACTATGCCGGTGCATTTGTTTCAAAAGTTTCAACAGCAGCTAAGAACTCCCTACGAGTTTTGAGGCGATATATCGCCAAGTCCGGCGGAATGCCGGTGAGTTTGCTGGCGAACACCGGTCTACGTGCCCGCTTGGCGACGACGCCTAGCGCGTCCAGTTCGCTTTGCGGTATCAGGTCCAGGGTCGGGCTCGACACCATGATGCCACCTTTGGTGGCGCGTTCCATTACCCGAGCCGCGATGTTGACGTCGACACCGAGCCAATCGGCGGCCAGCCGTTGCGGCCGACCGGTGTGAATCCCGACCCGCATTCGCGGTGTATACCCGTTCACCTCAACCGATTTCATCGCCTCCTCGGCGGCCAGCACCGCCCCCACGGCGACCGTCGGATTGCGGAATACCGCCATGATTCCGTCGCCCAACCGTTTGACGATGTGCCCACCTGCGTCGAGCAGCGGCGGCTCGACCGCCCGCGCCACCTGTCGCAGCAACGCGAGGGCCGCATCGTCGCCCGCTTCCAACGACCACGTCGAGAAGCCGACCAGGTCGGTGAATACCAGCGTCACCTCCGGGTTTGCCGGCTGGCGGGAAAGCGCCTCGGTCAACGCCTGCCACACCTGCAGCACACCCAAGCTGACCTCGCGCGATGCCGCATTGCGATCACCCAGCAGCCGGTCGGCGGCTCGTGCAGCGGCACGCGGGCCTCCCTCACCGGCGGTGGACAGCGGGTCGCCGAACTCGGGATCGCCAGGCAATAGCCGCCGCGTCCGCCGGATGAACGCCACGACGCCTGGACTGTGGTTGGTGGTGCGCAGCCACTGTGCCGCGCTGTGCGCCGGAGAACGTCGCCGTTCGTCCGTCGGTTCCAGCGCAGTCACGGTCGCTTCGGGCTCGCCGGCCTCTGGGTCGCGAGGCCCGACTTCCACCTGGCAAGGGTAGGTGGTCTGTGCAGACGCAGGCAAACGACGACAGCCGTGTTTACGTCACATCTCGCAAGAAACGGCCTGATCACGCCGTTGCGTCGCCCCTGTGGATACTCGATAACACCATCTGTCGCAAGGGGCCGAAATCGTAGACAACGCGTGTTGTCAAGTTTATCGTGAGCGCAATCATGGAGTAGGAGGCAGCGATGACCGCCACTGGGATACCCGGGACATGCGCCGATCCGCTCGGACCAGATTCGCTTACCTGGAAGTATTTCGGTGACCTGCGCACCGGGATGCTGGGTGTGTGGATCGGCGCGATCCAGAACATGTATCCGGAGCTGGGCGCCGGTGTCGAGAAGCATTCGATCCTGCTGCGCGAGCCGTTGCAGCGGGTGGCCCGGTCGGTGTACCCGATCATGGGCGTGGTCTACGACGGCGACCGCGCGGCCCACACCGGCCAGCAGATCAAGGGCTACCACCGCACGATCAAAGGCGTGGATGCCGACGGGCGTCGCTATCACGCGCTGAATCCAGAGACGTTCTACTGGGCGCATGCGACGTTCTTCATGCTGGTCATCAAGGTGGCCGAATACTTCTGTGGAGGGTTGACCGAGGCCGAGAAGCGCCAGCTTTTCGATGAGCACGTGCAGTGGTACCGGATGTACGGGATGAGCATGCGGCCGGTGCCCAAGTCATGGGAGGACTTCAGGAGTACTGGCAACGGGTCGGCCGCGACGAGCTGGAGATCAACCAGGCCACCCTGGACATCTTCAATATGCGGATCCCCAAGCCGAAGTTCGTTCTGATGCCCACCCCGATCTGGGATCAGATGTTCAAGCCGCTGGTGGCCGGTCAGCGCTGGATCGCGGCGGGCCTGTTCGAGCCGGCAGTGCGCGAGAAGGCGGGAATGCGCTGGACACCCGGCGACGAGGTGCTGCTGCGGCTGTTCGGCAAGCTGATTGAGCTGGCATTCCTGGCGATGCCCGATGAGATCCGGCTGCACCCGCGCGCGCTGGCCGCCTACCGCCGCGCGGAGGGACGCTTGCCGAGGAACGCGCCGCTGGTCGAGGCGCCGGCATTCATGGCGCCGCCGCGTGATCGCCGCGGGCTGCCGATGCATTACTTTCCTCCCCGCCCCCGCTTCGCTCCCGGCTCCGCTCTCTACCCGGCCCAGATGATCATGGGGCGCGCGGGATCGCTGGTGCACAACACGCTCTCGCTGGCCGGCCTGCGGCCAGCCCGGGGCCGCAGCAGAGCCGCCTAATTAACGACCGCGACCCAACGCCCGCGCGCTCTGGTACAGACAGATCGCCGCGGCGGAGGCCACATTGAGGCTCTCCGCGCCGCCGGACATCGGGATCCGCACCCGATGGTCGGCCTCGTCGGCCACCTCGGCTGACAAGCCGTGTGATTCGGACCCGAACAGCCAGGCGGTTGGCGTAGCGAGTTCGGCATCCTCGAGCGACTTCTCGCCGTCCGGCGTGGTCGCCAGCACCTGCAGCCCGGCGGCGTGCAACGCGCTGACGGCAGCGCGAGCATCGGGCGCGACGACGACCGGGATCGAGAAGATGCTGCCGGCGGAAGCGCGCAGGCACTTGCCGTTGTACGGGTCGACGCTGTGCCCGCCGAGGAGCACAGCCGCCGCCCCCATGGCATCGGCGATGCGGATCACCGTGCCCGCATTGCCCGGCTCGCTGATCTCGACGCCGACGGCGATCAGTCGTGGTGCGCCGGCCAGCACATCCTCCAGCCGGGTCGCCGGCATCTCGCAAACCGCGACCAGGCCCGCCGGGGTGACGGTGTCGGAGAGTGCTTTTGCGGCACGTTCGGTCACCAGATGAACCGGAAACCCGTGCTCCGCAACTAAAGAAGCCAGCAGCGCCGAGTGCCGCTGCGCCGCGGGCTCGGTGACGAAAACGTCCCGGACCAGCCCGCGCACCGACGCCGCCTGGACGAGATTAGGGCCTTCGGCGAGAAAGCGTCTGGCGCGCCGCCGGGCGACTTGACGATGCAATTTGACCGCCGCGACCACCCTGGCCGAGCGTTCGGTGAGCACCGGAAACCCGAAGTCAGGCGGCCTCTCCGGACGGAGCGTTGACATCCTCGGGCAGTGCCGCGCGGGCGACCTCAACGAGCGCGGTGAATGCCGCCGGATCGGTGATCGCAATATCGGACAGGTTCTTGCGATCCACTTCGACACCCGCGGCCTTCAGGCCCTGGATCAGCCGGTTGTAGGTGATGTCGTTGGCGCGCGCGGCCGCGTTGATCCGCGAAATCCACAACTTGCGGAACTCGCCCTTACGCGCACGGCGGTCGCGGAAGGCGTAGTTCAGCGAATGCAGCTGCTGCTCTTTGGCTTTGCGGTAGAGCCGGGATCGCTGGCCGCGATAGCCCTTCGAGGCCTTCAGGACGCTGCGCCTCTTCTTGTGGGCGTTGACTGCCCGCTTCACGCGTGCCATGGATGTTCCTACTCTCGTTCGTACGTAAATGGTCAGGTAGCCGGTGGGCTGTCCGTGTTGGTCCAGCGCGCCGGTCAGCCGTTCAGCAGCGCCTTGACCCGTTTGGTGTCGTTGGCTGAAACGGTGGTGCGGCCGTCCAGCCGCCGGGTGCGTTTGGTCGGCTTGTGCTCGAGCATGTGCCGACGATTGGCTTTTTGGCGGACGACCTTGCCGGTACCGGTGCGCCGGAACCGCTTCGACGCCCCACTATGTGTCTTGGCCTTGGGCATATTTCCTCAGTTCTGCTCTTCTGTCTGTTCTGCTCGGGAGTTAGTTCGGTGAAGCTGTGGTGTCGCCGGCCGCATTGGGCTCTTGCGCTGGTCCGGCCTCCGGTCCGCCAGGTTGCCGCGCCCTCGCGCGAGTCTTCGCGCCGCGATGTGGTGCCAGCACCATCGTCATATTGCGTCCGTCCTGCTTAGCCGAGGTTTCGACGAATCCGTAATCGGCGACGTCTGCGCCCAGCCGTTGCAGCAATCGATAGCCCAGCTCGGGCCGCGACTGCTCACGTCCGCGAAACATGATGGTGACCTTGACCTTCGACCCCGCCTCCAGGAAGCGGATTACGTGGCCCTTCTTGGTCTCGTAATCGTGATCGTCGATTTTTGGTCGTAGCTTTTGCTCTTTGACGACGGTCTGCTGCTGGTTCCGGCGGGATTCGCGCGCCTTCTGCGCCGCCTCATACTTGAACTTGCCGTAGTCCATGATTTTGCAGACCGGTGGTCTGGCGTTCGGGGCAACTTCGACAAGGTCGAGGTCGGCGTCCGCGGCAACGCGGAGTGCGTCTTCGATACGCACAATGCCTACCTGCTCTCCCCCTGGGCCGATCAATCGGACTTCAGGTACGCGGATGCGCTCGTTGACGCGGGTCTCAGTGCTGATGGGGCCTCCCTCGTTTGGCTTCTAGTCACAACCATGCCCGGGCCCGTCAGGATTCAGCGGTGAAGACACCACGCCATCAGCAAAAAGGCCCTGCCAAGCAGGGCCCAATGCCGACCGATCGCGGCTTAATTACTCAAGCCGCCCGCGCCATCGCGCAGAACAGGCATTGCATAATGCCTGTGACCGGACCGCTGAGCCTTGAAATGATCCTGTGGCTAGCGGTGGGAGTGGGACTCCACTTACTGTCCCTGGCGTTTGCCAGGATGGTCGCAGGTATCAGTCTACCAGCCATGAGGCATCGTCCAGCACCTCGCGGGCCGGACGGAGCGTCGGCGTGAGCTACACCGGGTCCGGCAAAGCGGTTAACGACTCTTGACGAGTATTGGCGCTTCGCCAGGCATTTCACGGGTTGAAGGAATATCCTCGCGGTCTGTGACACTCGCAACGTCTCGCTCGGGCAGGCGGTCCAACTCCCGGTATCGCTGGGTACCGGCGGCCGCCGGCTGGACCGTTGGCGTCATTGCCACGCTGTCACTGCTGGCAAGTGTGTCGCCGCTGATCCGCTGGCTCATCAAGGTTCCGCGCGAGTTCATCAACGACTATCTGTTCAATTTCCCAGACACCAGCTTCGCGTGGTCGTTCGTGCTGACGTTGCTGGCTGCGGCGCTGACAGCACGCAAACGCATCGCTTGGGTGCTGTTGCTGGGCAATATGGTCCTCGCCGCCGGGCTGAACGCCGCCGATATCGCCGCCGGCGGCAATACCCCCGCCGAGAGCTTTGGCGAAAACCTCGGATTCTCCTTCCATGTCATCGCGATCGTGCTGCTGGTTTTGGCCTATCGGGAGTTCTGGGCCAAGGTCCGCAGGGCCGCGCTGTTCAAGGCCGCCGCGGTGTTGGTTGCCGGGTGGATGGTCGGAATCGCGGTGGGCTGGTGCCTGGTCGAGATGTTCCCCGGGACGTTGCTACCGCACTACCGCTTGCTCTACGTGGCCAACCGGGTGGTCGGATTCGCCCTCGTCGATCCCGACGTGTTCGAGGGCGGCAGGCCGTATGTCTGGCTCAACGCGGTCATGGGGCTGTTCGGCGCGCTGGCGTTGATTGCGGCGACGATCGTGCTGTTCCAGTCCCAGCGCGCCGACAACGCGCTGACCGGTGAGGATGAGTCCGCCATCCGCGGGCTGATTGAGCTGTGGGGCAAGAACGATTCGCTGGGCTACTTCGCCACCCGTCGCGACAAATCGGTGGTGTTCGCGCAGAGCGGCCGCGCCGCGATCACGTATCGAGTCGAGGTCGGCGTCTGCCTGGCCAGCGGTGACCCGGTGGGCGACCCGAGAGCCTGGCCGCAGGCGGTCGACGCCTGGTTGGGGCTGTGCCAAACCTACGGCTGGGCGCCCGGCGTCATGGGTGCCAGTTCAGAAGGGGCCCGGGTATATCGCGAGGCCGGCCTCAACGCGCTGGAGCTGGGCGATGAGGCCATCTTGCGGACCGCCGACTACAAGCTGTCCGGCCCGGACATGCGCGGGGTGCGCCAGGCGGTGATGCGGGCGCGGAGGGCCGGGCTGACGGTGCGCATCCGACGGCACCGCGACATCTCCGACGACGAGATGGCCGACACGATCACACGCGCCGATGCCTGGCGCGACACCCAAAGCGAGCGTGGCTTTTCGATGGCGCTGGGCCGACTCGGCGACCCGGCCGACGGCGACTGCCTGCTGGTCGAAGCAATCGACCGCGACGGCCACGTCGTTGCGATGCTGTCGCTGGTCCCGTGGGGAACCACCGGCGTCTCCCTGGACTTGATGCGCCGTTCTCCGCAGTCGCCCAACGGCACCATCGAGCTCATGGTCAGCGAACTCGCGCTGAACGCTGAACGCCTTGGCATTACCCGTATTTCGCTGAACTTCGCGATGTTTCGGTCTGCGTTCGAGCAGGGTGCCCAACTCGGCGCCGGCCCGGTGGCACGGTTGTGGCGGGGGTTCCTACTGTTCTTCTCGCGGTGGTGGCAGCTGGAGACGCTGTACCGCTCGAACATGAAATACCAACCCGAGTGGGTACCGCGGTACGCCTGCTACGAGGACGCCCGGTTGATTCCCCGGGTGGGGGTCGCCTCAGCGATGGCCGAAGGCTTCCTCGTGCTGCCATTCAGCCGCCGCGACAAGCACACCGGTCACCATCCCGCCGTGCCGGAGCGGCTTGCGGAATCCGGCCTGCTGCATCCCGACGGGTCGGCTCCCGACGTGAGCGGGCTGGAACAGCAGCGGGATGCCGCCAGCGCAGAAGAGACTTGGTCCCGTCTGCCCGAACAGGTGCAGGTGCGCCTGACCAAGCTGAAGACGTTACAGCGCACCGGCATCGACGCGTACCCGGTGGGATCGCCGCCCAGTCACACGATCGCCCAGGCGATTGACGCAGACGACCAGGACACCGTCTCGGTGGCCGGACGCATACTGCGGATACGGGATTACGGCGGCGTGCTGTTTGCCGACTTGCGTGACTGGTCGGGCGAAATGCAAGTGCTGCTGGACAATTCACGCCTGGAGTGCGGGCGCACCAGGGATTTCACCGCGGCCATCGATCTCGGCGACCTGGTCGAGATAACCGGGCACATGGGCTTCAGTAAAAACGGGACCCGCTCGTTGATCGTGCGCGACTGGCGGATGATCGGGAAATGCCTGCGGCCGCTGCCGAACAAGTGGAAGGGGTTGACCGACCCGGAGGTCCGACTGCGGACCCGCTACGTCGACCTGGCGGTCAATAACGAGTCCCGTAGCCTGATCGCGGCCCGCAGCAACGTGTTGCGTTCAGTCCGGGAGACGCTGTTCGCCAAGGGATTCATCGAGGTCGAGACCCCGATCCTGCAACAGATCCACGGCGGAGCCGCCGCCCGGCCATTCACCACCCACATCAACGCCTATGACATGAACCTGTTCTTGCGCATCGCGCCGGAGCTCTACCTGAAGCGGCTCTGCGTCGGGGGCGTGGAGCGGGTGTTCGAACTGGGCCGGGCCTTCCGCAATGAGGGTGTGGACTTCAGTCACAATCCGGAGTTCACCTTGCTGGAGGCCTACCAGGCGCACGCCGACTACCTGGTGTGGATCGACGGCTGCCGTGAGCTCATCCAGAACGCCGCCGAAGCCGCCCACGGTACGCAGGTCGTGATGCGGCCCCGCCCGGACGGGTCGCACGGCAGCGACGACCGCCTCGAGCCGGTCGACATCTCCGGCATCTGGCCGGTGAAGACCGTATATGACGCGGTATCCGAAGCGCTCGGAGTACACATCCACCCCGACACGGGCTTGGGCAAGCTGCGCAGGCTGGCCGACGCCGTACACATTCCTTATCGAGCACATTGGGATGCCGGCGCGGTGGTGCTGGAGTTGTACGAGCACCTGGTGGAGGACCGGACGAAGCAACCGACGTTCTACATCGACTTTCCGACATCGGTGTCGCCGTTGACCCGGCCGCACCGGAGTCAGCCCGGTGTCGCCGAGCGGTGGGACCTGGTGGCGTTTGGTGTCGAGCTGGCCACCGCCTACAGCGAACTCACCGACCCGGTGGAGCAGCGGCACCGTCTGCAGGCACAGTCTCTGTTGGCCGCCGGCGGGGACCCCGAGGCGATGGAACTCGACGAAGACTTCCTGCAAGCCATGGAATACGCGATGCCACCGACCGGCGGCTTGGGCATGGGTATCGACCGCCTCGTCATGCTGATCACCGGCCGAAGCATCCGCGAGACGCTGCCCTTCCCGCTGGCGAAGCCGCATTAGCGGGCAGGTAGGCACCAGTGCCATCGATCGCACCGGTACGCCGTGCGATATTTGCGCGGCACGCCAATCCGTGGAGTGCGTGGACGCGCTGGGCGAGCGCACCGCTGGTGCTCGTCCCCATTTGGACCCGGCGATGGAGCCATGCCGTGTTGATCGGATTCTGGCTGACGGTCAACCCGTTCGTTTTCGGCGAGCCGGCACATGAGCGCGCCTGGTCAACTCGGGCGATGTTGGGCGAGGAACTGTGGATCACCCGTCGACCCCGCGATGCCGCCATGGCGGTCGGCGCGGTGACATCCGCGGTGTCCCTGGTCGCAATCCACGCCGCGCGGCGTCGTCGACTGATTCCTGCCGCGACCGCGACCGCGGTGCAAATGGCGCTGACGCTGGTGTACTGGGAGCAGATGGTGCGTTATTTCGATCGCCAGCGTGACTGAGGAGAATCACATGCCCGACGAACCGGAAATTCCTGACGCCGCCCAGCCCGATCCTGAATACGACAGCGCGGGAGTGCCGACCTTCGAATACGTGCGCGAGAAGATCGAGACCCGGTACGGAACCTCACAGGGCGCGGCAGAACTTGCGGCCGAGACTCCGGAGGGGCATCGGATTGAGGAGCAATACGAAGAGCGCCAGCGCGCGGCCGCTGAGCGGCTGGCGCAGATCCGCGAATCGATGCGCTCCGAAGACAGTTGAGGCGCGGGATGATCTGGTCGCAGATCCATCCTGCGGCCAGGGCGGGGAAATCGGCGAAACCCGTACCCTAGGCGCAGGCTGAGCGCCATGGACACTGGGTCGACGGGATATCGACTCAGGCGCTGACCTTGCGGCGCCGGTTCGACCGCCGCGGCGCGCCGGCCAATGCGCCGCCGCCGCCGACTTCGGCGAGGAATTTCCCGGTGTAGCTTTCGGGCACCGCGGCGATATCCTCCGGAGTGCCCTCGGCGACAACCGTTCCGCCCTCGGCACCACCTTCCGGACCCATGTCGATGATCCAGTCCGATGTCTTGATCACGTCCAGGTTGTGCTCGATGACGATCACCGTATTGCCTTTGTCGACAAGGCCGTTGATCACGTTCAGTAGCTTGCGGATGTCGTCGAAATGCAACCCGGTGGTGGGCTCGTCGAGGATGTACACGGTGCGGCCCGTGGAGCGTTTCTGCAATTCGGACGCCAGCTTCACCCGCTGCGCCTCCCCGCCGGACAGGGTGGGGGCGGGCTGCCCGAGCCGGACATAGCCCAAGCCGACGTCGACGAGCGTGCGCAGATAGCGGTGGATGCCGGTGATCGGCTCGAAGAACTCCGCCGCTTCCTCGATCGACATGTCGAGCACTTCGGAGATGGTTTTGCCCTTGTAATGCACCTCAAGGGTTTCCCGGTTGTAGCGGGCACCATGACAGACCTCGCACGGCACATACACATCGGGCAGGAAGTTCATCTCGATCTTGATGGTGCCGTCACCCGTACACGCCTCGCAGCGACCGCCCTTGACGTTGAACGAAAACCGACCTGGTTGGTAGCCGCGGACTTTGGCCTCGGTGGTGGCGGCGAACAGGGTGCGGATCTTGTCGAAGACCCCGGTGTAGGTGGCCGGATTGGACCGCGGCGTGCGCCCGATCGGCGACTGGTCGACCCGCACCAGCTTGTCGACGTGGTCCAGCCCGGTGACCCGGGTGTGCCGGCCCGGGACCTGCCGCGCGCCGTTGAGCCGGTTGGCCAACACGGCGGCCAGGATGTCGTTGACCAGTGTCGACTTACCCGAGCCGGACACACCGGTCACCGAAGTCAGCACGCCGAGCGGAAACGACACGTCGATCCCGCGCAGGTTGTGCTCGCTTGCGCCGACAACGGTCAGCCGGCGTCGCCGGTCGATCGGACGCCGGATCGCGGGGATCTCGATGCGCTCCCTACCTGACAGGAAGGCGCCGGTGATCGAGTCCTTGTTGCTCAGCAGCTCGTCGTAGGTGCCGCTGTGCACGATGCGGCCGCCGTGTTCTCCGGCCCCCGGTCCGATGTCAACGACCCAGTCGGCATGCGCGATGGTGTCCAAGTCGTGCTCGACGACGATCAGCGTGTTACCCAAATCCCTTAGGCGAGTGAGCGTTTCGATGAGTCGGCGGTTGTCTCGCTGGTGCAGCCCGATGGATGGCTCGTCGAGCACGTACAACACCCCCACCAGGCCGGAGCCGATCTGGGTGGCCAACCGGATGCGTTGCGCTTCACCGCCGGACAGTGTGGCCGCCGCGCGGGACAGTGACAAATACTCCAGCCCGACATCGAGCAAAAAGCCGAGCCGCGACTGTATTTCCTTGAGCACCTGACCCGCGATCGCCTGTTCGCGTGGCCCCAGCGTCAGGCCCCGCAGGAAGTCCGCGCAGTCGGAGATCGACAGCTCGCAGACCTCGGCGATGGATTTCGCGCCCCGCTCCCCCGCCGCCAGCGTCACGGCCAGGATTTCCGGCTTGAGTCGGGTGCCGTCGCACACGGGGCACGGCACGTCCCGCATGAAGCCCTCGTAACGTTCCTTCATCATGTCGGATTCGGTCTGGCTCATCTTGCGTTGCAGGAACGCCAGCACGCCCTCGAAATCCGCGTAGTACGAACGGGTTCGGCCGTACCGGTTGCGGTAGCGCACATGCACCTGCTCGTCGCACCCTTCCAGGATCGCCTTGCGCGCCTTGGCCGGCAGCTGACGCCACGGTGTGTCGACGTCGAAGCCCATCGCGTCGCCGAGCCCCGCCATCATCCTGGTGAAGTATTCGGCGGTGTGGCCCATCGACCAGGGCGCCACCGCACCCTGCGCCAGGGTGAGTTCCGGGTCGGGCACCACCAGGTCGGGGTCGACCTCCTTGCGGATTCCCAGGCCCGTGCACTCGGGGCAGGCCCCATACGGGGAGTTGAAGGAGAACGACCGTGGTTCCAGGTCGTCCACGGCCAGCGCATGCCCGTTGGGGCAGGCCAGCTTCTCGGAGAACCGCTGCTCTCGATGCGGCGCCCCCGGCTCATGATCGACGAACTCCAGCACGACGATGCCGTCGGCCAAACTCAGCGCGGTCTCCACGGAGTCCGTCAGCCGCTGCTTGGCGGTGGCTTTGACCGTCAGCCGGTCAACCACCACCTCGATGTCGTGTTTTTCCTGTTTCTTCAGCTTCGGCGGATCGGTCAGCGAATGCACCACACCGTCGACCCGAACCCGGCTGTAGCCCTGAGAGTTGAGCTTCTCGAAGAGGTCGGCGAATTCGCCCTTGCGGGTGCGTACCACCGGGGCCAGTACCAGGAACCGGTTGCCCTCCGGCATCGCCAGTACCTGATCGACGATTTGCTGCGGGGTTTGGCGCGCGATCCGCTCACCGCAGACCGGGCAGTGTGGCGTGCCCGCGCGTGCGTACAGCAGGCGCAGGTAGTCGTACACCTCGGTGATGGTTCCGACGGTCGACCGTGGGTTGCGGTTGGTCGATTTCTGATCGATGGACACCGCAGGGGACAGACCTTCGATGAAGTCGACGTCCGGCTTGTCCATCTGACCCAGGAATTGGCGGGCGTAGGCGGACAGCGATTCCACGTAACGCCGCTGGCCCTCAGCGAAGATGGTGTCGAACGCCAGCGACGACTTGCCCGAGCCGGATAGCCCGGTGAAGACAATCAGCGCATCGCGCGGCAGGTCGAGGTCCACGCTGCGCAGGTTGTGCTCCCGCGCACCCTTGACGATCAGGCGTTCGGCCACTGGGCTCCTTTCGCGACTGGGCGAGCTCCTTTCGAGGGGCTCCGTCCAGCGGGCGCAGTACAGACCCATGCTATGTGCCCATACCGACAAGCAAGTCTCGGCCAGTAACCTGGCGCACATGACAGTCGTCGACGAAAACTACACCGGCCACGTCGATCCCGGCACCGCGGCCCGCCGTACCCTACCGGGCGCGACGATCGTGAAGGCATCAGTCGGCCCGATGGACAACAACGCCTACCTGGTCACGTGTTCCGCGACCGGAGAGACACTTCTGATCGACGCCGCCAACGACGCCGAGGTCCTCATCGATCTCGTGCGAAGTTACGCCCCGAAGGTGTCGCTGATTGTGACCAGCCATCAGCACTTCGACCACTGGCAGGCGCTGCAAGCGGTCGCCCAGGCCACCGGCGCGCCCACCGCCGCGCATGAGATCGACGCCGAACCGCTGCCGGTCAAACCGGACCGGTTGTTGGCCAACGGCGACACTGTGCAGATCGGCGAGCTGACCTTCAACGTCATTCACTTGCGCGGCCACACGCCCGGATCGATTGCGCTTGCGCTCGGCGGGCCCGCCACCGGCGAGGTCACCCAGCTGTTCACCGGCGACTGCCTGTTCCCGGGTGGCGTCGGGAAGACATGGAAGGGCGACGATTTCACGCAATTGCTCAACGACGTGACCGACCGGGTGTTCGAGATCTACGGCGACTCCACCGTCATCTACCCCGGCCACGGCGATGACACCACCCTGGGTGCCGAGCGTCCGCACCTCGGCGAATGGCGCGAGCGCCGCTGGTAGGCCGGCCCGGCTGCTACGTGGTGTGAACGATCAGCACGTCGACCTTGGCCCGGCGTGAGACGTTGGCCGGCACCGATCCCAGCAGCCGGCCTGCGATCGTGCTCAGACCAACATTGCCGACGACCAGCAGATCGGCTTGTGTGTCCTCGGCCAGGCTCACCAGCGCGTCCACCGGAGCGCCCACGATCGCCCGATCCTCGACGTTCTTCGCGCCGGCATTGTGCGCAAGCTCCTTCGCGGTGTGCAGAATGTCGTAGATCGGGGCGGTGCCCGTCACTTTGTAGCTTTCTTCCTTCAGGACGTCGGCGGCTCGAGCGTCGTCGTGCTGCGGCAGATACGCCGACGCGATGATCAACTTGGCGTCCTCCCCGGCGATCTTTGCTGCCCGTTCTACCGCGCGCAGCGACGAATCCGAACCATCGGTCCCCACCACCACGGTCTGATAGGCGCTCATTTACCCTCCAAGTGTCGGATTGCACAGCCAACCCAAGACAGTATCGCGTTGCCGGATGTAGATGGGCGAGATTACCGACACCGCGGCGGCGTGGCGCCACCAGCATCTACTCCGTCAGCCGGGGTCAACCGACGATATTCCCGATCACATCACGATCGAACTTTGTTGACCGACGTGGGAGGCAGGCACGCCGAACGACCGATCCGTGCCGGAACCGCGGCCTGCGCCCCAACGGCGAGGCCGCTGGTGAGCAGGCTCATCGCGTGCACCCTACAGTGACAAGCACCATGTCTGCGTCTACCCTCGAGCAGCGCCGCAGGAGTGCAGGGCCCGCCGTTGACGAGCCTGCGCGCGCACGCCCGCGCGGCCAGCTACTCGACCCGTGGGTGATTGCCGTGCTGGCCACCGCTATCAGCGCCGGTTGGGCGGGCAGGCCGTCACTGTGGTTCGACGAGGGTGCCACGATTTCGGCTTCAGCCAGCCGCACGCTGCCCGAGCTGTGGAAGCTACTGGGCCATATCGATGCCGTGCACGGCCTGTACTACCTGCTGATGCATGGCTGGTTCGCGATATTTCCGCCGACCGAATTCTGGTCGCGATTTCCCAGCTCCCTGGCTATCGGGGGCGCTGCCGCCGGGGTCGTGGTTTTCACCAGGCAGTTTGCGCCGCAGGTTTCGGGGCGGGCCACCGCGTTGTGCGCGGGCATCGTCTGCGCGATCCTGCCGCGAGTGACGTGGGCGGGTATGGAAGCCCGCTCCTCTGCGCTGTCGGTGGCGGCCGCCGTCTGGCTGACCGTTTTCCTCGTCGCCGCGGTGCGGCGCAACCGGCCGAGGCTGTGGCTGCTCTACGCGCTGATATTGATGCTGTCGATCTTGGTGAGTATCAACCTGGTGCTGCTGGTACCGGTGTACGCCGCGATGCAGCCGTTGCTGACACCCAAAAAATCTCGAAAAGCACCGGTTATCTGGTGGGCGGTCACCTCAGCCGTCGCCCTCGGGGCCATGACGCCGTTCATGCTGTTCGCCCACGGCCAGGTCTGGCAGGTCAACTGGATCGCCAACCTGACCCGCAACCTCTTCCTCGACGTCGTGCATCGGCAGTATTTCGATCACAGCGTTCCATTCGCCATTCTGGCGGGCGTTATCGTCGTCGCCGCGATCGTGGCGCGGCTGGCGGGGCTATCGGGACTCGGTGGCGATACCCGCCGGCTGCTGCTGGCCTGCGCCGCATGGATTCTCATTCCCAACGGTGTTGTCCTGATCTATTCGGCGATCGCCGAACCCATTTACTACCCGCGCTACCTGATCCTCACCGCTCCGGCCGCGGCGGTCGTCCTTGCGGTCTGCATCGTTACGGTCGCCCGCAAGCCGTGGCCCATTGCCGGTGTCGTGGTGCTCTTCGCCGTCGCCGCGTTTCCGAATTACTACTTCACACAACGCGGGCCCTACGCCAAGGAGGGCTGGGACTACAGCCAGGTCGCCGATCTGATCAGCTCCCACGCCACATCCGGGGACTGCCTCGTGGTGGACAACACGGTGCCCTGGAAGCCCGGGCCGATCCGCGCGCTGCTGGCCACCCGCCCGGCGGCGTTCCGATCGCTGATCGACGTCGAGCGCGGTTTCTACGGACCCAAGGTCGGCGCCCTGTGGGACGGCCATGTCGCTGTGTGGTTGACGACGGCCAAGATCAACAAGTGCTCCACGCTGTGGACGATCTCCGACCGAGACAAGTCACAGCCGGACCATCAAGCGGGCCGCTCAATACCGCCAGGATCCGCATTCGGACGTGCGCCGGCCTATCAATTCCCGAGCTACCTCGGGTTCCGGATTGTCGAGCGGTGGCAGTTCCATTACTCGCAGGTCATCAAGTCGACGCGGTGACGGCCAAGCGAACGGAAGTGGCATCTACGGGCCGAGGACGAGCCGGACTGAGTCAGGGCAGCTAGCCGCGTTCGCCGCGGATCGCGCCATAGGAGGCTCTGTAGCTGGCGATAACACCCGTAGCGCACAACGCGGCGAATACGGCGAACAACCAGCGAGCCGCCGCGAGGTCGCCAAGGTCACCATTTTTTGCGGTGTTGACTACGACGCCGGCCACCCCGGCGCCGAACGCCCCGGAGATGAGCTGCACGGTGTTGACCGCGGCGGCTGCCGTGCCGCCTTCGGCCGGGTCGCTGACGGAGTCCATCGCGCGCACCGCCAAATGCGGCCAGGCCATCCCGATCCCGATCCCGGCGACCAGCAACGCCAACGCCCAGAGCGCAACAATCCCGACCGATGCGTTATCGCGCTGGGTCACTGCACCCAGTGCCAGACCTGACGCCAGCACCACCGGTGCCGCCGCGATCACCCGCCCGATCACTTGCGGGCTGTCCACCGATGCGCTGACGATCTCGCTGACCGTCCAGCCCAGGGCCAGTGCCGCACCCAGGAATCCGGCCGCCACCGGAGTCAGGTGTGCCAGTCGTTGACCAAAGAGCGGTACATAGGTGTCGACCATCGCACCGAGCATCAGCACCGCCATGGTCAGGTAAAGCCATTTCAACGGTCCGGGGCCAAACACGCTGGGCGGCAGCACCGACGCCCGCATCCGCCAGTCGACGATCAGGAACACGCCGACCAGCACCGTAGCGGCCACGAGCAGTCCGGCGGTTGCCGTGACGTTGCGCGGGAGCTGGGCGACGCTGACGGCCAGCGCCGCGGCGCCCAGCAGCAGCAATGACCACACGGGTACGTTCAGCTTCGGTGTGGCACCGCTCGGGTCGACGCGGCCCGCGCCCAGCGCGATCGGTACCAACGCGGCCATCAGTGCGGTCAGCACCGCCATTGCGACAAACGCCCACCGCCATATCCCGAACTGCGCGAAAAGGCCGCCCATCGCGGGCCCGACAACGGTGGCCACGCCCCACATCGCCGACACCAGTGCCGAGGCCCGGGTCCACAGCGAACGAGGCAGAGCAGCGTTGATGACCGCATAGCCAAGGCCGGCCAGTAGGCCCCCCGCCACGCCCTGCAAGGCGCGACCCGCGATCAGGATCTCCATGGTGGGCGCTATCCCGCACACCAGGCTGGCGAGGCCGAAGACCGCCAGGCCCGTCAGATAGGACGACCGTGGCCCGACACGCAACAGCATCGGGCTGACCAAGGTCGCCGACACCACCGACCCGACCAGGTACAGGGTGGTCACCCACGCATAGAGCCGGCTGCCGCCGATTTCGGCGACCGTGTTGGGGAGCAGGCTGATCGTCAGAAACTCGTTGGTGGCGTAGAGCGCGACGCCACCGGCCAGCACCACCGACGTTCCCAGATGCTTGGCGCCGAGCAGCTCACGCCAACTGCCGATGGTGCTCACTGTGTCGGTCACACCTACACGGTATGGGCTGGCCCGTGGTTGGCGTGCGTCACTTCAGGCCGGCGGCGTCCATCCCGCGCAGTTCCTTCTTGAGGTCCGCGATCTCGTCGCGGAACCGCGCGGCCAGTTCGAACTGCAGGTCGCGGGCGGCGGCCATCATCTGCGCGGTGAGATCTTTGATCAGATCGGCCAGTTCGGCGCGCGGCATGCTCGAGGTATCGCGGCCCTCGAACACGCCGGCGCTGACCGCCCGACCAGGCTCGCCCTGCGCACGGCGGCCGCGGGACGCGTTGCGCCCCGATCCCCCGATCGGAATGGATTCGCTGGCTTCAACATCAGCGGCCTCCCGATAGACCTGATCAAGAATGTCGGCGATCCTTTTGCGCAACGGCTGCGGGTCGATGCCGTGGGCCTCGTTGTAGGCGACCTGCTTGGCGCGGCGCCGCTCGGTCTCGTCGATGGCCTCTTTCATCGAGTCGGTGATCGAATCGGCGTACATGTGCACTTCGCCGGACACGTTGCGGGCGGCCCGTCCGATGGTCTGGATCAGGCTGCGCGACGACCGCAGGAAGCCCTCCTTGTCGGCGTCGAGGATCGACACCAGCGCCACTTCGGGCAGGTCCAGGCCTTCGCGCAGCAGGTTGATGCCGACCAGGACGTCGTACTCGCCCAGCCGCAGCTGGCGCAGCAGCTCCACCCGGCGCAACGTGTCGACCTCGGAGTGCAGGTAGCGCACCCGGATGCCCATCTCCAGCAGGTAGTCGGTGAGGTCCTCGGCCATCTTCTTGGTCAGTGTCGTCACCAGCACGCGCTGGTCGGCCTCGGCGCGCTTGCGGATCTCGCTGATCAGGTCGTCGATCTGCCCCTTGGTCGGCTTGACCACAACCTTCGGGTCCACCAGCCCGGTCGGCCGAATCACCTGCTCGACGAACTCGCCACCGGCCTGGCTGAGCTCGTAGGGCCCGGGAGTGGCCGACAGGTACACCGTCTGCCCGATCCGGTCGGCGAACTCCTCCCAGGTCAGCGGGCGGTTGTCGCACGCCGACGGCAACCGGAACCCGTACTCGACGAGATTGCGCTTCCGTGACATGTCGCCCTCGTACATGCCCCCGATCTGCGGCACGGTGACGTGCGACTCGTCGATGACGAGCAGGAAGTCCTCCGGGAAGTAGTCGAGCAACGTTGCCGGAGGCGTGCCCGGCCCTCGGCCGTCGATGTGGCGCGAGTAATTCTCGATGCCCGAGCAGAACCCGACCTGCCGCATCATCTCGATGTCGTAGTTGGTTCGCATCCGCAACCGCTGGGCCTCCAGCAGCTTGCCCTGGCGTTCGAGTTCGGCGAGCCGCTCGGCCAGTTCTTCCTCAATGGTTGAGATCGCGTGCGCCATCCGTTCGGGACCGGCCACGTAGTGGGTGGCGGGGAAGATCCGCAGCGAATCGACCTGGCGGATCACCTCTCCGGTCAGCGGGTGCAGGTAGTACAGCGCCTCGATCTCATCGCCGAAGAATTCGATGCGAACGGCAAGCTCCTCGTAGGAGGGGATGATCTCCACGGTGTCGCCGCGCACCCGGAACGAGCCGCGGGTGAAGGACAGGTCGTTGCGGGTGTACTGCACGTCGACCAACAGCCGCAGCAGGCCGTCCCGTGCCACCTCGGCGCCGACTTGCAGCTCGACGGACCGGTCCAGGTAGGACTGCGGTGTGCCCAGGCCGTAGATGCAGGACACCGAGGCCACCACCACCACATCGCGACGCGACAGCAGCGACGACGTCGCGGAGTGCCGAAGCCGCTCCACGTCGTCGTTGATCGAGCTGTCCTTTTCGATGTAGGTGTCGGTCTGCGCGATGTATGCCTCCGGCTGGTAGTAGTCGTAGTACGACACGAAGTACTCAACCGCGTTGTGCGGCAACATCTCTCGCAGCTCGTTGGCCAGCTGGGCGGCCAGCGTCTTGTTGGGCGCCATCACCAGGGTGGGCCGCTGCAGGCGTTCGATCAGCCATGCGGTGCTGGCCGACTTCCCGGTCCCGGTGGCGCCGAGTAGCACCACGTCGTGCTCCCCCGCCAGAATCCGCCGCTCCAGCTCATCGATGGCGCCCGGCTGGTCGCCGGCCGGAGCGTGCGGGCTGACCACCTCGAAGCGGCCACCGGCGCGCACGACCTCCTCGACGGCGCGGTATTCGGAGTGCGCGACTACAGGATGCTCGGTGGCGAACGCCATGCCACCAGGGTAGAACCCGGCACCGACAACTGGCCCGGTGCCGGCGGGCTACCGACGTTTATCCGGCAGGCCGGGTCCACGTCCGGGTGACCGGATCGCATTGCAGCAGGTAGCCGTCGTTCGAGGTGGACATCGCGAACACCGAGGTGCCCGGCCGGTCGCACGAGCCACCGGAGGCGTGAACTCCGGTCGTGATGGGGGCCTTGGCCCAGGTGTTGCCTTCACACACGATCTGCTCATTGTTGGTCGGGTCGTAAGCGAGTTTGTCAGCGTCGCTGCACATCCCACCGAGGACGGGCGGCGAGGCCGGCGACGGCGCGGTCGTGGTGTTGACCACTTGGGTGGGATCGGCCAACGTCACGCCCGCCGGCGCGTCACCGACCCGGGTGGCCACCACGGGTGTCCGCACCACCGCTCCCTGCGCGCCACACTCATTGCTGAGAACGGTCTCGGTCTTCGTGCCGCGCAGGGTGCCGTCAGCTTGCGGCACCAACGACCACGCGACCGTCTCCTGCTGGGTTGCTCTGACTTGTCCGTTCGGCTGAGTGCAGCCCACCCGCTCCTGCTCCGGAATGCCCTGCCAGTACCCACCGACGAAACGCAGCGTGTCGGTCTGGCCTCCATCGGTTGTGCTGGCCACCTGATGGGTTGCATCGTCCAGCTGAGTCCCGGTGGCCGCACACCCATTGGTAGTGCACACGGAACGGAAGGCCCACGAATTGGCGTCGGCTCCGTCGTGACGGATCGAGACGCCGTTGCCGGTCCGCTTGGCTTGGTCGTAAGTCAACTTGTACGTGCCGTTGAGTACCGGCCCGGAGGTAACAGGCGCAGGCGGAGCACTGGGGACGGGGACGGAGGGTTTCGACGCGAGCGCAGGGTTGGTCGGTGGCGGACTATCCGGCTGGAAGGAGTACAGGATCGACCAGGTCGCCGCCACGGCGATCAGCACCGCGCAGACCAATGCGGTCGCCCACCGGGTCCTAGACGAAAACCTGTCTGTCATCGCGCCCAGGAGGCGCCGGGGAGTGCGCTTGCCGGCCGTCGCGATACTGGGTTCAGTGCCCCAACCGCCATCCGCGACACCGGCGATCTGCTCGTCGATGGCGGCGGAAAACGCGCGGCACCGCTCGAACCTGTCCTCGGGGTTTTTGGCAAGGGCTTTGAAGAACACGTCGTCGAGCTGCGCCAGATCCGGGCGGTAATCGCTGAGCCGGGGCGGATCGTCGTGTAGGTGCTGGCTGATAACCGCGATCGGGTTTTCGTGCTGGAACGGCGGCGCACCGGTGAGCAGATGAAACGCGGTGCCGGCCAAAGCGTATTGGTCTGCCCGCCCATCGATGTTGGAGCCGGTCAACTGTTCAGGCGCTGCATAAGCGACGGTTCCCACCGCGACATTGGTCTCGGTGATCCCGCTGATGTCACCGAGGTGGCGAGCTACGCCGAAGTCCGCCAACAAGATTCGGCGTTCCCCGTCATCGGGATGGGTGAGCAGGATGTTGGCGGGTTTGACGTCGCGGTGCAGCAAGCCGCGATCGTGGGCGTAGTCGAGCGCACCCGCGACGGCGTGGATGATGTCGCCAACCTCATCGACCGGCATCCCCTCCTGGTAGCCTTCCTTCACCAATCGGCTGGCATCGGTGCCCTCGACGTAGTCCATGGAGATCCAGAGCTGACCGTTGAATTCGCCGCGATCGTGTACTCCGACGATGTGCGGGTGCCATAACGTTGCGGCGAGATCGGCTTCCCGGTTGAACCTGTCGCGGAATTCGCGATCCGCGGTGATCGCCTCGGCGAGGACCTTGATCACATCGCGACGCGGCAACCTGGGGTGCAAAGCCAGATAGACCTCAGCCATCCCGCCGGCCCCAAGCGGCCGCAAGATGGTGTAGCCGGCAAATGGGGCACCGCTCCCCAGGCGCGATCCACTGAGCTCATCACGACGCTCGGCTGAGAACTTCGGGGGTTCGGCGTTCGGGCTGGAACTGACCGGTGGAACGCGGCGAAAGAAGTGCGCGACGGTCGCTGACGGAAGAGGTTGAAAGCCCGCGCGCGCCGCCGCACGGGCCAACCGCGGGTTGCTCAGCTGCCGCCGCCGGGCGTCGAGGCGCCGGGTGCTCCCTCTTAGCTCGTCCATGCGTGGTTGCCCCCTCGTTTCTAGCCATTATCTGCGGGTACCGCCGCAACCTAGTGCGGGGCGAAAGACCCTGGGCGTTTGCTGTGTCTGTACGGGGTTGGGCCCCGTTGCTTCGTCTGCTTCGTCTCGGCACGCCAAACTGCCGAATGGCGATCCGGACTTCACTCTTTTCACACCCCTCACGTTGGAATCATGCCGGACACGGATGGGCGACGGGCCAACGCAGGCTATGAAACGGCTATGAGTGGCCAAATCGAAACAAAGCCAAGTCACAGGCGAGTCCAATGGAGCGCACCAAGTTCGCGGACCGATACTGATGTAGTGAGTCGACCTGCCCCGCCTGTACTGACAATTCGGCACAACGGGTCCCAACATTCTTTCGCGCCGGGCCATGAGGTGGTCGTCGGGCGTGATCTGCACGCCGACCTGCGCATCACGGATCGCCGGATATCCCGCGCGCACCTGATCGTGCGCTTCGATCAGGGCCGCTGGATGGCGATCGACAACGGCTCGTTGAACGGAACGTACGTCAACGGCTACCGGATGCCGGTGATCGACCTGCACGACGGCCAGAGCATCAACGTCGGCAATCCGCAGGGGCCCCGGCTGACCTTCGAGATCGGACCACACCAAGGGAGGACCACCCGGCCAACCCAGATGCGGTCGATGCAGGGCGCCGGGCCGCCAACCCTCGCCTGGTCGATGAATCCGGAGCGGGTGGAGCCCACACAGCCGCCCTTGCCGCCCCGACAAGCCAGGGGCCAGATAGGGGGCCAGACCCGCGGGCCTGCTCGGGGTCGCCCCGCCACACCGTCACCACCCAAGCCACCGGGGCCACCAACGCCGCCGAGGCATCCGCATCCGTACCAGCACAAAGCGACACCGCCTCGGGTGCCACCGGGAATGCCACCCCGGACATCGCCGCCACCGTTCGAAGAGCGGACCGTGGTCGACGCCAGGTCGGCGGCGCCGCCGGACTCGCCGCCACCCGCCGAGTTCACCGTGATCGACGCCAAGTCGGGTGACGTGTCGAATCTCGCGACCAAGATGGTGAAGTTCCTGTCGCAACGGTCATCGAGAACCGCTGAGCCGACAAAAACGGCCGGCACCGTCACGATTGGTCGCGCCAACGACAACGACATCGTCATCCCCGACGTCTTGGCCTCCCGCCAGCACGCGACGCTGACCTTGACGCCGCTGGGCACCGAGATCAAGGACCGCAGCATCAACGGGACGTTCGTCAACGGGACGCGGGTCGGGTCGGCAATCTTGGGCGAAGGCGACGTGGTCACCATCGGCAACGTCGACCTGGTGTTCAGCAACAGCACCCTGGTCCCCCGCAGCGAGGTGGCGACACGCACCGGGGGTCTGGAGGTGCGCGGGGTGAACTACGCCGTCGACAACGGCAAACAGCTGCTGAACGACATCTCACTGATCGCCAGGCCCGGCACCCTGACCGCGATTATCGGTGGGTCTGGCGCAGGCAAGACCACCCTTGCCCGGTTGATCGCCGGTTACGCCCGCCCCACTTCGGGCTCGGTCACCTTCGAGGGCCATGACATCCATGCCGAATACGCATCGCTGCGCAGCAGGATCGGCATGGTCCCGCAAGACGACGTGGTACACCGCCAGCTGACCGTGAACCAGGCGTTGGGCTACGCCGCCGAGCTACGCCTGCCACCCGACACCAGCAAATTCGACCGCGCCAAGATCGTCGCGCAGGTGCTCGAAGAACTCGATCTGACCAAGCACGCCGACACCCGGGTGGACAAGCTGTCGGGTGGCCAGCGCAAACGCGCCTCGGTGGCACTCGAGCTGCTCACCGGACCATCCCTGCTGATCCTCGACGAGCCGACCTCAGGCCTGGACCCGGCGCTGGATCACCAGGTCATGATGATGCTGCGTCAGCTGGCCGACGCCGGCCGCGTGGTGATCGTGGTGACGCACATGTTGTCCTACCTCGACGTCTGTGACCAGCTGCTGCTGGTGGCGCCGGGCGGAAAAACGGCGTTCTGTGGCCCACCGGACGAGATCGGTGAGGCGATGGGGACCTCCAACTGGGCCAAAATCTTCTCCAAGGTGGGCGCCGATCCCGAGGAAGCCAATCGACGCTTCCTCGCCCAGAACCGCGACCAGCTGAAGCCACCGGTCAAGGCCGATGAGCCGGCCGAGTTGGGCGAACCCGTACACACCAGCGTGCGGCGCCAAATCTCGACGATCGCCCGCAGGCAGGTGCGCCTCGTGGTCTCCGACCGCGCCTACTTCGTGTTTCTGGCGCTGTTGCCGTTCATCCTCGGCGCGCTGTCACTGACTGTGCCCGGCAACAACGGGTTCCACGTTCCCGCGCCGCACGCGGGCACTCCCGATGAATCCGTGCAAATACTAAACCTGCTGCTGCCTGCCGCGGCCTTCATGGGCACCGCGCTGACCATTCGCGACCTGGTCGGCGAACGTGGCATCTTCCAGCGGGAACAGGCGGTCGGATTGTCGACCTCGGCCTACCTGCTGGCCAAGACCGCTGTGTTCTGCGGGTTCGCCGTCCTGCAGTCGGCGATCACGACCGCGATCGTGGTTCTGGGTAAAAGCGAGCCGACGCGGGGAGCCCTGCTGCTGGGTCACGGAAATGTGGGGGCGACCATCGAGCTGTTCTTGACGGTGGCCGCGACCTGTGTCGCCTCGGCCATGCTTGGCCTGGTCATCTCGTCGCTGGTCCGCTCCACTGAGCAGATCATGCCGCTGTTTGTGGTGTCGATCATGGCGCAGCTGGTGCTGTGCGGCGGGATGGTCCCGGTCACCGGCCGGCTCGGTCTCGACCAGCTGTCCTTCGTCATGCCGGCGCGCTGGGGCTATGCCGCGGCGGCGTCGACGGTCGACCTGCGGCACCTGGTGCCGGGTTCACTGATCCCCGAGGACCGGTTCTGGGAGCACACGTCAAAGATCTGGCTGATCGACATGGGCATGCTGGCTGGGCTGTCCATCTTCTACGCCTGCTTTGTTCGATGGAAGATCCGGCTGCGTCGTTAGGGCGCCGGTAGGGTGAGATCATTCACCCACCGAAGCACGAGACGTTCGACCTGGTTGCCCGCACCAACACCGACCCGAAGGGCATTGTGCGGGCGGTCGACGAGTACACGTTGCTCCCGTGGGGGCTCTACCTGGCCCGGCCCACTCCCGGGCGCACCCAGTTCCACTACCTCGAGTCGTGGCTGTTGCCGTCAGTGGGCTTGCGCGCCACGGTCTTCCACTTCAACCCGGGCCATGAACGCGACCACGACTACTACCTCGACGTGGGTGAATACACGCCTGGCCCGGCCGTGTGGCGATCCGACGACCATTACCTCGACATCGAGGTTCGGACCGGTTCAGCGGCGGGCCTGGCCGATGTCGACGAGCTGCTGGACGCCGTCCGCCACGGCCTGCTGACTCCGAAAGTCGCCGAGCGTGCGGTGCGGTGCGCCGTGGACGCCATCGACGGTTTGGCCCGCAACAATTATGACCTGAACGGCTGGCTGGCCACCCGCGGCATGGAACTCACCTGGCGCGGGACGTCGTCGCCGCCCAGAGTGTAGTGAAATCCCTTGGCAGCGAGGACGTCCCAACGCGGCGTTACACCGCGAGCAACCGCTGGAAGAATTCGCGGTAGTGCATCAGGGCCACGCGGAGGTCTTCGGTGGACGCGTCTTCGCCGCGAGCCCACTGTTCTTCGAGACGCGAGCGCGCGTGGGCGAAACCGCTCGTGAGCTGTTCGACCAGGTCGGACACCAGGACATCGGCCTTCTGGACACAGTCCTTGGGATCATCGACGAAACTCGCCTGCACGGCAGCCCACCGCGAACGCAATTCCGCGAGGTCGTCATCGGCGAAGAGCAGTTCCTCCGTTGATGATTCGCGTTGCGCGCTCGGATCCTCCGGTGCGGCCGGAGCGGTCGTTGGGTCGGCCGACGCTGCCGGCTCAGTGGGCTCACTCGCCGGGGGCGTTCCCGGGACCGCGGTCTCCGGCTGTTCGTGCGAACCGGTCAGTGTTTGTTGATCATGCGTTGTCATGCGTTTGCCTCCTTGGACGCGCCATTGCCTGTTGTGGTCTCGAGCAACTCTTCGAACAGTGCCCGGTAGTGCACGAACGCCTCCCGCTGCTGCTCGGTGTTGACATCACCGTGCTGCTGCGACAGGTGAATGCCGTGGGCGGTGCGATAGTTGTCGACGACGTGCGGGTGGTCTACCGAGACGTCAGCCGCCCGCTGATCGAAGTCGTCGACGGGATAGCCCCGTGTGCGCATCACCTCGGTCACCAAACGGTCAGCGACGCCGACGGCGGTTGCCGGATTATCGACGAACCCGGTCTGCACCTGGTGCCAGCGGCTACTGAAATCCGATAAAGCCGCGGGCGTCAACGGAACGATGTCGAGTTTGTCTCGCTTACGTTCCCGGGCGGTGAGTTCTTTCTCGGTCGCCTTTTGGTCTCCGGTCTCGGATACCAGACGTTCGTACTCGCTGCCATAGTGCTGCCTCAGCCGCTGTGTTTTCTTGCGACTGCCCACGACGCTCGCCCCGACAATCACCACTGCGACCACGACAACGACGGAGGCCGCGATCAAAATCCACTCCCAAACGGGCATTTCGTGCTCCTCTCGTACTCAAGTGGAATAACCCGGGCACCATCGACGCAAACGTCGGTTTGTGACGTGCAACACGCCGCCGGGGCTTCCGGGCAGCGACGGCGCCACGGTGCGGGTGGGAGGCTGCGGGCCGTTCCAGCAGTTTTCCGGTGCAGCGCGCGGGTACTTCTTTGGTATGCCCCTGAGCGAGTATCGGCGCAAACGCCGGGCCGGCCGTAGCCCCGAGCCATCCGGACGGCAGGGACGAAGGCGCCGGAGAAGCGATGACGGGCCGCGTTTTGTCATCCAGCACCACGCGGCGCGCAGTGACCACTACGATTTCCGTCTTGAGATCGGCGGCGTCCTGGTGTCCTGGGCGATACCCAAAGGTCCGTCGACAAACCCGAAGGACAAGCGGATGGCGCGGCGCACCGAGGATCACCCGCTGGAATATGCGACGTTCGAGGGGGTGATCCCGCACGGCGAGTATGGGGCCGGCGGCGTCATCGTCTGGGACCACGGCACCTACGCCAACGCGACCGACCGCGAAATGGCCGAAGGCCTTGAACGCGGCCACCTTTCGTTCCGGTTACACGGCGAAAAGCTACGCGGCGGCTACGCACTGACCCGGATCCGGGAGGGTAAGGACGAGACATGGTTGCTGGTCAAACGCAAAGACGAGGACGCCGACGCCCGACGTAAGCCGGTGCGAAGCCAGCCCGAGTCGGTCCTGTCCCGGCGCACTCTGGACGAGCTGTCGTGACGAATCTCGCCAGCCTGCCCGGCTCAGCTCGCGCGGCACTGCACGACGAGCCGGTTCCCGACTGGCGAGCGCCCACGTTGGCCACCCTGACCGACAGGCGGTTCTCCGACCCGCACTGGATCTTCGAGCGCAAGTTCGACGGGATGCGCTGCCTGGCGTTCCGCGACGGCGACCGGGTGCGGCTACTGTCGCGGAACCGTCAGCCGCTCAACGGAACCTACCCTGAGCTGGTCGACGCGCTCAGCGCCCAGCACACCTCCCGGTTCGTCGTCGACGGCGAGGTCGTGGCTTTCGAGGGGCGGCGCACCAGCTTCGCCCGGCTGCAGGGGCGTCTGGGCATCACCGACCCCGACGTGGCGCGTGCGTCGCGGATCCGCGTTTACTACTACCTCTTCGACCTGCTGCACCTAGATGGCAAGTCGACCATCGACGTACCGCTGACTTGGCGTAAACGATTGCTGTACAACGCAATTGATTTCGGCGGTCCGCTGCGTAACACCCCACACCGGGTCGAAGACGGCATTGCCGCCTTCCGGGCCGCCTGCGAACGGGGCGACGAGGGTGTGATCGCCAAGCTCGCCGACTCGAAGTACGACGGGCGCCGCTCGCCGAATTGGCTGAAGTTCAAGTGCGTCCGCGACCAGGAATTCGTCGTCGGGGGGTACACCAGCCCCAAAGGTAGCCGCATCGAACTGGGCGCACTGCTGATCGGCTACTACGAGGGCAGCGACCTGGTTTACGCCGGCAAGGTGGGCACCGGGTTCGACGAAGACACGCTGCGTAGCCTGCACAAACGGCTGTCCGCCATCGAGCAGGATGCACCACCATTCGCCCGCGGACTGGTGCGCGAGCCCCGGGCCCGATGGGTACGCCCCGAGCTGGTGGTTCAAATCGGTTTCACCGAGTGGACGCGCGACGGCAAGCTGCGCCACCCGCGCTACCAGGGCGTGCGCACCGACAAGGACCCCGGCGACGTTGTGCGAGAGACACGCTGATGCCACGCATTGAGGTTGAGGTCACCCATCCGGACCGGGTGTTGTTTCCCGGCCCGTCCCCTCAAAAAGGGATCACCAAGCGGGATCTTGTCGACTACTACTGCGAGGTGGCCGACACGATGCTGCCGCACCTCAAGGGACGGCCCCTTACTGTGCAGCGGTATCCGCGCGGCATCGGCGAAACAGGTTTCTTCCAACAGGATTTCGCTGATTCGCTACCAGACTGGATGAGCGGTGTCGAGGTCGCCAAAGAGGGCGGCACGGTGACGCATGCGATGGCCGAACGCCGAGAGGCGCTGGGATGGCTGGCCAACCAGAATTGCATCACGTTGCATGTGTGGCAGTCGCGGCAGGGCCGGCTGCACAACCCCGACCGACTGGTCTTCGACCTTGACCCGTCCGACAGCGACTTCGCAGTGGTGCGTGCGACGGCCCGCGCGACAGCCGGGGTGCTCGACGACCTCGGGCTGGCGTGCTACCTGCAGACCACCGGGTCACGCGGGCTGCACGTCGTGGCGCCATTGCGCGGCGACGCCGATTTCGACAGCGCCCGGCAGTTCGCCCGCGACGTCGCCGACGTGGTCGTGGCCGACGATGCCGGGCACCGCACCGTCGAAGCCCGCAAGGACAAGCGGGGCAGCCGAGTGTATCTCGACGTCATGCGAAACGGCTATGCGCAGACGGCGGTTGCGCCGTATTCGGTGCGGGCCCGCGCCGGTGCGCCGGTGGCCACCCCGCTGGAGTGGGATGAATTGGAGGGCCGCGGCTTGCGTGCGGACCGATTCACGGTCCGCGACATTCCCAAACGCCTGGCCGGGCAAACAGATCCGTGGGCCGAGATGTCCCGGCACGCCCGCGCACTGACCGGCCCCATGCGGCGGGTGGCGAAACTTCGTGCCTGAACCGCCCTGCCTGGTCCTCGGATGACGCCCCGCGTAATCTCGGCAGCCATGAGCTCCCGCAAGCGCAGGTGGATGCCGATCGCCGCCGTGACAGTTATCGCGGCCGGCTCTCAGTTGATTCCAGCAACGGCGCGGGCGGATTTGCACAACATCACCTACCGCGCCCGGATCGACGCGCTGACGACCGGTAGCCAGGCGACCTTCGTGGTCAACGGCGGTCAGACGAACACCACCGGCCTTCCCTCCATGCCCGGCAACGCGTTCGAGGCAAACACGGTGCTGCCCGATCCGGGGCAAGCCGGTATGCGGATTGTGCTTCACTTTCCCTACTCGGCCAACGTGCACTGCGAGATCGACGTCGACGACAACGTTTTCACCCAGGCAGACCAGATGGTCAGACCGGTGCCCGGAAACGCCGACCCCATGAACGGTGCGCTGCAGTGCGGCGCACCGCTACCCTAGGGCCGCCAGCCGGTTGAGTCGGCCCACTCCCACGCCCGGCGATAGGCGTCGAGAAACCATGGCTCCTTGGCGTCGGCGTAGTGCGCGAATTCCCCGCGCGCGCCGCTTTCGGCTGCCTGCTTGACGTCAAGGTATTCGGCGCGCACACCGGGATTGGCCGCCAGCCAGTCGACGAAGAGCAGGGCGAACTGCTGATTGGGCCAGCCGTCCACCCGGATATGCACATTCGTCGGCCGGCCGGGATCCGCCGAAGCATGAATCCGCTTGTGCCACAGAGCTGGATCGTCGGTGTGGTCGTAGCGGCTGACGGTGCTGCGGGCATCGGATTTGGCAGCGTCGCCGGTGATGCGCTCGATGCGGGGGTAACCCGCGGACAACAACGGGCCGGCGAGTTCGTCTGCCACCGCAAGTGATTCGACGCTGACCTGGATGTCGATGACGTCCTTGGCCTGGAAATCAGGGAATTCGGGCAGAGCGGTTGACCCAATGTGGTCGACCCGCGACGCCTTGTGCCCGCACGCGGTCTTCAACCGGTTGACGATACGCCGCGCCTGGTCCGGCCAGGTCGGATCGGCCGGCACCAGCCGCGCCGGTGCACGCACGATCTGACGCTGCGTCAGGTTGTGCGCGAACGGCAGTATCCGGTTATTCCACACATCATGGGCCCGCTCGACCAAATCCTCATGAGTGCTTGAGTTGTCCAGCCAGACGTCGGCAACGGCACGACGTTGCTCGTCGTCTGCCTGTGCCGCGATTCGCGCGCGGGCGTCTTCTTCGGACATACCGCGTTGCTCGACCAACCGTCGCACCCGCACTTCGACGTCGGCGTGCACGACAACAACCAGCGGGAACAGCGGCGCCATTCCCGATTCCACCAGCAGCGGGATGTCTTCGACGACAACCGTATCCCCGGGAGCCTCAGCCACCGCCGCGATGATTTCCGCGCGCCGCCTGGCTACCAGCGGGTGAACGATCCCATTGAGCACACCGCGCGCTTCGTCATCCCGAAAAGCCTTGGCGGCCAAAGCGGGCCGATCCAGTGCGCCGTCCGGAAGCAGGATGTCGTCGCCGAACGCATCGACCAGCGACGCCAATCCTTCGGTACCGGGCTGGACCACCTCGCGCGCCAGGACATCGCCGTCGACGATGATCCCACCGCATTGCGAGAACGTGGCGGACAGCGCCGACTTTCCGGCGCCGATGCCACCGGTCAACCCGATGCGCAGCATCCGTGAACGCGGTTATGCGTTGCCGGCGAGCTTTTCCCGCAGCGCGGCCAGTTGGGCGTCGCTCGCCAGCGACCCACCCGCGGGCTTCTCCTGCGGCGCGCTGGTGGTCGGCGATTGGTCGCTACCGCTGGGCCCGGTCGCATCAGCGGCGGCGAACTTCTCCATCTGCGCGGTGTGCATCTTGTGCCGGCGCTCGGCCTCGGCGTAGCGGGCTTCCCATTCCTGACGCTGCTGATCAAAGCCTTCGAGCCACTCGTTGGTTTCGGGGTCGAAGCCCTCGGGGAAGATGTAGTTGCCCTGTTCGTCGTAGCTGTCGGCCATGCCGTACTTCGCCGGGTCGAACTCCTCGGTGTAGTCCTCGTTGGCCTGCTTCAGCGACAACGAAATCCGGCGGCGCTCCAGGTCGATGTCGATGACCTTGACCATCGCGTCGTCACCGACGGCGACCACCTGGTCTGGCACCTCGACATGACGCTCGGCCAGCTCGGAGATGTGCACCAGGCCTTCGATGCCCTCCTCCACGCGGACGAACGCGCCGAACGGAACGAGCTTGGTGACCTTGCCCGGCACGATTTGGCCGATGGCGTGGGTGCGGGCGAAGTGCCGCCACGGGTCCTCCTGAGTCGCTTTGAGCGACAACGAAACCCGCTCGCGATCCATGTCGACGTCGAGCACCTCGACGGTGACTTCGTCGCCAACCTGGACCACCTCGGAGGGATGGTCGATGTGCTTCCAGGACAGCTCGGAGACGTGCACCAGGCCGTCCACACCGCCGAGATCGACGAACGCGCCGAAGTTGACGATGGACGAGACCACACCCTTGCGGATGGTGCCTTTCTGTAGCTGGTTGAGGAATTCGCTGCGCACCTCGGACTGGGTCTGTTCCAGCCAGGCCCGTCGCGACAGCACCACGTTGTTGCGGTTCTTATCCAGCTCAATGATCTTGGCTTCGATCTCCTTGCCGATGTACGGCTGCAGATCGCGAACACGCCGCATCTCGACCAACGAGGCGGGCAGGAAGCCGCGCAACCCGATGTCGAGGATCAGGCCGCCCTTGACCACCTCGATAACGGTGCCCTTGACGGCTTCGTCTTTCTCCTTGAGCGCCTCGATAGTGCCCCACGCACGTTCGTACTGCGCGCGCTTCTTCGAAAGGATCAGCCTGCCCTCTTTGTCCTCCTTCGTGAGGACCAGGGCTTCGACCTCATCGCCCACGGAAACGACCTCGCTGGGGTCGACGTCGTGCTTGATGGAGAGTTCGCGGGCCGGGATGACACCTTCGGTCTTGTAGCCGATGTCGAGGAGCACCTCGTCCCGGTCAACTTTGACGATGGTGCCTTCGACGATGTCGCCATCGTTGAAGTACTTGATCGTT
>Ga0209040_10000352_pt1 | contig 34615 bp, 28 predicted proteins | sample BogFormECP12_OM3_FD_188240 | JGI IMG/M metagenome (GOLD analysis project Ga0209040, IMG submission 188240) | Bog forest soil microbial communities from Calvert Island, British Columbia, Canada - ECP12_OM3 (SPAdes) (version 2) | ecosystem: Environmental > Aquatic > Freshwater > Wetlands > Bog ... | reverse complement strand
TGTTGAGGAGCCGGACAAGTGAACCGTTCGGCGACGATGCGGGCCGGGATGGCCTGTTGAGGAGCCGGACAAGTGAACCGTTCGGCGACGATGCGGGCCAGGATGGCCTGTTGAGGAGCCGGACAAGTGAACAAGGAGAGTGACCGTGATCACGGCTACGGACCTCGAGGTCCGCGCTGGCGCGCGCACGCTGCTCTCCGCGGACGGCCCGGCACTGCGGATACAGCCGGGTGATCGCATCGGGCTGGTCGGACGCAACGGTGCCGGGAAGACCACTACCCTGCGAATCCTCGCGGGGGAGGGGCAGCCGTACGCCGGCACGGTGACCCGCACCGGCGAGATCGGTTATCTGCCGCAGGATCCCAAAGAGGGCGACCTCGACATCTTGGCCCGCGACCGGGTGCTGTCGGCGCGCGGATTAGACACCCTGCTCACCGATCTGGAAAAGCAGCAGGCGCTGATGGCCGAAGTCGCCGACGACGCCGCCCGCGACCGTGCGATCCGCCGCTACGGTCAACTGGAGGAACGCTTCGCCGCGCTGGGCGGTTATGGCGCCGAAAGCGAGGCGGGCCGGATTTGCGCGAGTCTCGGGTTGCCCGAACGGGTGTTGGGCCAGCAGCTGCACACGTTGTCCGGCGGGCAACGCCGCCGGGTGGAGCTGGCGCGGATTCTGTTCGCCGCGTCGGACACGGGCGCCGGCTCGGCCACCACCTTGCTGCTCGACGAGCCGACCAACCACCTCGACGCCGATTCACTGGGCTGGCTGCGGGAATTCCTGCGCGGGCACACCGGCGACCTAGTGGTGATCAGCCACAACGTCGACTTGTTGGCCGACGTCATCAACCGGGTCTGGTTTCTCGACGCGGTGCGCGGTGAAGTCGACGTCTACAACATGGGTTGGCAGAAGTATCTCGACGCCCGCGCCACCGACGAGCAGCGCCGCCGCCGGGAGCGTGCCAATGCCGAACGCAAGGCCACCGCGTTGCGTGCCCAAGCCGCCAAGCTGGGCGCCAAGGCCACCAAAGCTGTTGCCGCCCAGAACATGCTGCGACGCGCCGACCGAATGATGGCCGCTCTCGACGAGGAGCGGGTGGCCGACAAGGTGGCCCGAATCAAGTTCCCCAGCCCGGCGGCCTGCGGGCGGACCCCGCTGGTGGCCACCGGCCTGACCAAGACCTACGGATCGCTGGAAGTGTTCACCGGCGTCGACCTCGCCATCGACCGCGGCTCCCGGGTGGTGGTGCTGGGACTCAACGGCGCGGGCAAGACGACACTGCTGCGGCTGTTGGCCGGTGCCGAGCAACCCGACGCCGGGGCGCTGGAGCCCGGACACGGTTTGAAAATCGGATATTTCGCGCAGGAGCACGACACCCTCGACGACACCGCGACGGTATGGCAGAACATCCGGCACGCCGCACCCGATTCCGGCGAGCAAGACCTGCGGGGGTTGCTCGGGGCGTTCATGTTCAGCGGTAGTCAGCTCGAGCAGTTGGCCGGTACGCTGTCCGGCGGCGAGAAGACTCGGCTGGCGCTCGCTGGTCTGGTGGCCTCGACGGCGAATGTGTTGCTGCTTGATGAGCCGACGAACAACCTCGATCCGGCCTCCCGCGAGCAGGTGCTGGACGCGCTGCGGAGCTACACCGGAGCGGTGGTGCTGGTGACACACGACCCCGGCGCGGCCGAAGCGCTCGATCCGCAACGGGTCGTGCTGCTGCCCGACGGCACCGAGGACCATTGGTCCGAGGAGTATCGGGATCTGATCGAGCTGGCCTGACCGGCTAGGCTCGGCTCGACGGTGCCCCAGGCGATTTCGTCAAAGTGGCCCGCCGCCGACGTCTGCTTTCTACGCTGTGTGCTTGGGGATCCTTTTGAAGCGGGGAGGCGCCGATGAGGAAAGCGAAAAAGACACGCGATCAGTTGCTGGTCGAATTGCGCAGCGCCTACGAGGGCGGGGCCAGCATTCGTACCCTGGTCGCGTCGACCGGCAGGTCGTACGGCTCGATCCACAGCTTGCTGCGCGAGTCGGGCACCACCATGCGCAGCCGCGGTGGGCCCAACCATCGCACGCGATCTCGGTAACGCGATTAACTTATCGCTGGCGTACCGAACCTTCGACCAGATCGAGGACGGCGGTAAGCCGCTGTGGGTCTTCACCGGAGGCCACTCGGGCGACCAAGCCGTCGAGAACCAGGTCCAGGTAGCACACCAATACGTCGCTGGGGATGTCGTTGCGCACCCGCCCGGCCTGCTTCTGCCGGCGTAGCCGATCGATCGTTGCCGCCGTCAGCTCCGCCGAGCGCTCCGCCCACCCCCGACTGAACGCGGGGTCGTGGCGCAGCTTTCGGGCGATCTCCAATCGCGTGGCGAGCCAGTCGAACTGGTCGGGCGCGGTGAGCATGTCGCGCATCACCTGGATGAGACCCTCCCGCGATGCGACCGCGGCCATCCGCTCGGCGTCCTCGCGGGCCAGCTCGAAGAACAACGTGTCCTTGTCGCGGAAATGGTGGAAGATCGCTCCCCGCGACAAGCCGATGGCCTGTTCCAGCCGGCGCACTGTCGCCTTCTCGTAGCCATATTCGGCAAAGCAGCGACGGGCGCCGTCGAGGATCTGACGGCGACGGGCCGCCAGATGGTCCTGGCTGACCTTGGGCACAAGCGTTCCGGGCTAGTTCGACCTGAGCATGTTGCGCAGCACGTAGTGCAAGATGCCGCCGTTGCGGTAATAGTCGGCTTCACCCGGGGTGTCGATGCGCACCACAGCGTCGAACTCGATAGCGTCCGCACCCCCCTTGCCGGCCTTGACGTGCACCGTCTTTGGCGTCTTGCCGTCGTTGAGCGCCTCGATGCCGGTGATGTCGAATACCTCGGTGCCGTCCAGACCCAACGACTCGGCGGTCTTGCCCTCGGGGAATTGCAGCGGGATCACCCCCATGCCGATCAGGTTGGACCGGTGGATGCGCTCGAACGACTCGGCAATCACCGCACGCACGCCCAGCAGCAGCGTGCCCTTGGCTGCCCAGTCCCGCGACGAGCCCGAACCGTATTCCTTGCCGCCGAGCACCAACAGCGGAATGTCTTTTGCCGCATAGTTTTGCGCAGCGTCGTAGATAAACGCCTGCGGTCCACCCTGCTGGGTGAAGTCGCGCGTGTACCCACCGGAGACATCGTCGAGCAGCTGGTTGCGCAGCCGGATGTTGGCGAACGTGCCGCGGATCATCACCTCGTGGTTGCCGCGCCGAGATCCAAAGGAGTTGTAGTCCTTGCGCTCGACGCCATGCTCGTCGAGATACTGCGCCGCCGGGGTGCCGGGCTTGATGCTGCCCGCGGGGGAAATGTGGTCGGTGGTCACCGAGTCACCGAGCAGCGCCAGCACCCGGGCGCCGCTGATGTCACCGACCGGCTCCGGGTCGGCGGGCATCCCGTCGAAGTACGGCGGCTTGCGCACATAGGTCGAGTCGGCGTCCCATTCAAAGGTGTTGCCACTGGGAGTGGGCAGGTTGCGCCACCGCTCGTCGCCCTTGAACACGTCGGCGTAGTTCGTGACGAACATTTCCTGGTTGATCGCCGCGGCGATGGTGTCGGAGACGTCCTTTTGCGACGGCCAGATGTCACGCAAATAGACGTCGTTGCCGTCGTTGTCCTTGCCCAGCGGCTGCGATTCGAAATCGAAGTCCATTGAGCCGGCCAGTGCGTAGGCGACCACCAGCGGCGGCGAGGCCAGATAGTTCATCTTTACGTCCGGGTTGATGCGGCCCTCGAAGTTCCGGTTGCCGGACAGCACCGCGGCGACTGAAAGGTCGTTGTCGTTGACGGCCTTCGAGATCTCCTCGGGCAGCGGACCGGAGTTGCCGATGCAGGTGGTACAGCCGTAGCCGACAAGGTAGAAGCCGAGCTTCTCCAAATACGGCCATAGCCCAGCCTTTTCGTAGTAGTCGCTGACGACCTGCGAGCCCGGCGCCATCGTGGTCTTCACCCAAGGCTTGGTACTAAGACCCTTCTCCACGGCATTGCGCGCCAGCAGTGCCGCGCCCAGCATCACCGAGGGGTTGGACGTGTTGGTGCACGAGGTGATCGCGGCGATCACCACCGCGCCGTGGTCGAGCACGAATTCGCCGAGTTCGTCGGACTTCACCGTCACCGGGTTGCTCACCCGGCCGTTGGCGTGCTTTGCGGCCGACTCGACCGGTTTGTGGTCGTCAGCGTGGCCGTTGCTCAGTGCCCCCGGGTCGCTGGCCGGGAACGTCTCGTCGACCGACTCGTCCAGCCTCGAGTAGTCCTTCTTGTCCGGGTCGTCGCCGACATAGTCGGGGATCTGCTCGCGGAACGTGGATTTGGCTTTGGACAACGCGATTCGATCCTGCGGCCGCTTCGGCCCCGCGATCGACGGCACCACGTCGGCCAGGTTGAGCCCGAGGTACTCGGAGAACTCCGGCTCGTGCTTGGCGTCGTGCCACAGGCCCTGCTCTTTGGCGTACGCCTCCACCAGGGCGAGTTGCTCTTCTTTGCGCCCGGTGAACCGCAGGTAGTCGATTGTCTCCTGGTCGATCGGGAAAATCGCGGCAGTAGAACCGAACTCGGGGCTCATGTTGCCCAGTGTCGCGCGGTTCGCCAGCGGCACCTCGGCAACACCCTCGCCGTAGAACTCGACGAACTTGCCGACCACACCGTGCTTGCGCAGCATCTCGGTGACGGTCAGCACCACGTCGGTGGCGGTGACGCCGGGCTGGATCTCACCGGTGAGCTTGAAGCCGACAACCCGCGGGATGAGCATCGACACCGGCTGACCGAGCATGGCGGCTTCCGCTTCGATTCCGCCGACACCCCAGCCCAATACGCCCAGGCCGTTGACCATCGTGGTGTGCGAGTCGGTACCGACACAGGTGTCCGGATAGGCCACACCGTCGCGCTCCACCACGACACGAGCCAGGTATTCGATGTTCACCTGGTGCACGATGCCGGTGCCCGGCGGCACCACCTTGAAATCCTGGAAGGCGCCCTGCCCCCACCGGAGAAACTGGTAGCGCTCACCGTTGCGCTGGTATTCGATCTCGACGTTGCGCTCGAACGCGTCGGCTCGGCCGAAAAGATCCGCGATCACCGAGTGATCGATCACCAGGTCGGCCGGCGCCAGTGGATTGACCTTCTCGGCGTCGCCGCCCAGATCGCCGATCGCCTCACGCATGGTGGCCAGGTCGACGATGCAGGGCACGCCGGTGAAGTCCTGCATGACCACGCGGGCGGGCGTGTACTGGATCTCGATGCTGGGCTCAGCCGACGGGTCCCAGTTCGCAATCGCCTGGATGTGGTCCTTGGTGATGTTGCTGCCGTCCTCGTTGCGCAGCAGGTTTTCCGCGAGCACCTTGAGGCTGTAGGGGAGTTTCTCCATGCCGGGCACCGCGTCCAGGCGATATATCTGGTAAGTGCTATCGCCGACCGCCAGGGTGTTGCGCGCTTCGAATGAGTTCACCGAATCTTTGCTGGTCACATAAACTCCCGGGATTTAGTTCTGCTCGCCGACGGGCCGTGTCGACAAGGCCAGTCTAACAGTACGCTTGTCCTGTATTCCACGGTACCGCGGCCTGGAAGTTTGTCCGGCCGGCCAACTGCTGTCATCCGCTCGTGGGGACGGTACGGTCTTGGACCGTGACCACCCCGCACGTGCCGCTGTACATCCCGGGCGAGATTTGCGGCACCGTCGGTGCCGATCCGGCAACACCGCCCGACCAGTGCCTGGCGATCGTGCAAGCACAGGTCACGGCCCACGACATCAGTGCGCCAGCCGCCGTCACGCCGGCATTACTTCAGGTGATCGACCAAGCGCATCACGACGGCATCGATCTCAAAATCGTCGTCCTCGACCACAACCCCGCGACCGACACACCGCTTCGAGACATCGCCACCAGGGTGGGCGCCCAACACACCGATGCCACCGTGCTGGTGCTCAGCCCAAACTTCGTCGGCACCTACAGCACACACTTCCCGCGAGCCACGCTCGAGATCGGCGAAGACAACGCCAAGACCGGCAACCCGGTGGTCTCGGCGCAGAATTTCTTGCACCAGCTCAACACTCCACAGTTTCCCTGGACCGCGTTCACCATCGTGCTTCTTATCGGAGTGCTGGCGGCAGTGATCGGCACCCGGATCATGCAACTGCGCACCAGGCGGTCAGCAACGTCGCCAGATGAGGCCGAAGCGCCCACAGAAGAAGGTGGCCAGAGCGTCTAACTCCCCGTATTCGGCTTGTGTCGCATAGCGGCGGCACCTGTACCGCCATTGCGGGCAAAACAGTGATGTCACCGTACGGTCACAGTTGTCGGAAGAACACACTTGTAATTTGTTACTAAAGTTTCCATTGGGTCAGATGTGACATACGGTGCAAAGGATGCTTTTGATTTAATCGCGCTTCCAGTGATTACTGGGGTCGACGCCGTCCGCCCGCGTTGAGCCATAGGAGACCCGAGTCGAATGAGACGCAACTGCCGCGGCTCGTCTATCCGACTGGCCACCGGGCTCACTCGCCGCGTCGCTCCGGTGGTGCTCAGCGTGGCCGTGATGCTGTCCATACCCGGACTGGCAAATGCCGACCCGGGTGCTCAACCGGACACCATGGCCAAGCTGATCGCAGATGTCGCGCAGGCCAACCAGCGTCTGCAGGACCTCGGCGCACAAATTGAGACCGAGCAGGAGAGCGTCAACAAGGCTCTGGTCGACGTCGAAACCGCGCGCGAGAATGCTGCGACCGCACAACATGACGTCGAGGCCAGCCAGCAGGCGGTCACGGACGCCAACGCCGCAATCACGGCCGCCCAGAAGCGATTCGACCGCTTCGCGGTAGCCAGTTACGTCAGCGGCCCATCCGACAGCTACCTCACGGCGGCCAGCCCCGACGACATCATCGCCACCGCGGCCGCCGGCCAGACCCTGGCCACCAGTTCCCAGCAGGTGATGGACAATTTGCAACGCGCTCGCACTGAGCAAGTGAACAAGGACTCGGCCGCCCGGCTGGCCAAGCAGAAAGCCGACAAGGCTCTTGCCGACGCCCAATCCAGCCAGAACGCCGCGGTGGCCGCGCTGACCGACGTCCACCGCAGGTTCGGCGAGCAGCAGCAGGAGATCAACCGCCTGGCCGACGAGCGTAACGCGGCCCAAGCCAGACTCGACGCCGCCCGCAATTGGTCGGCATCCGCGGGCGGACCGGGTGCCGGACAGCGGGCGGCGTCGTCCTCAGGTGACCGGTGGGATCCGGCAGCGCCGGGTTCGCCCAGCGCGCCGCAGGGCAACGGCGGCCAATGGGCCGGCGACTGGGATCCCACGTTGCCGATGGTGCCCAGCGCCAACGTCGCAGGCGACCCCATCGCGATCCTCAACAAGGTCCTGGGGATTTCGGCGACCTCTTCTGAGGTCACCTCCAATATGGGCCGCAGCTTCCTGCAGCAGCTGGGGCTGGCTCCCACACCCACCGGCTTCACCAACGGCCGCATTCCGCGGGTGTACGGACGGCAGGCCTCCGAGTACGTGATTCGCCGAGGGCTCTCGCAGTTGGGCGTGCCGTACTCATGGGGTGGCGGCACTGCCGCCGGGCCGGGCAGGGGCATCGACTCAGGGTCCGGCACTGTCGGCTTCGACTGCTCCGGCCTGGTGCTGTACTCGTTCGCCGGCGTGGGCATCAAGCTGCCGCACTACTCGGGTTCGCAGTACAACCTGGGCCGTAAGATCCCGTCTTCGCAGATGCGCCGCGGCGACGTGATCTTCTACGGCCCCGGCGGCAGTCAGCACGTGACGATCTATCTCGGCCAGGGCCAGATGCTCGAGGCGCCCGACGTCGGATTGAAGGTCCGGGTCGCACCGGTTCGCACCAGCGGTATGACGCCCTACGTGGTCCGCTACATCGAGTACTGACGCGTGGAAGGATTTATGCGCCGCTGGTCGAAGAACGCCAACGGGTTGCACCGGGCCGGGTCGGTCTGGTCGATATTGGCTGCACTCGGTCTGCTGATCGGTCTGGCGGGTCCCGCCCGTGCCGAGGACGGCCAGTGGGATCCGACCCTGCCGCCGACGATCAGCGCGGGCGCGCCGGGCGACCCGGTGGCGATCGCCAACCAATCCCTGCAGGCCACTGCCAACGCCACCCAGACCACGCTTGATCTGGGTCGGCAGTTTCTCGGCGGGCTCGGGCTCAACCTGGGCGGCAGCGGCAGCACCAGTCCCAACGGGATACCGCGGGTGTACGGGCGGCAGGCGGTCGAGTACGTGATTCGCCGCGGGTCCTCGCAGATGGGATTGCCGTATTCGTGGGGCGGCGGCACGCCGAATGGCCCGAGCAAAGGCGTGGACTCCGGCGCGAACACCGTCGGCTTCGACTGCTCGGGACTGGTTCGGTACAGCTTCGCCGGGGTGGGCGTGCTTCTGCCGAGGTTCTCGGGTGACCAATACAACGCCGGTCGCCATATCCCGCCGTCTCAGGCCAAGCGTGGCGACCTCATCTTCTACGGCCCGGGCGGCGGCCAGCATGTCACCATCTACCTGGGCAACGGCCAGATGTTGGAGGCGTCGGGCAGCGCCGGCAAAGTTACCGTCAGCCCGGTGCGAAAAGCCGGGATGACGCCGTTTTTGACCCGGATCATCGAGTACTGAACCGGTTGTGGTGTGCTTTAGCGGGACTTTGCGCTCGCCGTCGGGTGATGGTCACGTCGACGGAATCCGGGTGGCCTGGAATAGTTGAGCGGGGGCACGCAGCTGCCCCGCGACGTTCGTCGTGCGAGCAGTCGTGTCTGATCACGTTTTGGAGGTTGAGCCGTGGAGGGTAATCGATGACATCAGCAGGCGGGCCGCCCCCGGGCGCCGGCGATTACTCGGGTCCGGGCGCACACGCGACGGCCCCTGCGCACGCGGCGCCATCCGGCGGCGGCAATGGGCTGGCTGCCGAGGTGCACACCCTGGAACGCGCCATCTTCGAAGTCAAGCGGATCATCGTGGGCCAAGACCAGCTCGTGGAGCGAATGCTGGTCGGGCTGCTGTCCAAGGGCCACGTGCTGCTCGAGGGTGTGCCTGGCGTCGCCAAGACGCTGGCGGTGGAGACTTTCGCGAAGGTGGTCGGCGGGACGTTCGCCCGCATCCAGTTCACGCCCGACCTGGTGCCCACCGACATCATCGGTACCCGCATCTACCGCCAGGGCAAGGAGGAGTTCGACACCGAACTCGGCCCGGTGGTAGTCAACTTCCTGCTCGCCGACGAGATCAACCGGGCCCCGGCCAAGGTGCAGTCGGCACTGCTGGAGGTCATGCAGGAACGCCAGGTGTCGATCGGTGGCAAGAGGTTCCCGCTGCCCAACCCGTTCCTGGTGATGGCGACACAGAACCCGATCGAGCACGAGGGCGTCTACCCGCTGCCCGAGGCGCAGCGGGACCGCTTCCTTTTCAAGATCAACGTCGGGTATCCCTCACCGGAGGAAGAGCGCGAGATCATCTACCGGATGGGCGTGACGCCGCCGCAGGCCAAACAAATCCTGAACACGGGTGACTTGCTGCGACTGCAGGAGATCGCGGCGAACAACTTCGTTCATCACGCGCTGGTCGACTATGTGGTGCGCGTCGTCATGGCCACCCGCTATCCCGAGCAGCTCGGCATGAACGACGTCAAGAGCTGGATCTCGTTCGGCGCTTCGCCACGTGCCTCGCTGGGCATCATCGCCGGCGCCCGCTCGCTGGCGTTGGTGCGCGGCCGCGACTACGTGATCCCGCAGGACATCGTCGAGGTCATTCCCGACGTGCTGCGGCATCGGTTGGTGCTCACCTATGACGCGCTCGCCGACGAAATCTCACCGGAGATCGTCATCAACCGGATTCTGCAGACTGTCGGTATGCCGCAGGTGAACGCCGTTCCGCAACAAGGCCATTCGGTACCGCCAGCGATGCAGGCCGCGGGCGCGGCTAGCGGTCGGTGACCGATCCCAAAGAGCCGGCGGTGGTCCACCCGCCGTCGATGCAGCGCGGGCAGATCGACGACCCGAAGCTGTCGGCGGCGCTGCGCACCCTCGAGCTCACGGTTAAACGCAAGCTCGACGGTGTCCTGCACGGCGACCACCTCGGCCTGATCCCGGGTCCGGGTTCCGAGCCGGGGGAGTCGCGCGAGTATCAGCCGGGTGACGACGTCCGGCGGATGGACTGGGCGGTCACCGCGCGCACCAACCACCCGCATGTCCGGCAGATGATCGCCGACCGTGAACTGGAGACCTGGCTGGTGGTCGATATGTCGGCCAGCCTGGACTTCGGCACAGCCGTGTGCGAGAAACGCGACCTGGCGGTGGCCGCCGCGGCCGCTATCACGTTCCTCAATAGCGGTGGCGGAAACCGGCTCGGTGCGCTGATTGCCAACGGAGAGAAGACTACTCGGGTGCCGGCGCGCTCCGGACGCCAGCATGAGCAGACCCTGCTGCGCACCATCGCCACCATGCCCAAAGCACCGGTGGGGGTGCGGGGGGATTTGGCGGTGGCCATCGACGCGCTGCGCAGGCCGGAACGCCGGCGCGGGATGGCCGTCATCATCAGCGATTTCCTCGGCCCGATCAACTGGATGCGTCCGTTGCGGGCCATCGCGGCTCGCCACGAGGTGCTCGGCATCGAGGTGCTCGATCCTCGCGATGTCGAATTGCCCGACATCGGCGACGTCGTTTTGCAGGACGCCGAAACGGGTGTCACCCGCGAGTTCACCATCGATGCGCAGCTGCGCGACGACTTCGCCAAGGCGGTCGTGGCCCATCGGGCCGACGTGGCCCGCACGATGCGCAGCTGCGGAGCGCCGCTGTTGTCGCTGCGCACCGACCGGGACTGGATCGCCGACATCGTCCGTTTCGTCGAATCTCGCCGGCGCGGGGCACTGGCGGGGCGCCAGTGACGCGCGTCTTTCCCGGCAAGGGCGTGCACACCAAGACGGGTTCGCTATGACATTGCCGTTGCTCGGGCCGATGACGCTGTCCGGCTTCGCCCACGCCTGGTTTTTCCTGTTCCTGCTGGTCGTTCTGGGACTGGTGGCGCTCTACATCATCGTGCAGGTGGCCCGGCAGCGCCGGATGCTGCGCTTCGCCAACATGGAGCTGCTGGAGAGCGTCGCCCCCAAGCAGCCCACCCGGTGGCGTCACCTGTCGGCCATCCTGCTGGTATCCGCGCTGGTGCTGTTCACGATCGCGATGGCCGGACCGACCCACGATGTGCGAATCCCACGCAACCGCGCGGTCGTCATGCTGGTCATCGACGTGTCGCAATCCATGCGGGCCACCGACGTCGAACCCAACCGGATGGCCGCGGCCGAAGCTGCCGCCAAGGAATTCGCCGGTGAGCTCACACCGGGCATCAACCTCGGGCTCATCGCCTATGCCGGGACCGCCACGGTTCTGGTGCAACCGACGACCAACCGCGAGGCGACCAAAGCCGCGCTGGACAAGTTGCAATTCGCCGACCGCACCGCCACCGGGGAGGGCATCTTCACCGCGCTGCAGGCCATTGCCACCGTGGGCGCGGTGATCGGCGGCGGCGACACGCCGCCGCCGGCACGCGTCGTGTTGTTCTCCGACGGCAAGGAAACGATGCCGACCAACCCGGACAACCCCAAGGGAGCCTTCACCGCGGCGCGCACCGCCAAGGACCAGGGCGTGCCGATCTCGACGATCTCGTTCGGCACCCCGTACGGCTTCGTCGAGATCAATGGCCAGCGTCAGCCGGTCCCCGTCGACGACACCACGATGAAGAAAGTCGCCGAGCTGTCCGGCGGCAACCATTACGGCGCCTCTAACTTGCAGGAGCTCAAGCAGGTCTACGCGTCGCTGCAGGAGCAGATCGGCTACGAGACGATCCGCGGTGACGCCAGCGTCGGTTGGCTGCGGCTGGGTTCGCTGGTACTGGCGCTGGCCGGGCTGGCGGCCCTGCTGATCAACCGGCGGCTGCCGACCTGATGTTCGGCCGGGCCCAGGCCAACATGCGAGGGGCAGATTGCAGTCCTGCGGCATCGAGGCGATAAGTTGGCCAGGTGACTGAGGCAGCCACCGAGCTCGTCGCCGACAGCGGTAAACCCGCATTCGTATCCCGTTCAGTGCTGGTGACGGGCGGAAACCGGGGGATCGGTCTGGCGATCGCACAGCGGCTGGCCGCCGACGGCCACAAGGTGGCCGTCACGCACCGCGGATCCGGGGCGCCCCAGGGGCTGTTCGGCGTCGAGTGTGACGTCACCGACAACGACGCCGTCGATCGCGCCTTCAAAGAGGTCGAGGAGCACCAGGGTCCGGTCGAGGTGCTGGTGTCCAACGCCGGCCTGGCCGCGGACGCGTTCCTTATGCGGATGACCGAGGAGAAGTTCGAGAAGGTCATCGACGCCAACCTCACCGGGGCGTTCCGGGTGGCTCAACGGGCATCGCGCAGCATGACCAAGAAGCGGTTCGGCCGGATGATTTTCATAGGTTCGGTCTCCGGCTCGTGGGGCATCGGCAACCAAGCCAACTACGCAGCCTCCAAGGCCGGCGTGATCGGCATGGCCCGCTCGATCGCCCGGGAGCTGACAAAGGCCGGGGTTACCGCGAATGTGGTGGCCCCCGGCTACATCGACACCGATATGACCCGCGCCCTGGATGAGCGGATTCAACAGGGGGCACTGGAATTCATCCCGGCCAAGCGGGTTGGCACCACCGCCGAGGTCGCCGGGGTGGTCAGCTTCCTGGCGTCGGAGGATGCGAGTTACATCTCGGGTGCGGTGATCCCGGTCGACGGCGGCATGGGTATGGGTCACTGACGGACTGACCTGACCCTAACCCCAAGAAATAAGGACGGACATGGCAGGACTGCTCGAAGGCAAACGGATTCTGGTCAGCGGGATCATCACCGACGCATCGATTGCGTTCCACATCGCACGGGTGGCTCAGGAAGAGGGTGCCCAACTGGTGCTGACCGGGTTCGACCGGCTGCGGCTGATCCAGCGCATCGCCGACCGGCTCCCGGAGAAGGCCCCGCTGATCGAGCTCGATGTGCAAGACGAAAAGCACCTGGACACGTTGGGCGAACGGGTGAAAGAAGTGATCGGCCAGGACAACAATCTCGACGGGGTGGTGCACTCGATCGGCTTCATGCCGCAGAGCGGGATGGGCATCAACCCGTTCTTCGACGCCCCCTACGAGGATGTCTCCAAGGGGATCCACATTTCCGCGTACTCCTATGCCTCGCTGGCCAAAGCGCTGCTGCCGATCATGAACCCCGGCGGCTCCATCGTCGGCATGGACTTCGACCCGAGCCGGGCGATGCCGGCCTACAACTGGATGACCGTCGCCAAAAGTGCGCTGGAGTCGGTCAACCGATTCGTGGCGCGTGAGGCAGGAAAGTATGGCGTGCGGTCGAATCTTGTTGCCGCAGGCCCGATCCGGACACTGGCCATGAGCGCGATCGTCGGCGGTGCGCTCGGCGACGAGGCCGGTGCCCAGATACAGCTGCTCGAGGAGGGCTGGGACCAGCGCGCGCCCATCGGCTGGAACATGAAGGACGCCACGCCGGTCGCCAAGACGGTGTGTGCGCTGCTCTCCGAGTGGCTGCCGGCGACCACCGGCACGATCATCTACGCCGACGGCGGCGCCAGTACGCAGTTGCTTTAGAAACAGATTGCTCTGGGCGCTAATGGATTTCGACGCGGTCCTGCTGCTGTCGTTCGGTGGGCCGGAAGGGCCCGAGCAGGTACGGCCGTTCCTGGAGAACGTCACGCGTGGTCGCGATGTGCCGGCCGAACGCCTTGACCATGTCGCCCAGCACTACCTGCACTTCGGTGGGGTGTCGCCGATCAACCAGATCAACCGGGCGCTGATCGCTCAACTGCGCGCAGAACTCGTTCAGCGCGGTTTGGACCTGCCGGTCTATTTCGGCAATCGCAACTGGGAGCCCTACGTCGAAGACGCCGTCGCGACCATGCGCGACAACGGTATTCAGCGCGCGGCGGTGTTCACCACGTCGGCATGGAGCGGTTACTCGAGCTGCACGCAGTATGTCGAGGACATCGCCCGGGCTCGCCGGGCGGCCGGGCCGGACGCGCCCGAATTGGTGAAATTGCGCCCCTACTTCGACCACCCGGGTTTCGTGCAGATCTTTGCCGACACCATCGGTGCGGCCGGCGGCGCCTTGGGCGCCGAGCTGTTCACCGACGCGCGGGTGGTGTTCACCGCGCATTCGATCCCGGTGGCCGCGGACCAGCGCTGCGGTCCGAAACTGTACAGCCGCCAGGTCGCTTACGCCGCAAGGCTGGTCGCGGCGGCCGCCGGATACCGCGATTTCGACCTGGTTTGGCAGTCGCGATCGGGTCCACCGCAAGTGCCATGGCTGGAGCCCGATGTCGCCGACCACCTTTCGGTGTTGGCTGCGACGGGGACCAAGGCCGTTATCATCTGCCCGATAGGGTTTGTCGCCGACCACATCGAGGTGGTGTGGGATCTCGACCAGGAGTTGCGATCCCAGGCCGAGGCGGCGGGCGTGGCGTTGGTGCGGGCTTCTACACCTAATGCCGACCCGCGATTCGCCCGTATGGCCGTCGACCTGATCGACGAATTACGTTATGGCCGTGCGCCTGCCCGGGTGACCGGACCCGATCCGGTGCCCGGCTGCGCGGCCAGCGTCGATGGCGAGCCGTGCCTTCCGCCGCACTGCGTCGCCGAGGAACGTCCGGCCTGATCGGAGGCTAGGCCTGCCAGGCGGCATGCAGAATCGCGCTGAGCGCGGCCATTCTCGCCGACCGCACCACGGCGGCGAGCGGACGCAGCGCATCGGTGGCAATCTGGGCCTCCGACAACGACTGCGTTCCGATGCGGGTCAGCCCCGCGCTGACGGTGATGATCGCATCGACATGTGCGGCGTTTTCCAGCACCCGCAAGGCGCGCGACGGCGCGGGCTCGGGAACTTGGTGTTGCCGCGCGGATTCCAGCAGCTGCTCGACGAGCCCGCGCGGATCGTCGACGTCGACGCCCGTGGTACCCAGCCCGATTGTGGTCAGCGCGTCGGCGGCTGATCGCACCGCCAGCCGGAGCGCGTATTCGGCCTCACCCAACTCGGTGCGGTCGATGACCGGGGCACCCGGAAGTGAGTACACCGTCCAGGACATCGCGCAAAGTTCGGGTACTGCGAGTTCGTCGTCAGATTCGTCATATCCGAATTCGGGCACCAGCGCGACGGCCATACCGGGATCGGCGGGATTGCTGACGATCAGTGCTTCTCCCGCGGTCAAGGCATCCCGCTCGAACTGTGTGCCTGCCGCTAACCCGCGGACATCGCCCGGAACCGGCAGCAGCACCGTGATCGAGGATGCGCCCGTCGACGGCCGGCCGGCCGCGGTCCGCAGCGTCTGTAGCAGTGACACCACACCTGCGTCGTGCACGTCCGGCCATGGTAGTCCGGTGTGACCCGCCGCGACCGCATCGTATGCGGTGACTGATTGTATTGGTGCCCAACAAGATAACGCATCAAGGACGTCGTCGGGCGCGGCCTTGCCGGCAAGCCAGGCGTTGGCCCAGACCGAGAGCGTTGCGCAGGGGCACCACATGGTTTCGCAGTCTAGTTGTTCGCCGTGGCAAAGGCCGGTCACGCGATATCCTGGCGGCATGCCTGCGGCTGTGATCTGGCTGATCGTCGCGTTAGGGCTGGCCGGCGCGGAGGCGCTGACCGGCGATATGTCCTTGCTCATGCTCAGCGGCGGTGCGCTGGCGGCGGCCGGTTCCAGTTGGCTGCTGGACCTGCCGGTCTGGACCGACGGGGCGGTGTTCCTGGTGGTTTCGGTCCTTCTTCTGGTGCTGGTCCGGCCTGCGCTGCGGCGGCGGCTGACCCCCGCCAAGGGCCTGCCGACCGGCGTCCAGGCGCTGGAGGGCAAAAACGCGCTGGTCCTGGACCGCGTTGCCCGCGACGAAGGTCAGGTGAAATTGGGCGGACAGGTGTGGACAGCGCGGCCGTTGAATGAGGGGGATGTCTTCGAACCCGGCGAGCTGGTGACAGTCATGCATATCGACGGGGCCACCGCAGTGGTCTGGAAGAACCCGTAATACCTCTGGAGCAATAGGAGAAATTCGAATGCAAGGTGCAGTTGCCGGTTTGTTTTTGCTGGCCGTCCTGGTGATCTTCGCCGCCATCGTGGTGGCCAAGTCGGTCGCGCTGATTCCGCAGGCTGAAGCGGCGGTGATCGAACGGCTGGGCCGATATAGCCGCACGATCAGCGGCCAGCTAACCCTGCTGGTTCCGTTCATCGATCGCGTGCGCGCCCGGGTCGACCTGCGTGAGCGGGTGGTGTCGTTCCCGCCGCAGCCGGTGATCACCGAGGACAACCTCACGCTCAACATCGACACCGTGGTGTACTTCCAGGTCACCAACCCACAGGCCGCGGTCTATGAGATCAGCAACTACATCGTTGGCGTCGAGCAGCTCACCACCACCACGTTGCGCAACGTGGTCGGTGGCATGACGCTGGAGCAGACCCTGACATCCCGCGACAAGATCAACGGTCAATTGCGCGGCGTGCTCGACGAGGCGACCGGCCGGTGGGGGCTACGGGTGGCGCGGGTGGAATTGCGCAGCATCGACCCGCCGCCGTCGATTCAGGCGTCGATGGAAAAGCAGATGAAGGCAGACCGGGAGAAGCGGGCGATGATCCTGACCGCTGAAGGGAGCCGGCAGGCCGCGATTACAGAGGCCGAAGGTGCCAAGCAAGCCCAGATCCTGGCCGCCGAAGGTGCCAAGCAGGCAGCGATCCTGGCCGCCGAGGCCGAGCGGCAATCCCGGATGTTGCGGGCGCAGGGTGAGCGGGCCGCGGCCTACCTGCAGGCTCAGGGCCAGGCCAAGGCGATCGAGAAGACGTTCGCCGCGATCAAGGCCGGTCGGCCCACCCCGGAGATGCTGGCTTACCAATACCTGCAGGTGTTGCCGCAGATGGCGCGGGGCGATGCCAACAAAGTGTGGGTAGTGCCCAGCGACTTCGGAACGGCGTTACAAGGTTTCACCAAGCTGCTGGGCGCTCCGGGTGACGACGGGGTGTTCCGATTTGTGCCATCACCGGTCGACGACCAAGCGGCGAAGCACGCGAAGGACGACGATGACGACATGGCCGACTGGTTCTCCACCGAGACCGACCCGGCACTCATGCAGGCGGTGGCTAAGGCCGAGGCCGACGCGCGCAAGCCGGTGGAAGGCACCTTCCCGCCGCCGTCCCAACTGAATCAGTGACATGAGCGCTCTGACTTCGCCGAAAACGTATGCGGCGCTTGCGACGTTCCAGGCTGCCGATGCGATTGCGTGCGCAATCCCGCTGCCTCCAATCGCCAAAGCCTTAGACGCGCTGGACATCCCACAAAATATTCGGTGGCTTCTTCCGGCATCCAAAACCGCCTCCGTGGTCGGTTTGCTTGCGGCCAGCAGGATCCCGGCGTTGGCGCGGCTGACCACAGCGATGCTGACGCTCTACTTTGCGCTAGCGGTGAGCGCACACCTTCGCGCACGCGACCGAATCGTGAATGCCGTTCCGGCAGCGTCGTTTTTGGCCACCTATGCGCTACTGACGGCCAAGGGGCCGGATCGGCGTTAGCCGCGTCTGCGTTCGAGGGTTCGCTCCAGCGCGGGTCTGAATTGTTCCCAGGCCCGCGGATGCAGGCCACGGCCTAAGGTCTGCGCCAGTGTCTCAACCACCGACGGTAAAGGTGGGGCCCACTTGTCGCGCAGCGAGAGAAAGCTCGGACCGGTCAGCTCGGCGGCGGTGCGGCTGGGTAGCACTGCGGCGGGTATACCGGCACCCCACCGCCGCCCTTAGGACCTCCCGGTCCCTGGCGCCCGCCTTCCCAGCATTTTTTGGCTGGAATGCCAGCCGGCGGAGCCGGATTCGGATTCGGTTGGCAGGTCGGGCATGGCGGGGACGGGTCCAACGGGGCAGCGTTGACTTGTCCTGTCCCGCCCGTCAGCGCCGCTACGCTAACGCCGACCGCGATCCGAGCCGCGGCGGCTAAGCGTTTGCCGTCCATTTCTGTTCTCCTCCCAGACTTTCACCACGGTGACTAACAGCTCCCGGGCGGCTGGGCTCGGACGCATCGTCGCAATGGCAACGGCGACGCCATTGTCTTGACGCTGCGAATTGCTACGACTCTCGAGTGTAGGCCGAAATCATTGTTCGCGCGGGTTGTCTGCAGCGAGGCGGAAGGCCGGTTACCCGCGAAGCGCGGGCTCGCCCACAACGTCGATTTCCGTCACCGGTGCAGTTTTATGCCGCCGGTGGTGCCGTATTTCGTAAGCCAACAACGCAAGCCCGGCGATGCCCGTGCACAGCGACACCAGAAACAGCAACGGGCTGACGTGACCGGTGAGCGCGTCGCCCAAGATCACCACGGCCGCCGTCCCGGGAAGCATGCCGGCCAGCGTCGCCAATGTGTAGGGCAGCACCCGCACGGCTGACGCGCCGACGGCATAGTTCAGTACCGAAAACGGGACCGCGGGGATCAACCGCAGTGACATGACGGCAATCCAGCCGCGGTCGCGAAGACGGGTGTCGAGCGTCTCGACGGCCTGGTGGCGAACCAGGCGGCTGAGTTGCCAGCCGGCCGCCCGGACCAACACCAGCGCAATGACCGCGCTGGCCGTGCTGGCCGCCACCGCCAGCGTCACCCCGAGCAGCGGCCCGAATAGCAGACCGGCCGCCAACGTGAACGCAGTGCGGGGGAAGGGGAATACCGTCACCACGATGTGGGCGGCCAGAAAAGCCAATGGGAACCACGGGCCGACTGAGGTCGCCCAGTCCCGCATCTGCACCGCGGTGGGCAGCGGAACCAGCAACGCCACCGCGATCATGATGGCGATCACCGCACCCGTGACGACCATCCGCGGCCTGGACACCTGACGCGTCGTCGCGACGACTGCGGCGGCCAGGCCGCGCAGCGCGTCGGTGATTCTGCTGGTGGCGGGCGCCGTCACGGGACTCAAGAGTACGGCCCACCGGTGAACAGCGCGTGGCACGTACTTCAGCGGATCAGTAACGACAGCAACTTCCTACCCAATGGCATTGCAGCCGACTCGTTTTCGCTCACAACAGCCACCTGTTGACCTGCCCGGCGGCGCAGTTCGCGCTGTAGCTTGTCGTGCAGGGTAGAGCCTGCGGCCAGGCACCCGTGGCACGCGCCCGACATCCGAACGGTCACGGTCTCGCCGACCACCGAAACCAATTCGATCGATCCGCCGTGCGATTCGGCGAGTGCGCCGATCGGACCGGCCAGCAGCTCCGCGGCGATCGCCGCCAGCTGCGAGGTGTTGTCTGAGGCGTCAACCCGCCATCCGGCCGGGTTGAGCAGGGCGTCGCTGAGTGCCTCGCGGATGTCATCGCCCAGCTCTCGCCAGCTGTTGCCGGCGCTAAGGGTGATCAACACTTCGCCTTTGTTCAGGGCGGTGCGGACCACCATCTCGTCGATCACCCCGCTATCCACCAAGGCGCCGAGACGGCCAGGGGCCTGGCGGACGGTGCCGGCGGGCGGCAGCCCGTCGGCGGCGATCACCCAGCGCAGCTGTTGCGGGTCCGCGGTGGCAGTGGCGTGAAGAGGAATCATGCGCCCAGGCCTACCGCAATCGACCGGGCGACAAACGCCATCACCCATGCGAGGACAAACATGTAGGAGAACGCGAACGCCGGCCATCGCCACGAGTTGGTCTCGCGTCGCATCACGGCGATGGTCGACATGCACTGCAAGGCGAACATGAAATAGACCATCAACGCGATGACGGTCGGCGCGGTGAACACCCGTTGGCCGTGATTGTCAGTCATGGTGGCCAACGCTCGACGTGGGTGGCCAGGGTCTGTCGCCGCCGACACCTGACCCAGGGTGGAGACGAACACTTCGCGCGCCGAGAGTGAACCGAGCAGGGCGACGTCGGTGCGCCAGTCGAAGCCCAGCGGTGTGAACACCGGCGCGATAGCCCTGCCGACGTCGGCGGCGTAGCTGTGATTCATCACATAGGCGGTCGAGTCGGTCGGGGACAGCCCCCGGGTTTCCGCCTCGCGAAGCGGCAGATTGAGCAGCGCCCACAGAACCAAAGATGTGGCCAGGATGATGGTTCCCGCCTTACGCAAAAACACCTTGGCCGCACTCCACATCGCGGCCAGCATCGCCTGCGGGGACGGAAGTCGGTAGGGCGGAAGCTCCATGGTGAACGGCAGCAGATCGCCGCGCAGGATCGTGGACTTGACCAGCAAGGCTGCGATCAGCGAGGACATCCCGCCGCCCAGGTAGAGCAGGAACATCGTGACGCCCTGTGCGGTGAGCCCCCACCATCGCGTTTGCGGCGCCACCAGCAGACCGACCAGCAACGTGTATACCGGCAGCCGGGCCGAGCAGGTCATCAACGGCGCGGTGACGATGGTCGCGATCCGATCGCGCGACGACGGCAACGTCCGGGTCGCCATGATGCCCGGGATGGCGCAGGCGAACGACGAGAGCATCGCGACGAAGGCGCGGCCCTCCAGCCCGGTCTTGGCCATGACCCGGTCCATCAAGAACGCCGCGCGCGACATGTAGCCGATGTTCTCCAGAAACGCGAGCAGCAGGAAAAGCAACACGATCTGCGGGATGAATTGCAGCACGGTGCCGACTCCGCCGATAATCCCCTGGCTGAGCAGACCCCGGATGATCGGATTACCGATGTACTCGGCAACCTGGCCGCCCAGCCAGGTCAGCGCCCTGGCGATCCCGTCCCGCAGTGGCGCGGCGGCGGTGAACAGGACTTGAAAGAAGTAGAACATCACGGCGAAAAAGATGACGGTGCCCCACAGCGGGTGCAGCAGCACCCTGTCGATCCTGCGGGTGCGCCGATCTGGTTGCGGCGCAACGTAATCAGCCGCATCGAGCACCGACTGCCCCCAGGCGTCGATGGCTTGCTGGCCGGACGGGGGAAGGATCGGCGGGCGTTGCCATTGCACGAAGGACGCCAGTTGTGCCCGCAGGCCGTCGATGCCCGACCCATGGTGCCCGACGACCGCGACCACCGGAACACCCAGCGCCGTCGACAACGCCTCGACGTCGATTCGGCCGCCGCGGGAGGTCAACTCGTCGCCCATAGTCAGCGTCAGCAGGCACGGCAGGTCCAGCCGTAGCACCTGGCCGATCAGCATGATCGAGCGACGCAGCGTGGTCGAGTCGGCGACCAGCACCACCGCGTCGGGCCGGTCGATGTCCGGGTATTTGCCGGTTAGCAGGTCGGTCACCACCTGCTCGTCCGGGCTGATCGGGTCGAGGCTGTAGGTGCCGGGCAGGTCTTCCACGGCGATCGCCACGCCGTCCACGGTGGTGGTGCCGACGCTGCGTCCGACGGTGACGCCCGGGTAATTACCGGTCTTGGCGCGCAACCCGGTCAGGTGGTTGAAGACGCTGGTCTTACCGGCGTTGGGGCTGCCCACCAACGCAACTCGGCGGATACCGGCGACGGTGACCGGCCCGGCATCCACGTCATGGCAGGCGGTCATTGGTCCGGTTCGGGAACGACTTCGATCAGCTGCGCCTCGCGGCGGCGCAGGCACAGTTCGGTGTCCTGAACCCGGTAGATGGTCGGGTCGCCCAGCGGTGCGCGACGGATCACGTCGACCTGGGCCCTCGCGCGAAAGCCCAATTGGACTAGTCGGCTTGCCACCGCGGAGGTCGCCTGCGGCACGGTGCCCACCACCGTTGCCCGCCCGCCGGGCGGCAGCTGGGCAAGCACGATCACCGATCCGGATTGATCGGGTGCGCGCTGCGCCGGAGTAGCCATTATCGGTCCAACATTAGCCGTTCTTACCTTAGTTAGGTATACCTAACTTTCGCAGCCCGTCGGGGCTTCCGAGGTGGCGGCGGTCGGCGTCAGGGCGTTCACGACGATCATTTAGCCTGGTGGTCGGGTGGCAGGCCAGCGTTGGGCCCGCCACATGCTGCGACGTAGGAGCCGCCGGTGTCAGTCGATGTGTCCGCTGGGCCCGCCGACCCCGCGCAGGGTCGCGCGCAATGGCGCGCGGCGGTGGCCGGGGTGCTGGCCAAGAGCGCGCGGCGGGACGCCAAGGACCTCGAGGCCCTGGGGTCAGAACCGGAGCGGTTGCTCGACAGCCCGACCTATGAGGGCTTCGCGATCCGGGCGCTCTACACCGCCCTCGACGAGCTGCCGGAACCGGCGCTGCCGGGCGAGTGGCCCTATCTGCGCGGTGGCGACGCGCTGCGCGACGTCAAGTCCGGATGGAAGGTCGCCGAGGCATTCCCGGCCGACCGGGTAGCTGGGGTTGCCGCCGAAGACGTCAACGCCGCGGTGCTAGCCGGGCTGGCCGAGGGGGTCAGCGCGCTGGTGATCCGGGTGGGGGAGTCTGGTGTGGCGTCCGGGCAGCTAGAGGAGGTGCTCGACGGCGTGTATCTGAGCATGGCGCCGGTAATTCTCGATGCCGGCGTCGACTACCGGGCGGCCTGCGACGCCCTGCAGGAGTTGGTGGCCGAGGTCGAATCCGACCAGCGCGCGACGCTGTCGATCGACCTGGGGGCTGACCCGCTGACCGCGTCGCTCAGTCAGCGTCCCGCCCCGCCGATCCAGGAAGTCGTCGGCGTCGCCAAGCAGGTGGCCGGCCGCCATGGCGTGCGGGCGATCACCGTCGACGGGCCCGCCTTCCACAATCTGGGCGCCAACGCGACCTGGGAACTCGCCGGCAGCGTCGCGGCCGCGGTGGCCTACCTACGGGTGCTCACCGCGTCCGGCCTGCCGGTCGCGGAGGCACTGGCTCAGATCAGTTTCCGACTGGCCGCCGACGACGACCAGTTCATGACGATCGCCAAAATGCGGGCCTTTCGCGAACTGTGGGCGAGGGTCGCCGAAGTCGTCGGTGAGCCGGAAAGTGGCGCGGCGGTCGTGCACGCCGAGACGTCGCTGCCGATGATGACTCAGCGCGACCCCTGGGTGAACATGCTGCGAACCACGTTGGCCGCGTTCGCCGCCGGCGCCGGCGGCGCCGACACCGTGCTGGTGTTCCCGTTCGATGTGGCGATTCCGGGTGGCTTCCCGGGCATGGCGACCAGTTTTGCGCGCCGGATGGCTCGCAACACTCAGCTGCTGCTACTCGAAGAGTCACACGTCGGCCGGATTCTGGATCCCGCGGGTGGATCGTGGTTCGTCGAGGATCTGACCGAACAGCTGGCCCAGCAGGCCTGGCGGCATTTCCAGTCCATCGAGACGCATGGTGGATTCGTCGACGCGTGTGACTACTTTGCCGGCCAGATCGGCGAAATTGCGGCACAGCGCACCAACGATATCGCCCACCGTCGGACTGCCATCACCGGCGTCAATGAATATCCGAACCTGGCTGAACCGGCTCTGCCGCAGAATGATTCGCTTCATTTGCAGCTCCCGGCGGGCAAGCTGGCGCGCTATGCCGCCGGGTTCGAAGCGCTGCGGGACCGTTCCGATGCCTACCTGGCCCGCACCGGTTCACGCCCGCATGCGCTGCTGTTGCCGCTGGGTCCGCTGGCCGAGCACAACATCCGGACCACGTTCGCGGCGAACCTGCTGGCTTCCGGCGGCATCGAGGCGGTCAACCCGGGAACAGTCGACGCCGACGGTGTCGCCAAGGCTGTCGCCGATGCCGGCTCGCCGACCGTGGCGGTTATCTGCGGCACCGACGGCCGCTACGCCACCGAGGCGGCAGCGATCGTCGAGGCAGCACGCCGTGCGGGGGTCTCGCACGTTTGCCTGGCCGGTCCGCAAAAAGCATTATCGGAGACCGATCCCAAACAACAGCCCGACGAGTTTCTGACCATGAAAATCAACGCGGTCGAAGCTCTTTCGAGCCTGCTAGGCCGGTTGGGGGCATAGCGAAGATGACGACCACCGCGCCCGTCGTGGGCAACTTCTCGGATATCCCATTGCACGGTGAACGCACCGGGCGGCCGCCGACCGAGGCCGCAGTGGAGAAACACGTTGCCGCGGCCGCGGCCGCGCATTGGTACACCCCTGAGCAGCTGGTGTGGCACACGCCGGAAGACATTGACGTCAAGTCGGTGTACATCGCCGCCGACCGCGCCGCCGTCGAGGCCGAGGGGTACCCGCTGAACAGCTTTCCCGGCGAGCCGCCCTTTGTGCGCGGCCCGTACCCGACGATGTATGTCAACCAGCCCTGGACGATTCGGCAGTACGCCGGGTTCTCCACCGCGGCGGATTCCAATGCGTTTTACCGGCGTAACCTCGCCGCCGGCCAGAAGGGTCTATCAGTGGCCTTTGACCTGGCCACTCACCGCGGCTACGACTCAGACCATCCGCGTGTTCAAGGCGACGTCGGAATGGCAGGTGTGGCAATCGATTCCATCCTCGACATGCGTCAGCTGTTCGATGGCATCGATTTGTCGACGGTGTCGGTGTCGATGACCATGAACGGTGCCGTGCTGCCGATCCTGGCGCTCTACGTAGTTGCCGCCGAGGAGCAGGGGGTGCCGCCGGAGAAGCTGGCCGGCACCATCCAGAACGACATCCTCAAAGAGTTCATGGTGCGCAACACCTACATCTATCCGCCGAAGCCGTCGATGCGCATCATCTCCGACATCTTCGCCTACACCAGCGCCAAGATGCCGAAATTCAACTCCATCTCCATTTCCGGCTACCACATCCAAGAGGCCGGTGCCACAGCCGATCTGGAGCTCGCCTACACCCTCGCCGACGGCGTCGACTACATCAAGGCCGGTCTGGACGCGGAGTTGGACATCGACAAATTCGCGCCCCGGCTGTCCTTCTTCTGGGGCATCGGGATGAACTTCTTCATGGAAGTGGCCAAACTGCGGGCAGGCCGGCTGCTGTGGAGCGAGCTGGTCGCTCAGTTCAACCCAAAGAACCCCAAATCGCTTTCGCTGCGTACACATTCGCAGACCTCCGGTTGGTCGCTGACGGCCCAGGATGCCTTCAACAACGTGGCGCGCACCTGCATTGAGGCGATGGCTGCAACCCAGGGCCACACCCAGTCGCTGCACACCAACGCGCTCGATGAGGCGCTGGCGCTGCCGACCGACTTCTCCGCCCGCATCGCCCGCAACACCCAGCTGGTGCTGCAGCAAGAGTCCGGTACCACCAGGCCGATCGACCCCTGGGCCGGCTCCTGTTTCGTGGAGTGGCTGACGTATCAACTCGCACAGCGGGCACGTGCCCACATCGCCGAGGTTGCCGAGCACGGCGGTATGGCGCAGGCCATCAGCGACGGTATTCCCAAGCTGCGCATCGAGGAAGCCGCCGCGCGCACCCAGGCCCGCATCGATTCCGGAATCCAACCGGTGGTCGGGGTGAACAAGTACCAGGTCGAAGAGGATCAAGAGGTCGAGGTACTCAAGGTCGAGAACAGCCGGGTGCGGGCCGAGCAGCTGGCCAAACTGAAAGAGCTGCGGGCAAGCCGGGATCAGGTCGCGGTCGACGCCGCGCTGGCCGAGCTGTCTCGTGCCGCCGCGGCACATGGCCGCGCAGGTGACGATCGGCTGGGCAACAACTTGCTGGCGCTCGCTATTGATGCGGCCCGGGCCAAGGCCACCGTCGGCGAGATCTCCGATGCGCTGGAGAAGGTCTACGGGCGTCATCACGCAGAGATCCGTACTATCGCAGGGGTTTACCGCGACGAAGTACGAGGGGGTGGCAACACGACTTCCCTTTCTCAAGCCACCGAACTCGTCAACAAATTCGCCGAGGCCGATGGTCGCCGTCCCAGGATCCTGGTGGCCAAGATGGGCCAGGACGGGCACGATCGCGGGCAAAAGGTGATCGCAACGGCGTTCGCCGACATTGGGTTCGACGTCGACGTCGGGTCGTTGTTCTCCACGCCGGACGAGGTGGCACGCCAGGCTGCCGACAACGACGTGCACGTGGTCGGGGTGTCCTCGCTGGCCGCGGGCCACCTGACCCTGGTGCCTGCGCTGCGAGACGCACTGGCCGAGGTGGGCCGGCCCGACATCATGATCGTGGTCGGCGGGGTGATCCCGCCGGGTGATTTCGACGAGCTATACGCGGCCGGAGCCACCGCGATATTCCCGCCCGGCACGGTGATCGCTGACGCCGCAATCGATCTGCTGAACAAGCTGGCCGAGCGTCTCGGGTACACCCTTTAGCCAGATGGCAACTGAAAACGGCGACAGCGTTGAGAAACTCGCCGCAGCTGTCCGCAGCGGCGACCGTGCAGCGCTGGCGCGGGCCATCACGTTGGTCGAGTCCACCCGCGCTGATCATCACCAGCAGGCCCAGCAGTTGCTACTGGCGCTGATGCCGGCGGCCGGAAACGCCCATCACGTCGGCATCACCGGCGTACCCGGGGTGGGCAAGTCGACCGCCATCGAAGCGCTCGGCATGTACTTGATCCCGCGGGGACATCGGGTGGCGGTGCTGGCTGTTGACCCGTCGTCGACCCGCACCGGCGGATCGATCCTGGGCGACAAAACCCGGATGCCGCAACTGGCAGTGCATCCGGATGCCTACGTCCGCCCGTCACCGACGTCGGGCACTCTCGGCGGGGTGGCCAAGGCCACCCGGGAAACGATCGTGCTGATGGAGGCCGCCGGGTTCGACGTGATCCTGGTGGAGACCGTCGGCGTCGGCCAATCCGAGGTGGCGGTGGCCAACATGGTCGACACCTTCGTCTTCCTGACCCTGGCACGCACCGGTGATCAACTGCAGGGCATCAAGAAGGGCGTGCTGGAACTCGCCGACATCGTCGTGGTGAACAAGGCTGACGGCGAGTATCTGCGCGAGGCGCGCAAAGCCGCACGCGACCTTTCCGGAGCGATCCGGCTGATCTATCCACGCGAAACCCTCTGGCGTCCACCGGTTCTCACCATGAGCGCGCTGGAAGGTACCGGGCTGGAGGAGCTTTGGGAGACCGTCGAGCGCCATCAGAAGGTGCTCAGCGAGGCAGGAGAGTTCGAGGCGCGGCGGCGAGCCCAGCAGGTCGACTGGACCTGGCAGATGGTGCGGGACACCGTACTGGACCGGATGCTGTCCAACCCTGCGGTGCGCAAAGTCCGCGCCGAGGTAGAGCGCCAGGTGCTGGCTGGGGAATTAACGCCGGCCATGGCAGCTCAGCAAATACTTAAGCTCGCATCAATAACGGAAAGGTAAATTTCACGTTGTTTGCCGAACGGGAACGGTAAATTCAACGGTATGACCCTCGAAGTGGTGGGCAATCGCCGGTCAGTGCTGCCGGGCGGTGTTCACGGCGCGGCCGATCCACACTTTGCCTGCGCGGTGCGCAGCTTCGCCAGCATGTTCCCGGGCCGCCGATTCGGCGGCGGGGCGCTGGCCGTCTATCTCGACGGGGAACCCGTCGTCGACGTGTGGACCGGGTGGGCGGACCGGCGCGGACGAGTGCCGTGGTCGGCGGACACCGGCTCGATGGTGTTCTCGGCGACCAAGGGGATGGCCTCGACCGTCATCCACCGGCTCGTCGACCGCGGTGTGATCGACTACGACGCGCCGGTCGCCGAGTACTGGCCGGAGTTCGGCGCCAATGGCAAACAAAACATCACCGTGCGCCAGGTGATGCGGCACCGGGCCGGGTTATCGGCATTGCGCGGCGCCAGCAAGAAAGACTTGTTGGATCACAAATTGATGGAACAGCGGCTGGCGGCCGCGCCGCCGGGATACTCGCTCGGCAGACCTGCCTACCATGCGCTGACCTACGGCTGGCTGTTGTCAGGGCTGGCCCGGGCGGTTACTGGCAAGGGTATGCGAGACCTGATCCGTCAGGAGCTGGCCGAGCCGCTGCACACCGACGGGTTGCATCTGGGCCGGCCGCCTGTCGAGGCACCGACCAGGGCCGCGCAGATCATCATGCCGCAGAGCGCAATTCCCAATCCGTTCTTCAACTGGGTCGCGCCCAAGATTGCCGAGCTCCAGGCGTCCGCCGGATTCGGCGCGATGTACTTCCCGGGCATGAAGGCGGTTGTCCAAGGAGATATTCCGTTGCTGGACGCCGAGATCCCCGCGGCGAACGGCGTGGTGACGGCCCGAGGGCTGGCCCGGATGTACGGTGCTATCGCCAATGGTGGCGAGATCGAAGGCATCCGGTTCCTGTCACCCGAATTGGTAAGAGGTCTGACCGGTCCGCTAAGCCTGCGATTGGACCGTAACCTTGTGGTGCCGTTGTCATTCCACCTCGGCTACCACACCATTTTCGTTCCGGGCGTGATGCCCGGATTCGGCCATGCCGGGCTGGGCGGTTCGCTCGGTTGGGCCGACCCGGCTAGCGGGTTGGCATTCGCATTCGTCCACAACCGCCTGCTGTCGCCGTTCGTGCTGCTCGACCACACCGGGTTCGTCGCAGTGCACGCCATGATGCGCCGAGGCGCCGCCGTGGCGCGTAAACACGGGTTCGAGAGGGTGGCCGACTTCGGCTCGCCCTTCCCCGAGCCGGGAGCTGTTGCGGGCTAACCGGTCTGCTAAGCGCTCTCTAGTCGGAAGCCGACTTTCAGCGTCACCTGGAAATGCGTGCGGCCCGGCCCGTGGCGAACCGCTGCAAGCCCGGCCGTGTCGATACGACATCTCACCGCTACAATCCCGGGTGAGACCCCCACATCTGGCGGGTGCATCGGCGACCATTGAAGGTAAAGAGATCCCTGTGAGCGGTTCTTTCATTTCGGACGTGCTGCGTGAGCGTGCCGGTTTCAGGCCGAATGGCACAGCCTTCACGTTCGTTGACTACGAGCAGGATTGGGCCGGTGTTACCGAAAGCCTTACATGGTCTCAGGCCTATGGCCGAAGCTTAAACGTTGCACATGAGCTCAGCCTTCGCGCGTCAACCGGCGACCGGGCGGTGATATTGGCACCACAGGGGCTCGACTACATTGCCGCTTTTCTGGGAGCGTTGCAGGCCGGGCTCATCGCAGTTCCTCTTTCGGCTCCTATAGGCGGAGCCCACGATGAGCGGGTTGATTCCGTCCTGCATGACACATCGCCGTCGGTCATTTTAACGACCTCCTCAGTCGTCAGCGATGTCGGCAAGTACGCCCAGCCACGCAACGGTGAATCCGGTCCATCCGTCATTGAGGTTGATTCGCTGGACCTGGACTACTCCAGAGCAGCGCCGCGCAGGCTTGCTACTCGACCCGCTACTGCCTACTTGCAATACACGTCTGGGTCGACCCGTCGGCCCGCCGGGGTCATGATCTCGCACAGGAATCTTCTGGCCAACTTCAAACAGATCGCGTCCGACTACTTTCTGGAGTATGGAAAGGTTGCTCCGCCGGGCACCGCTACTGTGTCGTGGCTGCCGTTCTATCACGATCTGGGTTTGATCTTAGGAATTTGCGCACCGATTCTGGCCGGAGTCCCGGGTGTGTTCACCAGTCCGGTGGCGTTTTTGCAGCGTCCAGCCCGCTGGATGCAATTGCTTGCCAGCAATGGTCGTGTGTTTTCCGCTGCGCCGAACTTCGCTTTCGACTTGGCGGCACGGAAAACCACCGACGAGGACATGGCCGGGCTGGATCTCGGGGACGTGCTAATCATCCAAAACGGTGCCGAGCGAGTGCAGCCCAAGACGCTGCGGCGCTTTACTGAGCGGTTCGCCAAGTTCAATCTCGGCGACACGGTGATACGGCCCTCGTATGGGCTTGAAGAAGCAACGGTCTACGTGGCGGCCCGCGCACCTGCTCAACGGCCACAAATCGTCCACTTCGAATCCGACAAACTGTCCGCCGGCCACGCGAAGCGGTGCGAAAGCGGAGGCGGTAGGCCGCTTATCAGTTACGGCGCGCCGCACTCGCAGACAATCCGCATCGTCGATCCCGATACCTGTATCGAATGTCCGGCAGGAACCGTCGGTGAGATCTGGGTGCACGGCGAGAACGTCGCGACGGGCTATTGGCGGAGACCTCAAGAGACGGAAAGCACCTTCGGCGCAAGGCTTCTCACTCCGTCCGTAGGCACTCCACAAGAGCCTTGGCTACGAACCGGGGACTCGGGCTTCTTCTTCGATGGCGAGTTGTTCATCATTGGCCGCTCCAAGGAGCTGTTGATCGTCTATGGGCGCAACCACTCTCCCGACGACATCGAGGCGACGGTCCAAGAGATCACGCGGGGACGTTGCGCGGCGATATCAGTCCCTGACGAGGACACGGAGAAGCTGGTCGCGATCATCGAGTTCAAGATGCGTCGGGACTCCGACGAGGACGCGATGGATAAGCTCGTCAACGTCAAAGGCGAAGTCACCTCCGCGATTTCAAACTCGCACGGTCTCGCTGTCGCGGATCTCGTTCTGGTAGCACCTGGTTCGATTCCTATCACCACCAGTGGCAAGGTCAGGCGGGCGGCGTGCGCCGAGCGGTACCGGCAGAATCAATTCACCCGCTTGGACGCTTAGTTCATCGGGGAGAGTTCGTTAATCGATCTCGCCGCTCAGGTCGAACTCAGCCAGCATGTGCGCGGCAACCTCACGCAAAGCGGGCTTTGTGTTCTCGGCGCCAGGTTGATAGCCGATGATGGTGATAGCGATCTTGTCGTCGATGCGCCCACACACCAGTTCCATTTGGCCGCCTAGTCGCTCAAGCCTCTGCCGCGTTAGGTGTTGCACCGTCCCTCGCGCGGTGACGGACTCGGCGTCGGTGCCATCGAGGCGGCCCATCACCGAGCCGAGGTCGCCGAGATCAAAACAAAACAGAGGGAGATCGGGATCGGCGCCAGCTCCATCCGCCAGCCGTTTCAACGCCCACTTCGGTGTCAACGGGCTCAGCGGAAGGAGCTCCAACGACTCATCTGGCGTCTCCCGCTGAGTGCTCAGCGCCTGCTTGATGGCGGCGCCGGCGTCACGCAAATCCGTGGTTACCGGCACCGGGTCGAGGCTGACGCGCGCAAACGCCAATGCGTTCGCACGTGTATCGCCCTCGGTGCGGTCGCTCATAGCGATTTGCAAGGTGACGGCTCCGTCACCGGCACGTCGGCGCCCCATGCGTTCCCCGAATTTCGCAGTCAGTCCGGCGGCCAGCGTGTTACTACTTCCGCCAAGAGCCTTCGCACGGGCATCCCAATCATCTACGTCGATGCGGATCGTGACAGCGGGCAAGACGACGCCGTCATCGGCGCCGCCTGCAGAGTTGGCGACGGGTCGCGATACCGGTGGTCGGGCACTAAATGCTGGTGATCGCGAAATATCACGCAACTGACGACGGGCCATTTTTGCCGCCGCGACGAGTGCCCGGCCAACCTCCGGTGCGCCCTGCGCCGTCTGGCGGGCATCCTGAACCATCGCGTGCGATCGAGTGCGTGACCGCGGCGGTGGGTAGCCAAGGTCGTGCGTGTTGCCCAGGACGGCATCAGCTATCGCGAGGGCGAGCCCGAAGCCATCGATTATGTAGTGGGAAACCACCAGACTGACCGCGGTCGCGCCGTCCGTGAGTGGCAGGACGCCGAGGTGCCAAGCTGGGCCCGATTCCGAATCAGTAGGCAGTTGTGAGCGTTCGTCAACCCAGTCGCTGAGTTCGGTGCGTGGACGGGGGGACTCGGCGATATCGATATCCGGCGGCCCCGCATCCGAGACCCACCGATGCCGGGCGAACGGCAGCGGCGAACGCTCGATGAGCCGCCCCAACAACCCACGACCAAGATTGCGGTGAAAACGCCTCAGTCCGTCGAAGTCGACGGCGTGCTCATAAACCCATACGCACTGCATGACTGCCTCATGGCCGGCGGCGTGGTCCGCCGCAAACAAGGCTTGGTCGAGGAGCGCGAGGCGATTATCCAGCTGCGCATCACCGTTGGATGCACGGTCCGACGCCCCGAGCGTGTACCTCGTCACTGCGGCCCAAGACATGTAATCGCTGGTGCGGACTTAATCGATCTCGCCAATCAAATCGAACTCGGCCAGCGTCTGCGCGGCCAGCTCACGCAGAGCGGGCTTGGTGTTGTTGCCGCCCGGCTGGTAGCCGACGACGGTGATGCCGATCTTGCCGCAGACGCGCCATGACAGCAGAGTCAATTGGCCGCCCGCTCGCTCGAGCCTCTGTCGCGTTGCGCGCAGCCCGGTCACTCGTGCGCTGGCGTACTCGGCGTCGGTGCCATCGAGGCGGCACACTACTGAGCCGAGATCACCGAGATTAGAACAAGTCACCGGGAGATCGGGGTCGGCGCCCACCCCATCGGCCAGCCGTTTCAACGCCCGCTTCGGCGTCAAGGGGCTCAACGGAAGGAGCTGCAACGACTCATCTGGCGTCTCCCGCATAGTCGTCAGCGCGCGCTTGATGGCGACGCGGAGGTCGCGCAAATCGGTGGTTAGCCGTGCCGGGTCGACGCTGACGCGCGCAAACGACATTGCGTTCGCACGCGTATCGCCCTCGGTGCGGTCGCTCATAGCGATTTGCAAGGTGACGGCTCCGTCGCCGGCACGTTTGCGCCCAATGCGCTCCCCGAGCTTGGCAGCCAACCCGGCGGCCAGCGTGGTGCTCGTGGCGCCAAGAGCCTTCGCACGGGCATCCCAATCCTCCAGGTCGATGTGGATTGTGATGACCGGCACGACGACGGCGTGATCGCCGAAGCCTTCGCTGATCGCAGCGGCTTGCGATGCTGCTGGTCGGGAAATATCACGCCACTGGCGACGGGCCATTTTTGCCGCCGCGACGAGCGCGCGGGCAACCTCAGGTGTCCCCTGCGCCGTTTGGCGGGCATCCTGAACCACCGCGCGCTGGCGAGTGCGTGACCGCGGCGGTGGGTAGCCAAGGTCGTGCGTCTTGCCCAGGACGGCCTCAGCCAGCGCGAGGGCCAGCCCGAGGCCGTCGATTATGTAGTGGGAAACCACCAGGCTGACAGCGGTCGAGCCGTCGGTAAGTGGCAGGACTCCGAGATGCCACCCGGGCCCCCATTCCGAACAAGTAGCCAGTTGCGAGCGTTCATCAGCCCAGTCACTGAGTTCGGTGCGTATACGGGGGCACTCAGCGATATCGATCTCCGGTCCCAGATCTGAAACCCATCGATGCCGGGCGAACGGCAGCGGCGAACGCTCGATGCGCCGTCCTAACAACCCGTGACCGAGATTGTGGTGAAAACGCTTCAGCCCGTCGAAGTCGAAGGCGTGCTCATAAACCCACACACACTGGATAATTGCCTGCTGGCCGGTAGCGCACTGCGCAGCAAACAAGGCTTGGTCCACGTACGCGAGCCGATTGTCTGGCTGCGTATCACCGTTGGATCTGCTGACGTTGGTACGTGCGGGACGTATCCGGACTGGCACCACTCTCCTTGGGTCGCGGATCGATTCCCTCGTAGCGCGCAAGCTGACCACCTCAGACGCTTCCTATCCCGCTGGTCAGTAGGAAGACTCCCGTCACCGCGGCGATGGCGGGGAGGAGCTGCCGACGGTGAGCTCGCATCCAGTCGTGTGCGTGCAGCATGACCGCATGGGTCCTCGCCGGTGTCACGAGGTAGCTGACGAGCGGGATCTCGACGATGGCAAGCACCACAATGGTGAACATCATTGCTGCGCTGACCTGCGTCGCCATAGAGGCTCCCGACGTCAGGATGGCGGCGATTGCGACCTGATACTCGACGTGCGGCGCCGCTGATCCGAGGCCGGCCACAAACGGCACCCAAAGGCACCCTCCAACCAACGCACTGCGGGCGCGCGCCGAGAGACGAGAGAGTGCGGTCTCTGTGCTCGGCTCCGATACCAGCACCGCCGCATTGCCGGTGGTTATCGGCACCGGCGCGCGGTGAAGCCGTAATCGCATGGACAGCAGCGCAGCGATCAACAGCGCGAGCACGCCAACGACAATTTCAACAGACCCGCTCTGGAGGCTTTCGACCGTAGACGCCACGTGTCGCGTAACCACAAGTGCTAGGTCGCGTAGCAGTATCACCGAACCGAGGGCGATGGTGGTGCCCGTTGCCATGCCGCCAAGCCAGAACACGAGCAGATTGACCATGGGCCGTGGCCGCGAAATCAAGAGGGCGACTATGGTTAGACGCGCCGGGTCTGGTGCCATCACAAGCGCGAGCGCGAGCACTGTTCCCCACATCATGGGCGAACCCTCTCTTCTAGCAGGTCGGCGGTGGTGGTGACGCTGGCGGTGGGTTTGGTCATCTGGGTGGCGATTTCGCAGGCGTGGGTGCGGTATTGCGGGGCGAGGATGGAGCGGAGGTCGGCGACCAGCGACTCCCGGGTGGTGCTCGACAATCGTCGGGCGGAGCCGACCTTCAGCCGTTTGACCTGAGCTGCCCAGATCGGGTGATCGGCCCCCATCCAGAGGATCAGGGTGGGGATTCCGGCTCTCATGCCGGCGGCGGTGGTGCCCGCCCCACCGTGGTGGACGACCGCGCGGCACGCGGGAAAGACGGCCGAGTAATTCACCGCGCCCACAACCTTTACGTGGTCGAAATGGGGGATGTGGCGCAAGTCGCTGTCGCCGGAGCAGATCAGGGCCCGCTCGCCTAACTCCGCGCAGGCCGCGCTGATCAGTTCCACCGTGCTGGCGGGAGATTCGAGCGGCATGCTGCCAAAGCCGAAGTAGATCGGCGGTGTTCCAGCGGCAATCCAGGACAAGACTTCGTTGTCATTATCCGTCGGCAACTCCATAGTCAGCACGCCGGTAAAGGGTCTTCGGCCAACCTGGTCCGCCCATTCCGCTGCCAGCCCGGGGAA
>Ga0209040_10000351_pt1 | contig 34623 bp, 31 predicted proteins | sample BogFormECP12_OM3_FD_188240 | JGI IMG/M metagenome (GOLD analysis project Ga0209040, IMG submission 188240) | Bog forest soil microbial communities from Calvert Island, British Columbia, Canada - ECP12_OM3 (SPAdes) (version 2) | ecosystem: Environmental > Aquatic > Freshwater > Wetlands > Bog ... | reverse complement strand
GATGGCTGAGTGTGGCAATCGGGACTCACTGGCCGCCCAATACGGTGTCCGGGTGGCGGCCGCCGACCGAAACCGGCTAATTGAGGACAGGCCCTAGTCAGCCATTTGCCAACGGCTTCCTCTCGAAGGGGGCCATCGCGGCGCTGGAAGACGAGAAGACGTTCGAGCGTGCGGTGCAGGCCTATACCTGGATGCTGCCGGCACTCAACATGTACGGCATGAAGGAAGGTTCGGAGAAGGTGTTCGGCAAGGGCTACAACGTCCTGCCGATCTGGAAGGATCGGCTCAGCGCCAAGACGCGCATCACGACGCCAAACTCCGACGTAATCTACGCAATGGGCTTTGTCGATCTCAAGGAGGATGGCCCGCTGGTCATCGAAGCTCCGCCCGGTCTGCAAGGCATCCTCGACGACTTCTTTCAGTGGCCGATCTGCTCGGTTGGTGAAATTGAGGGCCGCGTTTGGTGCGGCGATGTCGGCCTTCCCGGGCCAGACAGAGGTAAAGGCGGAAAATATCTTCTGTTGCCACCGGACTACGCGGGAACTCCGCCTGCGGGATACTTCGCCTATCGCTCGCGCACGTACGGGGTGTTCGTGTTCTGGCGCGGCTTCTTCAAGGACCCGAAGCAGCTTGCCGAGCCGGTTCACGTGATGGAGCAGACTCGCATCTATCCGCTCGGCAAGGAAGCCGAAGCGAAGCCGATGCAGTTTCCGAACGCATCGGCCGTGCCCGCCAACATGCTTTACCCGGGCGACGGCACTGCGTTCGGCATAATCAACCGATATATCCAGCACGAATATGTAGATCCGGCCGACATGGAACTGCGCGGGATGCTCGCGGCGCTTGGCATCGTCAAGGGACAGCCGTTTGAACCCGATGCACACTTGAGCGCGCTGCTCGACAAGGGCGCGAAGACCGCATACCGCATCAATCACACGATCATTTATTCGCCATTCAAAATGTCCGGCTCACTGTTTTATCCGGACCGCCGTTGGATGAACGTTTTTCCCGGCAATGCATCATTCACCGCGCCCACGTTCGCCTACATTGATCCTCGCGCCGGATACTTCACCGTTGCCTATTCCACGAGCCCGGGAATGGCGGTCTCGATGGTCGATGTCGGCGCGAAATATCCAGCGACCTTTGTCGACAAGAATGGAGAGTTTTTAGAGGGTGCAAACAGCTACAAGCTGATCTTGCCAAGAGATATTCCAGCGCATTTGTTCTGGTCGGTGACGGTCTACGATCCGGTCACCGGCTCCGGCCTCGACAACGGTCAGCCGTTCCCGTCTATCAACCAGATGGACAAACCGTCGGCGAACGCGGACGGATCGACCGACATTTACTTCGGCCCCAATTTCCCGGGTGATGGCAAAAATTGGCTGCGAACAGTAGCGGGCCAAGGCTTTTTTGTAATCCTGCGCATATACGGCCCGACCCAGGCATTCTTCGATAAGACCTGGGTGCCCGGGGACGTGGAAAAGGTGAACTGACAGACAGGAAAATGCGATGTCCACGGCTTTTCGGACTGCCGTCTTACTAATGAAAACAATGGCCTTTACCGTTAGCGTGGCGGCTCTCTGCGCCGGGTCGATCGCGGGCGCACAAGCGGAGCCCATCGGTGGCCAGCCTCCTCCCGGTGCGAAGCAGCCGGTCAGCGATCTGGACGCGCAAGTGGCTTATCAGCGCGCATTCGAGGCTGTCCTGTGGGCAATGCCTGCGTCATCGATCTACCGGCTTCGGGTCGGAATATTGGAACAGCCCGGAATGGCCGACAACGTTATCGACGCCTATTCCGGGCCATTGAAGACGATCCATGAGGTGATAACGGGAAATCAAGTGACACCGTATATCGCTGGCGCCTCCGACCTGCGAAACGGGCCTGTTGTCTTGGAAGTCCCGGCCAAGACCGCCAAGGCAGTCCTTTATGGTCAGGTTGTCGATGCATGGCAGGCAACGATCGCAGAGGTCGGACCAATTGGCGCGGACAAAGGCAACGGCGGCAAATACCTTTTTGTCCCGCCCGGCTATAACGAGCCAATTCCCGACGGGTACTTTGTAATCCGTTCGAGCAGTTACCGCATCGTTTTCGCCTTTCGCTGCATCCAACTTGAAGGCGCGACGGTGGCGGACGCCTATGCCTATAGTCACACGCTAAAGATGTATCCACTGTCCGAGGCGGCCAACCCGACGCCGACCCGCTTTGTCGACGGCCGACTCTATCCCCTGCACACGCTACCGTTCTATGACATCCGAGCGTTGCAGGACATCCATGACATCATCAGTGTCGAGCCGGTGCAACCGCGCGACAAGGTAATGATGGGGATGTTGGCCACCATTGGAATTGAACCCGGTAAGCCGTTCAACCAGCCGGAACATCTCAAGGCGGCTATGGAGAAGGGAGTTATCGACGCCTACCACTACATGCAAAACCTCGACACGAAGCTGTTTGCGTCAAATCTCTACTGGCCCGATCGGCACTGGAGTTTCGTGATGGTGCCCGACGCGCTGCGCGGATTCGATTTCGTCGACAAAGACGCGGTCGAGATCGACAAGCGCGCAGCGGCGTGGTTCTTCTATACGTTCTATCCAAAAGTGCTGGCTGACCGCCCCGCAACTGTGTATCTCGCGCCGATCGCGGACAGCAGCGATCGGCCTCTGGACGCTGGCAAGACATATAGACTCAGGGTTCCGAAAGATATTCCAGCCGAACAGTTTTGGTCGCTGACAGTGTACGACCGCGCAACGTGGGCCTTCATCAATAATCCGCTGGATCGGGCGGGTTTCAGTTCGTTCAATAGGGATCAGCTGCAAGCGAACGGTGACGGCAGCGTTGATCTCTATTTTGGGCCGAAAGCGCCCGCCGGTTTGGAATCCAATTGGATTCCGACGATGGGCAAGGAGCCATACGTTTGGCTTCGGCTCTATGGTCCCGAGGAGGCATTCTGGAATAAGTCGTTCAAGATGCCTGACGTAGAACGGGTGAACTGATAAGGCGCTCCCAAAGCTATGTCCGTTTGTGGCGCGACCTTGCCATTAACCTTGGCCGAGTGAACGGCGGCTATCCACCCACAGCGGTCAGCGGATGAGGCGGTTGGTATTACTTCCCTACCGCTCCACGCACATGGCCACACCCATGCCGCCGCCTATGCACAACGTCGCCAGGCCCTTCTTCACGTCGCGCTTCTGCATCTCATGCAGCAGCGTGATCAGCACGCGCGCGCCGGACGCCCCGATCGGATGGCCGATGGCGATCGCGCCGCCGTTCACGTTCACCTTGTCGGTGTCCCAGCCGAGGTCCTTGTTCACCGCAAGCGCCTGTGCGGCGAACGCCTCGTTGGCCTCGATCAGGTCCAGGTCATCGACCTTCCATCCTGCCCGGGCCAGCACCTTGCGGGTGGCCGGGATCGGGCCGGTGCCCATCACCGCCGGGTCCACACCCGCCGTCGCGAATGCAGCGATCCGCGCCAGCGGCTTCAGCCCACGCTTCGCCGCCTCCGCCGCGCTCATCAGCACCAGCGCCGCGGCGCCGTCGTTGATGCCTGACGCGTTGGCGGCGGTCACGGTGCCGTCCTTGCTGAACGCCGGCCGCAGTTTCGCCATCGTCTCGAGGCTGGCGTCGTGGCGGATGTACTCGTCATCGGCCACCACCACGTCGCCCCTGCGCCCTTTCACCGTCACCGGCGCGATCTCATCCTTGAAGCGGCCGGCCTTCTGCGCGGCGCTCGCCTTCTGCTGCGAGCCGAGAGCGAACTGATCCTGCTGCTCGCGGGTGATCTGATACTTGCTGGCGACGTTCTCGGCGGTGTTGCCCATGTGGTAGCCGTGGAACGCGTCCCACAGCCCGTCCTTCAGCATCGTGTCGATCAACTCGAGGCCGCCCATCTTCTGGCCGGCGCGCAGATAGGCCGAGTGTTGCGACTGGCTCATGCTCTCCATGCCGCCGGCGGCGACGATGGCGCTTTCGCCGGTGCGGATCTGCTGCGCGGCGAGCGCGACGGCACGCAGGCCGGAGCCGCACACCTGATTGATGCCGAACGCGGTCTTCGCATCCGGCAGGCCGGCGGCGCGCGCGGCCTGACGGGCGGGGTTCTGCCCCTCGCCGGCGGCCAGAACCTGGCCGAGGATCACCTCGTCCACATCGGCGGCCTCGACGCCGGCGCGTTCGAACGCGGCCTGCAAGGCGACCGTGCCGAGTGCGTGCGCGGACAGCGTGCCCAATGCACCGGCGAAGCTTCCGACGGGGGTACGGGCGGCGGAGACGATGACGATGTCGTCCATGTCTGACTCTCCTTCTGCGGATCGGCAACCTAGCGCCGCCGGATGGCTCTGGCCATGTGGGTGCGGAACGGCACAATATCAGCTTGGCAAGAGCGCATGGGAGACACGTCTATGACTGCGGCCGCGCCCAGTTACGCGCATGGCACCAGCACCGTCGCCCTGATCGGCGAGACGATCGGACAGTTTTTCGACAGCACCATTGCGCACTGGGGCGAGCGGCCCGGCCTGATCGCGTGTCAGCAAGGCATCAAGTGGAGCTACCGCGAGCTGGGCGAAAAGGTCGATGCCTTCGCCGCCGGTCTGATCGCACTCGGGCTGAAAGCCGGCGAGCGCATCGGCATCTGGTCGCCGAACAACGCGGAATGGGTGGTGACCCAGTTCGCCACCGCGAAGGCGGGGCTGATCCTGGTGAACATCAACCCCGCCTACCGGCTGGCCGAGCTGGAATACGCGCTGAACAAGGTCGGCTGCCGCGCCCTGGTCACCGCGACCTCGTTCAAGACCTCGGACTATGTCGGCATGATCACCACACTGGCGCCGGAACTGCGGCACGCGTCGCCCGGCCATTTGGACGCGGCGAAGCTGCCGGCGCTGCGCATCGTCATCCAGATCGGCCAGGAGACCGCGCCGGGCATGATCCCGTTCGACAATGTGTATGCGATGGGCGGCGCCGCGGAGCGCGCGCGCCTGGCGGAACTGGCGGGCATTCTGCAGTTCGACGAGCCGATCAACATCCAGTTCACCTCCGGCACCACCGGGCTGCCCAAGGGTGCGACGCTGACCCACCACAACATCCTCAACAACGGCTACTTCCTCGGCGAGGCGATGCACTACACCGAGCAGGATAAGGTTTGCATCCCTGTGCCGCTGTATCACTGCTTCGGCATGGTGATCGGCAATCTGGCCTGCATCACGCACGGCGCGGCGATGGTGCTGCCCGGCGAGGGCTTCGATCCGCTCGCGACCTTGCAGGCGGTGGCGGCGGAGCGCTGCACATCGCTGTACGGCGTGCCGACCATGTTCATCGCGGAACTGGACCATCCGGAGTTCGGCACATTTGATCTAACCAGCCTGCGCACCGGGATGATGGCCGGCGCGCCCTGCCCGATCGAGGTGATGCGCCGCTGCATCCGCGACATGCACCTGACCGAGATGACAATCGGCTACGGCATGACAGAGACCAGTCCGGTCAGCACGCAGACTGCGCTGGACGATCCGGTGGAGCGGCGGGTCTCGACCGTCGGACGTGCGCATCCGCATGTCGAGATCAAGATCATCGACAGCGAGGGCCGCGTCGTACCGCACGGCACGCCGGGAGAATTCTGCACCCGCGGCTACTCGGTGATGCTGGGCTACTGGGACGATGCGGAACGCACGGCGCAGGCGATCGATGCCGCCGGATGGATGCACACCGGCGATCTCGCGACAATGGACGCGGACGGCTATTGCAACATCGTCGGGCGGATCAAGGACATGGTGATCCGCGGCGGCGAGAACGTGTATCCGCGCGAGATCGAGGAATTCCTGTATCGGCATCCGAAGATCCAGGACGTGCAGGTCTTCGGCGTGCCGGACACGCGTTATGGCGAGGAGCTGTGCGCCTGGATCAAGCTGCGTGCGGGCGAAGCGCTGACCGACGATGAGGTGCGGGAGTTCTGCCGCGACCAGATCGCGCACTACAAGGTGCCGCGCCACATCCGCTTCGTCGATGAGTTCCCGATGACGGTGACCGGGAAGATCCAGAAGTTCATCATGCGCGAACGGATGACGACGGAGCTGGGGGTGAAGGAGGCGGTGACCGCCTGAGGCTGAGCCAGCGTCACCAACCGAAGGACAAGCCGATGCGGATTGGCTTTATAGGCACCGGAACGATGGGCACGCCGATCGCGGGTTGCCTGATCCGCGCCGGCCATTCGCTCACGGTGTATGATCGTCGCCCCGAGGCGACGGTCGCGTTGTGCGCGGAAGGCGCGGTGCGAGCCGACAGCGCCTGCGACGCGGCACGCGACAGCGAGGTGGTGTTCACCTCGCTGCCCGGCCCAGCCGAATTCGAGGCGGTGATGCTGGAACCTCAGACCGGTGTACTTGCCGGATTGCAACCGGGTGCCGGTCATATCGACCTGACCACCAATGCGCCGACGACGATCGCGCATGTCGGCGCAGCCTGCCGAGTACGGCAGGTCGAGCTGGTCGATGCGCCGGTCAGCGGCCGGCCACCGGGCATGACCGTGATGGTCGGAGCCAGCGATGCCACCTTCGCCAGGTATCGCGCGTTGTTCGAGGCGATCGCCGCCAACGTGTTCCATGTCGGACCGAGCGGCGCCGGCGCGACTGCCAAACTGGTGACACAGTACCTGGGCTACACCAATTTCATAGCCTCAATCGAAGGGATGCTCATCGCGGCCAAGGCAGGAATCGACCTCGACATCCTGGCCCGTATCGTGCCGGTCAGCGCCGGGCAAAGCCGTACCTTCGATAACATTCCCCGCGGCGTGCTTCCCGGTACATTCGCCGCCGGCGGCACGCTCGACATCGTCGCCAAGGATGTCGATCTGGCATGTCAGCTCGCGCGTCACGTCGGTGCTCCCTCGGCGCTGGGCGCGCTCGCCTCGGATTTCTACCAGCGCGCTCAGGCGCAAGGGTGGGGCCAGGAGGGCTTCCCCGTGGTCGCTCGCGTGCTCGAGGCGATGGCGGGCGCCGAACTGCGCACAGGAGCAGGCAAACCATGAACAGCGATCGCCTCGATCGGCTCCTGCTGACTCAGGAGATCGCCGAGTTTCTTTACGCCGAGGCCGAAATGCTGGACCAACGCCGGCACGGCGATTGGCTGGAACTGCTGGCGGAGGACATCCGCTATTGGATGCCGATGCGGCGCAACGTCAAATACGGCGATACCGCCCGCGAATTCACCCGTGAGCGCGAGGACATCAACTGGTTCGACGAGGGCAAGGAAACGCTGACCCGCCGGGTACGGCAGATCGAGACGGGTATCCACTGGGCGGAGGAGCCGCAATCGCGCATCACCCACATGATATCGAACGTGCAGTTGCTGCGAGCGACGCCCGATATCGCGACCCCGCAGGAAGTCGCGACCAAATGCCGGTTCCTGATCTACCGCAACCGCGTCGAGACCGAGACCGACCTGCTCGTCGGCAAACGCGAGGACACGCTGCGCCGGGGGGGTGACGGCTGGCTCATTTCGCGACGAAAGATCATCCTGGATCAGAGCGTGCTGATGACCAAGAACCTGACGTTCTTCTTTTGAGGGGAGGCGCTGCGATGACGATGAACGGAGCACGGGGTTATCGCCCCGGTCTCGTCGATCTTGCAACCGGGCAGGTAAGCCGCGAGATCTTCGTCAACGACGACATCTATGCCCAGGAGCAGGAGCGCGTCTTCGCCCGTTCCTGGCTGTTCGTCGGGCACGAAAGCCAGATCCCCAATCCGGGCGATTTCTTCGTCTCGCGCATGGGCGAGGAGTCGGTGATCCTCTGCCGCGATCGCGCCGGCGCAGTGCACGTCTTTCTCAACTCATGCCGCCACCGCGGCATGAAGGTGTGCCGTTACGACGATGGCAACACCACGGTGTTCACCTGCCCTTATCACGGCTGGAGCTACGCCACCGATGGTGCGCTGGTCGGTGTGCCGTTCTTCCGCGAGGCCTATCACTCCGCGCTCGACAAGGCGAAATGGCGCCTCGTCGAGGTTGCACAGCTGTGCAGCTACAAGGGCACCGTATGGGCCAACTGGGATGCCCTGGCACCGCCGTTCCTGGAACATCTCGGCGACTTCCAGCGCTTCCTCGATCTGATCCTCGACGGCTGGGACGGGCGCGAAGGCCAGGCGGAACTTCTGGGCGGCATCCAGAAATGGCTCATCCCGTGCAACTGGAAGTTCCCGGCCGAGAACTTCAGCGGCGATACCTATCACAACATCTCGCATCGCTCTGTCGACCTGGTCGGCGTGGGCCCAAGCGGGCGCAGCCGGCGCGATTACAGCGAGCTGAACGTCGCGCGCAAGTTGCACGTCGCCATCCCCGACCGGGGTCACCAGACCATCACCTACGCGCTGCCCAGCGATTACCAGCCGCAGGCCGCCTATCAGAATTCTCCCGAGGTCGCCGAATACTTTCGCCATTGCGAGGCGGAACGGCGGCGGCGGCCTAATGCCAACAGCCGGCTGATCGGCGCGCCCGGCGAGATCTTCCCGAACGTGGCTCTGCTTCCCCGCCAGCCGCGCACACTGGCGGTGTGGCATCCCAACGGCGCGCATCAGACCGAGGTGTGGCGGTTCTTCTTCGTCGACCGCGACGCGCCGCAGGCGGTCAAGAATTTTTTGCGCGATTACTACATCCGCTACTCCGGTCCGGCGGGCATGACCGAGCAGGACGACATGGAGAACTGGAACTATGCGCACGCCGCCAGCCGCGGTGTGATCGCGCGGCGCTACCCCTACAGCTACGAGATGGGGCTCGGCCATGCGGTCGAGAACTATGAATGGGAGGGGCTCAGGATGCCGGGGCGGGTCGTCGACCTGACCACGGCGCAGGCGAGCGAGGAGCCGATGCGCAACCTTTATGGCCGCTGGGCGCAGTTCATGGAAGCCGAGAGCTGGGACGAGCTGATGACGTGGCGTCACAAGGCGCCGCGCGAGGCGCAGGCGGCGGAATGAGCGATCCGATCAACGTCCGCGATCTCGCTGTCGGCACGCGCGTGCAACTGGTCAACGGCGCCGAGGTGGAGATCGTCGGCAATCCGCAGGATGGCGTGTGGCTGTTCGCCCGCCGCCTGTCATCGGCGGATGATGCCACGGCGGCCGCGGAGGAAGAGATGATCTTCGCCCAGGACGTCGTCGCGATCCGGTCACAGGAACAATGAGAAAGGAGGTCCCATGCTTGCACTCTGGGTGAAGGTCCGCGTCAAGCCGGCGGAACGCGAGCGTTTCCTCAAGGCGATCGAAACGGATGCGCTCGGCTCCGAGCAGGATGAGCCGGGGTGCCTGCGCTTCAACGTGCTGCACGACCAGCAGGACCCGGACGTTTACTATTTCTACGAGGTGTATCGCGACGCCGCCGCGCTCGAGGCGCACCGCGGCACGCCACACTTCGCCGTCTTCAGCGGCGCCCTGGATGCGCTGGACGGCGCGCCGCAGGTCATCCGCTGCGATTCAGTGTTTCCCGCGCAGGCGGCGTACTGGGAGAAGCGCGGCGGCTGAGGCGATCCTGGCCCGCGCCGCCGGAGCATGGTATCGCAACACTGGCACGGGGGGACGACGCCATGCGCTGGGCACGCTTCGATCAGGACGGCACGCCGACCTATGGCGTGGTCGAGGGCGACGAGATCATCCCAGTGCGCGGCTCGCCGTTCGAGATGTGGGAGCGCACTTCCACCCGCCTGCCGCTGTCAGACGTGAAGCTGATGGTGCCGGTGATCCCGCCGACCTTCTACGCCGCCGGCCTCAATTATGCCCAGCACGTGCGCGAGGCGGCCGAGAAGCTCGGCCTGCCCGTGAGCCTGCCGACCCGGGCGGACGCCGGCTATCGTGCCAACAACGCGCTGATTGCGCATGGCGAGAACATCGTCATTCCGAAGGACGCCACCGACCAGGTGCAGTACGAGGGCGAGTTGGTCGCCGTGATCGGCCGCAAGTGCAAGCACCTGACGCGCGACAACGCACTGTCCGCCGTGCTTGGCTACACGATCGGCAACGACGTGAGCGAGCGCACCTGGCAGAAGAGCGACCGCACCCTGTGGCGCGCCAAGAACACCGACACGTTCAAGCCGATGGGACCGTGGATCGAGACCAACGTGAGGCTCGACGATCTAATCACGAAGGTGCGGCTGAACGGCAAGGAGCTGATCGCGTTCCCCACCAATCACATGGTGTTCGGCGTAGTCGATTTCCTGGTGGCGATGACGCGCTACCTGACGCTGTATCCCGGCGACGTGCTGTGGATGGGCACCGAGGGTGCCACCGAGAACATGAAGCACGGCGATGTCTGCGAGATCGAGATCAGCGGCATCGGCACATTGCGCAATCCGGTTGTGCGGGAGAACTGAGATGGACATGCAACGCGAGGTCGTCGTGGTTTCCGGCGTGCGCACCGCGATCGGCGATTTTGGTGGTGGGCTGAAGGATGTGGCGCCGACCGAACTCGGCGCCCAGGTGGTGCGCGAGGCGCTGTCGCGTGCCGGTGTCGCCGGTGACGAGGTGGGGCAGGTGGTGTTCGGCAACGTGATCCATACCGAACCGAAGGACATGTATATGGCGCGCGTTGCCGCGATGAACGGCGGCGTGGCGAAGGAGACGCCGGCGCTGACGCTGAACCGGCTGTGCGGTTCCGGGCTCCAGGCGATCGTGTCGGCGGCGCAGACCATCATGCTGGGCGATACCGACATCGCGGTGGGCGGTGGTGTCGAGAGCATGAGCCGCGCGCCATATCTGGCGCAGGGTGTGCGCTGGGGCGCACGCATGGGTGACGCAGCGATGGTCGATATGATGCTCGCCGCGCTGCACGACCCGTTCGACAACATCCACATGGGCGAAACGGCCGAAAATCTGGCGGAAAGCCATCAGATCACCCGCGGCGATCAGGATGCGCTGGCACTGGAATCGCATCGCCGCGCGTCGCGCGCAATCTCGGAAGGGCGGTTCAAGCAGCAGATTCTGCCGGTGAAGCTGAAGACGCGGCGCGGCGAGACGATATTCGACACCGACGAACACCCGCGCGCCGATGCCACGCCCGACGACCTGGCGAAGTTGCGGCCGGTATTCCGCAAGGACGGCACGGTGACGGCAGGCAATGCGTCCGGCATCAACGATGGCGCCGCCGCAGTCGTGCTGATGGAGCGTGGCACTGCGGAGAAGCGCGGTGCGAAGCCGATGGGTCGGCTGGTGGCCTACGGACATGCCGGCGTCGATCCGAAGATCATGGGCATCGGCCCGGTTCCCGCGACGCGTATGGCGCTACAGCGTGCGGGTCTGGCATTGGCCGATATCGACGTGATCGAAAGCAACGAAGCGTTCGCCGCGCAGGCCTGTGCGGTGGCGAAGGATCTCGGCTTCGATCCGGCGAAGACCAACCCGAACGGGTCAGGCATTTCGCTCGGCCACCCGGTCGGCGCGACCGGCACGATCCTGGCGGTGAAGGCGCTCTACGAGCTGGAACGCATCGGCGGCCGCTATGCTCTGGTCACCATGTGCATCGGCGGCGGCCAGGGAATCGCGGCGATCTTCGAGCGGGTGTGACGCCCGCTTCGCAGCGCCGCTTTTGGCCGACGTGCGAGAGTTGCTGATCGACGCGGTCGCCCGGACAGATCCTACACGTCTGCCACGTCATACCAGAAGACGGATTTGATGACGTACCGGTGGACTCATCGTCATGGCGTGGCTTGGCCACGATCGCGGTAGGGACGCCCATCACTGGGCGCCCCCCGCACAGAACCGTACGTGCGGCTTTCCCGCATACGGCTCCCACCTCGGGTGTCTGACGGCGAAGCGCACGTTCGGCCACGGATGAAGGATTCTCGGCTTGGGGAGCCACTCGTCCACCAGCGCTTTGGTCCGGCCCCACGACAGGCGGTCCTTCTGGCTCCGCCGCCGCAGCGCCCGTTGCCAGAGTATCGTCGTGTGGTGCCGGAACACCGGGAGAGCACGGCTGTTGGTCGGCACGGCGTGGTAGTTGAAGAACCCACCCACCACCTGCCGCAGCCATCCGCCCTGTTCGGGGATGGCCTGGTGCATGCGCCACCGCAGTTCCTCCTTCACCTCCAGGAGCTTCGCCTTCATGCGGTCGCGCCGGGTCTTCCGCTTAAGCTGGAAGCCGCCCCGGCGGTCCGTGCCGCAGATTAAGGTGAACCCAAGGAAGTTGAAGGTTTCCGGCTTCCTCTCGCCCCGCCCTTCCCGATCCGCCGCAGCGTGGCGACCGAATTCGATCAGGCGGGTCTTCGCCGGATGCAGCGACAGCGCGAACTCCTCAAGCCTGGCACACATCGCATCGAGGAACCGACGGGCGTCGGTCTCGTGCTCGAAGCCGACGACCACATCATCGGCATAGCGCACGATGACCATGTTGCCGGTGGCCTCGCACCGTCGCCAGCGCTCAGCCCACAGGTCGAGGGCGTAGTGCAGGTAGATGTTGGCAAGCAGCGGTGAGGCCACCGATCCCTGCCCCGTCCCCCGGTCACTGGCCGTCACCACCCCGTCTTCGAGCACACCCGCCCTGAGCCATTTCTGAACCAGACGGGTGATGCGCCGGTCGCCAACACGGTGCTCCACGAAGCGGATCAGCCATTCATGGCTGACCGTGTCGAAGAAGCTGCTGATGTCGGCGTCCAGTATCCAGTTCACCCTGGTGCTGGTGATGGCGACCGACAGTGCGTCCAGCGCATCGTGCTGGCCGCGCCCCGGTCGGAACCCATACGAGAACCCGAGGAAGTCTTCCTCGTAGATCGCATTCAGCACCATCACAGTCGCGCCCTGGACGATCTTGTCCTCTAGCGCGGCTACTGCCAGCGGCCGCTGCTTGCCATCCGCCTTCGGGATATACGTGCGGCGAGATGGTTGCGGCCGGTAGGCACCCCGATGGACCCGGCTGTGCAGGTCCGTGAGCCTTCGCTCAAGGTCTGCCTCGTAGTCCTCCCACGTCAGGCCATCCACCCCCGGAGCGGCTTGGCGCTTCAGCGCGTAGAACGCCTCTCGCAGGGTGGCGACGCTGACGTGGTGCAGGAGCGCGGTGAACCGTTCCTTCCTCCTTTGCCTTGCGGCCTGCCGTATGCGGTCCAGCGCCTGGCTCACGCTCGCCCGGTCCTGCGCCCGGCGCGTGCTTTGCTGCTCCGCATTCCCCTCGGCCCCTGCCCTTCGCTCCCCCTGCTCCGTTCCCGGCTGCCCGGTTTCGTTCGCAGGCTTCATCGCTACTACGGCAGGATCTGACTTCTCGCGTCCGTGCATCGTCGGCTACGGCTCCTCGCCTTCCCGACGCGGGCCGCACGATCGCCCGATCGTACGGTCAGCCGCGAGACCTCCCAGGTTCCGACGCGTTCCCTTCGTGCGTGATGGGGTCTTCGACCCCGACCGAGCGTCAGCACCTCGCATAGCGGTGCCGCACATGTTGCCTTCGGCTGGATGGACGGCCTCGGCCTCGGTGACATTGACGATTTCGTGGCTCAATAGCCCACCCCACACGATCGCTGTGTACGCTTCGTCCCCGCCGTCGCCGACGGACACGCAACACTCCCTACCGGGCGGGCGCCGCCCCTTACCCGGGCCGGACTTCCACCGGCTGGAACCCGCCAGCTTCCTGGCGCACCCATCCACGTCTTTACTGCGAACAGCAAGAAAAGACGTGGATGACGGGGCCGAGCCCCGCCATGACGATAAGGGGCGGCCGGTGAGTCGGCAATTTCGTCTTCTGATATTATGACCTACGGGACCACCGACGTCCTGGCGGCCGTGTCGCGCGTGGTTGGGCGTGATGCACTGTGGGCTTACTGGAACGTGGTCTGCGGCCGCCGGCCGCCACCGCCGTTGCCGACGCGCAAGTTCGACCGACTATTGCGGCACCAGCAGCCACGCTCCAAACGCCGCCATCGCGCCGCCGCCGATCCTCCCGACCCAGACACCGCCGGGCAGCAGCTTCTCGGCGAACACGAACGCGGCGATCGCGGCCACCCACAGCAGGTTCATCGCGCCGACCGCGAACAACAGTGCCATCAGCACCCAGCAACAACCCAGACAGTACAGGCCATGGCTGGCGCCCATGCGCACCGCGCCGTCCCACCCGTCGCGCCAGTGGTTCAGCACGAAGGCAAACGGCGAACGGCATTGACGCAGACAGGCATATTTGATTGGCGTGAACTGATAGATCCCGGCCAGGATGAATACCGCACCGCCCAGGACCGGACTGGCCAGCGCAAGCATCGGTGACAGTAGGGCACTCTGCTGCAGCGCCCACTGCGCCACCGTGGCCGCCAGACTGAACGTACCCCAAACAATCAGGTAGCCCGCGACGAACATCGCCGTCGGCACATAGGGTTGCTCGCGTTCGCGCTTCCGTCGCTCCAGCGCGGCAAACGTCAGGATCATGGGTGCGGCACTCGGCAACATCATGCCCAGCATCATCACCCACCACATGGCGAACACCCATGGCGCGGCGAACCGCATCGCCATGTCGGGCATGTCGTCCATCCCCGGCATCGCCATGTCCATGCTCCTGCGGGCGACGACCAGATACAGCCAGGCGATCGCTGTCACGCCGGCAAGCGCCAGCAGAATAACGACACGTTCGCGACGCAGCAGGCTCGCCGGAGCCAGACGCACGCGTGCGACCTACGCCGCCCAGGCAAACGGCGCAAAGTGCCCGTTGTTGCCCTTGCCCACCATGTCGAGATCGAGCCCGAAGCCATGCACATGCAGTTGCCCGGCGCGCGCCAAGGCAAGGCGCCTGCCGGCCGGATGCGCTGTGTTGTCGATATAGAATGGCTCGCCACCGCGGTTGCGCGACGACACACCCTCGATTTCGAACGACACGATGTCGGGGATCGTGACCGAGCGCTTCAACCCTTCCACCTTGAATTCGATCGGCTTGAATGCCACGCCGCGAAAATCGCTCACCAGGTTGCTGCGGATCATACCGGGCGGACCGCCGGCGTCGCCGCTGACGATGGCGGACAGCGCCGCGCGCTCATCCACCACGCCGGCAAACACCCAGTTGCCGTCGGCCATGATCTTGCCGGAGCGTAGCACCAGCGCGAAGCACAGTCCGGCCAGATCGGTGGCGCCGCGCTGCCCCTTGTCGATGCGGAAGATCAGTGCCGCCGTACAGTGGTCGTGCGTCACCTCGGCCTGCGGATTGGTGTAGATGCATGGGCATAGATAGTCGCAGTTGCAGCTCTCCATATATTCGCCGCTGATCTGCCAGTCGGTTTCCGCCATCTTTTGCCTCCAATGCCTGCGTCTGCCGCCACCCCGGCTGCGTCCTCGGCGCGTGCGAGTGCCTACGGCGCGAAACGGTCGCCGTCGGGTGGCGCGGGCACCTCGAACGCGTTCACCACGCCGCAGAGCGCGACGTAGAAATTCGCCACCGCCGTCAGCTCGACCAGCCACTGCACGCCATGACGCTCCTTCAGCGCGTCGAACACCGCCTGGTCCACACGGTTGGTCCGCATGAGCTGTCGCGCATAGGTCACGATGTCGCGCTCGTCCGGTGGCAACCCCTCCGGGTTGCCCTTGGCGCGCAACAGGTCGATCACCGGCTCACGCAGCCCGACCCGGCGGGAGGCTTCGACCTGCGCGGCCCAGACATAGTTGGCCTCACGCTCGCGCACCGCAGCCAGCACCGCGATCTGGCGCAGTTGCGGTTCGACGATGGTGCCCTCGCGGGCGAACGGCACCATCGGCAGCAGCCGTTCCGCTAGCTTCGGGCTGTGCAACAGCACGCTGAACGGGCCGCGCACCCGGCCGAAGACCTGCATCACCTGGTCGAAGACATAGTGGTATTCCGGCGCCATATCGGCCTTGCCGTTGACCGGTGGAATCCGGGGCATATTCGCCTCCTTCAGTTCAACGCCGCGTAAGGCTTGCCCCAGGCGTCCTGGTAAACGATGTCGGCCAGCTTGCCGCGCCCCACCGGCCCGAAGTGTCCCATCGGATAGCCGATCGGCAGGATGGCGTAAGAGTGCACGCCCTCCGGCAGGCCCAGCGCCGCTTCGGCTTCCTTCTCGTACAGCAGATGCCGTGTGGTCAGCGTTGAGCCAAGACCGAGCGCACGCGCCGCCAGCAGCATGTTCTGCACCGCCGGATAGATGGAGGCTCCCGACCAACGTGTCGGTTTCGCCGTCCCCTCGTCGATGCAGGCGACGATCCACACCGGCGCCTCGTGGAAATGATCGGTGAGGTACTGTACCGCCGAATGCTGCCGTGCGTAGCGTTCTGCCGTCACGCCGGGCGGCGGCGCGCTCTTGGCGTAACGCGGTCCCACCACTTCGTCGAAGGCGCGCTTGTACCAGGTCTGCACCGCCTGCTTGATCTTCGGATCCTTCACCACCAGGAACCGCCAGCGCTGTGTGTTGCCGCCGTTCGCCGCGCCGGCGCCCGCCTCGAGGATCTTGCGGATCAGCTCGTCCGGCACCGGATCCGGCTTCAGCCGCCGCATCGAGCGCGTCGTCTGCATGATGTCGAACAGGTCATCCATGGCCGCCTCCCCGTCGTGGTTCACGCCAGCATAGCCCAGCATTCGCCAAGGGTGCAGGATCGGCCGAGCTATGACCAGCACTCCTTCCATCTTCAGCCTACTGCTGCTCCTGGGGCTCGGGTTCTTCTTCGGTGTCGCCTTCGAGGAATTTTATGCCCGCGCCAATCAGAAGCGCCCGGGTGGGGTGCGCAGCTTTCCTCTGCTCGCGCTGACCGGTGCGCTGCTGTACCGACTCGATCCGACCCATCTGCTGCCGCTCAGCATCGGTCTGCTGGCGCTGAGCGCCTGGCTCGCCTGCTACTACTGGCGTCACCTCGATGAGACCGACGCCGAGGGGTTCCCCAATGTCGGGATCATGGTGCCGATCTGCAACGTGCTCGCCTATCTACTCGGGCCGGTGGCGCTCGCCGAACCGGCATGGGTAGCGATCGGGACCACGGTCGCGGCGGTGCTGCTGCTGACCGCGCGGCAGGAGCTGCACGGTTTCGCCCGCCAGATCGAACTCGCCGAGATTGTCAACGCCGGACGGTTCCTTCTGATCACCGGGCTGGTGCTGCCGCTGCTGCCGGACAAGCCGGTGACCGACCTGACGCCGATCACGCCGCACCAGGTCTGGCTGGCGATGGTCGCTATCTCCACCGTGTCGTACGCCAGCTATCTTCTGCAACGCTACGTCGCACCGCCGGGTGCCGGGCTGCTGGTGGCGCTGCTGGGCGGCCTTTATTCGTCCACCGCGACGACCTTGGTGCTGGCGCGGCAGGCGCGCGACGCAGCGTCCGCGCTGCGGCAGTTCGAGGCGGGCATCGTGCTGGCGACCGCGATCATGTACCTGCGGCTGCTGATCATCATCTTCGTGTTCAATCACGCGCTGGCGCTGGCGCTGGCACCGCCACTGCTGGTGCTGTCGGCACTTGGCCTGGCGATGGCATTGGGATGGTATTGGACCGGCGGGCCGCATCCGGCCGATGCGGGGCACACAATTGCGCCAAGCAACCCGCTGGAGCTGGTCACCGCCGCGACCTTCGCCGTGTTGTTCGTGGTGATCTCGATCGCCTCGGCGTGGGCGACGCAGCGGTACGGTTCCGCGGGCATCTATGCGCTGGCGGCGATCGTCGGCGTGTCCGACATCGATCCGTTCGTGCTGAACCTGGCACAGGGGGATTCAACGCAGATCACAACCCGGGTCGGCGTCAGCGCCATCCTGGTCGCCGCGTCGTCGAACAACCTGATCAAGGCGGTATATGCGATTGTGTATTCCGGCGCACGCGTGCGCGCCGCGCCGGCGGCGTTGGTACTGCTGGCAGCTTGCGGCGTGGCGGCGGCGGTGGTGCATTAGCTAACGTCCCTATCCGATTAGCGCAGGCCAGCTATAATCCATAGCCAACAGCGCCGAGGGAGGTCTGCTATGAGTACCAGCTTCGGACGAGGCTTGCATGCGGCACCAGGGCGCGCTGTCAGTTCTTCAGCTTACGATCGCTACCTGGGGCGTTGGTCTCGACTGTCTGTTCCAGACCTGCTTGCCGCTGCCAAAGTAGCGCACGCTTGTCGCGTGCTCGATGTTGCGTCAGGCACGGGTGAGGCTGCTTCACTGGCTATCCCGATCGTTGGCAACGCCGGCTTTGTTGTTGGCGCCGACATTTCGCTGGAAATGGTCACGAGTGCGCGTGCCAGACTGGACGACGCGCTGTACTGGCCGGTCAACGCTGATGGCCAAGCTTTGCCATTCAAGGATGGTTCGTTCGATGCCGTGATATGCCAGCTTGGCTTACAATTCTTCCCCAACCAGGCTGCGGGCCTGTCGGAGTTCCGCCGCGTCGTCCGAGTGGGCGGGACGGTGGCAGTTTGCGTCTGCGCCACATCAGATCGGTTACCCATGTGGGGCAATCTAGCAGACGCGATGGACCGATTTCTTACACAAGAGCAGCGCAACGTCCTCGTCATGTCATGGTCGCTCGCCGATCCAAGGCGGCTGGAGGGGTTGTTCAGCGATGCGGGCTTCCAAGACATCCGTGTGGAACAGATCAGGCGTGAAGGCTCTGTCAGTAGCTTCGAGGACTATTGGGCGCCGATCGAAGAAGGGGTTGGGCAAATCCCGCAGGTGTACCATGCACTCGATGAGGCAGACCGTCGCTGGGTGCGTGAGGAGGTCCACAGACGGTTGTCCCAATATGAATCCGCAGACGGGAAGCTGACCATGGAAGTCGAGATGCTGATCGGCAGTGGGCGAGCATAACGCGTACCGTGTTGCATGTGGCGCTCGCCCGTTCGTTGCAATCGGAGCCTGTGCTGACTGGATAGGGACATCAGCTAATTGCCGAGCCGAGCGTGACGGCAATTTCTTGGCGCAACGCCGGCAAGACCTCCTCGCCAAACCACGGATTGCGCCGCTCCCATGCGGTGGTGCGCCAGGACGGGTGCGGTAGGGCAAAATACCGCGGCAGATGCGCGCGGAAGTCACGCACCTGCTCGGTCATCGACCCGCGACCCAGCACGTGGGTCAGCGCATAGGTGCCGACCAGCAGCGTCAGGCGGATCTCCGGCATCAGCGCCAGCAACCGCTCGCGCCAAAGCGGCGCGCATTCCGGCCGCGGTGGCGCGTCGCCGCCGTTCGGCAGGCGCCCCGGGTAGCAGAACCCCATCGGTACGATGGCAATCCGACTTTCGTCGTAGAAGGTGTCGCGATCCATCTGCAGCCAGGCGCGCAGGCGATCGCCGGATGGGTCGTTGAACGACAGGCTGGTCTCGTGCGCCTTGGTGCCCGGCGCCTGGCTGACGATCAGCAGACGAGCGGTCGCGGAGGCGCGCAACACGGGGCGGGCGCCGAGTGGCAGGTGAGCGGCGCAGACACGGCAGGCGCGGATTTCGGCGGCGAGCGCGGAGAGTGGGGGGAGGGGGCCTCTATCCAATAATCCCCCGCCGCCTTAGTTCGTCCACCACTTGCTCCGCCAAAGCTTCCGGCGCCCCGCTCATCGTCGCCAGACGCATCTCCGGGTCCAGCGGCTCCTCGTACGGCGCGTCCACCCCGGTGAAATTGCGGATCTGTCCCGCATCCGCCCGCCGGTACAGCCCCTTCGGATCCCGTCGCCGGCACTCATCCACCGGCGTATCGACGAAGATCTCCAGGAACTCCCCCTCCTCGACGCAATCCCGCGCCAGCATCCGCTCCGCCCGGTACGGCGAAATGAACGACACCAGCACGATCAGCCCCGCCTCGACGAACAGCTTCGACACCTCGGCGATGCGGCGGATGTTCTCCACCCGGTCCGCCTCGGAGAACCCGAGGTCCCGGTTCAGCGCGTGCCGCACGTTGTCGCCGTCCAGGCTCATGGTGTGGCGACCGTGCGCGTGCAGCGCCTTCTCCACCAGATTGGCGATGGTAGACTTCCCCGCGCCCGACAGCCCGGTGAACCACAGCACCGCCGGCTTCTGTCCCATCAACCCGGCGCGGGCCTGCTTGTCCACGTCGAGCCGATGCCAGTGAATGTTGTTCGTCCCCGCACGCAGGTCGGTCACCATGCCGGCGCCGACGGTGTTGCGCGTCAGCCGGTCGATCAGGATGAAGCCGCCGAGTTCCCGGCTCACCGCATAGCGCTCGCAGGGCATGCGCTGCGCCAGCGAAATCGTCACGTTGCCGATTTCGTTCAGCCCCAGTTCCCGCACCGGCACCTCGGCGAGCGTGTCGACATCCAGCCGATTGGTTATCTCGGTGATCGTCCCGACCACCGTGCGCGTGCCCAGCATGACCAGATAGGCACGGCCGCGGAACAGTGGCGTCTCGTCCATCCACACCACCCAGGCGGTCACCTGATCCGCCAGCGCCGGCGGCGGAGCAACCGCCAACACGTCGCCGCGCGAGACGTCGATCTCGCGGTCCAGCACCAGCGTCACCGCCTGGCCAGGTACCGCCTCGGCCTGGTCGCCGTCCATCGTGACGATGCGCCAGACCTTGGCCTCGGTCCCGGACACCGCGTTCACGACCGCGGCACCCGGCCGGATCGTCCCGGTCGCTACCGTGCCGGCGTAGCCCCGGAACGAATGGTCCGGCCGCGCCACAAGTTGCACCGGCATGCGGAACGCCCGCTCGGCCACGTGCGAGGTGGGCTCCGCGCCTTCCAGCGCGGTCAGCAGCGTCGTGCCCGAATACCAAGGCATATGCGTACTCGGCATGGTGACGTTGTCGCCGTCGCGCGCGCAAACGGGGATTGCAGTCACTGCCAGCGGCCCCAGCTTGCCCAGCAGCGCGTAGAAGTCGGTGACGATCTTGTCGAACACCGCCTGATCGAATCCGACCAGGTCCATCTTGTTCACCGCCAGCACCACTTGGCGGATGCCCAGCAGCGATGCGATCGCCGCGTGCCGCCGGGTCTGCACCAGCAGCCCCTTGCGCGCATCGACCAGCAGCACCGCCAAGTCCGAGCCGGAGGCGCCGGTCACCATATTGCGCGTGTATTGCTCGTGCCCCGGCGCATCGGCCAGGATGAAGCGCCGGCGCGGCGTCTCGAAGAATCGGTAGGCGACGTCGATCGTGATGCCCTGGTCGCGCTCCGCCGCCAGGCCATCCACCAGCAACGCGTAGTCGGTGCCGCCCTGCACCGTGCCGAAGCGCTTGCTGTCACGCTCGAGCGCAGCCATCACATCGTCTGGGATGGTACCGCATTCGAACAGCAGCCGGCCGATCAGCGTGGACTTGCCATCATCGACGGAGCCGCACGCCAGGACGCGCAGAAGGGAGTCGGGCATCTAAAAATATCCCTCGCGCTTCTTCTTCTCCATCGAGGCATCCTGGTCCTGGTCGATCAGACGCCCGGCGCGTTCCGACTCGCGCGTGGTGCGCATCTCGGCGACGATCTCCTCGAGGCTGGCGGCCGACGACTGCACCGCCGCGGACAACGGGTAGCAACCGAGTGAGCGGAACCGCACCAGCCGATCCACCGGCTTCTCATCCGGCCGGAACTGCATACGCTCGTCATCGACCACGATGATCAGCCCGTCGCGTTCCACCGTCGGCCGCGGCGCGGCGAAATACAGCGGCACGACGTCGATGCCCTCGGCCAGGATGTAGGTCCACACATCGAGCTCGGTCCAGTTGGACAGCGGAAACACCCGCAGGGTCTCACCCGGCGCCAGATTGCCGTTGTACAGGTGCCAGAGTTCCGGCCGCTGCCGCTTCGGGTCCCAGCTATGGCCCGGCCCGCGCACCGAGAACACCCGCTCCTTGGCGCGCGAGCGTTCCTCGTCGCGGCGCGCGCCGCCGATCGCCACGTCGTATCTGCCTTCGGTCAAGGCCTGCTTCAGGGCGTCGGTCTTCATCACCTGGGTGTAGATGTTGCTGCCGTGGTCGAACGGATTGATGTTCTGCCGCAGCCCCTCGGGATTGGTGTGCACGCGCAGATCGAAGCCGAACCGCTTCGCCGTGGCGTCCCGGAACGTGATCATGTCGCGGAACTTCCACGTGGTGTCGATGTGCAGGAGCGGGAACGGCGGCGGGGCCGGATAGAATGCTTTACGCGCCAAGTGCAGCAGCACCGAGGAATCCTTGCCGATCGAGTACAGTACCACCGGCCGAGTGGCCTGGGCCGCAACTTCGCGCAGTATGTGGATGCTCTCGGCTTCGATGGCCTTCAGATGTGGCGGATGCGTCGTCGTCAAGGCGTGCCTATGCTCCTCTGCCGTCATCGTAGGGCCAGGATGTTGAGGAAATATGTCTGCCGGATGCCGGGCGGCCCTGCCTCTAGTCCAGCCAGCCGCTCGGTGTAAATGGCAATCGCATTGGGTTAGGCTGCCGACCGGAAGATGACATACGCGGGAGTGCGATGGCGATCGCGGCCAGACGACGACGTTCGCAGGGCCTGGCCGTACCAGCCGACGCCGTGGAACGGACCCCACGGGCCGAGGTGGACGTTGCCCTGGTGCTGGCAGTGGACAGCTCCGGCAGCATCAGCGAGCAACGCCTGGCCATGCAGATCCACGGCTACATTGACGCGTTGCGGCATCCCGCGTTCATCGAGGCGATCCGCGGCGGCCGGCGTGGCCGCATCGGCCTCACCTACGTGACCTGGACCGACGCACGACGACAGGACCAGGTGGTGCCCTGGCGGGTGATCGAGAGCCAGGCCAGCGCGCTCGCTTTCGCCCAGGCGATGCAGGACGCGTTGCGGCCGCTGCCGGGATGGACATCGATCAGCGGCGCCATCGACTTCTGCACCGGGCTGCTGCTCAGCAACGGTTATATCGCGGCGCGGCGGGTGATCGACATCTCGGGCGACGGCGCCAACAACGATGGCCGCCCGGTGACCGAGGCGCGCGACGCCGCGGTGGCCGCCGGGGTGACCATCAACGGCCTGCCGATCATCGAGGTCGAGCCGAACCTGGAAGAATATTATCGCGACAACGTCATCGGCGGCGCCGATTCGTTCGTCGTGGTGGCGCGCGACACCGGCGCCTTCGGCGCCGCGGTCCTGCGCAAGCTGCTGGTCGAGGTCGCCGGCACAGCGACGCCCAGCGCGGCGTAAAGCGTCCTCACGCCTCCAGCGCGGCGCGCACGGTGAGCGCGAGTTCCTGCCGCCGGAACGGCTTGCGAAGCATCCCGCCGGCCGTCGATCCGAGGGGTTCCTTGCCCGGCTCCGGCCGGAAATAGCCAGTGGTGAATAGCACTTTCAGCCCGGGCTGGGCCCGCTGCGCGAAGGCTGCCAATTGGTAGCCGTTCATGCCGTCCGACATGACCACGTCGGTGAACAGCAGATCAAAGTTATTTCCCTCCAGCAGCACCTCCAATGCCGCCGGTCCGCTTTCCGCCTCGCAGACCCGGTAGCCGAGTGACGCGAGATGCCGGCGCGCCACCGTGCGCATTTCCGCGTTGTCATCCACCAGCAGGATCGATTCGGTGCCCTGCGGCAAGGGTGCATCAGTGGCAGCTTCGTCTTCCTCGAAAGACTCCGCACCGTGTGCCCGCGGCAGATAGAGGCGGACCGTCGTACCGTGGCCGGGCTCGCTGTCGATCCGCAGGTGCCCACCGGATTGCATGGCGAAGCCGAAGATCATGCTCAGGCCGAGGCCGCTGCCGGCGCCAGGTTCCTTGGTGGTGAAGAACGGTTCCATCACACGTTGCAGCACCTCGGGAGGCATCCCAATTCCGCTGTCGGTCACCGACAGCACGACATAGTCGCCCGGCGTCACCTCGTCGTCCTGATCGCTCGCGTCCAGGTGCGCGTTCGCCGTCGCGATCACGATGGTGCCGCCATGCGGCATCGCGTCGCGCGCGTTGATGGCCAGATTGAGCAGGGCGTCGCCCACCTGCGAAGGATCCGCCCGGATCGGCCACAGGTCGTCCGCGAGCGTTGTGGTGATAACCACCGACTCGCCGAGCAGCCGACGCAGGATTGCGATGTGGTTCGGCAGATAGGCGTTCAGATCGATCCGCCGCGGCTGCAATGTCTGGCGGCGGGCAAAGGCGAGCAGGCGCCGGGTCAGGTCAGCACCACTCAGCGCGCTGTCCAGGATCTCCCTGGCCATGGTGGCCTCCTCCTGGTCGTGTGCCTTATCGATCAGGAATTCCACATTGCCGATGATGACGCCGAGCAGGTTGTTGAAGTCGTGCGCAATGCCGCCGGTAAGCTGGCCGATCGCCTCCATCTTCTGCGCCTGGCGCAGTTCGGCTTCCACGCGCTTCTCGCGCGTGACGTCCTCGATAAGGGCGAGCAGCAGCCCGGGCCGCCCGTCCGACGCGCTCAGTTGGGTCAGGCGAACGCTGGCCCAGGCGATCGCGCCGGAGCGCGTGACGTAACGCACCTCGATGTCGACGTCCTGACCGGCCCCGCGCCCGATGGCATCGCGCAACATCTCCCTGTCGTCGACATGCGTCAGGTCCACGAGGGTGCTGCCGATGATCTGTTCCTGTGCGGTGCCGAGCATGCGGCAGAACGCCGGATTCGCCTGTACGATGCGCTGGCTGTCCGGTTCCGCCAGCACCTTGCCGAGCGGGCTTTCCTCGAAGATGCGGCGGAAGCGCTGTTCGCTTTCCAGCAGCGCGCCGGACTGTGACGCGGCCAGTTCTTTGTTGCTGCGTGCCTTGCGGTACATCATCGCAATGACGACGACGACCAATATAATGACGCCAGTCCTGACCAGCATGCCGGTGCCGAGCGCGATGGCGCTGTGCGATTCGATGGTGGCAAGATTGTCGCGCAGCAGGTTCTGCTCGTTCTCCAGCATCGCGCTGACCGCGGTTTCGATCGCTATCGTCCGGCCCGCTCCGGCGACCAGTTCCGATGGCAGATGACTGTTGCTGAAGCGGGTTTCGAGAGGAGTGAGCGTCGCCGCCAGCTCCGTCCGGTCCTGTTCTATCAGCGCCGTCAGGCCTTCAAACCGCCCGAACTGTTTGTTGTCATCAGCGACCAGGCTAAGCAACTGCGCGAGCTGCGCAGGAAGTTCCATCGCCGCCTTGCGGTAGGAGTCAAGATACTGTGTGTCGCCGGACAGACGGTAATTGCGCTGGTCCCGTCCGCACGCCTCCGCCAAGTCCTCAGTCTCCTTGAGCACAAGCATGATTTGAAGGGAGCGATCGGCCTCTGCGCTGGCGCGGCGGAGTTCGTGCAGATAAACGAGCGCGAGCGCACCATTGGCGACGATCAGCAGGACCGCAACAATGAACGCAATCAGCCATGCGACGCGGCCGCTGCTGTCGAATCTGGCCCTGATCGTGCCGCTCATGCTGCAACCGGCGACCGGAGGTTCTCGCACGCCAAAGTAGCAACATCGTTCGGGCGGCACAACGCTTGGGCGTTACTCGGCCGGGATCAGCTTCACCCTCCTGCCGGCGACGCCGAGGGCGACGCGCCCCTGCTTCAGCGCCAGCGCATCCTCGCCGAACACTTCGCGCCGCCAGCCGTGCAGCGCGGCGATGTCGGGTGCCGCTTCGCTTGCCAGCCGGTCGATGTCGTCCGAGCTGGCGACCAGCCGCGCCGCCACGTGGTGATCCTCGCACTTGGCCGCGAGCAGCACTTTCAGCAGCGATACCAGCGCCGGCGACGGTCGCGCGCCGTCGCGCCCACGCGGTGGTTCTGGCATCGCATCATCCGGCAACGCCTTCGCCTCCGCGATGGCGGCGAGCAGCGAGGCGCCGGTACGACCCTCGGCAAAGCCGCGGCTGATGCCGCGGGCACGGGCGAGCGCATCCGGGTCACTTGGCGCAGTGGCGGCGATCTCCAGCAGCGTCTCGTCGCGCAGCAGACGCTGGCGCGGGATGTTCACCCGCTGTGCCTCGCGCTCCCGCCAGGCTGCCAGTACGCGCACCATGCCGAGGTAGCGGCGGTTGTTGCTGCGCGGGCGTAGGCGTTCCCACATCGCCTCAGGATCGGCTCGGTACAGGGCGGGATCGGCGAGTTCCGCCATCTCCTCGGCCACCCAGTCGAGCCTGCCATCCGCCCGCAGCCGCGCACATAGCTTGGTGTAAACGGTGCGGAGATAGGTGACATCGGCTGCGGCATAGGCGATCTGCGCGGCCGATAGCGGTCGCGCCGACCAGTCACTAAAGCGGTGCGCCTTGTCGATCGATCCGCCGGCCAGTGCCGAAACCAGCGCTTCGTAGCCGACCTGTTCGCCGAACCCCGCGACCATGGCGGCGATCTGGGTGTCGAACAGCGGTTTCGGCACGTCGCCGAAGCGGAGCACGAAGATCTCGATGTCCTGCCGCGCGGCGTGGAACACCTTCATCACCGCCTGGTTGGCGAGCAGATCCCCGAGCGGGGCAAGGTCGAGCTCCGGCGCCTGCGCGTCGATCACCGCGACCTCGTGCTCGCCGGCAAGCTGCACGACGCAGAGTTCGGGCCAGTAGGTGCGTTCGCGCATGAATTCGGTATCGACGGTGACGAATTCCTCGGTCGCCAGACGATGGCAGAGGGTCTGAAGGGCGTCGTTGGTGGTGATCAGGGAGGGTGGAGCGAATCCGGCGCGCGACGGGCGAGGCATCGGGTGGTTCTACACTGCGGGGAACGGAGATCAACGCATCGCCGCTTCACGTCAAACCGGTTGTTGACACGGCTGGTCGGGTTGTGTAGAACATAGCATGAACGCAGGCCGTCCGCATGCCTGAGCGACCAATCGAGCCGATGGGATACGATCGGCTCGAACTTCCCTGCATCTGGGTGCCTGATGGCTGCGAACCACCGCCATTGCCCTGGAGCAAGGCAGTGGCCTTCCGCGCCATGTGGATCCCCGATGACTACCAGGGACCGCCGCCGGGCTATCCGTGGATCGAGGTGGGCCGGATGGCGCTGCCTCCGAAATCAAAGTCGGCCGGGGCGCGCGCCAATCGCGCGGCCTCATCCAATGGGATTACTGCCGCCGGCGCGACCGTGGCAGGTACCGGACAGCGGACCGACGCACCCGGTCCGGACGCAGCAGCCGCTTCGGCACCGGGCGATGTGATCGGGCAATTTGTCGGTGATGCACGGACGGCAGGCGCGGGGGACGACCGAGCTGCGGCCGCCAGGGCGTGGCTCGCCGGCTGCATGTATCCCGACGTCGGCGCCACCATGAAGGCGTGGAACGCCTTGTCGGACCCGCGCGTCACCTTGACGGCGCTCGACGCGCTTTTTGGATCGACCCTGTTGTGAAGTCGTTGGCGCGAGAGGCGGGCGGCGGAAATGGTTTGGTGCAGGGCGCACGATATGCGCCCTCAGGGGCTGCGCCGCTTCCTCTGCCTCCAGTATTCCTAACAGGAACGCCGGAGAACGAGGCCTTCGTCAATTCGACAATCCAGGCTGGCAAGGCGATTGTCGAAGCGATCGGTAACTTTCTTAATAGCGAACAGCCGAACGAGAGTGCGGGTGACACGCCGTCCGCAGGGAGTCTGAAACAAGCCTCAACAAGTGACCTACAGGCAGCGGCGAAGGCGGACGGCTATTAGCGTCGAGGCATGGAAACAGCAGAGTTGCAGCTCGATTCCAGATCCAATATCGTCAAAGATGCTGCCGGGAATCTTTATAGTGTTCCAAGACGCGGGAGTGGCAGCCCGCAACACTGGGAGTGAAGGTGCCGCAATGAGTCGTATTATAGCGACGTTTTCTGTGCTCTCGGGCAAACTCCATCCTGACCAGACAACATCCATATTATCCTTTGTTCCAGATCACTCCGTTTTGAACGGAACCGATCGAAATCCGCCGCGCCCTGTGCCGGAGGCGTTTGGCTGGTATGTCACTGTGGCACCAGTGGGTGGTGGTACGGTCGATGACGCCCTTTCTCTTCTACTCGCGAGATTGCGGCCAATCCATACACAGTTTCCGAAGCTATGCGAGTCTGACCCAGACGTGCAGGTTAAGTTCCACGTTTCGGTGACACCCTATTCGGAAGATGTCTCGCTATACTTTCGAGCGGCTAGCATTACAGCCGTAGCAAAGTTCGGAGTAGCCTCGACATCGAGTTCTTCTCTGCGTAAGCAACCTTCATGATGAGCACGTTGTGAAATGTGCGGGAAACACTATCTGCGGGCGGAGCTACGGCCGGTAGCGCGCAAGCGAGCGAAACGGACCACGATGGATTTTGCACGCCGGGCGCTGTACGCACAATGATCGGAGCAAGGTATTGTGAAGGAAATCGGCAATGGAGGGGTGATATGTCAAAATTAGTTTGCAATGATCGGATCAGTGGTCGAGCGTCTGTCAAGGATTTTTTTGACCTTACGGGAAGGGGGCTGGTCTTGGCGTTCTTCCCCGACTTGGCGGGAACGATCCCTCGCGACGGATCTCTCGTGTTAGGCGACATTACCTATAGGTATTCTGGCCCGGAGTACGTCGATGGTAAAGATGGCAGCTTTATAGGCGTAATTGTGCATGATGCTAAAACTATGGAGGCCTTCAAGATCGGGTGCGAGGTGTTGTTCTTGCAAGATAGTTAGAGTTTTCGATGCGTGAGCGATCCCAGGCATTGTGCTGGATCTTCCCGGGGACACTCTTGATCCGGCACCTCTCACATCGCTACTGCGGCCGGTGGGAGGAGGTTGAGGAATAGCAGATGGCCCGGATGCTGCAGAAGCTCCGCAGGCTCTGCGCCCGCTGGCTCGGCTCGCCGCCGCCCGCCGCCTTGACTTGCCGGAACCCACGGGGCTTGTCTGCCGCCCCTCGATCCAACCGGGACACGCCGTCGATGCACGCCTATCGCACCCATACCTGCGGCGCGCTCCGCGCCGCCGATGCCGGGCAGCCCGCCCGCCTCTCGGGTTGGGTGCACGCCAAGCGCGACCACGGCGGCCTGCTGTTCATCGACCTGCGCGACCACTACGGCATCACGCAATGCGTGTTCCCCGCCGGCTCGCCCGCCTTCGCCGCGGCCGATGCGGTGCGGCCGGAGAGCGTGATCACCGTCACCGGCGAGGTGGTGCCGCGCGAGGCCGGCACGGTGAACCCGCGCCTGCCCACCGGGGAGATCGAACTGCGCGTCACCGATCTGATCGTCCAGTCGGCGGCCGACGTCTTGCCGATGCAGGTGGCAGGCGACGAGAAATTTCCCGAGGACCTTCGCCTTAAGTACCGCTTCATCGATTTGCGCCGCGACAAGCTGCACCGCAACATCATGCTGCGCGCCGGCGTGATCGCCTCGATCCGCCGGCGCATGATCGAGGCCGGTTTCACCGAGTTCCAGACACCGATCCTGACCGCCGACTCGCCCGAGGGCGCGCGCGCCTTCCTGGTGCCGGCGCGGCTGCACCCCGGCAAGTTCTATGCCCTGCCGCAGGCGCCGCAGCAGTTCAAGCAGTTGGCGATGGTGGCGGGGTTCGACCGCTACTTCCAGATCGCGCCCTGCTTCCGCGACGAGGCCTCGCGCGCCGACCGCTCCCCAGGGGAGTTCTATCAGCTCGACTTCGAAATGAGCTTCGTCACGCAGGAGGACGTGTTCGCCACCACCGAACCGGTGATCGCCGGCGTGTTCGACGAATTCGCCGAGGATCGCGCGGTAACGCCGCCACCATGGCCGCGGATCCCGTACGACACCGCGATGCTCGAATACGGCACCGACAAGCCCGACCTACGCAATCCGCTCCGCATCAGCGACGTGACGCAGCACTTCGCCGGCTCGGGCTTCGGGCTGTTCGCGCGGATTGCCGCTTCGGGCGGCGTGGTGCGCGCGATCCCGGCGCCGGGTGCGGCGTCGCAACCGCGCAGCTTCTTCGACAAGCTGAACGACTGGGCAAAGGCCGAGGGCGCCGGCGGGCTCGGCTATATCGTCTATGAGGTGGATGGCCCGAAGGGGCCGATCGCACGCAACCTGGAGCCTGACCGCGCCGAGGCGGTTCGCGCGGGCTGCGGGCTGGCCTCCGGCGACGCGGTATTCTTCGTCGCCGGCAAGGCCGATGTGGCGGCGAAATTCGCCGGCACGGTACGGACGCGGCTGGCCGAGGAACTCGGCCTCGGCGAGACCGGTGCCTTCCGCTTCTGCTGGATCACCGACTTCCCGATGTTCGAGCTGAACGAAGAAACCGGAAAAGTCGATTTCAGCCACAACCCGTTCAGCATGCCGCAGGGCGGGCTGGAGGCGCTGAACGCACAGGACCCGCTGACCATCAAGGCGTTCCAGTACGACATCGTGTGCAACGGCGCGGAACTGTGCTCGGGCGCGATCCGCAATCACCGCCCCGACATCATGGTCCGCGCCTTCGAGATCGTCGGCCATCCTCCCGAGGAGGTGGAAAAGCGCTTCGGCGGGATGCTCAACGCGTTCCGCTATGGCGCTCCGCCGCATGGCGGCGCCGCACCGGGCATCGACCGTATCGTGATGCTGCTGGCGGACGAACCGAACATCCGCGAAGTGATCCTGTTTCCGCTGAACCAGCAGGGCGACGACCTGATGATGGGCGCCCCAGCCGAAGTGCCGCCGGCGCGGCTGAAGGAATTGCACCTGCGGCTCGACCTGCCGCCGAAGGTGCGGAGCGGGGGATAGGGCGCGCTGGCGGATCGCCGCCCGGTTCCTTATGTTCGCGGTGACCCGCAGTGGAGTCCCCTCATGCGCCTTCCTGCCTTGTCGGCAGCCGTCCTCGCCCTGTGCGTCTCGGTTTCGGTCACCGCCGATGCCGCCGGCCTGAACACGACGTCCGCCGCCCACCGGGCGATCTATAACCTGACCCTCAGCACCAGCCGCGGCGGCGACGTCGTCGCCGCCCGCGGCACGATGGGCTACGAGGTCATCGATGCCTGCGACGGCTGGGCGGTCCGCCAGCGCCTATCCATGACGCTGACCAACACCGACGGCCAGGACGTCGAGATGGTGTCCGATTACGCCACCTGGGAAGCCAAGGACGGCCTGAAGTTCCGCTTCCACATGAAGCAGACCACCGACAGCGCGGTGACCAGCCAGACCGACGGCGACGCGAAGCTGGAGCGCACAGGCGGTCCGGGTGAGGCGCACTACACCGTCCCCGAGGACATCACCAAGAAGCTGCCCGCCGGCACGTTGTTCCCGATGGCGCACACCTCGGCGATCCTGGCCGCGGCGCAATCCGGCAAGAAGTTCCTCGCCCTGCCGCTGTTCGACGGCACCGACGATTCCGGGGCGGAGGACAGCTTCATCGTCGTGCTGGACTGGAAGAAGCCGGAGGCCAACAAGTATCCGTTCCTGTCCAATCTGCCCAGTACCCGGGTCCGCCTGGGGTTCTTCGACCATGAGTCGAAGGGCGAAGTGCCCACCTATCAGGTCGGCATGCGCTATTGGGAGAACGGCGTCGCCGATAACCTGCAGATGGACTTCGGCGACTTCGTGATGGACGCGAAGATGACGGACCTCACCGCGCTGCCGCACAAATGCTGATCATATCAGTCCCCGCCGCTGGAACAGGTCGATCAGCACCAGGTTGACGTTGAACTTGAACTCGTCGCTGTCGCGTACCGTCCGCATCACCCGTGCGATCGGCCAAAGCTCGAACGCCTCGACCTCGCCATCAGCCGCACGCGGGGAAAAATCCTCTGGTAGCGCCAAGTCATAGCAGTACACCAAGTCGCGGCGGAGCCCTTCCGGCCGCTCCATCGCATAGGTAATCGCCGCCACCGGCACCGCCTGGCGCGCCAATGAGGCCGGGATCGCGGCCTCTTCCTCCGCCTCCTTCACCAGTGTCTCGGCCGGGGTGAGGCCGGCCGGTACGCCGCCGGCCACGATGTGATCCAGCTTGGAGGGATCCAGCAGCTTGTTCGCGGCGCGGCGGGCGACCCAGACATGCAGCCCGTCGAGCCGGCGGACCAGCCCGTTCAGGTGCACGCCCATCGCCAGCACGCCGAAGCTGGGTACTGCCCCGCGGTCGAGCCGCCCCAGCACCGGACCCTCCGGTTCGGCGCGGATATCGAATTCCTCCCGCCGCCAGCGGTAGCAGCCGGCATCGGAAAGGCGCCGGGCGATTGCCGGCAATGCGGCCGCATCGTTCAGCACCACACCATCCACGGCCACGCTGATCTCTGGGAACGCTGCCAGCCTGGCGGCAAAGTCGGGCTTCACCCAGCCGACCAACGCCGCACCGATGTGGAACGGCCGCCGCTCGCCTGGCAGCACCGCGTTGTTGCAGGCGCGAACATGGCGTAGGTAGCCGGCTTCCATCGTCTCGCCTTTCAAACCGTCGGCCACCATGCCACATGCCGGGAATGCGACGAAGCTTTGCCGGTCAGACGGCCACACTCAGTCTGCCACGTTCCCAGCGCTCCGGCCTGGCCACGGTTCGCTCGCTGGTGCCGTATCTGTGGCCGCATGGCGATCCGGGCGCCAAGGTTCGCGTCGTGCTTGCCATGGGCCTGCTGCTGCTGGCCAAGTTCGCCACCGTCTATGTGCCGGTGATCTACGGCCGCATCGTCGATGCGCTGGCACCGAAGGACAACACCGCGCTGCTCGCCATCCCGCTGGGACTGGTGATCGGCTACGGCCTGGTGCGCATGAGCTCCGCCGTATTCGGCGAGCTGCGCGACGCGCTGTTCGCCAAGGTGCAGCAACGCGCGGTGCGCACCGCCGCGCGGCGCACCCTCCAACATCTGCATGCGCTCAGTCTGCGCTTCCATCTTGACCGGCAGACCGGCGCGCTGGCCCGTGCGATCGACCGTGGCTCGCAGGGCATCCAGTCGGTGCTGCGGCTCGCCGTGTTCAACGTGGTGCCGACAGTGATCGAGCTGCTGCTGGTCACCGCGATCATCTGGCATCTGTTCGACTGGCGCTTCGCCGCGATCACCTTCGCCGCGGTGGTAAGCTACGCCGGCTTCACCATGAGCTTCGCCGCCTGGCGATCGCGCATCCGCCGCACCATGAACGACACCGACAACGACGCGTCCACCAAGGCGCTCGACAGCCTGCTGAACTACGAGACGGTGAAGTATTTCGGCAACGAGCCCCATGAGGTGGCGCGCTACGATGGCGCGCTGGCGCGATACGAACGTGCCGCGGTGCGCGTGCAGGTGTCGCTGAACCTCCTCAACATCGGTCAGGCGTTCATCATCGCCGGCGGGCTGACGCTGATCATGCTGATGGCCACGCGCGAGGTGCGCGGCGGAGGAATGACCGTTGGCCAGTTCGTACTGGTCAACACTTATCTGATGCAGCTTTATCAGCCCCTGGGCTTCCTCGGCATGGTCTACATGACGATCAAGCAGGGGCTGGTGGACATGGAGCAGATGTTCCGCCTGCTCGAGATCGATCGCGAGATCGCCGATCGTCCGGGTGCCAGGGCTCTGGCCACGCATCTGTCCGACGGACCGGCAGGCGAGGTGCGGTTCGAGAACGTGCAGTTCGGCTATCGCCCGGATCGTCCCATACTCAAAGGCGTCGATTTCACCGTGCCGGCGGGGCGCAAGCTAGCGATCGTCGGGCCGACCGGCGCGGGAAAATCCACCATCAGCCGGCTGCTGTTTCGCTTCTACGACGTGACGCAGGGGCGCATCCGCATCGACGGTCAGGACATTCGCGACGTGACACAGGACAGCCTGCGCGCGGCGATCGGCGTGGTGCCGCAGGACACCGTGCTGTTCAACGACACGATCCGCTACAACATCGCCTACGGCCGGGTTGGCGCCACGCAGGACGAGATCGAACAGGCTGCGCGACTGGCGCAGGTGCACGACTTCATCGTTTCTCTGCCGGAAGGCTACGATACGCGGGTCGGCGAGCGCGGCCTGAAACTGTCGGGCGGCGAGAAACAGCGCGTGGCGATTGCGCGTACCATCCTGAAGGACCCGCGCATCCTGATCCTGGACGAGGCGACCAGCGCCCTGGATACGCGGACCGAGCAGGACATCCAGGCGGCGCTGCGTGCGGTGGCGCGGCATCGCACCACGCTGGTGATCGCGCATCGGCTGTCCACCGTGGTGGATGCGGACGAGATCATCGTGCTGGCTGACGGACGCGTGGCGGAGCGCGGGAGGCACGCGGCGCTGCTGGCGCGCGACGGGCTGTATGCTCGGATGTGGGCGCTGCAGGCCGAGCAGGAGACGGAGCCCGAAATCGCGGATTGATGATGACGACCTGTTGCACTGGTGAGCCGCGCGTTCACCTTGTCATTCCCGCGCAAGCGGGAACCGAGCCTTGGGAACAAGGAGCATTTTGAAACCACGGATGAACACGGATGAACACAGATGGAGCGTCCTCCCGCGTCAGCTTCGCCAATATGCGTGTTCGCCTGTGGTTTTATTGTCTTCCTCCCCACCCGTGCCGGCCCGATTGGGACAATAAGGAGATGTGCTGATGACCAACGAACAGCCGCCGGAAGATCTGGGCCATGCCGGCGCGGTGGTGGACAAGGCAATCGAATACATGATCGGTCAGAATATTGGCGCGCTGTCGATCGCCTCGGCGTTGCTGGGCGGGGCGATGGCGTTGCTGGCGCGCAGTGTGGCGGATGAGGCGATAGTGCAGATTCTGAACAACGCGATCGCCAGCGTGAGGAGCGGCGAGCTGCGCGGGGTGGGCGAAACGCGCGGTTGACTCGGCGAGTCTCGGCGGCGTCTCAAAGTGTCGCTGCACGAGACGAGTGGGAGTTGAGCCCGCGGACGAACACCGGCCATCTACGTCTTCCTCGCGACACATCGCCAGGAGACGTGGACGGCGGGGCCAAGATGCTATGGGGGTGGGCGGTCGCAGCAGCATGTATCCTGCCGGTTGTCCAAAACCTGTAAGGAACGATGCGATGACAGAGCAGT
>Ga0209040_10000349_pt1 | contig 34649 bp, 26 predicted proteins | sample BogFormECP12_OM3_FD_188240 | JGI IMG/M metagenome (GOLD analysis project Ga0209040, IMG submission 188240) | Bog forest soil microbial communities from Calvert Island, British Columbia, Canada - ECP12_OM3 (SPAdes) (version 2) | ecosystem: Environmental > Aquatic > Freshwater > Wetlands > Bog ... | reverse complement strand
GGCCATCGGACTTTTTCTCCTCACCTTGGTCACCTCTCTGCTCGCAGGCACACACTTCGCTGCGGCCTACGCGCATAATCAGTCGGCATCGTTCGATGCTCTGCTGCAAACATTTCAGTTGCTCTATCGTAATCCGGCAATTCTTCTGACCGGGCTGCCCTTTGCCATCACGCTGCTTACCATTCTCCTGGTCCACGAACTGGGGCACTATTACGCTTGCCAGTATCACCACATTCGCGCCAGCTATCCCTTCTTCATTCCCGCGCCGACTTTGATTGGGACCTTTGGCGCGTTCATTCTGATTCGTTCGCCCATTCGGTCGACCCGCGCGTTGTTTGATGTGGGTGCTTCGGGGCCTCTGCTCGGTTTTATTGCTGCGATTCCCGCCTTGGCGTTCGGCGTACTTCACGCCAAAGTGATCCCCGCGTTTGGCAACGATGGCAACTCCGATATTGTTTTTGGCGCGCCGCTGATTCTACGTTTCGTCGCTGCCGTGGTTCAGCCCAATGCCCATGTGTCGGATCTTCTTTTGCATCCGGTCGGCCGCGCCGCCTGGGTTGGACTTTTTGCGACCGCTCTGAATCTTCTGCCCGTTGGCCAGCTGGATGGCGGTCATATTTTGCGGTCGGTCAGCCCAAGGTTGCATGGCTGGATTTCGCTGCTGTTGCCGATTTCACTCATTCCGCTTGGCATGTTCCAGTGGCATGGCTGGTTTATCTGGGCCGTCCTTCTTTTGGGTCTGCGATTTTTTCCCACCGCGCCTCTCTACGATCCGCAACCCCTCGATCCCAATCGTAGATTCGCCGCCGTTATTGCACTTGCTGTATTCGTGTTGTGCTTTATGCCCGCTCCGCTCTAGTACCCGAGGCAATGTGGGGTAGCCGAACCGGCTAGAACCCCTTCTCCGCCGCTACACGAACTAGCGTCGAGACTCCGTCTACTTATTTCTCTGGGCTCGGGGGCAGAAAAAATCTCATTGACGCACTACATCAACGACAACGGATCCATATCTACCAGAATTGCCGTTTGCGGAATCTTGTTCGCGTCGCAGAACGTGAGCGCGCCGCTCAATAATCGCGTCAACTGCCTCCGCTTTGTCGACTTCAACAAAAACTGATACCGGTGTTCTTTCCGCAAACGGGCTAGCGGCGCCGTCGCCGGTCCCATCACCCGCACACCTTTCCCATCATGTGGCGAAAAATATTCCGACAACCGTTTCGCCCACCGCACGGCATTTCCCTGACTTGCATCTCGCACGATGACGTTGGCCAGCGAAGTGAATGGTGGGTAGTTCATCATCCGCCGAAAATTCAGTTCCCGCTCATAGAAGGAAAGATAGTCCTGTTGCACCGCGTCCTGAATTGCGTAGTGCTCCGGATAAAAAGTCTGAATCAGCACACGGCCCGGCAAATCACCACGGCCGGCGCGGCCGGCAACCTGTGTTAGCAACTGAAACGTTCGCTCGGCCGCACGAAAATCCGGCATGCTCAGGGAAGAATCCGCGGAGATCACGCCCACAATTGTCACACGCTGAAAATCGTGGCCCTTTGCCAGCATCTGCGTGCCGACAAGAATGTCCAGCGCGCCACTTGCAAACGCGCCCAGCGTCTCCTGATATTGCCGCTTCGTGCGCGCCGTGTCTCGATCCAGCCGTGCGATCCGAGCACCCGCAAATTCGCTCCGCAAACGCTCTTCGAGATGCTCCGAACCTTCTCCAAAAAAGTAAACATACTTCGAGCCACATTTTGGGCAGGTCTTTGGCACGGCTCCGTAGGACCCACAGTAATGGCACTCAAGCCGGTTGCGATTTTTGTGATAGGTCATCGAAATACTGCAATTCGTGCACTCGACCGATGCACCGCAACTCCGGCACAGCACCGACCAGGAATATCCCCGCCGGTTGATCAGCACTAATGCTTGCGTTTGTGACGATAGCGCCTCGGTAATTCCGTCGTGTAATTTCTTGGAGATGGGGCTGGTCAGTTGGGTTTGCTGGAATTCGTTGCGCAGGTCCACAATTTCCACCGACGCCATCGATCGATTTTCCACCCGCGTTGCCATCGTCAGTAATTCATACTTCCCGTTTACCGCGTGATGATATGTTTCCAGCGAAGGCGTCGCCGAGCCCAGCAACGCCAAGGCATTTTCTAACTTCGCGCGAACAATCGCCACATCTCGCCCGTGATAGCGCGGCGCTTCTTCCTGCTTGTAGCTGTTCTCCTGCTCTTCATCGACAATGATTAATCCTACATTTTCGAGCGGTGCAAACACAGCCGAGCGTGTGCCAACCACCACCCGGGCTTCCCCATTCCGTACGCGCCACCACTCCCCGGCCCGCTCGACATCGCTGAGGGCCGAGTGCAGCACCGCAACGCCCTCGAATCGCGCGCCAAACCACGCCCGGCATTGTCGGCCGATCCATAACGTCAGGGCAATCTCCGGTACCAAGACCAGGGCCGTTTTTCCACGCGCCAACGTGTCCTGCACGCTGCGCAAATACACTTCGGTCTTTCCGCTCCCGGTCACGCCGTGCAGCAACTGCACGCCGAATTCTCCAAGCTCAAATCGCTCGCGAATTGCGCTGAATACTCGCTCCTGCGCGTCATTCAGTGAGTGCGCCGGCGGCGTGTAACCCACTTCAAATGGCTCTTCCGCAGGATCGATTGACTCTTCCCAGCTCTCCAGCAGACCATCACGCCGCATTCGTTCGATCAGCCCCCGCGAGACCTGCGCTAGCTTCAACAATTGGGGCAGCGGTAGCGGCCCGCGCTCCGCTTCTAACAACATCCTGATGCGCTCCTGTTTTGCGTCGAGCTCTGCAGTCCGATCCTCGGCGGCTCTCCAGGCAATAATGTTGTGGGTCTTGCGTTTGCGCCCGCGCATCAACACACGTATTTCGAGCAACCCGCGCTTCTGCATTCGCTGCACTTCCTCGAGCGTTATGCCCAATCGTGCGGCTTGCGCCAGGAGCATCGCCCCTTTTTTCTCCCGTAGTTTGTGCAAAAACTCAATTTGCGCCTGGGATAACTCCGGCAGCGTTTTCGGGGCACCCAAATCCGCCGCGAGCAATCCTCCGGCTTCCGTCAAAATGATCTCGCGGCGGGACACAAATTCCCTGACCGGAGGCAGCATTCCGCGAAACACCTCGCCAACCGGGGCCAGGTAATATCCCGAGATCCACTGTCCCAATTCAATCAGCTTCGGAGTGAGCGCCGGGAGCAAATCCACGACCTTGCTGATTTCCCGAATTTTTGGACCGGCGGGTGCGTTTTCAAGCAACTCGGTCACAACGCCAATCAACGATTTCTTTCGAAATGGCACTAGAACTCGGCATCCAACTTGTAACTGTGTGCACAAGTGCACCGGCACGGCATAGGTAAAGGTCATGCGCAAGGGCACAGGCAACGCCACATTGCAGTAGCTCGGAATCATTCCGCGTGTAGTGTAACAGTAGTTCGCCCAACCCTTCAGAGCCGCTGCTCTTCTAGCTCAGTCGAAAGACGGATTGACCACGCGCTGAGGCTTGGCTAGTATCGCAGAGCGTGTTTCTCCTGCACTGAAAAACCCGATGATCAACGAACAAATTGGACACTATCGCGTAGTTCGCCAGCTCGGCAGCGGTGGAATGGGCGTGGTATATGAAGCGGAAGACATCAAGCTCGGGCGTCGCGTGGCCCTGAAATTCCTGCAGGAAAGCGGACGGACCGATCCTGCGGCACTCGACCGATTTCTGCGCGAAGCGCGGTCCGCTTCGGCGTTGAACCACCCGGGGATTTGTACAATTTACGCGATCGAAGAACATGAGGGGCGAACCTATATTGCCATGGAGTTGTTGGAAGGCGAATCACTCGACCAGGCGCTCGGCCGCGGCCCTTTGCCCATTTCGCGCACGGTCGAGATCGGCATCGAAGTAGCTGACGCCCTTGACGCGGCGCATAAGAAAAACATCATTCACCGCGACATTAAGCCGGCAAATATTTTCCTGACGCAGCGGGGCACGACCAAGCTTCTGGATTTTGGCCTGGCTAAATTGCTGAAGGAGGAAAGTCTGGGCGGCCAGACGCTCGATACGCTGGAAACCGCATTCGTAACCAGCCCGGGAATCGCAGTTGGAACGATTGCCTACATGTCTCCCGAGCAGGCGCGCGGGGAAGTTCTGGATGCGCGCAGCGATTTATTCTCCTTGGGCTCTGCCCTCTATCAAACGGTTACGGGAGTGCATCCTTTCCCCGGTTCGACGAGCGCCGTAATTTTTGGAAATATTCTCCACACCGCGCCAGTATCGCCGATTGATCTGAACCGCGGCATCCCACTCGAACTGGAACGAATCCTCAACAAATTGCTCGAGAAGGATCGCGACCTTCGTTATCAGGTATCGGCTGAGTTGCGCGCAGATTTGAAGCGATTGCAACGAGAATTGGAACCGGGGCGCCCGGCTTCTGACTCTAGAATTCAAGCAAGCCGGGAGACGATTGCGGCCGTGAAGGCTCCTTCGGGTACGGGAGTGAGTGCGGCAACGGGAATGGCGGCGAAGGCTTCGAGCGGGTCCGTGCTGGTGGAGGCGGCGCAAAAAAATATGCTTAGCGCGGGAGTGCTCCTGGCAGGATTGCTGGTTGTCTTGGCAGCTGCGGGTTTCGGAGCCTACACGCTCTTACATAAGGCGAAGACCTTGCCCTTTGAGAAATTTACGATCGAAAACGTGTCAAATAATGGGCACGTTCCACAGGCTGCGATCTCTCCCGACGGCAAATATTTGCTACAGGCGCTCGAAGAGAAGGGCTTCCAGTCATTGTGGCTGCACCACATTCCCACTGGCGCGAATAAACAAGTCGTGGAACCGGCCGCGGTCTCCTACACGGGACTGACATTTTCCCCCGACGGAAATTACATTTATTTCGTGGGCCGCGAGGAAAAAGAAGAAGCCTATGCGCAACTCTTCGACGCTCCGGTGCTTGGAGGTACGCCCAAGGTATTGATTAAGGATGTCGACAGCCCGATTACCTTTTCGCCCGACGGTCAACAGTTTGCTTTCATGCGCGAAGTCCATGATTCCCCGACGTGGGATTTGATTGTGGCCAAGAGCGACGGAACCATCGAGCGCTCGATCTTCAGCAAAAAAACGGTGCTCAGCGACAGTCACGTTCCGGCCTGGTCACCGGATGGAAGCACGATCGTCATCCCCATCGTGCAACCAACGAAAGATGCCATAGGTGGATTTCTGGCCGTGGATGTGGCCAGTGGCAAGGATCAGGTGATTGCCCTATCGGCAGATCGTATCTTTTACACCCCAAGGTGGATGGCTGATGGTACGGGGTTGCTCGTCAGCGATTCGGAAGTGGATACTGCGCATTTGCATTCGCAACTTGGGTATATGGCTTTTCCCAGCGGCGAATACCGCGCTTTGACCTCGGACACAAATAATTATGATGGGCAAACGATCGCCAAGGATGGGAAAACGCTGGCGGCAATTCAGAGCCGCACGCGATTTGAACTTGCCGTGGCGCCGGCGGCGGAACCAGATCACTTAAGGACAGTCCCGCTCGAATCGCAATTACCGATTTGGAGATGGAGCTGGGCGCCAGATGGAAAACTGATCATCCCGCAAGCGGGCACGATTAAGTCCGTGAATCTGGATGGCGGGGAAACCTCGCTACTCTCTGATTTGAAGCACATTGCGGATCAGGTTTCCGTGTGCGGGGACGGACGCTACATCGTATTCCGGCAATTGGGCAGGACCAGCGCTGCCTCGGCGAATTTGTGGCGCGCAAACATGGATGGCAGCAATCAGAAGCAGTTGACTTCGGGATTAAACGAGCAAGCACCCAGGTGCACCGCAGATGGGAAATGGGTCTATTACATCGATACCGGCGATAACCGAAATGTGAAGCGGATCTCGATCGAGGGTGGATCACCGGAGACAGTCGTAGACGAAGCGGTGGGAACGTATGCCTTGTCTCCGGACGGAAAGGAGATTGCTTCCTTTGAAGTACGTGAACTGGATCACCAGTTGATGTTGCGGAGGGATTCCACGGTCGCCCAGCCCATGACCTATCAAAACGTCGACCAGCGCGCCCTGCCCGACGGCTTAATGTACACGCCGGACGGAAAAGCAATTGTTTATCAGGTGCGCGAAAAGGGTGTGGACAATTTGTGGGTGCAACCTTTAGATGGTGGAGCATTCCACCCGCTAACTCATTTTACCAAAGATCAAATTATGCGCGCTGCGTATTCGATGGATGGGACGAAGTTGGCGATCGTGCATGGTCAGCGCGAATCAGACGCCGTGTTGCTGCACGATACCACCAAATAGAAAACACGCCTAGTGGCCCAGGCCTGAGCCGGTAATTTTTAAATTCTTCCTGTCCGGAGTTATTTTACCGAGCCAGCCGGCTTGGTCGTCACGTTAGCATCGCCGACCGAGCGTGCGAAATAGCCGCGCCGCGCCCTTGCTTGATAACCCTTGTGCTCGGGTAAATCAATTCTGATTTTATGATAGCGTCCGTCATACGCGTGATTCGACGGATTGTATGCGATTGAATATTGATTGCGCAGTTCTTCGCCAATATCCTGGAAAGATTGATCCAGATCATCCACGTGATAGGGAAAGAAAGCGCGCCCGCCGGTTTCTTCCGCAAGGTCCTGAAGAATTTTGTCGCCTTCGGTAAGGTGATACTTGCGGTTCCCCGCTTTTTCCTTCGTGGGATCCTCGATTGTGATCCACTGCGTGCTGGTGCTGATGCTGTATATGACGACGCTAGTGCGTTGCGCCATTTCAATCGCTTCCGCGCGGGTATGCGTCGAAAGATTATCTTCGCCATCGCTGATCAGAATCATCACACGGCGTACCACGTCAGGTTGGTCCCCCGGCGGGCGGGGCGGATGGCTCAGTTCTTTTTCGCACGCCTCAAAGATCGCATCGTACACCGCCGTACCGCCTCCCGAGCGAGTGCGCAAGATCTGATCTCGCAGTTTTCCGGTGTCAGTAGTAAACCCCTGGATGACCTGTGGTTCGTCATCAAAGGTCATGAGGAACGCTTCGTCTTTACCGCGGCGAAGTACGCTGAACAGGAAATTGTTGGCAGCATCCTGCTCAAACTTGAGTCGTTCGCGAATGCTGTTCGAGGTGTCCAGTAACATGCCGATGCGAAGCGGAAGATCGGTCTGCTTGCTGAAATAACGGATGTCCTGCTGGACATTGTCGTCATAAATCTTGAAGTCCTGTTTATCCAGATCGGAAACCAGTTTGTTGCGGCGATTGAGCACGGTAAACAGCACGTCAACCAGGTTCACCGTGGTCGTAATCTTTGAGCCACTCTGGAGCGGCTTTTGCTCTTCCGGCGGCGTTTGCGCGGGCGCGGCGGGATTCGGAGCAGGTGGATTTTGTGCCGGTTGCTGCGCGGTGACCAGGAAAGTGCAGAGAAGAGTCACACAACCAAGGAACGCAAGGGAGCGGAATCGCATGTCGGTCGATTATAGAAAGCCCTGAAGGGCATCGTCAATTCGAATGCAGGTATCACCGGAAGCGCTTGCCAAGGCCTGCAAATAGTCACGAAGTTCGCCTGGCAATCGTGCGATCAGCGCGATGCTCTTACCAGAGCGCGGCTGGGCGAAAACGATTTTGACGGCGTGAAGAAAATTGCGCGGTAGCACCGGCATCGAGGCGTGCCCGACGTGCAGTTCGGAATCGGCGCCGTAGAGAGTGTCGCCCACGACGGGATGTCCAAGGGCGGAGAAGTGAACGCGGATCTGGTGAGTGCGCCCGGTATGCAAGCGGATCTCGAGCAAGGTGCTAGGACCGATGCGCGCTCGCACCCTCCAGTCCGTGCGGGCAGGGCGTGAATCGGGCAGGAGACCGGCACGATCCGCGGTCATCCGCGTGCGATGATTTGGATGTCGCGCAATCGGAAGTTCAATTCGGCCGCGATCCTCGGCAAGCACACCTTGAACAAGAGCGATGTACGTTTTCTGAACGGTACGGTCGCGAAAGCTGTCGGCAAGCCTGGCATGCGCGAAGTCATTTTTTGCAACCAGGAGTACGCCAGAGGTTTCCTTGTCGAGGCGATGCACGATACCGGGGCGAAGCGGATCGTCCGCTTTGGATAGATCCAAACCGCGGCCCAGCAGGGCGTTGACAAGCGTGCCGTGAGGGTTCCCGGCACCAGCGTGAACGGTCATGCCCGCTGGTTTATTAATACCGATTACGTCGTCGTCTTCATAGAGAATGTCGAGTGGAATCGATTCCGGTTCGGCTCGGAGAGGCGGGCGCGGCTGCGCATCGACCTGGATCACGTCGCCGGGCCGGACCTTCTGCGAATCCTTCGCTTGCTTGCCGTTGAGCAGCACAAGCCCCAGTTCGATCAGCTCCTGCACACGCGTGCGGGAGAGTTCCGCGCAATGAGAGGCCACAACACGGTCGAGGCGATCTCCCGCATCCGATTGAGCGATGGTGAGGACCAGGGGTTGTGAATTGGACACGTTCAGAGTGTAGCGCGGTAGGAGTTCAGCTCGAAATTTTCCCCTACTTCCCAAGTCGAACTCTCGGTGACAGTCACGGAATGCAGCGAGATGCAAGCAGTCTGTGCTATTTATCCAGAGTCATTCAGAAAGGGCCTGTGACTGTGACACTTGCCTAGGAAGTTCTAGTACAGCCGGAAGTTCACCTCGAACTGCACCCGGGTCGGCACCGGTTTACCGTTCGGACCGAGCGCCGCCTTACAACGCCACGTGCGCATCGTCTGGACAGTCGTTTCGTCCAAGCCCAATCCAGGGCTCTTGATCACGCGAGGCTCAGTTACGCGGCCATCCAGCGTGACCACCGCGTCTACCAGCACTACCCCAGAATACTTTGCTTTGCGTGCTTCCTCAGAATAAGGAGGATTCGGCATATAGAAACAGCTCGGGCTCCCGACTCCTCCCGTGCCAGCGCGGAACGCGCCGCCGCCGGTACCGCCGCCAGAGCCAGGTCCAAGACCACCGCCATCGCCGCTGCCAATGCCGCCGCCATTCCCGCTTCCAATCCCGCCACCGCCGCCGGTGCCATTCGACAATTCTGCCGACTTCGACAGCGGGTCGCCAAAGTTATCCATATTCGGGTTGGCAATCTTCAGGTCTGGAGGGCCAAGCAGTGTGGGCGCGACGGGCAGCAATGGTTTGGGATTCTTGTATACTTCCGTCGGCGGCGCGTACTGGGTCATGGCAAACTTAGGCGCCTTCCCTTTTCCCGCAGGCGTGAGCGAATGATCGCCACCGCCGCCGCCACCGCCCGCTTTGTCTTTCCCAGCAGGCAGCTTCGAGATGTAAGGGGAAATATCAATCGGCGTATTCAGTCCCGTTTGTTTGTTGATCGCTTTTGTCGGCGTGGAAAATATATTCAGGAACGGAATAATCAACATGGCGATCAATGTTCCGTGGAAGGCAAACGAAATAATCTGTGTCCAGCCGAAGTTCTCGTCCTTCGACCAAATGTCCTTGACCTTGACAGCCTGAATCCCTGCCGGCAACGGCGCAGGTTTGCTTGGCGAGATAAATTCCTTCAGTCGCTCGCGAAAGCTTCCAAAGTTCCCGCCCCAATTCACTTCGTAGCGCGTGTCGATCGGTTGATTGGAAACCTTTGGCCCGGAAAAGAAATATTTGAAATTGTCCCGCAAGCCTTCGCCAAAACCGGTGCGGGTAAACGGTGCGTCCTTGCGTTCAATAACTTTTACGGGGCGCTCGAACAGGAATTGTTTGAGGTTGGACCAGAAATCGTCGGGCATCAAGACTTCTGGCGTTCCGAAGTCCGGCAAGGCCTCCGCGGGCACCGGAATAATCTCCTCCGGACCAGTCCTTCTGGGCCTTCTTACTTCCTCTGGGAGTAGGTTGATCGGATCTGCCACGTCATCCCCTCGGCTAAACTAGTAGACGCAAATACCCCTGAAAAGGTTTACCAACCATAGGATTCCCACACGCAAACAAAGGTTGCGCGCCTCCTGCGGCTGACACCTGCAAGCTTTCATTGTAACATACGTACTTGCATCGGCTTCCGGTGTTTCCCGCCCTACAACGAAGGTTGTAGACCTTTCCGGCACTGGCGGATTGGCTGGCGTAGAAGGGACCATAATATACTGCCTCATGTCTGAACCGCTGGAACTGAAGAAGACTCTGAATCTCCCCAAAACTGATTTTCCCATGAAAGCCAGCTTACCGCTGAATGAACCGAAGCAACTTGCGGCCTGGCAGGGGGCAAACCTATACCAGCGCATTCTCGATGCTCGCGAAGGCAAACCTCTTTTTGTCCTTCATGATGGCCCCCCGTATCCGACCGGCACAATCCATCTCGGCACCGGCCTGAATAAAATCTTGAAGGACCTCATCGTCAAATCCAAAAGCATGGCGGGCCACTATGCGCCCTACGTGCCTGGATGGGACTGCCACGGGCTGCCGATTGAAACACAAGTTGAAAAGGAATTGGGCGGCAAGGGCAAGGTTTCTCCCGCCGAATTTCGCCAGCGTTGCCGCGACTACGCGACCCGCTACGTCGAACAGCACAAACGGGACTTCCAGCGGCTCGGTGTTTTCGGCCGCTGGAACGATCCATACCTCACGATGAGTCTTTCCTATGAAACCGTAATCGCGGGCAACCTTCTCGACTTTATGGAAAAGGGCTATGTGTACCGCGGACGCAAGCCTGTTTACTGGTGCATTCACGACAACACCGCGCTGGCCGAAGCTGAAGTGGAATACGAAGACCACACCAGCCCTTCCGTCTGGGTTACGTTTAAAGTTGTGGGCGGTGGTAGCGGTGATGCTGCGACTGGCGGCACCGACGTATCGGGGGTTATCTGGACCACCACGCCCTGGACGCTTCCTCACAATCGGGCCTTGGCATTTCATCCAGATTTTGATTACGTCGTCGTGCAAACCGAAAAGGGCAAGCTGTTGCTAGCGGCGGATCGCTTAGCGGCTCTAGCAGCCGATTGCCAGATCAAGCAAGCCGATATAATTGAAACGTACCAAGGCCGCCAGTTCGAAGGCGTGAAATTTCAGCACCCGTTTTTGCCGATCGAAGTGCCGGGCATTCTCGCAGATTACGTCACCCTCGATCAAGGGAGCGGTATCGTGCACACTGCTCCAGGTCACGGTTCCGACGACTTCCTCTCCGGCCAAAAATACGGCCTCGAAATATACGCACCGCTCGACGACCAGGGCGTTTACCTCGAAGGTTTGCCGGAATATAGGGGTAAAGACGTTTTCACCGCGAATCCCCTCATCGTCAAACTTCTTGGCGATCACGGTGCGTTGCTTGGCCATCACGCCTACACGCACAGCTACCCGCATTGTTGGCGCTGCCACAATCCGGTTATCTTCCGCGCCACCGAGCAGTGGTTCATCAAGATGGACCAAGCCGCTCACGGCCGAACAAAGACGTTGCGCGAAGAAACTCTGGAAGAAATTCACAAAGTGAAGTGGATTCCCTCGTGGGGTGAAGACCGGATCTACGAGATGATCGAGAAGCGTCCGGACTGGTGCGTTTCTCGCCAGCGTTTCTGGGGCGTTCCGATCATCGTTTTCTTTTGCGAAGGCTGCGGCAAACAGCTCGACGATTTCAAGGCCCTGCGCGGGGTATTGCGTTGGTTTGCCGAAGAAGGCGCCGATGCGTGGTACAAGCACTCTGCGGAAGAGTTACTTCCTGCCGGAACAAACTGTTGTTGCGGTAGTTCCAAATGGCGCAAAGAGCACGACATCCTCGACGTGTGGTTCGACGCTGGCTCATCCAGCTTCGCCGTGCTCCATGGCGATGAGTGGCCTGCCGACGTTTACCTCGAAGGCCCGGACCAGTACCGCGGCTGGTTTCACAGTTCGTTGCTGATCGGTATCGGCATTAAGGACAAGCCCCCCTATCGCAGCGTAGTCACTCATGGTTGGACGCTTGACGAACAAGGCCGTCCGATGTCGAAGTCCCTTGGCAACATTGTTCTTCCCTCAGAAATCTGTGAAAAGTGGGGCGCGGATTTGCTTCGCTTGTGGGTCGCATCTCAGGAATACCAAGCCGACGTGAAGATGAGCGATCGCGTCATGACCCAGCTCAGCGAAGCCTATCGCAAAATCCGCAATACTTTCCGGTTCGCCCTGGGCAATCTCAACGAGTTCGATCCCACCCGTCACGCATTGCCCAACGACGAACTGGAAGAGATGGATCGTTGGATGCTCGAACGCACCGCCGATCTCGTCAAGCGCTGCCGCGAGTGGTATGGCGCCTACGAATTCCACCGCATCTATCACGCGATCCACGATTATTGCGTCGTCGATCTCAGTGCCTTTTATTACGACGTGCTAAAGGATCGGCTTTACACCAAAGCGCCCAACAGCAAATCACGTCGCTCCGCACAAACTGCGGTTTGGAAAATCTCGAGCGCTCTCATTCGGTTAATGACTCCGATTCTCGTTTTTACCGCCGAGGAACTCTGGAAATTCTTGCCGAACGCTGCCAGTGAGCCGGACAGCGTTCACATTTCCGTGTTCCCAACCGAAGAAGAATTGCGTACCGGGTTGCCGAGGGACAAGGTGTCGGTTTGGGATCTTCTCGGGAAGGTTCGCGGCGAGGTTCTGAGAGCGCTCGAAGTGGCGCGCAACGAAAAGAAGCTCGTCAATTCCGGCCTCGAAGCGAAAATTCTGCTGAATGCCGATCTTGAATTGAAATCCAAGCTCAAACACTATCTGCCGCAATTGCCTGGCTTGTTCATCGTTTCGCAAGTCGACCTCTTCCGTGCGGGCAAGGGCGAGTTTACCAGCGACGCCGTACCGAGCCTGGAAGTCACCGTGCAACGCGCCGATGGCAAAAAGTGTGATCGCTGCTGGAACTATTCGACGCACGTTGGCGAAAATCAGCGCTACCCAACAATCTGCGACCGCTGCAGCGAAGCCATAGCCGAAATCGAAGGCGGCGCGGCAGCACCAGCGACAAGCTAAGCCCATGCCCTTGCCCGCAAGCCATTCCTCAGAAGCCGTGGCACAGAATCTCGATCGCCCACTGGGATTGCGACTGTGAAATTCCCTGCCCGCCTCGGCTGGGTGTGGCTCTCGCTAGCCGTCGTCTTTCTCGACCGCGCCACGAAAGCCTGGATCGAAACGCAAACTTCCCTCTCCTGGCGCCACGAAGTCGTTCACAATTTCATCTATCTCGTTCACAGTCAAAATCCCGGCATCGCTTTCAGCATTTTTGCCAACTCCTCTTCCGCCGCACTGCGCATCCTTCTCATCATTGGCGCTCTGGCGATCACCTGCATTATTGCCTGGCTGCTGGTTGCCAGTCCAAATCTCAGCGCCTTGAACGCCACGGGTCTCGCGCTACTACTTGGCGGCGCCACGGGCAATCTGACAGACCGCATCCTCCACGGCGCGGTCACTGACTTCCTCGAAGTGTTCCTCGGCAGCTACCGCTGGCCGGCTTTCAACGTCGCCGATTCCGCCATCACCATAGGTGCAATTCTGCTCATCTTTGAGGTACTATTCTTCCGGCAAAACCGAGCCAATCAATAGTTAAACGATTTTCTATAGGCAATCACAAGGAGAACCTCGATGGCTGCTCGCCAAGCTCTGGGAATCTCGCGTCGTGAATTTGTGGGCGGCATGATTGGCGCCACGGCTCTCTCTTCGCTTCCCCCTTCGGCGCGGGGACTCGGTATGGTGGCCGATACCGCGACCCCTTTCGCTCCAGTTCAATTCCCGAAGGGCTTCCTGTGGGGTGCTGCCACGGCGGCTTATCAAATTGAAGGCGCGTGGAAGGAAGACGGCAAAGGTGAATCCATCTGGGACCGTTTCTCTCACACGACCGGCTTGGTCAAAGGCGCGGACACCGGCGACGTCGCCTGCGATTCCTACCACCGCTACAGGGAGGATGTCGCCATCGCTAAAAACCTCAATCTCCAGAGCTATCGTTTTTCGATTTCCTGGCCGCGCATTCAAGCCGACGGCATCGGCAAGCCAAACGAAAAAGGTTTGGATTATTACAAGCGCCTCGCCGACGAACTTCATCACGCGAGCATTCGTCCCCTGGCCACAATCTACCATTGGGATTTGCCGCAGGCTCTCGAGGACAAAGGTGGCTGGCCCAATCGTGATATGGTCGGACGCTTCAGCGAATATTCCGACATCGTAGTTCGCGCGCTCGGCGATCGCGTCAATCACTGGTGCATCTTCAACGAGCCGTGGGTCTTCACCATGCTCGGCTACGCGTGGGGGGTGCACGCTCCTTCGCACAAAAATGTTGGAGAATTTTTGCGCGCGAGCCACGTCGTCAATCTTTCGCAGGGTGCGGCTTTCCGCGCCATCAAGGCGATCAACCCCAAATTGCAAGTAGGTACGGCCTTCAGCATGACGCACTGCGAACCTGCAACGAACTCGGCCGAAGATAGAGCCGCTGCGGAACGCGCGCACGGGCTCACCAATGTATGGTTTCTCGATCCCGCGCTCAAGGGCAGCTATCCCCCAGCGTTTCCGGGCGGAAATCCTCTGGATGCCATGGGTGTGAAACCCGGTGACATGGAACTGGTGAAAGCGCCACTCGATTTTATCGGCATCAACTATTACCAGCGGACCGTCATTGCCGCCGCTCCCGTTGGAACGAACTCCGCGCGTGCGTATCTCGGTGTCTCTGACGAACGCGGTACAGACGGCGTACGAACTGATATGGGTTGGGAAGCCTGGCCCGATGGTTTCTACGCCTTGGTTATGCGCATTACCAACGACTACAACAAGCCTGTCATCGAGATCACAGAAAATGGTGCGTCGTATCTCGATGCGCCCGATGCGCACGGTGCCGTTCCCGATCAGCGCAAGGTGGAATTCCTGCGCGGCTACTTGAGCGCGCTAGGACGCTCGATCAAAGCTGGCGCCAACGTTCGCGCGTATCACTGCTGGAGCCTGCTCGACAATTTCGAATGGGCCGAAGGCTACACGCAACGTTTCGGGATTGTCTACGTCGACTTCCGCGACCAGCGTCGCATCGTCAAAGAGTCCGGCCACTGGTACGCCAAGCTCGCGGCCTCCGGCAACCTTACCTAACGCGCCAACGGCCGGAACGGCCTGAACGGGTCGGCTACTCACTTTTCCGAGGATCTATTGCTTTCTATCGGGGCAATGATTGAACAACGCGAAGAATAGTCGGAGAGAGGAGCCCCGCAGCTACAGTAGCGTGCAGGCGCGCATACGCATTGGACAACAGGAGTTGCATTCAACGAGCGGTAGGGTAGGGTTCTGCTACGATTTGTGACATGAAAAACATTTTTGGGTCACTGGTGATTGCGGCTGCGTGTGTATTCGCGAATCCAGCAAGGGCACAAACGGGAACAGGGGCTCTGGATATCACGGCACAAATTACGCCAAGCGGAGGCCGGCCGGAGCCGGTGCGGCAATTTACCCTCTGCCTGCTGACAAAGAGTTATGAGCAGATCATGAACGAGGTGGAGGCCACGGACCCGATGCCGACCAAGGAGGAGTTCATCGACAAATTAAAGGTGTCCGACGAACTAAAGGCGTGGATGAAGAAACATGATGTGATTGATTTGACGCAAATCGATTTCGACAAGCTGGTGACTCCAGATGACATCATGACCGTGCCGGAATTTTTGGCCGCCTACCAACGATCGAACAGTGGAGGAGTGACGCCAGGGATGCCGCAGCCAAAATTCAAGCAGGTGAATAAGGACACGGATCCGGACAAGTATGAAAAACTAAAGGAAGAGTATCTTACCAGCTTGAAGAAATTCATGACGGCCCATCCATCGACGATCAACGGAGTGGAGTTGGAACTGACCGGAGTGAGTCCGAAGGTCAAGTGGGACAAGTTGCAGGTAGAGCACGGCAGGAAAATCTCGCAACTTGCACCAGATACCGCACAATCAAAATATCTGGCTGGCAAAGCGGACACGGATTTGGATGGACGGGCGGTCATTTTGGGACTGAAACCTGGAAATTATTGGTTGAGCTCGCTGGGCGTTGACGCAGCCTCGGGAGACCGCCACATGCATTGGGATGTAGCCACCAAAATTGAAGCGGGGCAAACAACCCACCTGACGCTAAGCAATCTAAACGGAACGGACGCGAATACCCCATCGCGCTGATTTTTCCGGCCGCCAAGTTGGGTTATTGTTAATCGATGGGCACCCCCTACCTGTGGATCGGGTTCAATCTATTCGTACTTCTCGCCGTGGCCCTGGACCTGGGCATATTTCATCGCAACCTACATAAGGTAGAAACCCGCGAAGCGCTGCTGTGGAGCGTGATCTGGATCGGAATGGCGCTGGCGTTCGGATACTTCGTGTGGCATTGGTCTGGTCCCGTGCGGGGGCTAGAATACTACACGGGCTACCTGATCGAGAAAGCCCTAAGCATCGATAATCTGTTCGTGTTTCTGGTGATTTTCCGTTCCTTCAAGGTGGATGCCCGGGTGCAGCATCGAGTGCTCGAGTGGGGAATCATCGGCGCGTTGCTCATGCGCGGAATCATGATTGCCGCCGGGGCTGCGTTGCTGGCGCGATTTGCGTGGATTCTGATGGTCTTCGGCGTGTTCCTGATTTACACCGGCGTGCACATGATCTGGAAACGCGACAAGGAAGTACACTACGAGCGAAATCCCATTTTTCGATTTGCGAGCCAGCACCTGCCGGTGACGCAGGAATACGATGGCGGAAAATTCTTTGTGCGCCGGGCAAGCCAGTTGTTCGCGACGCCGCTGTTCCTGGTACTGCTCATCGTGGAGATTACCGATGTGACCTTCGCGGTGGATTCGATTCCCGCGATTTTCGGAATTACCCGGGACCCGTTTATTGTCTATACCTCGAATGTGTTTGCGATTCTTGGCTTGCGGGCCCTGTATTTTTTGCTGGCGGGAATCTTAGATTATTTCCGGTATTTGGGAATTGGGTTGGCGCTGGTGCTGATGTTCGTTGGCGGAAAAATGGTCATCGAGCCTTGGGTGCATATTTCGGTGGGATGGTCTTTGGCTGTGGTGGCGGGGATTTTGCTTGCAGCGATCCTAATTTCGTTGTTGGTGGGGCCGAAGAAGGCTCAAAAGCTTTAAGGGTGAGCTAGCGGACGGGAGGCGGTGAGAGATTGCCAGGCGCGGAAGAGTTCGCCGACACTCCATGCCTGGGCGATTGCGCCGGTCGGAGCGAAAGGAGAATCGCCGTCGAAGGTTTCGCTGATAGTACCCAGGCCCGCGGTGTAAATAGTCCTGCCCAACGGATCGAGAAATGATTGTGCCGCCGCGCGATCTTTGTAAACGCGGAAATGCGCGAGAGCGAAGGAACCAATCAGCCAAGCCCAAACTGTGCCCTGGTGATAGGCCGAGTCGCGATCCCTCGCGCCACCTGAAGACTGCCCTTTGTAGCCATACTCGGACGGAGCGAGGCTGCGTAGGCCATGCGAGGTGAGCAGATGCTGCGCGCAGATGTCGACAATGGCCTTTTGTTGGCGATGAGAAAGCGCGTTAATGCGCAGCGAGACGGCAAAGAGTTGATTGGGCCGCAAAGCAGGGTCATTCGGTGCGTTCGGCACATCAATCACGTCGAAGCAGCAATTCCGTTCCGCATTCCAAAATCTCTCAAAATGCTTGGAAGCTTTTGCAGAAAGTTTCTCGTAACCCTCGAAGGGACGAACAAGCAACTTTGCGAATTCGGCCATGGTTTCGAGAGCGTTGATCCAAAGCGCGTTGATTTCGACGGGCTTGCCGATCCGGGGGGTGACGACCCAATCGCCAAGCTTCGAATCCATCCAGGTCAGTTGAACCAATGGTGAACCGGCAAAGAGAAGGCCGTCCTGGGGATCGACTTTTATGTTGTAACGAGTACCGCGAACGTGCGCATCGATGATACCGACCAGAACGGGGAAGAGTTCCTTCAATAAGCTCAGATCTTCGGTGACGCTGAAATATTGGCGAATGGCCTCGAAATACCACAGCGTGGCGTCGGCGGTGTTATATTCCAGAGAACCGCCGCCATCAGGAAAACGATTCGGAAGCATCCCACCGTTGACGAAGGCAGCGTAAGATTTCAAAATTTCGCGCGCGATTTCTGGGCGCCCCGTCGAAAGCGTAAGGCCGGGGAGCGAGATCATGGTGTCGCGCCCCCAATCGCCGAACCAGTGGTATCCCGCGATGATGCTTCGGCCGTCGGCGTTTGAGGGCAAAGGACGTTTGACGATGAATTGATCTGCGGCAAGGACCAACTGCCAAAGCCAGCCGGGTTCATCGTTGGGAGAAGCGGAATGCGTCGTGGCGTACTGTTTTTGCCAGGATTGAAAAAGTTGCCATTCATGGTTAGAGCGGGTAGCGCGAGCCTGTCCCGTATCAAGCGACACGTTAAGATCGGTAGAGAGAATCAGGGTGACGGACTTGCCTAGTTCCAAGTGGGCATGAAGTTGTCCTGCGAACAGGCGATCTTCCTTATCGTCGAGGCCGCGCACGCGCTCTGCTGGGAGGAAATAATCGCGATACCACTCGTGGCGCGGTTGAAAGGAAGCGTTCGAACTTTTCATGACGAAAGGAACGGCGCCGTCAAAGGCGTCCACGCGCAAACCATTTTCGATCGGCTCCACCTTCATCTGCCGATCCTCGGCATGGGTCAAGGAGTGAAAATCGCGATAGGTCACGAGGACTTTAATGTCGAGTTCGAGCGGGCCGCTGGCGCGCACCAGCGCATATTCGACGTAGGTGGTGTTCGCGCCTTGCTCCATCCAGACGCGCTTTTCCAAAATGGCGTCGGCCAATAGATAGCGCCACACGGGCTTAGTGCCTTCGAGATGGAAACTCTCAAGCTGCAGAAAACCGCTCGGCGAAATGAAGCCGCTCGCCCAGCGATTGGTCGCTAAGGAATACGTCGAACCAAGATAACGAGCATTTTCATCGAGACCGGAAACCAGCAGAGTGCGCGCTGCGGGAGGTTCGAGAGCGGCCATGAGCAAACCGTGATAGCGGCGCGTTGCGGTTCCAGCGACGGTGCCGGAGGCGTAGCCTCCGATGCCATTGGTGACCAGCCATTCACGTTTTTCTGCAGCGTCCAAGTCGCCACAGACTTCCCTGCCAAATTGAATTTCCGCTAGCATCGCCACGGGCTACTCTCCGCTTTGTTCGAGAAGTTTGGCAACGAGGCCGGTCCAGCCAGTTTGATGGCTTGCACCGATGCCCGCACCATTGTCGCCATGAAAATATTCGTAGAAGAGGATGAGATCCCGCCAGTGGGGATCTCTGTTGAATAGGTCTTCCCCACCGGCAAAAGGCCGTCTGCCATCTTTGTCGCGAAGGAAAATACGAGTGAGGCGCTTGGAGATTTCCGCCGCAACTTCCCATAAATCCATTTGCTTGTCGGAGTGAGTCGGGCATTCGACCTGGAAGTCCTCACCGTAGTAGTGATGATACTTCTGGAGCGATTCGATCAAAAGGTAATTTACCGGGAACCAGATGGGACCGCGCCAATTGGAATTACCGCCAAACGTGCCGCTGGTGGATTCGGCCGGCTCATAATCAACGCGACTGATTTGGCCATTCACATTGACTTCGTAGGGATGCTCAAGGTGATAGCGGGAAAGTGCGCGCACCCCGTGCGGAGAGAGAAATTCGGTCTCATCCAACATCCGCGTGAGGATGCGGCGGAGTTGACGACGATTGGCGAGAGAGAGCAAGCGGCGCACACCCCGCGCCGAGCGTTGGGTCATTTCAATATGTTCGGGAACGTCCGGATGATTATCCATGAACCATTGCATGCGGCGCTGAAAGCCGGGCAAACGCTCAATGACTTCCGGTTCCAGAGTCTCCACGGCGAAAAGAGGGATGAGGCCGACCATCGAGCGAATCTTCATGAAATGCTCTTCCCCATTCGGAAGCTGAAGCGAGTCGTAATAAAAGCCGTCCTCGGGGTCCCAAAGAGATTGCGCCGTGGTGCCGATGTCGTTCATAGCGTGAGCAATGTTAACGAAGTGCTCAAAGAATTTGCTGGCAACGTCTTCATAAGCCTGGTCTTCCTTGGCCAGTTCGAGAGCCATGGCCAGCATGTTTAGGCAGTACATGCCCATCCAGCTTGTGCCGTCGGATTGTTCGAGATGACCTCCCGTCGGGAGGGGTGCGGAACGGTCGAACACCCCGATATTATCGAGGCCGAGAAAACCGCCCTGGAAAATGTTGCGGCCATCGGGATCCTTGCGATTTACCCACCAGGTGAAATTCAAAAGCAGTTTGTGGAATACGCGCTCAAGGAAAGCGCGATCGGCGACTCCTCGAACGCGGCGTTCGATTTTGTAAACGCGCCAAGCCGCCCAAGCGTGCACCGGAGGATTCACATCGCCGAAAGCCCACTCGTAGGCAGGCAATTGTCCGTTCGGATGCATATACCATTCGCGAACAAGAAGGATGAGTTGCTCTTTGGCGAAATCCGGATCGACGATGGCTAGCGGAACGCAATGGAAAGCCAGATCCCACGCGGCGTACCAGGGGTATTCCCATTTGTCGGGCATGGAAATGACGTCGTCGTTATAAAGCTGCGTCCATTCCTTGTTACGGCCTTCCCATCGCTCAGGGGGAGGAGGAGGACCGGCAGGATCGCCTTCCAGCCAGGTATGGACGTCGTAGTGGTAAAACTGCTTCGACCAGAGCATCCCGGAATACGCCTGGCGAGTGACCATGCGCGCGTCGTCAGAGAGGTGTTGGGGGATTCTAGAATCGTAGAATTCGTCGGCTTCTTTTCGGCGTAGCGCGAAGATGGCGTCGAAGCCCGCCGCGAAGTCGTTGGTGCCGGGGATCCCCACCGCAAGTTCTTTTGCGCCAGGTGAAGCCGTTGCGCCGACCATGGGCGAATCTGAATCCATTCCGCCGAGGGGGTCGATATCGGTGAGTCGCAATTTTAATATTGCGGACGCGCCCGCGGCCAAATGCATGGAATAAAGCGAAGCCATTTTTGTGCCACTCAGAGCCGGATTCACGGCGGACTTATTGTTGTGAATTAGATACTGATGGAAGGCGTCTTTGACATACGGAGTGCGGTTGCGCGAGTTAAACATGGATTTGAAATTGGTTTCGTTCTCGGTAAAGAGCAGTTGGGGCTGACCACAGGAAAGAAACCAGCGCTTGCCATATTGCCAGTGCTCGAGTTCAGTGCAAAGGGCACCAGGCATATCGGGTGCTTTCCGAACGATGGGACGGCGCAGGTCTTTGCCCCAGGACCAGGTGTTGCGGAACCAGAGCGACGGTAGAAGATGGATCGGAGCCGCTTCTGGACCGCGGTTGAAGATGGTAATTTGTATTAGAATGTCTTCGACATCGCATTTCGCATACTCAACAAAAACATCGAAGTATTTGTTCTCACTGAACACTCCAGTATCCAGCAATTCAAATTCGGGATTTTCGCGGTTGCGGCGTTGATTCTCCTCAAGCAGCCACTTGTAAGGAAATTCTGCCTGGGGATATTTGTAGAGCATACGCAGATAGCTGTGCGTGGGGGTGGAATCGAGATAGAAATATTGTTCTTTTACATCTTCTCCATGATTACCCTGGTTGCCAGTGAGGCCAAAGAGTCTTTCTTTGAGAATTGGGTCCTTGCCGTTCCACAGGGCGAGACCAAAGCAGATCATCTGATGGCGATCACAGATGCCACCAATCCCGTCTTCTCCCCAACGGTAGGTTCGGGCATAGGCTTGCTCGAACGGAAAGTACTCCCAGGCAGTGCCATGAGGGCTGTAGTCTTCACGAACCGTGCCCCACTGGCGTTCCGATAGATAGGGGCCCCAGCGCTTCCAGTGCTTCTTGCGAAGCTTGGCTTCTTCCAAGCGGTGGTCTTCGACAGTCAAGAGTCGCGACATGGGCAAAAGCCTCGGGTGTGTAGGGTCCCATGGTCGCATCGCTCGAGTAAAGAGGAAGTGTCGGGTCGGTCATGAGCGGGCAAGTGTGGTGGGATTCCCAGGAAGAGTAATGTAGAAGCAGAGTGGTGTCCCTGCAAGCTGAAAGCTTGCAAATATTACTTTCCTAAGATGGGCTAATTACAGTATCTTATGTGTCATTAAGGGGCTGATTGTTTTCTCGAAGTTCCGGTTGGAAGCTCGTTCTTCCATAAAAGCACGACTACCGCCCCCGGTCTCGAAGACACGCTCAAAGTGGTCAGGCCCTTTAAAAAGTTTCCATGGTATTTATCCCTGAGGAGGCGAAATGAGAAGTATGCCCGGTCGTTTCACTTTATCGGCAGTCGCACTGATGTGTGTGGTAGTGCTTGCCGCATGCAATTGTGCACCAACGCTTCGCTACATCACCGTTGCGCCAACGACGATGTCGATCGATGCGGGAACTACTCAACAATTTACCGCAACCACCTATTACAGTGATGGAACACAAACCGATGCAACAGCGACAGCAGCATGGAGTTCATCAACCCCGGCGGTAGCAACGATCAGCGCCGCCGGTGTGGCTTCTGGCCTGACCCTCGGAACATCAACGATTACCGCGACATTTGGAGGGGTTTCCGCGTCGGCGACTTTGACCGTGGCGCGTTCACTACAAACCCTGGTAATCACTCCGGCGGCAGTGACGGTCGGAGCGGGACAGACACAGCAGTATGACGCGATGGGAACCTACACTATTCTGAATAGCACGACCCCTACGACGGTTGACGTTACTGCGGTAGCCGGCTGGAATTCCTCGAAGACGGCCGTGGCCACGATCGATAGCACGCAAGACACAACAAATGGTCTTGCCACATCATTGACTCAAGGAACGACAAACATTACCGCGACACTGGACGGAATTACGAGCAATACTGCGGTACTGACTGTTGGCGCACCCGTCCAGACAGGGTTACAGGTTACCCCGAGCCCGGCGACAGTTGCCGTCGGAAACGCAATCACGCTCACTGCAGTTGAACTGTTCTCAGACGCCTCAACAATACCTCTAACGTCGGCCGCGACGTGGACTCTGACTACGTGCGCACCTGCCGGATCGGCGACGATCGTGTCAGGCGGAACGGCCAACAATAGCACTGAAATCGTTTCAGGCCAGACTGTTACAACCACGGCGTGCACCGTCACGGCAACCCAAGGTACGTTTACGGGAACCAGCGCCGTGTCGGTAGTTGCTGGAACAGCAACAAGCGCGTACCTCGCGAATTCGGGCGGAAACCCGCCGGGCGGGTCTGCCAATGGTACGATCAGTCAATTCAGCGTGGCTGCTGCGACTTCCCCGTATCTGACACCTCTGACTCCTGCAACCGTAACTCAAGCAACGCCGCCTCAGGTGGTAATACTGCATCCCAACGGGCTGTACGCCTATTCCATCGACGTGAGCAGCCAAGTGCATATTTATGACATAGCTCCGGCAGGAAGCACGACAGCTCCCGCAGGAACCTTGACGCTGCGCTCCGGAGATCCAGTGGTAGTAGCGGGTGCAAGCGATACGAACATTGGGGCCATCGACCCGACCGGCCGCTTCTTGTACGTGACAGACTCAGGAAACGGTACGTCCTCCCTCGGCACACTAAATGGTTTCACCATCAGCCAAACAGACGGAACGCTAACGCCTATCTCGGGCGTTGTTAACGTCACGACAAACCTCAACGGTCCATCAGATGCGGTGATTGACCGGACGGGCAAGTTCCTCTATGTTGTTAACGATGGGAACGCAAGCGTTTGCGAATTCACCATTGGTGCCGGCGGCACAGTTACAGCCGGTGTGTCCACTCCAAGCGGAACAGGACCTGTTTTCGCGACGGTCGACTCAGCGAATCCTTCTGCCCAGATCCTGATCGTTCCGGGCGGTGACAACACGGTAACTACCTACACAATCAATGCCACGACCGGAGCATTAGGGGTCGGAACAACAACCACGATTACGGGAGCCGCCGCCTTGGATAACGCCGTTGTCGATCCAACGGGTTCGTTCCTGTATCTCGTGGACTTCGGCAATTCCGGCGCAACGCCGGCCCTGCCGAGCCAAGTCTACGCATTCAACATTTCTTCGGCGGGAGTCATCGGTGCGGAAATTGGAACACCTTTGAAGACCGACGTTAGCCCCGGTGGCATTGTAATCGACCCAACCGGAAAGTTGCTGTTGATCGACACAAACGGATCGAACAACACTTCTGCGACTAACATAGACCTCTACACGGTAGGAACCGGTGGTGCTTTGACTGCCGTTACCCCCGTACCGGCCGGCATTGCTTCGTTCGGCATCGCGTTATATGTCGCGAACCACTAAGGGTTACGGGTAAGATCAGCCCGGGAGTTCGCAAGGACTACCGGTAGCAGTTCAGAAAAGGGGATGGCTTCGGCTATCCCCTTTTTTTTATGGAGGTCAATGAATAAAGAAGGTGGGAGAAGGTGGGAGTTCGGAGGGAGTTCGTTGACGCATCGGCATGCGAATGTTAGGCTCGCCCTTCCTTGAAAATAGATTTGCGGCGTTCGGCAGGGCGCGAGCAGAAATAGAGTCCGGTGAAGGAGCGTGAATGGGTAGATTCGTGGGCGTGCTGGGCATGGCGGTGTTGCTTGGCTTGGCGTTGCTGTTCTCTACGAGCCGCAAGGACATCCAAAAGAAAACAGTTTTGTGGGGGCTGGGACTGCAACTGGCGTTCGGCATCTTTGTGCTGAAATTTGAGCCGGGCCGTAGAATGTTTCAGGTTGCGGGCGACGTTGTGAACAAGCTTCTGAATTTTGCCTTTGCCGGGTCCGAATTTGTTTTTGGCGAACTCGGAAAGCGAGGTTCGTCGTTCGGTTTCGTGTTCGCCTTTCAGGTATTGCCGACAATTATTTTTATTGCGGCGCTGTTCGCCTTTCTCTACCACATCGGGGTGATGCAGATTTTTATCCGGGCGTTTGCTTGGGTGATGACACGGGTAATGGGCGCAAGCGGAGCCGAGTCGCTGGACATCGCGGCGAGTATCTTCATGGGGCAGACGGAAGCGCCGCTGACGATTCGACCCTTTCTGAGTAAGCTGACGAAATCGGAATTAATGTGCGTAATGACCTGCGGAATGGCGCACGTGTCGGGCGCCATTATGACCGCCTACATCATCACCGGTGTCGAAGCAAAACACCTCCTGGCGGCAGTGATTATGACCGCACCGGGAACCCTGCTGATAGCAAAAATATTGGTGCCGGAGACCGAACAACCGCTGACAGCCGGACACGTCGAGATGCCGGAGATGCAGAAGGAAGCAAACTTTCTCGGAGCGTTGTCGCGCGGGACCTCCGACGGGCTGCAACTGGCCATTAACGTGGGTGCGATGCTGATTTCCTTCGTGGCTGTTTTGGCGTTGGTGGATTATATTTTTGGCGGCACACATAATTGGCTGGCGCTGCACCACTTTCCGTGGTTCCCGAGCAGCCTGGAGCAATTGTTCGGATGGATTTTTGCGCCGCTGGCTTGGCTGATTGGAATCCCCTGGCGAGACGCGGGCGTGGTTGGAAATTTGCTGGGGACGCGCATGGCATTGAACGAAGTGGTGGCATTCACCAAGCTGGGGCCGATGAAGGGAACGCTTGATCCGCGGTCGTTTACGATTGCGACGTTTGCGCTGTGCGGGTTCGCAAATTTCAGCTCGATTGGGATACAGATTGGCGGGATTGGCGCGCTGGCACCCGAGCAGCGCGGGAATCTGGCGAAACTAGGTATTAGGGCCATGCTCGCGGGGACGATGGCGAACCTGATGTCCGCGTGCATAGTGGGGATTTTGACGTGACCCCGGCGAATCGATCGAATGCGACAAAACAGAAGGCGGAAGCCGCGGAATTCGCGTGGGCCGAGGACACGTCGCGATTCATTGCAAAGAAAACAAAACTTCGTCCACGGATTGCGCTGGTGCTCGGGTCAGGGCTCGGAGCATTCGCGGATGAATTTGTGGGCGGGGTGCGCATTCCCTATTCGAGGATTCCCCACTTTCCGCAATCGACAGCCATTGGGCACGCGGGGCAATTGGTGCTGGGAACAGTTGTTGGCGTGGATGTGGTCGCGATGCAGGGGCGGGTGCACTTGTATGAAGGATATTCAGCAAGAGAGGTGGCCTTTCCTATTCGCGTGTTTGCGAGGATGGGGATCAAGGCAATCATCCTGACCAATGCCGCGGGTGGGATCCGGGGAGAGTTTACAGAAGGGCGACTCGTAGCGATCACCGACCACATCAATTTGCAGGGCAGCAATCCGCTGATCGGTGCGAATGAGAAAAAGTTTGGGCCCCGCTTCCCAGATATGACCATGGCCTACGACCGGGAGTTTCGCGCAATCGCGCTAGCCTGTGCAAAGCAGCTTGGAATTGATCTTGGCGAAGGGGTGTACGCGGCGTTGCCCGGGCCCAGCTACGAAACGCCGGCCGAGATTCGCTTCTTGAAAGCGATTGGGGCCGATCTGGTGGGCATGTCAACGGTGTCGGAGGTAATTGCGGCACGGCATAGCGGAATGCGCGTTTTGGGTATCTCGTGCGTGACCAACGCGGCGGCGGGCATACTGGATGAACCGCTGGATCATAACGATGTGCTGGCTACGACGGAACGAGTGAAGAGCCACTTCATCGGACTCTTGCGCGCCGTGATCCCGGCAATTGCTTCGAGCGTGTAAGCGAAAACAGGCCGAAGTCGCAAACAAAGTAGGGAACCCACATGCAACTGTGGCGTACGGGACGGCTGGCTTCGAGGATACGCCGGGATAAAAATGATACTCTCAGGGGGATTTGGTCTGTGGCGAAGGGGCGGACGTCGGTGCAACAGGAATGCTGAGGCGATTCGCGATTGTTCTCATCGTCGTTCAATCAGTTTTATTTCTCGCGCATTTTTTGCTCTTTCTGACAATCCTGGCGGCTTGGGGTCCAGCGAAGCCTTCCTCCACCCGCGCATTGGGAGTGGCCCTCGCGATTCTCTCAGTGTTTTTTTTGGGTTCTTCTCTGCTGGCCTTTCGTAACGCAAATTTTGTGGTCCGCATTGCCTATCTCATCGGCTCGGTGTGGCTAGGGACATTCAACTATCTGATCATCGCTGCGGTCCTGTGGTGGATGATTTACGGAACAGCGGTTGCGACAAGCCTTCCTTTGCCCGGTTCAGTACTGGGATTCGCAGTCTTTGGCGTAGCGCTGGCCACCAGTTTGTACGGCGTGATCAATGCGGCTTGGCCGCGCCTAAAGCGCATCGAGGTGCAACTTGCCAATCTGCCTCTATCGTGGCGCGGCCGCACGATAGCATTCGTCAGCGATTTGCATTTAGGGCACGTGCGCCGCGGGAGATTCTTGCGGCGAATTGTCGCGCGCATAAATCGAGAGAAGCCGGACTTGGCGATTATTGCCGGAGATTTGTTTGATGGGACAGCGATTGACGCCGAGCGGGCGGCAGCGCCGCTTGAGGGCCTCCAAGTTCCATTCGGTACTTATTTTTCCGAGGGCAATCACGAAGAGTTCCGAGATCCGCGGCCATACCTGGAAGCGATTAGCAAAGCAGGAGTGCGAATCCTCGATAAGCAAAAAGTGGAGCTCGATGGATTGCAATTGATTGGCGTGGCCTATCGCGATGCGACGCACACGGAGCATTTGCGCTCGGTGCTGGCGGCATTGGCAATCGATCGAACCAGGGCAAGCTTGCTGATCACCCACGCGCCGGACCGTCCGGGAGTGGCTGCCGAGGCTGGGATTTCGCTGCAGGTTTCCGGGCACACGCACGGAGGACAACTGATTCCGCACACCTGGATCGCCAATCGAATTTACCGGCAGTTTGTTCATGGATTGAGCCGCGCGGGAAGTTTGCAGGTGTACACGTCATATGGAGCGGGAACGTGGGGACCGCCGCTACGGGTCGGGACCGAGCCGGAGATTGTGATGATTCGCCTGATCTAGATCGGGCCGATCGAAAGGGTTTACGAGAAATTTGGCTGGGAGGCCTGGACTCGAACCAGAATAGCCAGATCCAGAATCTGGAGTCCTACCAATTGGACGACCTCCCAGCAGGTGAAAACGCTGGACTTACATCATGCCACGGCTTGTACCCCTGGGTCAAAGTGGGCGATCTCAGCAATTTTTGAACCAGATTCAGAAATGAAATCAGGCACTCTCGCAAGCTCGTCCTGCATAAAATCAGGGCGAAGGCCTGTGTCGCTTCTATGCCCAATCCACTTCTTGATTACAACCATCGGCGTTCCTGCCATGACCAGTGTACTTACCCGGCGATGCCGGCATCCGCTGGTGTATCGTAATCGGGGTAGGATGCCGAATGGCTTTCGCGGGGTTGAACATGATTCCAGAAATTCTGGCTACGCTAACGTGCGGCATATTCGCGGGAGCAGCGTTATACATTAATTTTGTCGAACAGCCTGCTCGGTTGTCATGCGGGATTGCTATAGCTGTTACCGAGTGGAGACCAAGCTACAAGCGCGGGACCATCATGCAAGCATCGTTGGCTATTGCCGGTTCTATTCTCGCGTTAACTTCATGGTGGGTTGGCAAACAAGTCGCTTGGCTGGTCGGAGCCGCGTTCTTGTTCGCGGTGGTTCCCTTTACGTTGATTGTTATCTTGCCCACGAACAAGGAGCTTGAATGTGAAACTCTAGATGTGTCCTCTGCCAGAGCCGAACAAGCGTTGCGGCGTTGGAATACTTTGCATGCGGTACGCAGCGGACTCTCTTTGGTAGCTTTCCTAATATTTCTGTACGCACTCTACCGAAAATCTTAGTCACACCACCTTACCCTTCTCCGTAGTCGCCCCGCACCGTCAGTTGTTATTCGGTACGGGGATAGTTCATTGGAGACGTTTTCTATCCCAACCGAGTGGAGGTAGCAAGCAGATACCAAAGCAACGTGGTAGCATCCGGCGTTGGAAGGAGGCGGTATGACTCTTCCCAGGGAGCCTCTTTGGCTGGGACTGCTTTTGGCAGTTTCACCGTGTTTTGCACAAGACCAACCAAAACCGAAGCAGGATGTTCACCCGGCGGTCCTCATCTACAAAGTCAGCCCTGATTATCCAGATTCGTGGAAGCGAAAAGGGATTCAAGGCGTGGTGCATTTGCGCGCGACAATAACAAAAGAAGGAACCGTACGGGATGTCACGGTGATCGATGGCGTTCCGCCGCTGGTGAAGTCGGCGGAAACCGCGTTTAAACAGTGGCGTTATAAACCGACGACCGTCGACGGAGATACCGTCGATGTTCAGACCACTGTTGCCATTACATTCGCGCTTACTCCCGTGAAGCGATAGCTGTTGTGTCAACACCCCCCGCCGTTGCTCCGACTCCCGACGCCCAGTCGATCCGGGCCCGCGATGTCCCTGTTCACGAGAACAATCGCTCCCCGATGCCCACACAAACCTCAGCACTAGAATCAAAGATGAGCAAGCAGCACTATTTTTCTTTTTCCAGTTGGCGACGCGCGTCCTTTAGTTCTGCAAGTTTGGCGGCTGATATCACGGGATAAGCTAGATTCATTTCCTGGAGGGCATCCACGACGCACGCAACCACCAGCAGCCGGCTGAACCATTTATTATCCGCGGGGACCACAATCCAAGGGGCATGTGCACTCGAGGTATTACGAATCATTTTTTCGTAAGCTTCCTGATAATGGTCCCAATGCTGTCGCTCTTTCACATCCGAGGAAGAAAACTTCCAGTTCTTGTCCGGATTGGTGAGCCGCTCCAGAAAGCGCTTTTTCTGTTCTTTGCGGGAGAGATGCAGGAAGAACTTGCGAACGGCGATGCCGTTGCGAGTAAGGTAACGCTCGAGCGCATTGATATCCTCGAAGCGGTGCCGCCAGAAGTGATCGCCTCGGAATTGGTCGGGGATTTGTTGCTTGTCGAGTAGTTCGGGATGAACACGAACCACAAGAGTTTCTTCGTAATAGGAGCGATTAAAAATGCCGATTTTGCCACGGCTCGGAATGCAACGCAGGCTTCGCCACATGTAGTCATGGGCGAGATCCTCGTTAGAAGGAGTCTTGAAAGAGAAAACATCTACGCCCTGCGGGTTCACACCGGACATGACGTGTTTGATGGTGCCGTCCTTTCCAGCAGCGTCCATGGCCTGAAAAATGAGCAGAAGGCCCCACTGGCCCTGTGCGTAGAGAATATCCTGCAACCTGTTGAGGGCCTCAACTCCCTGCTGCAGAATTTCTTTTGCTTCGGGCCTGTCTTCGGAGTTTAAATGGTGGGTGTCGGAAGGATCATGATCTTTCAGGTGAAACTTGGAGCCGTCCCGCACGACGTAAGGTTTGATAAATTTGCGGACATGTGAAGTCTTGATGTCCTTCGGCAAGGCATCCATAGGCGAATCATCTCCTCAGAAGAGCCCTCGAGTAGGGGGACTGTGCGGTTCGTTTGGCTGATGATGACATTGGACGGGCGCCAATTCAAGATTTTGCGAAGTAATAATTCCCCTTTTTCGCGGAAAACTCTTACCCCGGAAGCGATGCGGGCCAGATGAGAATGGCCACAGAATTGGCGGAATTTGCTGTAAACTTTTTTGAAATTGCGCTATGCCTGGTCCTTTAAGTGTCACTCCGCTAGGTTGCCGAGAGTTCTCCTCAGACTCCCGCAGTTTTCCGTTTTTATTGCGACGCAGAACGAACGACCGTAGATGTTTCAAGTTGCCTGAGGAGTCAATTCAGCGACATGCAAATGCAACAAATTTATCCGTTCCAAGATACGTACACGTCTCGGACTAACTCCAAAAAGTCTCGTTTGGCAGTTCTGATTTTGCTCTTGAGTACCCTGGCGCTCTGCTCCGGATGTGAAAAGGAGAAGGCGGTGGGGGCGGGACCAGCTGAGGTAGAAGTGTTTGACGTCATACAAAAAGATGTGCCGATTACAAGAGAATGGGTGTCAACGCTGAGCGGTTTTGTGAATGAGACATCAGGGCGCAAGTATCCGGTTAGGCATGCTGGCCGCCAGCGTGATTGCGATTTTCATTATTCCGGCGCTGTTTTACATGATCGAGCGGCTCGGAGGTGCTAAGGTGGAAGCAAGGATTCCAGAGGGCACTGGAAGCCTGAATGGCCGACCGAAGCCACCGGAGAGCAGCCATTAATCAATACCAGGTCAACATGGAGAGATGAACCACGCCTGATGCGAAACCTGAAAAAGTTGCCTCTAGAAATCCCAATCTTTGAAAAAGTGCGACGAACGATGGCAGTTTTCGCGCTTACGCTGTGTCTGACGATATCCGGCTGCCTGGTCGGCCCAAATTATAAGAGGCCAGCGACCACGCCACCGGATAAGTTCTATATGGAAACCTCGGTGAATGCAGCGTCGATTGCCGATTTGCCGTGGTGGGAAATATTCAAGGACCCGGAATTACAGCGACTGATCGAGGAATCGCTCCGGAACAATTACGACGTGCGGATTGCAGCCAGTCGTATCGAGCAGTCGCGCCAAGAATTGGCCATCGCGCATTCCCAGTTTTATCCGCAGATCGGTTATGGCGTGGATATCACCGGGCAGCGGGCGCCCACCATCAAGACAGGGACGTACTATGCATACAGCTTCCCGGTCAGCTGGGAAATCGATTTTTGGGGACGGATTCGGCGACTCAATGAAGAGCAGCGCGCGTTGCTTTTGGCCACGGAAGAAGCCCGGCGGGTAGTGTTTCTGAGTCTGGTCGCAGAGGTTGCTCAGGCATATTTTGAACTGCGCGCACTGGACGAGCAGTTGGTGATCGCGAAAAATACCACGCAAAGTTTTCAGGCAACCTACGATCTATTCAATAAGAAGTTTGAAGGTGGAGCAGCTTCGGCGCTCGATACATCGGGCGCGGAAGGCGCGCTTGCCAACGTCGCCGCGCAAATTCCCGATCTCGAACGGCAAATCCTGGCGAAAGAGAATCAGATATCGCTACTGCTCGGCCGTAATCCGGGCCCGATCGCCCGAGGCGCATCGCTCGAAGATCAGAACGATATGAATGAAGTACCTGCCGGATTGCCTTCTACTCTGCTCGAGCGGCGGCCGGATGTTCGCCAAGCCGAGGAACAGTTGATTGCCGCAAACGCAGAAATCGGCGTGCAGCGAGCAAATTATTTTCCGACAATCGGGCTGAGCGGAGTTTTCGGCGGTGCCAGCATTACCCTCGAACAACTAGTCGGTTCCGGCGTGATTTGGAGCCTGGGCGCCGTGGCCAACGGGCCACTCTATACTGGGGGACGTTTGAAAGCGCAAGTACGAGCGGCCTACGCAGCCCGCGATCAAGCGGAGTTGGTGTGGCAGCAGACACTGACGTCGGCGTTCGGCGAGGTATCTACGTATCTGAATGCGCATGAAAAATATGCGACGTCACTCAAGGAAGAAACGCGTTCGGTAACCGCATACCGCGAGTCGGTACGTCTTTCTACGATCCGCTATGAAAGCGGGTTCGCCAGCTATTTTGAAATATTGTATGAGCAAACGCAGCTTTATCCCGCGGAAACGACACGAGTCCTGTATGAGCTTGGACGCAAGACTTCGCTGGTGAACATCTACCGCGCCCTGGGTGGCGGGTGGAAGCTGGCGGATGCCGATTGGGCTAACCCTGCGGGCAGCAACTCTCTGCCAGGAACTCCTATAGCGCCGACGGTGCCAAATCCGCCGCCAGGGCCCGCGACCAAGCCTTGAGCTAGGTTTTTGCGGTTTTTGCAGAAGAGCCAATTTCCGTCATTTCGCCGCGCTTGAGCATAAATCGCGCATCCCCCCAGGTTACGCGGTTCGAAGCAAAACTCGAGAGCCACACGATGAAATAGACGGCATCGCGGAGCGGCACCAACCACATTTTTTGGCTCAAGATTTCATCGCCAATTCCCCAAACTCCCACGACCCAGGCCATGAGGAAGCGTAAAACAAGATAAGCCAGGAGATACGCAGCCGCGATCAGACGATTGGGTGCCACAATCGCGGCTACGATCGCCCACGGCAATCCGTGCGTGAAGATCAAACCCAGAAAAGAAATTGGCCTGCAGAATCGGATGGTCCGCGCCCAGCGGATTTGATGCTCCCAGAAACCCTTGGCGGTCTGCGCGGGGTAGCTCGTCCACACCGGCTCGCGGGAGAGCAAGACTTTTCCCCCTGCTTTATAGATGCGATTTCCGATTTCGTAATCGTCGGCGAGAAGGTTGGCCAGGGATTGGTAGCCTCCGATGCGTTCGAGCCAGGTTTTCGTGGTCGCAACGGAGGCGCCGAGGGCGAAAGTCACACCCTCTTTCCAATCGGCAATCAGAGCGCCCGCAAAAAAATCGCTGGTGGCGCCCACAGCCTCTAACTCTGCGCCAAGATTCCGTTCCACAATCCCGCGGTAAAAACAGCTGGTAGCGCCGACCGAACAGTCTGCGAGTGGAGCGACTACTTCGTGCAGGTATTGGGGGCCAACTCTTACGTCTCCATCGCTTTGCACCACGATTTCATATTGGGCTTCACGGGTAAGCAGCGCCAGATTATTCACTTTACGATTGGAGCCAATCTGCGGCGCGTCCGAGAGAATGCGGATTCGCTGCTCTGGATATTCGGCCATCAGCCTTTGGATAACCTGGACCGCCGAATCAGACATCTCATTTACGCAAAAAAGAATTTCGTATTCGGGATAATCCAGTTGGCAAAAGCTGACGAAATTTTCATAGGAGTCAAAATCGAGACCACGAACGGGCTTAAGCAAGCTGACGGGCGGAGTATAGTCCGGCAAAACCTTTGCGCGTTCCCTTTTAAAGAAACGAAGCGCTGCGAGACTTCCCGTCACATAGTAGACCAAGGGGGCGAGGGCAATCAGCAGAAGCAGCAAGCGCCACCAGGAAATAGAGAGATGCATGGGTTGCTAAGAGTCTACCCTTTTTTATTATTTCCGCCAGAACGTGCCTAGTTGAGCGGGCGTGACAATCCTTCCTTCGCAGTTCTGCGGCTAGCTGGTTGCAACAATCAGCACTCCGACCGAGACCAGAAGCACTCCAGTCCAGCGGGACACTGACACCTCTTCTTTCAAAATATATTTTGCGCCGAGGGCGCCAAGGACGTAGCTCATCGAAGAGATCGGGATGACCAAACTGATGGGATTCCAGGACAGCAGGATCAACAGGGTATAGAAGGAAATTGCCATCATTGGAAGACCCAGCCAAAACCAGCCGTTGCGAATGGCCTTCAAGAGAAACCGAAACAAGTCGAGCGGGCGAAAACTCCCGGGTTCGCCGGTAGCTTTCATGCCGATGCTGATCAGGATTTCGCCACCAGTACCGCAAGTAATGAACAGTGTGAATGCCAGCAGGTTGCGGATCATACGGGTGGGTTGCTCACGGTAGCCGGTTTGGTTTGCCCCACCAGAAGCACGCCGACACAAATGATAAAAACACCCACCCACCGCTGCAGGGAAACCGTTTCATGCAGAAAAATCCTGGCGAGAAGCGTGTTCACCGCGTAGCCGAATGCCCCAACGGGCATGACGTAGCTGTAATCCGCCCAGCTCATCACCGTCATGTAGCTAGCCACAAAACCGACTAGAAAGAATATGCCCAGCCAGATGGTGGAATTGAACATCGCGAGGCGTAGTGTCTCACTCAGCCCTTCCGCCGAAATCTCGACAGCGCCAACGTGAGTCATGCCGCTCTTCAGCAGCAGATCACCGATGTTCGCACAGAGGACCATTACCAAGACCACCAGAAGGGTCTTGATCCGAACCTTGTGTTCGCGACTCATTCGTTGGGGTTAGTCGTTGCCGCTAGCGGAAGGCACAGAAACGA